>ERZ1023706.16-NODE-16-length-42311-cov-20.662864_pt1 | contig 42311 bp, 23 predicted proteins | sample MGYA00380351_ERZ1023706 | MGnify/ENA primary metagenome ERZ1023706 (study PRJEB33179, sample SAMN07449038) | human gut metagenome | biome: Human-gut; feature: Human associated habitat; material: Faeces | host: Homo sapiens | place: India:Kasaragod | collected...
TGTGGGTAGCTGTGTCGCACAACTGCACATGATGGCGGATTTTCTCCTTGTCGAAGGCGTCCTCGTTCATGCTGAAGTTGAGCAGGGCTACGGTATAGACATGATTGAGTTTGAAATCCCAGTCATTCCCCTTTGGTGCCTGTTCACGGATAGGGAAGGTTGAGTAGAAAAGGGCGCGATCCTTGAAATACGTCTGGTAGGCATTCTGCATTTCTACGATGAACTTCTCGCCGTTTTCGCCCTCGCAATATACATCAAAGATGGCTCTGCGGTCGGTATATACATCTCCCACGTGCTCTGGATTCAGATACGATACGTCCTTCACAACCTGTCTGCCATTAAACAAGCTGTTGAGGAAGCAAATGAGCAAATCCTTGTTCATTGCTGTTCCAAAAATTCGCTTGAAACCGAAATCGGTCAGCAAGCTAATGTATCTTTCTTCTACCTGCTTCATAATCATCTGTTTTAAAATTCTCAAGCGCAAAGTTACGACTTTATTTTCATATCTGATAGAGATTTTGGGGAAAAGTTTCTGAAAAAGTTAGAGATTGCGTTTTTTATGTGACAGGACAAGGGGCTTGGTACCTGTTGGGTGGACAATATGGTTGTGGTTTTTCGATGTAAGTTCCCAGTCAGATTCTATTTCCTGAAAATTTTTCGTAAGTTTTTATAAGATTTTGTGCGTTTATCACTATTTTTGATTATATTTGCAACCAATATGGAATTAACCTAAACAAAAGTGAAGATATGGTTATGAAACAGAAATTTAAACTCATATTTTATGGTGTAGGAGCGCTGATTTTATTGCCCCAATCCATTCATGCCCAATTTGTAAATATGGAGGGGTTGGACTCTTTACGCCTGTCGGGATCGGTGAGCGTGGTGGAACCTGAACTCCTGAAGAAAGGCGTACTTCACAATGCCCTCGATGCATTGAGTGGACAGACAGCCGGTGTCAATGTCACAACCAATGGACTTGACCGTATCGCCATGTTGAACGCTGTTCGTGTTAGAGGTACTACTTCCATTATGGGAGGTAACGAACCACTTGTTATTATTGATGGCGTAACCTCTGATGTGGCTACACTTGCAACAATTTATCCTGCGGATATAGAAAGTTTTACGGTTCTGAAAAATGCCAGCGAAACTGCACTTTATGGTTCGCGCGGTGCTTCGGGTGTTATTCAGGTGAAAACCAAAAAGGGTACAGGTAAGGGATTTCAGATCTCTTATGAGGGTAGCTATGGCATAGAAGCTATGTATAAAAGTATGGAGATGCTCAATGCTGCTGAATATATTGCGGCTGCAAAGAAGTTGGGATTGGAATATAATGACAAGGGATATGATACCAACTTCCGAAAGGCTATCACTCGAATAGGAAATATCCAAAACCATTATCTGGCTTTCAGTGGTGGAAATCCACAGAGCAACTATCGCGCTTCTTTTGGTTATATTGATCATAATACCATCATCCGTAGTAAGGGGTATCGCAATTTAGTGGCTAAGATTGATGTCACTCAGAAGGCATTTAATAATAGGCTGACTGGCGACTTCGGTGTATTTGGTTCTTCATATAAGAACAATGATATCTTTGACAGTCAGATGCTCTTCTATTCTGCCGATGCAATGAATCCTACCTATCCATTCGATAGAGAGAATGGCAGTTGGGTAAAGAATGGAGCGGCTTCGCAGGTGAATCCACCAGGAGCCTTGCTGCAGGAGCGAAATGATAGTAAGAATATGAACTTCAATGGTCATCTGAAGCTGAAATATGATATCTGTGATTATCTGAATGTCACTGCATTCGGAGCATACGGCTATGCTTCCAATGAAAATAATCAGTTCTGTCCTACATGGGTTTGGGCGCAGGGCAATCTCTATCGCGGTGAATTCAAGAGTGAGGAATGGCTTGGTAATGTTTCCTTAAACTATCAGCATTTCTGGGGTATTCATAATCTCAAGGCGATGCTTGGCGCAGAATATCAGAAAAATATCCGAACTGGTTTCTGGACTTCTGCCAAGGGAATTACCAACAACGGGATGTATTATCACAATATAGGTGCTGCCGCCTCTCGTCCTTATGGAGGAACGGATAGCAACTATGAAGATCTGGCCTTAGCTTCTGTGATGGGGAATATCGACTACACCTTATTAAATAAATATAGCCTTTCGGTTTCCATGCGTGGTGATGGTTCTTCGATGGTGGGCGATGATCATACTTGGGGGTTCTTCCCATCCATCTCTCTTTCCTGGGATATGAAACAGGAAGAATGGCTCCGTCATATCAAGGATATTACGATGCTGAAACTCCGCACGGGCTATGGTAGGTCGGGTAATCTTGGTGGCATATCTGCTTATACCACGATGAACACGGTGAGACAGAACGGCATTGTTTCGGTGAACAGTTCGCCTACAGTGACGATGGGGATGATCAGCAACAACAATCCTGATTTGAAATGGGAAACACGTGCTACCTGGAACCTGGGTGCTGATCTCGGCTTGTGGAATAACCGGCTGGTTCTGACGGCTGAATATTACTATTCCAAGACTACGGATATGCTTTATGCCTATGACGTGCCTGTACCTCCATTCGCCTACGATAAACTGTTGGCGAATATTGGTTCGATGAGCAATCAGGGTTTAGAGATAGGCTTTTCTTTCACTCCTATTCAGAAGAAGGACATGGAACTGAACATCAATATGAATCTCTCTTGGCAGAAGAATAAACTCCTGTCGTTGAGCGGTGAATATGCTGGTATGCAGATGTCGGCAGCTGATGTGACGGCGATGGGCGCCTTGTCGGGTGCCGGGCAGCATGGCGGTTATAATAATGTGGTCTATCAGATTGTGGGGCAGCCGCTTGGTGTGTTCTATCTGCCTCATTGCAAGGGACTCGTGGAAGATGGCAACGGACATTATCGTTATGACATCGAAGACCTTGATCAGAATGGAACCGTTGATTTGAGTGATGGCGGCGATAGATATATTGCCGGACAGGCTACTCCTAAAGTAACGTTGGGCTCCAATATCAGTTTCCGTTATCGCGACTGGTATCTCTCTCTGCAGATGAATGGTGCTTTCGGACATAAGATTTTCAACGGCACAGGATTGGCATACACCAATATGTCGAGTTTCCCGGATTACAATGTACTGAAGGGGGCACCAGAGAAGAATATCGTAGATCAGAATGTTTCTGATTATTGGCTGGAGAATGGTGATTATCTCAACTTCGAGTATCTTACCCTCGGCTACGACATTCCTATCAAGAAAGGGGTGATACAATCGCTCAGGGTATCAGCGAGCGTGAATAATCTTGCCACAATCACCAGTTACAGCGGATTGACTCCGATGATCAACAGTTATGTGGTAAACAGCACGATGGGTATAGATGATAAGCGGACTTATCCTCTTTACAGAACCTTCTCGCTGGGTATAAGTGTTCAATTCTAATAATAGATGAGTATGAAACGATATAGAATATTATCTGTTCTGATGGCAGTCTTGGCATTGACATCGTGTTTGAATGAGCATCCGAAAGATCAGCTCGACGAGGATGCCATCTATGGTTCTGCATCGGAGATTTATACCAATGCCGTAGCTTCACTCTATAATTATATAGGTGGAGCCAACGAGAGTGAAGGTATTCAGGGAACTTGTCGCGGCATCTACGATTATAATACGCTGACCACTGATGAGGCTATCATTCCAATCCGTGGTGGCGACTGGTATGATGGTGGTTTGTGGAATGCCATGTATCAGCATCGGTGGACTGAAGATGATGCTTCACTCTATGATACCTGGAAGTATCTCTATAAAGTGATAGTTCTGGCTAATAAGTCGCTTGACATCATTGATGCCAAGTCTTCCATGCTTACTGCCAGCCAGAAAGATAAATTCAAGGCTGAGGTTAGGGCTATCAGGGCTTTGATGTATTATGAGGCGATGGATATGTTTGGCAGGATTCCTGTTGTCTTGTCTTCGGGAGAATCGGAAATCTATCAAACTGCCTCGAAAATGCCAGATATCTCTTTGACAGATACGAACCTGTCGGCACAGAGCGAGCGAAGTGAAACTTTCCGGTTTATCTTCAGTGAACTACAGCAGGTACTTCCTTATCTGTCGGAAGAACATAGTAATAAGGAAGGAAATTATTATGGCAGGATGACGCAGCCGGTAGTCAATTTCCTTTTGGCAAAGTTGGCTTTGAATGCAGAAATATATATGTTTGATGATTGGACCGAGGGGTATGCTAAGCGTCCGAAGGGTAAGGATATTTATTTTATGGTGCAAACAGCCGATGGTGCTTATTCTCTGAAAGGCGGTAAGGCAAGCGAGCATCGCAGCATGAAGTTGAATGCCTGGGAAACCTGCATTTATTATTGTGATAAACTGGCGAGCGAAGGTTATGATTTGGAAGAAGATGATGCTTTCAATTTCTCTACGCATAATGAGACATCGAAGGAGAATATCTTCACGATTCCGATGGATAAGAATATCTATACCAATCAGTTCCATTATCTCTTCCGCTCTTATCACTATACACATGGCGGAGCCTTGGGATGGGGTAGTGAGAATGGTACTTGCGCCACAATCTCTACCATGAAAGCAAACCGCTATGGCGAAGCTGATGAAGATACCCGTTGCAGGATGAACTTTGTGGCAGGTGTGGTGGAAGTAGATGGTGAAAAACTTCTGATGGATAATGGTAAGCCATTGGAATATCAGCCTTTCGAAGTGGCTCAGAACCTGACCAACAGCAAGTATATCAAGACGGCTGGAGCGAGAATGGCAAAATATGAAGTGGATAGAACTTCGTATATGGATGGTAAGTTGCAGAGCAATGACATCGTTCTTTTCCGCTATGCAGACGTATTATTGATGAAAGCGGAGGCCAAGGTTCGTAATGGAGAAGAGGGTAATGTGGAACTGAATAGGATTCGTTCCCGTGTAGGTATGCCAAACCGACAGGCTACGCTCGACAATATCCTGGAAGAACGATTATTAGAATTGGTGTGGGAAGGTTGGCGTCGTCAGGATCTTATCCGTTTCGGAAAGTTTACTGCAGCCTATGATCTTCGTATTCCTTTAGCTGGTGAGTCATCGGGTTATACCACCGTTTTCCCAATTCCTAAGAAATGTATGGAATTGAATAAAAAGTTGGTGCAGAACAAGGGGTATGAGAAATCATTATAAAGAGGTTTATACAAAAAAATCATCGGATTCCGCGGAATCCGATGATTTTTTGTTATAACTGATAAAACTTCGTGAAAGCCTTGACGCAATACTCGTGGTCGATTACGCTACCTGTTTCTCGACAACTGTGCATGGCGAGGATGGCATTACCCATATCTACACCCTTCAAGGGAATAGAAGAAGCGAGGATGTTGCCAAGCGTACTTCCACCAGCTACATCACTGTGGTTTACAAATCGCTGGCATGGTACTCCGGCTGCATCGCAGATGCTGGCAAAGATGGCTGCTGATACAGCATCGCTTGCATACTTTTGTGCTGCATTGAACTTGATGACCGGACCGCCGCCAAGCATTGGGTGATTGGTCGGGTCGAACTTCTCACTATAATTAGGATGCCAAGCGTGGGCATTATCAGCAGAAATCATGAAAGCACGCTCTACTGCCTGGTAGTAAGCCTCCTCTGTGCCGCTCTGAGCAAGGGCAATGCGCTGGAGCATATGAGAGAGGAATGGACTTCCGGCACCCTGCTTGGTCTGAGATCCCGTTTCCTCATTGTCGAAGATGGCGAGAACGCGAGTTGTTTCAAATGCCGAAGTATCAGATGATGAAGTGGCATCTGCTGCAATCATCGCCTCTACACCTGCCCAGCACATAGATAAATCATCAAGTCTTCCTGAAGAGATGAATTCCTGATGCACACCGAAGGTGCAGGCTGGAGTGGCATCAGCCAGATAGAGGTCGAAGTCGAGAATATCTTCTTTCTTGATATTCAGTTCGCCTGTAATTACATTCATCAGGAGATTTCCCTTTTCCAGTTCATCATTGATGATGCCAAGGATAGGGAGAACATCCTTTTGCTTGCTCAATTTTACACCATCATTCACCTGGCGGTTGAAGTGGATGGCAAGATTGCTGATTTGCAGCAATGGGCGCTGGATATGAAGAAGGAGTGTCTGAGGATTCATGGCGTTCTCACCTTTTACAATCACTCTACCAGCTAAAGTCAAAGGGCGGTCGAACCAGGTTGACATGATAGGACCACCATACACCTCGGTATTTAGTTTCACGATGCCACCCTCACAAAGCATCTCTGCATTTGGCTTGATGCGGAAGGTAGGAGAATCGCAGTGAGCGCAAATCATGTGGAAACCGCCATCTGCCAATGACTTCTTACCGATTTGGAAAGCATAGATAGAGGAATCGTTCTTGGTAACAAAGAACTTGTCGCCAGCCTCAACCTTACCCAAAGGCTCCTGTGGGTTGATGCGATGGAAACCATTCTTCTCCAATTCTTCAGAGATATTCTTCACTGCCAGAAAGTTTACTGGAGAAGCGTCAAGGAAGGATAATAATCTTTTAATCATACTTTATGTCTTTATTCTGTTTTCAAATTGCCGAATGCAGCTTATCTTATGCAAAGATAATGCAAATGAGCGCAATGAAAACTTGTTTTCAAATTGCTGAGTGCAGCTTATCTTATGCAAAAATACAACATTTATTTTATTTAATCTCATAATTCTACTTGTTTTTCATTTTTTTTATCAGAATGAACATAGACATGGAATGGAATAGCCGTGGAAGCAAGGAGAACATGAGGCTCAGTTCTTCTTCCAGCCTCAAAGCCAAGCTTTACAAGGCTTTCTGCAAGAATCGTTTCTCGGTTACGCTTGAAGCTAACGACATCTTCAACATAAGCAACCATGACATACAATTCTATAGCAAGGATGTTACTCTTTGGTAACACAGTTCGAACGATAGCTGTTAAGGAACAAGATGCTGATCAAGAGGAATTGAATCGTTTCGAAAAATAAAGAAATATATTTATATGAAAATAATGAAGCCTGCTTCAATGCGTGTGGAAGCAGGCTTCGTTGTTGATTGAAGTAAGTTTCGATGGCGAATGAAGCTTACTACGTTTTTATGCTCATTTGTATTCCTTTATGCTCCGTGGAAGAGGTATTCCTTTTGAATCTTCTCCGTGAGTCGAGTAAAGAGTTCTTCCACCAATTCATCTGCCACTTCGATGGCGTGGTTCAGAACCCCATCTGAGAAGTGCTGCAAGAGGTCTTGGGCTTTTATCGGACTCTCCTTGTAAAGCTTCAAGTACTCTGTTTCCATCTCCTTCTGACGTTGGTCGTTCTCAGCCTCCAACTTGGCGTAAGCATCCTTAATGATAGGAGCGAAGGCATTATAGTCGGTCATGCCGAGCGTCATCACCTTGCGGAAACGCCAGTAGGCACTGTTGTCCTTGCATCTGCCATTAGCCACATGGGTGTAAAGCTCAGGGAAGGTTTTTACTCCCTGGTAGAGTGGGAGGAAGACGCTGAGGTCGCCCATGCCGAATGCGACGTAGGTGATGTGACCTATGGCATGAGGCAAATCCTCTCTTACCTGGATGATGTGGGTCTGCGTGGTGCGGAAGATAGATACTGGGCGATAAGGCTCTTTTCCATTCTCATGCAGATATGGATCATGATCGGTATGGTCATAATGGAAACGGAAGGCGGTGCGGAGGTCGGTGAGCGAGATCTTATGCGCAGCCTTGGCAAAGACAGGGAAGGTATTCTTGGTGACATCATTCTGGATGGCTGGTGAGAACATCTGCTGTAAACCCCATACACGTGGATAGTTATAGGTGGTGTCGAGTTCCTCATCACGAGAGTATGCCTTATGGAAATCGAACTTCGCCTTACCATGCTTGTCTTTCTCTGCCTCGGCATCATTTGGATCGTAAAGACCATTCTTCTCGGCAAACTCTATCAAGTCGGGTGCTGCCATGAAGTTCTCCTTGTCCTCTGGTGCGTAATCACGGAAACGGCTTTGGTTACCGGTAACGAAGTACTGGTCCTTTGGCATACGGCAAGCCAACCACTTATGTCCGCAAGCATTCTCCAGATACCATATCTCCTTGTCGTCGATGAATCCGATGCCGAATCCTTCTGCCGAACCATATTGCTCGATGAGCTTGCCCAAGCGTGCTGCTCCCTCACGAGCGGTGTGAACGTATGGCAAAACGATATTGTAGGTGCAGTTCTCGGCAAGTCCATTCTTCACGTATGGGTCAAAGGCAAGTGCTTTATCGCTTGAAAAGATGGTCTCTGTTGAACTCATGCCTACGCCAGCCGTATTGAATCCTGCGCTTCCCCATTCGCCAGGGAATTGGTAATCTGGCAATCCTGTATATCCCAAAGCCTCCTTAGGCAGTGGACAGCGGAATTTGCTGTCCTTTGCCACAAATTCCTCAGCGCCAAACTTTGTATCCTCATGTACTTCGATGTTGATGGCCATCAGCGCATCGAAGTCGCTGGAACGGCAAAGGTATTTGGCGCCATCTGCACTCTGCTCTTCGCCTACGATGATGGTGGTACACTCAGAAGGCAGCTTGCTGGCTCTCTTCTCTACATTCTCGAAAGAATTGTTTATTTCTTTTTTCATAATCGTTATGTTTTATGAATTTTATGGCTGCAAAAATACAGTTTTTCTTTTAAAGTGCAAGATTTTTTCAGCAAAATTAAACTTTAAGTTCTGTTGCGCAGTGTGCAGCAGAGAATATTCAAGGCATAAAAAGTAAACCAAAATCAGTTCGCTCCAGGGGATATAGTCAAGGTGAGTGTGGATGTAAGGAATAAGTTAAATAACTACAAGAATCTCCTTGGAAGTTTGGCATTATGCTTTTAAAACATTATTTTTGCAAAACGTAATAATTGTAGATTTTTAGAAAAATTCAAAAACAATGGAGATAGTAATCGGAATCATCATAGGGCTTGTCATCGGATTTGTTGTTGGCAAGCTGATGGAAGCTAAAACTGGTGGAGAGGAAAAGACACAACTGATAGCAAAAGTGCAGGTACTGGCGGCTAACATTGAGCAGGATAAACTACATCATGCTTCTGAGATGAAAGGTATGAAAGAATCTCATGCTTCTGAGGTTCAATCCTTAAAAACTCAGATGGAGAACGAGCGACAGTATGCTGCGAAACTTCGGGCAGAGAGCGACCAGCAGTGGGCGCAGAAACTCGAAAACCTCAAGCAGGCGATGCAGCGGATGAATATCGAGCAGCAGCGGGTGGCTGCAGAACAACTGGCTGCCAAGCAATCGGCTTTGCAGGAAAACAACCGTCTGCAGATGGATGAACTTCTGAAACCGATCAAGGAGCAGTTTGCTGATTTCAAGAAATCGGTGGAGGAGAGCAAAACGCAGAATGAAGTAAACAAGAAAGAACTGCAGAATACCTTCGAGGCTACGATGAAACTCTTTCAGCAGGAACAGCAGCAGGCTGTATTGAGCCTGAAAGAGCAAACGTCCAAGATTGGTTCTGATGCAGCCAATCTCACCAAGGCATTGAAGGGTGATAGTAAGATGCAAGGTGACTGGGGAGAAATGGTCTTGGAAACCATCTTGGAGAATAGCGGATTGAGAAAAGACGAGGAGTTCTTTATCCAGGAAAATACCAAGGACGAGAATGGCAAGAATTTCCGCCCGGATGTCATCGTCCGATTCCCTGAAGGAAGAAGTGTGGTCATCGACTCTAAGGTTTCGCTTACTGCCTATACGGATGCCCTTGCTGCTGAGGATGATTCTGAGCGAGACAGATTGATGAAGGCACATGCACAGAGTGTTCGCAAGCATATTGATGAATTGGCTGAGAAGGATTATTCCAAACTGGTAGAGGATGCCATCGGTTTTGTGCTGATGTTTATTCCGAATGAAACCAGTTATATCGCAGCTATGAGACAACAACCGGAGTTGAGTCGCTATGCTTATCAGAAGAAAATCATTATTATCTCTCCAAGCAACCTCTTGATGGCGCTACAACTCGCTTATAATCTCTGGCAATATGATCGCCAGAATAAGAACGTGGAGAAAATTGTTAAGACTGCTGCCGATTTATATGATAAAGTTGCTGTCTTTGAAGATACTTTTACCAGTATAGGTGATTTAATTACCAGACTCTCTGGAACCTTTGATAAGGCTAAAAAGCAACTTTATGATGGTGCCGGAAATGTGATGCGAAGGGTGGAAAGTCTGAAAGAACTCGGTGTAACTCCGAAGAAGCAACTGAAGGCTTTAGAGAAATAAAATGCCTTTTTAGGTGGCCTGTTTTTCATCTATATATATGGTACATAATATATAGGAGTAAATATACATAAAACAATATCAAAAGGATTTCAATATGAAACTAAACGACATTCTTTCTAACAATTTTAATACTGAAGAATGGGAGGCGAAAGGTTATCAGCTTCCTCAGTATGACATCGCTGCTGTAGCCAAGAAGACTCATGATGAGCCTACTTGGGTTCACTTTGGCGCAGGTAACATTTTCCGTGCGTTCCCTGCCGCTATTCTCAACGATGCACTTAACACGGGTAAGTATGACCGTGGTGTCATCGTGGTTGAAAGTTTTGACTATGAAATTATCGATAAGGCTTATCGTCCTTACAATAACCTCTCTCTTCTCGTAAGCCTCCAGTCTAATGGTACTATTGAGAAGAAGGTCATCGCTTCTATCACAGAGAGTCTCAAGGCCGACAAGCTGTTTGCTGAGGATTGGACTCGTTTGGTTCAGATCTTCCAGGCTCCAAGTCTGCAGATGGTAACTTTCACCATCACAGAAAAAGGTTATTCTTTCAATGATGCCGATTTGGCTCGTGGTCTCGATGCAGTTTTTGCAATGGGTAAGTTGACTGCCCTCCTTTATGAAAGATACAAGGCAGGTAAGTTGCCTATCACCCTTCAATCTACTGACAACTGTTCTCACAATGGCGATCATGTAAAGGCTGGTGTGAAGGCTTATGCTGAGCACTGGGTGAAGAATGGCATCGTTGAGGCTGGTTTCTTGGATTATATCAACGATAGCAGCAAGGTTACATACCCTTGGTCTATGATAGATAAGATTACTCCACGTCCTCATGAGAAGGTGCAGGCGATGCTGGCAGAGGATGGCTTTGAGGACAACGAAACCATCATCACCGAAAAACATACTTTTACAGCTCCTTTTGTGAATGCTGAGGAGGTGCAGTACCTCGTTTGTGAGGATACTTATACCAATGGTCGTCCACCATTGGAGTTGGGCGGTGCACTCTATACCACCCGCAAGACGGTGGATGAGGTAGAGACCATGAAGGTAACCACCTGTCTGAACCCGCTGCATACTGCCATGTCTATCTATGGTTGCATGCTCGACTATACTTTGATTTCTGCCGAGATGGCTGATGAGGACCTGCGTGCCTTCATCCAGAAGATGGGTTATATCGAGGCGATGCCTGTGGTAACAGACCCAGGAGTCTTGAATCCATACGAGTTTATCGGTACCGTGATCAATAAGCGTCTGCCAAACCCATTCATGCCAGATGCTCCTCAGCGTATCGCTACTGATACCAGTCAGAAACTCTCTATCCGTTTCGGTGAAACCATCAAAAAGTATATCGCCCGCGGTCTCGACAAGAGTAATCTCGTATTGATTCCATTGGTATTAGCAGGTTATGCCCGTTATCTCAAGGCTTTGGATGACAATCTGAAACCATTCGAGCCATCTTCCGACCCATTGTTGGCAGAACTTCAGGCTATTGTAGCTCCTCTGGAAGTAGGCAAGGCAGATCAGGACTATTCTTGTCTCAAGAATCTCTATACCCGTAAGGATGTATTTGGTCTCGATCTCTACGAAGCAGGTTTCGGAGAGCAGATAGAAGGCATGGTGAAGGAACTCTTTGCCGGCAAGGGTGCTGTAAGACAGACATTGCATAAGTATGTTTCTGCGAGATAATTCATTTTCAAACTTATACATTATATAATATATGGAAAGAACATGGCGCTGGTTTGGCAAGAAAGATAAGATTACGCTTGCACAGTTGAAACAGATAGGTGTTGAGGGCATCGTTACCGCATTGCACGATGTTCCTCTGGGCGAGGTTTGGACGCGTGAGAAGATTCATGAACTCAAGGAGTACATTGAATCTTACGGTATGAAATGGAGCGTGGTAGAGTCTTTGCCTGTGGTTGAAACCTTGAAATATGGCGGTCCTGACCGTGATCATCAGATTGAGGTTTATAAGAAGAGTCTCCGCAACTTAGGTGAGGAAGGCATCAAGTGCATCTGCTACAACTTCATGCCGGTTTTAGACTGGGCACGTACCGATTTGGCACATGAGAATCCTAACGGAGCCAACAACCTCTATATGAACTGGGGCGAGTTTGCCTACTTCGATATCTATATCCTGCAGCGTGAAGGCGCTCGTGAAGATTGGGCTGAGTTCTCTAAGGAACACAAGTGGGGTAGAGACCTCGTGGCTGAGGCTGATGAAATCAAGAAGACTTCTACACCAGAGCAGGATCATGCTTTGGTAGAGAACATCATCATCAAGACCCAGGGTTTTGTATCCGGTAATTTCAGCGAGGGTGATGCTGCTCCTGTACAGAAGTTCCGCGATCTCTTGAAACTTTATGATGGCATTGACAAGAAGAAGTTGCAGGAGAATATGAAATACTGGCTGGAGGCAATCATGCCTATCTGCGATGAATATGATATCAACATGTGTGTTCACCCAGATGATCCTCCTTATCCAGTATTCGGATTGCCAAGAATCATCGGACGTGCCGAGGATATTCAGTGGATGTTGGATGCTGTGCCAAATAAGCACAATGGTTTGACTTTCTGTGCTGGTTCTTTCTCTGCAGGCGAGCACAACGACTGTGTGGCTATGGCTAAGCAGTTCGCCGATCGCACTCACTTCGTTCATCTGCGTTCTTGCTATATCTTCCCTAATGGCAACTTCACGGAGGCTTCACACCTGGGTGGTCGTGGCCATCTCATCGAACTTTGCCGCATCTTCGAGAAGGCAGAGCAGGAAGGCAAGTGCAATTCTGGTCGTCGTCTCCCTATGAGAGTGGACCATGGTATGACCTTCACCGATGAGCCTGGCGGCATATTCGATGAGAGTAACCACGGACACAATGCGGGTTACACTCTTCTGGGTCGTATGTTTGCCATGGGTCAGATTCAGGGCGTCATCGCCACCGTGGATGATGAACTCGGTATTGAGTACAAACAGCCAGGATTTTATGATTAGTTAATATGGATTCCAGAGTTGAACATCCCTAACTTTGTTGCCACTATGGTTAGCGCTATCTCCTTCGAGATACTGCTCCATAGTGGCTTCTTTTTGTTTGGTCACTTGGTGCCGATGATAGTAGGATATGCCAATGGCTACAGCCAAGAGAAAGACTATGCAGCCAAGAAGTATGATGACATTTCGGTTCTGAGGCTTTTCTAATAGTCTTTTGCGCAGAATCTCAATGCTGCTTGGGCGCAGCAAGGGATTGTGGGTAGTGCATATCTTAGCAATTCTCTCCAGTTTTTTATCTCCGATAGATGTGGCTATTTCTGCGATGACCATTCCCAAGGAAAAGATATCAGTCCTCGGTTCTGCCTTTGCGTCAGGCATGAACTGTTCTGGTGCGATAAATCCTGTAGTGCCAGCAGGGTGCTTGAGAATGAAGAATGCATCACTGTCTGATAGTCCGAAGTCGATGATTTTCACATTCTGTCCTGTATGAGTAATCATAATGTTGGATGGCTTGAGGTCCCGGTGTATAATCTGTTTGCTGTGCATATACTCCAAGGCATTCATCAACTGAAGGATGATTTTACGACCGAGTTCATGGGTCAGTGCTTTCCTGTTGATGAGGCTTTTGAGCGTCTCGCCGTCTATGTGTTCCATCACGATGGTGGTTCCTAATTCTGGAAGTTGCTCAAGGCTGAGGGTTCTACAGATATTGGGGTGTTCCAACTCCAATCCAATCTCAAATTCCTTGGTGAGGGCTTGTTGATAGACTGGTGTGTAAAGAAAGTCCTTCTTGAGGCATTTTAAGACGTAGCGTTTGCCGTATTTGGTGGCAGTGAAGAGTCGAGTGTGACCGGATTGAGACACGTAGTATTCCTGTAGATTACTATAGGTATTTTCTATAGGAGTGGATTCAGAGCCGTTCGTATCCTTGTCGAGATCTTCTGTATATCCAGAGTTTGACTCGGGATCATTGTTTCTTCCTGTTACTTTATCTTGCTTGTCTGGCATATTCTAAAAAGTTGATTTAGCGTGATTATTACTTCATGACATTGATAAGTGTGAGACTGCCATTCCTTCCTGCTACAAAGGCTGCTGTTCGTTTGCCTTTTCTTTCTATATAAGGCAGATACAGAGGCTGTTCCTTGATAAAGCAGCCTGTGACAAACTTGTCGCCTATCTGCAACTTACTGTTTTCTGATCTCAGGACTTCATAGGTGCTTTCACCCAAATAGCGAAGTCGCAGTATTCGGTTGGGACTCCAGCCGATGGATATTTCCTTTCCTTCTTGCAAGTCGTTGCTTATCACTTGTTGTGCCATGAAAAAGGATGAGTTATACTTCGTGCTGTCCTTCAGCCATTTTGTAAACTCTGCGTAGTTATTGTAACCTATATATTGAGCCAGGGCATCAAGTGTTATATTTCTTGGCTTGTGGTCGTCGTTTACGTAACCGTATAGGCGTTTGAGGGTGGAGGAGGATATGCTCTTGCCCCATTTTTGTTTGAGGTAGATAGAAAACTCCTCGAAGTCAGTAGTAGTACAGAGCATCTTTCCGTATTTTTGCTCGATGAGCGATTTCAATTCTTCTATTTCTGGAGTTGTCATAATCTGTCGTTTTTATAATCCTTTTTTATCTGTTGTTTATCACTTGGAAGAGTCACTTTTGATGTTCTTGAATTGTTTCCAAATAACATCTCCTTTGTAAAATGCAGCTTTTCCTGTTGGCACATGAACGATGCAGGTATTGAGAAAACTGGTGCCACTTGTGGTGAAGGCATGTGAACTGCATACTGGTGGAAGTTTTGCCTCCACATAGATGTCGGTAAGGGGGCAGAGGTCGAAGGCATAGTCAGAAATAGCCTCTGTCTTACTGCCTATCCTTACTACTTTCAACTGTTTGCAACCTTGGAAAGTGCTTGTCGGAATTCGTTTCAGGTTGGCAGGTAACTTTACTTCTTTTACCTTGCTGTCCATAAAAGCTCCTTGACCTATTTCGTTCATGTTGTCAGGAAGAATGAAAGTCTCGATGCTGCATTCCTTGAAGGCATAGTTACCGATAGAAGTGATGGTGCTTGGCAAGGAATATTCTCCTTGCTTGCCCATTGGAAACCATAAGATGTTGGTTTGTTGTGCATTGAGTAACACTCCATTGACGCTGCTGTAGTTGGAGTTGGTTTCTGAAACTTCTATGTCTCTCAGCGCCGTACAACCGCTGGATGGCAGCAGATTGCTTACCGAAGCAGGTATTTCTATCTTGGCGAGTGACTTGCAATTCATAAAGGCATCCTTTTCGATGGTTGTGACATCTGTAGGTAGGATAACATTTGTGAGATAATCGCAATTGGCAAAAAGTCCTTGTCCGATAACGTGGTCTTGGACATATCTGTTAGCCCCGTATGGTCCGCCTCCAGCCACAATTTTTACATCTGTCATATCTATGGAGGCTAATTTGCCAGGAGTGTCGCTCTCGTCTAAGTTTCTTCCCATCATCTTTCTGAGGCAATTCAGGTCGTCTCCATTCATTGGACCCGCCAAGGTGAGTGATGTGTAATCATATAGATTGTTGCTCAAAAGGGACTGCAATTCACCTGCTTCTTTAAGCATGATGGCATCGTTTGTTGTTGTATAGGTGATACAGTCACCGATTGTTTCTCCCATGCGGCTTTTGGCATACGGCCAAATCTTATAGGTCGTATTGAGAGTAAGTTTTCCTATAAGGAGTTTCTGTTGTCCCAAGCCTCCAGTGTAGTTGGTAAGAATTTCTTTCGTGGCATTTTTACCTGGAATTTCTTTCTCCATGTTCTCTTTTTCAGACTGGGTTTCTGTAGCGCTTTGGGATGCCAATTCGTAGTAGCATCCTGTTTCGGTAATGTTCTCTCCACCATCTTCCAAGATGTCGTAACTGACGAAGGCACTTGTTGGGCCATGACTTAACAAGAGTGTATTTCCTACCTTTGGCTTCTCGTTGGGTAGTGTCGTAAAGTTCATCATGTTTCCTGATGTGATGGTTCGTCCATTGCTGCCTTGCAACATATAATAATAGGTGTTGCTTGCAATGAGATTTTTCAGACGAACGGAGACGCTGTTTTGCTTTGATATCTTTTCACTTTCTGTTGTGATAGGGACAGTCTGGTCCATATTCTCCGTTGTTCCATATCTGAAATAGAGTTGAGGCATGTCAGCATCTCCTTCTATTTCGGCAATACCGTTCAGGGTCGCTTCATTTCGAGTGATGTCGGTAGCAGCCAAAGTCGATAGGTGCGGCTCCAGGTAAGATGGCTTGTCGCTGCTGCATGAAGCCATGAGTATGATAATCGCAAGATTGATGACAAGATGTTTCATTTCTTTAAAATATTTTGATTCCTAATCCGATACAACCTTCCCATTGTTTTCCTGCAATGGTCATAGTGGAGGCTGTCATAGTAAACCTGTTGAAGGAAGCAAGTACACCTGCTTCGGCTGATACGCCCTTATGGGTCAATCCTTCGTTGAGGAGATATCCGCCACCTTCGCTTTCACTCCTTTGCCAGGCAGTTGCGCATCGTCCGTATCCTATGCCTTCAAAAAATCGTATGTTACGACTTATATGGTGGATGGCTCCAAGGGTCAGCGTGTAATTGCTATGTCGTGTCTCGCCTGTGAAGTAAGGCTTAGTGCCATTGGTATCGATGCTTCCGTCTTTTTGGCAATTGCCGTCTGTATTCCCGATGGTTCGTAAGTCGCTGCTCGCATGGAGGAAGAAACCATGGCGTTTCATCATGGCAAAGAAAATTCCGTATGATGGACCGTCTTGGTGGAGTGCCACAGTAGCCAAGGTGTAGATGGAGAGTGGCATCTTGGGCTTAGTTCGTGGTATTGTTATCGTGTCGGTCACGGTCTTTACTTCTACGATGGTGTCGTGAACTTCCGTGATCGTTGGTTTGGGGAGGTTGAGTTTCAACTCGTAGGTCATGCGACTCTCCAAAGGCTTGTCCAACTTGTAGTCTCTAATCACGCCCCATTCCGGATGTTTCAAGGTTAGCATCTTGGTACCTTTGGGTAGATAAAGCCATATTTCGCCCACTTCGTCCTTGCGTTTCACAATTCCTAATGGGGTGGAGAAAGCAAAGTCGGATGGCGCCTCTACCTTCATGAGTGCACAAGCCTCGTCATTGAGGTCGCGTACATTGTCAATGAAGGCGCTTACGTCGTTGGGTAACAAGCGGAAGCTTGCTACCGAGAAGTCTTGGGCTGAACTATAGAAGGGCATGAGTAGTAAGAACATGATGGTAATCATGACTCCCGCTTTCCTTTCCTTTACTCTTTTGATGGTCTTTTCAAACTTCATACCTTAATTATATTATATGTAAGTCTATTGTAAATTGAAGTCTTGTATGTTGATGATGTCTCCACTCCCTCCTACCGTAGAGGCAGGTTGCCATGTTCTGACATGGATGAGTGGCATCGATTTGTTTCTGAAATCCCACAACAGAAAGAGATAACCGTCATCACAGTATCGGTCGCTCTTGTATTGTTGTCTCAGAGTTACACCATAAATGCCGTCCAAGGTAGGATGTCGCATGATACGAAAGCCTGAGAACTTGACCTCTATCTTTTGGTTTGTTGCAAATACCTTGTTGAGACGGTTGATATATTCGTGCTTGGAATGGATGGCGTATGTCACCTTATTCTCAGCTTGTATTTTATTGTCATTTGCTGTAGTCTTTACTACATTGCCCACGATGATAAGTGCCTTGTCGCTAAACACCTGTCTTAGGAAATCAATGTCTTTGGTGGTGTAGGCGGTGCGGAAATGTTCGCAGTAGTTGAGGATAGTGTGGCGACGGTTGGCGTCGGTTTCGTTCAACTTGCCTTGCATGATTTTGGCTGCTTCCTTGTAGAAGGGGCTGTTTTGTGCCATTGTGTGGAGATCCACTTGCGAGAGCACCTTCCTCCTATTGGACTGTTCGGTTGATTGCACCATAGATGTTCCTTCGTGTACGGTTGTTGTTGCCCCTTGGTAGGTTGCACTTGTGTTAGATGGATTTTCTGATGATGTGTTGGCGGAACTTGTATTCAAGTTCTTATTGTTCTCATGAACGGAAACAAAGCCCTCATGAGTGAAAGTCACCATACCTTGTCGGTCAATGAAACCCTCTCGATGCGAGACTTGTTCTCGAAATCGTAACAGTCCGTTGCGAAAGCGAGTGTCGAGCAGACAGTTGCGTAGGGGGATGACGAACAGTTCTTTACCATCGGCATCCTCCACGACATAGCGCTTGCCATCCTTTCCGTAGTCTTGTTCCACTAATTCCAGTCCTTCGTTCAAGCCATACCTTGTTTCTTGTCTGTCATCTTCCTGGGAAGTGAATGACGGGAGCCACAAAACTACAAGCCATGTTCCGAGAGTGAGAATTAGTAAAGACAAAACATATATCGTTTTTCTCATTCGTTATGATAGTCAGTTATTTCCTATTTCTATGATAATCTTTGTATAGATGAAACTATTGCCAGTTCTGGATTTCTCCACCAATTTCAATCTTCACTTGGTCAGGGTTGTCCGAAATGATAAGGTTGACGAGGTGCTCTGTTCCCGGTTTGAACTGGAACTTGCTTTCAAAGAGATAGCTTACTCCCTTCATTACGACTTCGATGAGCGGCATACGATTCTCAATTCGTTGCGGAACGATGATAGCGGAATATATGTAGTTGTCATCTTGGTGGGCAATGATGGACTGGCGATAACCTTTCATATAGCGCGTTGCTACACCAGCCTGTAGGTCGATGGTAGCAGAAGGAACAGTATTATGAACATATACAGCAGCAGTTGTAGGCATCTCTCCTTCGAAGTCCTCTCCCTTGATGAGCCTAATGGTCAGTTTGCTCATGATATGCTTGAAATTGAGAGGTACTGGTGCTGTTGACGCAGCTATTCCTTTGGTTGTAGCAAAGAGTAAATCGCTTGCCTCGTATCCGCCGAGTGATGTCCCTGATTTATGGGTGCTTTGGTCTGTACTCACCTTGAACGGTTGGTCCTCGATACTACTCAATTTATTGATATAAGGGTAGTAAGCATAGGCATTGTAAGTGCCTTCGTCCCAATACAGAGTATGTGCAGGGATCCACTTGCCACCATCGTAGGTAAGGGCTGCATTGTTCACGAGGTTTCCGCCGATTTCGAGAGGTGAATCGGCTTTTGCTACGAAAAGTCCTATCTTGTCATTTTTCTCAAAATCAGTTTCCGTAGCACGTGTATTCTTGGGGGTAAGTTTCTTTCCTGGGTGACTTACCGTGAAGGTCATCGGAGTCGATTTGGCATCCAGGGAATGAGCATCTTGAAGATTTTCGTCTCCGCAAGATGCTAAACCTAAGATGAGGCTCCATGCTATGCACGTATGTTTGATGATATGGTTTCGTCTCATGTTTCTTCTTTTTATATTTCTTTTTTCTTATGAATGAGAAGAAGTTATTTGCGTCTTCTTACTTTTTGCATTTTCAGAGGACTTCCTTTGTGGAAAACAGGAGCGTGCTGGTAGGTTCCAGCTATTCGTTCATCTCCATTCATTCCAAAGGCACGACTCTCCACCACACCAGCGTCTCGCTTGTCATTCTTCACGAAATCCTCGAAAGTGAAAGTCTCTCCAGCGTACTGCTTGATACGCTTCACGATGCTCTCACGGCTGATGGTGCTATAGTAAGGAATGTCGTTGTTCATGCAAGAGTTCGGTTCCGAACGGAAAACGCCTCTGGTGTGCATGAATCCACCCTCGTAAATATCCACGATATCGCTATAACGGTCGTCGTAGATGAGGTGGCTCCAATCCACTTCGTGCATTTTGCCCGTAAGCGAAAGGTTGTCGTACCATCCGAGACTCTTAGCCCAGTTGAACTCATCCACGTGCCCACAGCAAGAACATCCACAGGCATCAATGAAAGCATTGTGGTAAATGTATTCATCGCCGAGTTTGCCAAATCCATGACCGCCTGCCTCATGCTGGATGACTCCACGAGTGTCGAGTGGATAGTCATACGTGCTAAGAGGACAAAAAGCGATGGCTGAGCCATCTGCCCACATCTGGGTGATACCACCATAATCGGTAGAATTCGGTATGATGATGATAAGCGTCTGGTTCAAGTTGTCCTTGTTGACGGTAGGCGCACCTAATACGTATGAGAAGATCTCATCGTAATCAGCTTTCAGACCTACGCCCGCAGTAAAGGTCGTATTGAAGCGATTGTAACGGATCGTGTTCACTGTTCCGATGCCACTTTCTGTAGATAGCGGAATGGCTGTGTAGATGTTGAAATATTCACGATATGTCTTGTAGGGTTCGATACCAAAGAAATATTCCACTTCTTGCTGGATATTCTTCAGATAATCACCATTAGCAATGTCCTTGGCATTGTATCCATCACCAATCAATACGATATTGATGCCACCGTTTTTGCCCTTTGTAGCCTTTTGTAAGGTAACCCATTCGTCCTCACCATATTCATATCCATATTGCGATACATTGCACTCGTGCGTGTATTCCTTGTCTTTCAGTTGGAATACTACTTTTCCATTACGGTTGCCAGCCCCTTTTGCCATCGACTTGATGGTCAATGTCACTTCCGTCTTCTTGTTTCCGTTGGAAGGAGAAACCTCGCACCAGTCTGGTTTGCTCGCTACCTCCCATTCTCCCTCGGCATTGATGGTCAAGGTCTGCTTGTGTTCTGTGCTGAGGGCGCAAGCCACGGATGGGCGACAAACCAACTCATGGTGGGCAGCGATGCGCTTGAAGTCACGCCATCCGTTGGCAGTCTGGTATTGGGCGATGGCAGACTCTGGTACTTCGACCGTGAAATTGTCCTTGGCAATTCCCTCGAAAGCATTCTCCTCTATATAGGCAGGCATGTCGCCACGACAAATGATGGAGTTGATGCCGTAACATCCACTGAAAGCATTTTGCCGTATGGTTTCCATGGACTCCGGAAAGATGATGCCTTCTATCATATTACAGTTGGCAAAAGCAAATTCCCCAATGCTTTGCATGTCTTCCGGAAATTCTAAAGTGCCCATTAATCTCCAGTCGTTGGCGAAGGCTCTGCTGCCTATATGACCGATGCTTGAAGGTAACTTCAATTCGCCGGAAAAATCATTGTTGCCAAAAGCATTGTCAGAGATGACTTTCAGGCTTTTTGGCAAGTGTAGCTCTCCTCTGAAATGACAGTCGGCAAAAGCGTCATTGGCAATGTTGATGATGCCATCATGCAAGGTAAGTGTTCCATTGAAGCCGCATCCGTGGAAGGCCTCGGAAGGTATGTTGGTAATATTTTGTGGGATAGTCAGAGAGCCTGTGAGTCCTGAGCATCCTTGGAAAACACAGTTCGCTATTCTCTTAAGATGTGAAGGCAACTTTAGTTCACCATAGAATCCCGAACAACCTGCAAAGCAATATCCTCTGATAAGTTCCAGATTGTCTGGTAACCTAAGATTTCCTGTGAGATTATTACAACCTTGGAAAACTCCTCCGTAGTAATCTGTTCCTTCGTCTTGCATGTCATCCTCGCCTCGATTCCCTAATTTCTTGAGAGTAGAAGGAAGGGTCAAGGTGCCATTGAGACCAGTACATCCTTTGAAAGCTCCACGACGTATCTCAGTTACTCCTTCCGGAATGGTCAAAGACCCCGTGAGGTATTTGCAACCATAAAAGGCATTTGAGCCTATAGACTTGAGGTGGTCTGGCAGTATAAGCCTGTTGAGGCTGTTGCTTCCTCCTGTGGTTTGGATGAAGTAAAAGGCACTGTTAGGGATTTGATCGTCCTGATTTTCTTCGTATTCTTCATTTCTTCCATAAGCCTTGATGCGAACTTCCTTTAGGTTTAAGGCAGAAAGGCGAGGCATGGAATCACGCATGAAGTAGAAGTCTTTGGCATTGATTTCTCCCGTAATCTTGAGGTTTTTTACTTGGGTATAGTCCTTTTTGGCTGCCACGATGGCATCTTTCAATCCTCCAGGAGTAGAGTTGATGATAATATATTCTTTGGCAGTGGCATTATGACTCACGAGGTCGCTCTCCCAAGGGGTGATGCTCTCGCTGATCAATGTCAACTTGTAATCTCCACTTGTAGATAGTTTATCCACCTTGATGCCGAAGTTCATCATCTTTCCTGCTTGGTAAGTGAAGTCGCCGGATTTAGAAAACTTGTATGGCTCTCCTCCTATGGTTATACTGAAGAGGGTAGTGCCTGCAGGTATCGTCTGTGGAATGACGATCGTGCGCCATTCATTGTTGTGTTTGGAAGGAATGGTGGCTGTGTTCTCCACGCTGCCTGCAACTTTTACTTCTCCTGTGGAAAGGTTGATGCTTGCTTTACGAGCTACATTGGCAGTCAGAACCGTCTTCTCGGTGTTTGCCCACTCCTCATCGGTGAAACCGGAACCTTTCACCAAGGTCACCTTGGCATTCGACATACGGTGAGTCAAAGGCAAACGAATCGTGTTGGCGGTAGGAGTGACATCAGCAACTTTTCCCCAAAGGAAGTCGCTACTCTCATAGCCTCCCATTTCGTCATCTTTCGACTCTTTGCTTTGGTCTTTCTGTACCTCGAATGAGCAGTCTTCTATGCTCTCGGGATTGGCAATAGGGTAGTATCCGTAGATATCTACGTGGGTATGCTTGTCTTTCCAGTAGATGTCGTAGGCAGAATTCCACTTGTTCTGGGATTCATCGAAGGTGTGCTGTACATTGTCGGCACGGTTGCCGCTCACTTTCAATGTGCCAGGGTAGTCACCCTCATAATCTACGATATAGACTCCCATCTTGTCGCCATCACAGAACCCATTGTCGTTTACTCGGGTAACGGCAAGTTGCTCAATGTCTCCTGACAACAAGATGCGATTGCTATCTGGCTGCTTTTCATCATCGAAAAGGTGGTCGCTGCATCCTGTCAGTATCACGATTCCGACGAGTAATATATATAATAAGGTGTATTTTGATAATTTCATTGATATTTCCTTTTTAGTTGGCAGTTCCGCCGTAGTCTATACCGTCATCTTCCCATTGGGAGATGTTGACATTGATTCCACTGCTCGTTTTGCTGAGTGTGACGGTGAAATTATATTTTTTCCCCTTCTCGAAAGCGTGGAATTTGGAATTTCTTCTAAGGTAATAGTTGCTGCCATCTACGTTGATGGTAATGAAATTCCCTTCTTTTACGTCTTGAGGTACGATGATAGCCTTGTAGATACAATCTTCCTTTAATGGAATGATGTCTGTATCATTTCCTGTTGCGGTGACCACGCCGGTGGCGAGGTTGACCAAGGCAGTACTCTTGAGTCCATTGATTCTGACATTCACAAGGGATGATGCAAGCGATGCGTCGGTAAAGCCATTGCCAGCTTTCAGCGTGATGATGGCTTGGCTCATCATGTGCTTGGCTTCTATCTTCACAGCTTGATCTGTAGGAGCGACATTTAATGTCTTGCCAATCAGCATGTCGCTGCTCTTATAATCGGCAAGGTCGCTTTGGTCGGCTTTTACTTGTAAAGGCACGGCAGTCACATTGTTTATGTATTTCTGGTAAGGGTAATACAGATAGAAGTCGGCATGGGTAGTCTCGTCTTTCCAATAAATAGATGAGGCTGCTTTCCAAGTTCCATCGTAGGTGAACTGCATATTGTCTATATAATTGCCGAGGGTTTTCAAACTGTTGGCAGTACCATTTGCCTCTCGATTGACAACAAACAATCCTATTTGATCACCAACCTCAAAAGCTTCGTCCGTTGCGCGAGTCGCAACAGACGTATTGATACTGATGGGCAGTTTCTCCTTAATTGTAGGAGAAGGCTGTAAAGGGTCTGTCCCGCTTCCGCCTTCTGAAGAGCATGCACCCATTGTTAGTAGGGTGCAAATGCATAGAGATGTGTATTTGAAGTTTACCATTTACTTTTATGATTTATAGTTATGTGTATTATGTTTATGCAGTTAGCGTGCAATTAATTTAGTGCAAAGGTAGAAAGAATATTGGAATTATGCAAGTTCACGTTGGTTCATTTGTGCGTTTTCCTTATTTTTTTGTGTTATAATACTGCTTTATGAGTTGAAAAACTGCAATCAAAAGGGGAAGAAACCGTATGGAAGGGTTTCTGCATCCTTATAAGAGAGTTGATACATTCTTATGAAAGTGTTAGTATGTCCTTATGTAATCTTCGTTCATAGTCTTTGAATGTCCGTTCAACGTCTTTGAATGTCCGTTCAACGTCTTTGAATGTCGGTTCAACGTCTTTGAACGGAGAAATGATAAGGATGCGGAAACAAATTCATGTGGTTTAACGATTTTAGTTTGTGGTTTACCGTTTTTAGTTGCCCTTTCTTAGTACTATTTTTTATGATTTGTTATGCGTTCTCATATTGTTTGTTTTCCGAAATGATGGCTGCGGAAAATAGCAGTGAACCAGCGCAAGGCAACTTTTTTACCTTATGAACCATTATGAACTTGATAGTTTCAAATATTCTCCTTACCTTTGTCAGAAAATCGTAAACTAAAATGCAAATTTATGAACAAAAGTAATTGCTTATTCATGCGATTGGTCCTTATAATTGGACTTATCGTGCAAAGTGCTCTTTTGCAAGCGAGTACATTGATTGATGGGTTGTACTATGATTTGGATACGTCCAATCGTACAGCCACAGTGACTTATGAGGTTGATGGAACGGGCAATTATGCCTCTTTGTCGGCTAATGTTAAGATTCCAGAGAGCGTCGTGTATAATGGTGTGACCTTTACTGTGACGAAGATTGCTGACAAGGCGTTCGCCAATTGTACGGTAATGGAGTCGATAAGCATTCCAGGTACGGTGACGCAAGTGGGAGATTATAGAAAAGAGTCTTCTACAGCTCCTTCTACGTTGCCTTTTTATGGATGTTTTTCTCTGAAAGAAGTACGATTTGAAGATGGTAAAGAGCCTATTTATTTAGGATCTTATTGTCGTTATTACGGTTCTGGTAGATATTATTCTTATGATACTGACAATAGTTATGGCTTGTTTTCAACATGTCCTTTAGAGACTGTTTATATCGGTCGTGATATAAACTATGTAGAAAATACTAATTATTCTTTTGAGGCTAATCCTCAATATTATGGTTATTCGGCATTTTATAAACAAGAGAAAATAAAGAAGGTTACAATCTCGTCTTCCGTTACAGAAATCCGTCCATATCTGTTTAAAGATTGCAAATCTTTTTGTGATTTGATGGTTACTGGTGCTTTAACTGAAATTCCAGAAAGAGCTTTTGATGCGTGTAATATTACTTCGCTTGTTTTACCCAATTCTGTAGAGACGATTTCTAAGAGTGCTTTTATGGATAATGCCAATATGAAACGTGCAAGTTTGGGAAATTCGGTAAAAGTAGTAAGCGACAATGCTTTTAGTGGTTGTACGGCTCTTTCAGATATTAATTTGGGGACTGCTTTGCAAACTATCGGAAATGAGGCATTTCAATCTGTTGGTTCTTTGGCAATATCATGGAAGCCTTTTATTTTACCAGAAAGTTTGATTTCTATTGGTAATAATGCTTTTTGTGGTAGTGGAATAACAAACATAATAATACCTAATCAGGTGGCAACTTTAGGTGAGTCATGCTTTGCTAAATGTAAAAACTTACAGAGTGTTGAGGTAGGTGCTGGTTGTCAAGAACTTTCTAAAAGTGTTTTTGGTGATTGTTCTGCGTTGAAAGATGTTAGATTGTCTTCTGGTTTGATAAAGATTGCTGACAAGGCATTTGCAAATTGTACTTCTTTGGAGTCGATGAGCATTCCGGGCTCGGTGACACAAGTGGGAGATTATGGAAAAGAGTCTTCTACAGCTCCTTCTACGTTGCCTTTTTATGGATGTTCTTCTCTGAAAGAAGTACGATTTGAAGATGGTAAAGAGCCTATTTGTTTAGGATCTTATTGTCGCTATTACGGTTCTGGTAGATATTATTCTTATGACACAGACAATAGTTATGGTTTGTTTTCAACATGTCCTTTGGAGAATGTTTATATTGGTCGTGATATAAACTATGTAGAAAATACTAATTATTCTTTTGAGGCTAATCCTCAATATTATGGTTATTCTGCTTTCTATAATCAACCTAAGTTGGCAAAGATTACGATTTCTCCATCTGTAACAAAGATAGCTCCTTACTTATTCTATAAAAATGCTGCTATCACAATAACGGAATTGCCAAAGGTAAAGGAGATTGGACGTTCTGCTTTCGAAGAATGTTCGAAGTTGACAACACTTAACTTAGGTCAAGCTTTGGAGACCGTAGGTGATTGTGCTTTCCAAAATTGCACGAATGTAACAAAATTGACTTTTCCTGATGCAACGACAGAGATTGGAAGTCGTGCGTTTGCTTATTGTTCAAGTGTTACGGAAATTACAGTAGGTCAAGGATTGAAATCTGTAGGAGATTATTCTTTCGTTGATTGTGGGTCTTTTACAGCATTAGTTCTGCCTGATAAATTTACGACCATGGGTGGAAGTGCTTTTGAAGGATGTCGAAAGTTGACTAATGCAAAGTTAGGTCAGTCTTTGACTTCTGTGCCAGAACGTGCTTTCAAAAATTGTATAGCTCTTTCTGAGATGAATCTTCCTGCGACGGTGAAATCTATTGGTGACCAAGCGTTCTACAACGACTCCACTATTGCAGTCGTTACGATGAGGGAAGGATTGGAAACCATCGGCAACGAGGTGTTCTGGAACAACTCAGGCGTAAGAAGCTTCGTTATCCCCGGAACCGTACAGACTATCGGAACCAATAGTTTCTATGGTTGTACTAATACTTCAACTTTGAGATTCAAGGATGGAGATGGCATCTTGACGATTGATACAAAAAAAACTCGAAGTCGCAAGATTGACGATATGCTTTCTAATATCTCAAGTTCTTATGATCGTGAGCGATATGAGGATCGAAAATATGACTACTTTTATGACTGTCCGATTAAGACATTGTATTTGGGAAGAAACTTGAAATATGATTATTCAGGTTCTGTTAGTATATATAAGAAAGTAGGAGATAGAACTTGGAATAGTGAAACGAGAGCGTCCGCTCCATTTGTCAATAGTACGACTCTTGCAAGAGTAACAGTTGGACCAAAGGTAACATTCGTGTATAATCATCTTTGTGATGGATGTAGCAATTTGTCTAATGTTGTATTAGGTAATGCGCTCCAAGATATCAATGATTATGCATTTGCTAATTGTGTCAAATTGCCAAATATCTCTTTTCCAGCTTCACTTGCAACTATAGACAATTATGCTTTTGCTAATTGTCAAGTACTTGCTTCAACATCTTTTCAAGAGGCATCTGATCATGAACTGAAAATTAACAATGCCTCATTCAAAGATTGTGTAGCCTTACCTGAGGTCAATTTTCCTGGTCAACTTTCTCTTTTAGGAAATAATACATACCAAGGATGTACGGCATTGAAGGATGTTGTGTTCAACAAGAATGACCAATACAAGCCAACATTGACGATTGGTAATTATACTTTTGCTCAGTGTTCTTTGATTAATGCACTTTCATTTCCAGGAAGATTGAAATCCATCGGAGACTATACGTTCTCAGATTGTACTTATCTTACAAATTTGACTTTTGAAGATTCTAATGAGGCTGTAACATTAGGTAGTGGTGCTACTGGCGAAACTGACAGAAGATATATGCTGCCATTGTTTGGTAATAGCAATTTGACTTCTCTCTATATGGGAAGAAATGTCGATTATACTGCGGATAAAGATTGTAGTTATTCTCCTTTCTACAATCAGCAATTCTTGACCGATGTTCGCTTTTCACAAGCTGGTACTGTGACTTATTGTAAGGACTACTTGCTCTATAAGGTGAATAATTGTGAGTCTCTTATCTTGCCAGAAAGCTTGACTACCATAGGAAACTGGACTTTCCGTGGTATGAGTAAACTTGGGGGTATCGTGATTCCTAACGCTGTGACTACAATCGGAACATACGCCTTTGCGGATGACATAGCATTGGAAAGTGCTAAGTTATCCACTTCATGCCCTTGGCTCAAAGAAGGTTTATTCTCTGAGTGTGGAAAATTGCAAGCTATCACGATTCCAATGGTAGTGAATAAGATGGATACCCAAATGTTTACCAATTGCACATCCTTGGCTTCTGTGACATTTGACGATGATAAAGATTTGATAGAGATGGCATATGGTTCTTCTGATGCCAACGATGGATTGTTCAGGGATTGCCCTGTCGAAACACTTTATTTGGGACGTTGGTTATCTTATAATACGGAAGTTCCTTCTCGTTCTCCATTCTATTCAATTGCAGAATTGAAAAACTTGACTTTGGGCAAGCATTTGAAAGTGGTGGATAAATATATGTTCTCTTATTGTACTGGCTTGGAGAATGTGTATGTACCTGATAATATCACTTCCATCAATATGTGGGGATTCCGTGGCTGTTCTGCTTTGAAGTCTGTAAGATTCAGTGAAAACCTTAGCCAAATTGGTGATTATGGCTTCTCGGAATGTGCTTCCCTTGATAATGTGACTTTCCCAGCGAGTATGACAAGTACCTCAGACAACAGTTTCTCAAATTGTAGTTCTTTGAGAAATCTTGACTTGGGTAAGAACTTGTTGGTAATAGGTCCTTCGGCTTTCGAAAATGATTCAATTCTTAGTGGGGTTAATATACCAGAAACCGTGTATGGTCTTGGTGTGGGAGCTTTCAAAAATTGCGTCAGTCTTCCTTACGTGAAGATTCCTAAGGGTGACCTCACTACGGTAAGTAAGGAGTCATTTAAGGGATGTAATGGTATAGAATGGATTTCTTTAAGCGAGAATATTACATCTTTAGGTGAAAATGCCTTTGAGGGATGTACTGGCATCAAGTATGTGAAGTCATATGCTATGACTCCACCAGAGGGCTTGGTGAATTTCCCTTCAGATGTTGAAACTAATGGTACTTTGTTTGTCCCTGAGGATAATGACGAGTATCCTGATGTCTTGGGAGATTATCAATATTCTCCTACGTGGGAAAATTGGGGAACATTCAAGAGAATCACAGAGAATACTCTCTTATCTTCTCTTACCCTGAACCAATCTGACGCTCATTTGAAAGCCAGTGAAACTCTTACTCTTGTAGCAACTGTAGGTCCTGATGAAGCTACCAATAAGAAGGTAGATTGGAAGTCGGATGATGAGACTGTGGCATCGGTATCTGCTGATGGTGTAGTAACAGCTCATAAGGTAGGTCAAACGTCTATTCATGCTATTGCAAATGATGGCGGTGGTGCCAAGGCAACTTGTATTATAACTGTTGATCCGACAATGGTTTCCTCAATCACTTTGAGTCAAGAAAACTTGGCAATCAGAAAGAATCATACGGCGCAACTCTCTGCTATTGTTGCTCCAACTGATGCTACCAATGCAAGTTTTATCTGGTCATCTACCAATGAGGACGTAGCTAAGGTGTCCGAGGATGGAGTGATTTCTGCTATAGCTCCTGGTGATGCAGTCATTAAGGCTACTTCACAGGATGGAAGTCAGGTGGAGGCATCTTGCCAGGTGAAGGTCTTGCCTGTATTGAAAGGTGACTCTAATGATGATGATGAGATCAATGTCGTGGATGCTGTTAATACCGTCAATTATATATTTAATAAGGTGACAGGAACATTCGCTTTTGAGGCTGCCGACGTGAATAGTGATGATCATATCTCAATTTCCGATGTAACGGGTACAACTGACTTGATTATGCAACAGGTTTTGCAGGTGAAAGAGCAGGTTGCAATGGCTAAGGGCTATGGTGTTTCTGCAATGGATGATGCTTCTTCTTCTGACCGTTCTTTGGATTGCTTAGTATTGTCTCAACAAGACAAGTCTAATATTGATATAGCATTAGTCAATAATAGTAACTTTGTTGCTTTGCAGGCAGACATTACTATGCCAGTAAATGTAAATGATGTGGAAGTGAAGTTGAGTGGAGTGATGGCTACAACCCATCAGTTGAGTTACTCTAAGTTGAATGCTCATACTTTGCGTGTTGTCGTTTATTCACTTAGCAATAGTACTTTCATGGATGGACAGCCTATCTTCTGTTTGTCTTCAAAGAAGAATTTGGATGCAAAAAGTATAGGTGTAACCAATGCTATCGGCTCTGATGTTGAGGCTAAGGGTTATCGTTTGACCTCTCGTAATAATGAAGTAACTTCTATTGATGGTATTGGCGTGGACGGAACTTCTGTCAAGGTTGTTGCAGACGGTCTGATGTTTACAGGCTTGAAGGGTACACCTATTTATATATATACCACTTCAGGTATCCTTGTGAAGACATTCAGTCTTGCTTCTGAGACATCTAAGATAGCTTTGCAAGCTGGTGTTTATCTTGTGAAGATGAACGGACAGGTAGTCAAGATTACTGTAAAATAATGGTTAAGGTATGATAAGACTAAATAAAACAATGGTACTTTTGTTCTTGACGTTGTTGGCATTGCCACTTGCGTCAAGAGCAAAGGATACCTTTTATATAGAGCCAGTGAACGTCGTCCCTGGTGAGTCGAAGACGATTACCCTAAATTTGGATAATAGTCAGGTATTTCGTGGCTTTCAGACTGATATCGAACTGCCTGAAGGTTTAAAAATTGCCTCGAAGTCGAATGGCAATTTTGATATCTCTCTTACAGATAGGGGATCATCTTCTTTCTCTGTGAGTTCTAACTTGATGTCGGATGGCTCTGTTAGAATTTTGGGCTATTCTACTCAAGGTGAGTCGATAAAAGGAAATCAGGGTGCTTTAGTACGTATTTCTGTGCGAGCTTCCAGTGATTTTTCGGGTGGCTATATTAAGCTGAAGAATTCTATTTTTTCAGATGTAAATAATCGAGATGTGAAATTGGATAATTCACAACTCTTTGTGGGAACAAAAGAACAGAATGATGTATCTGTCAAGGGTGGTGAGATTTCGCCAGAAGTTAGTAAAGCTTTCTCCTTGGAATTGTCCAACGAGAGTGAGATGACTGCTTTTCAGATGGATGTAGTTTTGCCGAATGGCTTGTCTCTGGATTTAAGCAAAACAAGGTTGACTGGCCGATGTGGTAATCATCAATTGCAGACAAAGCAATTGGGCAATGGTAAAGTTCGCATTATTTGTATGTCTTCGGACAATACATCAATTTCAGGGAAGATAGGCTCTGTCATTGATCTGTGGATTAAGGCTGAGAAAGGCATAACGGGCAATCAGATTGTTAAATTAGAAAATATCATTTTCTCTGATGTCAAGGCTCGTACCTATCGTATGGACCCTTTCTCCTTTGTTGTTGATGTGAAGTATGTACCTGTAACTTCAGTTTCTATTAGTGAAAGTAACATGCTGTTGGAGGTTAGCGATTCTCGACAGTTGACGGCTTCTTTGTTGCCTGAAAACTGCACCGATAAAACGATACTTTGGAAATCTGATAATGAGAAAGTGGCAATTGTCAGTGATAACGGTATGATTATCGCAAGGTCTGCTGGACAGTGTAGTATTGTTGCTTCCACTGCTGATAATTTGATTCAAGCGAAGTGTGTAGTTACTGTAGTGAAAATACCATTGACTGCTCATGTTGCTAATACTACTAAGGTTTATGGTGATGCTAATCCTGAGTTTAATATTACTTACTCTGGTTTTAGAGATGGGGATTCTGAGGTTGGCTTTTCTGTTCCTGCATCCATTTTTACTATTGTAGATAATAGTAGTAAAGTTGGAAAGTATGACATTGTAGCTTCTGGTGCAGTTTCTGATAAATATGAAATCTCGTATATTCCAGGTACTCTTACCATTACTAAGGCTCCATTGATCATCTCTGCTGGCAATTATACCAAGAAGCAGGGTGATGCAATGCCTGTGTTCAAGGCAAGTTATGCTGGCTTTAAGAATGGTGAGGATGAATCAGTCCTGACCAAGCAACCAGTCTTCTCCTGTGAGGCTAATGAGGCAAGTGCTCCAGCAGAGTATGCTGTTACAATCAGCGGTGCTGAGGCAGAAAACTATGACATCAGCTACGAGCAGGGACGCCTGACAGTAGTCGAGGCAGATGCTGTAGTTGTTCGTGCCAAGAGTTACAGCCGTCAGTATGGTGACGAGAATCCTGTGTTGGAGTTTGAGACCGAGGGTGCAGCCTTGGATGGTACTCCGGAGATTGTCTGCTCTGCAGTTGCCAACTCTCCTGTAGGATCTTATACAATTGAGGTGAAACAGGGCAGTATCAAGAACTACAATGTTCACTTTGAGTCAGGTAGTCTTGTGATTACTAAGGCTCCATTGTCTATCTCCGCTGGTAATTATACCAAGAAGCAGGGTGACGCAATGCCTGTGTTCAAGGCAAGTTATACTGGCTTTAAAAATGGTGAGAATGAATCAGTTCTGACCAAGCAACCAGTCTTCTCCTGTGAGGCTAATGAGGCAAGTGCTCCGGCAGAGTATGCTGTTACTATCAGCGGTGCTGAGGCAGAAAACTATGACATCAGCTACGAGCAGGGACGCCTGACAGTAGTAGAGGCAGATGCCGTAGTTGTTCGTGCCAAGAGTTACAGCCGTCAGTATGGTGATGAGAATCCTGTGTTCGAGTTTGAGACCGAGGGCGTAGCATTGGATGGTACACCAGAAATAGTCTGCTCAGCAGTTGCCAACTCTCCTGTAGGATCTTATACTATTGAGGTGAAACAGGGCAGTATCAAGAACTACAATGTCCACTTCGAATCAGGTAGTCTTGTGATTACTAAGGCTCCATTGTCTATCTCCGCTGGCAATTATACCAAGAAGCAGGGTGATGCAATGCCTGTGTTTAAGGCAAGTTATGCTGGCTTTAAGAATGGTGAGGATGAATCAGTCCTGACCAAGCAGCCTGTCTTCTCTTGTGAGGCTAATGAGACAAGTGCTCCAGCAGAATATTCTGTTACAATCAGCGGTGCCGATGCTGAGAATTACGAAATCAGTTATGAGCAAGGTGTGTTGACTGTGACAGGTATGCCGAAGCCAATAATCTCAACTGACGAAGCAACGTTGCGCATAACAACAGAGACAGATAATGCTGTCATATACTATACTTTGGATGGAACTGAACCTAATGAGAACGCAAGAAAATATACAGAACCTATCAATCTGTATGCCTCTTGTGAAATCAAGGCGATAGCTGTCAAAGGTGATGCAAAGTCTGAAGTGTCCTCTGCGGAATATCATGATGCGGAATATCCTAACATCGTGAAGGTAGGTGATATTATTACAGCCAATATCATCAACAATGGTGAGGAGAATTTGCCTATGATATTTAAGGTGACGAGTGTGTATCCTTTCAATGTTGAGATGGAGAATAAAGAAGATTATGTTGAAGGATGGAATAATGAACGTGATGTTTCTGGCACATTAGAAATTCCTGTTGTTGTAAAATCTAATGGAATCAGCTGTTGTGTAAAAAAGTTAGGTGATAATTCTTTGGCAAGGTGTGTTAATGTAAGTTCTTTAAAGCTAAATGAAGGATTAGAGAGTATTGGACATCAAGCTATACGTTGGTGTAGAAATATCAAGGAGTTGATTGTACCAAATTCCGTTAAAGAGGTTTGGGGGGCATTCTTAACAGAAGATCATGGATTGGTATCTGTAGTCCTAGGGGCTGGTCTTGAAACTATTCATACTGATGCTTTTTGGGGCGTGTCTATGAATCTAAAGTCTTTTATAAGTTTGAGTACTAATCCTGCGAAATGTGTGGAGCCTGATAGAACATTCACGTCTCTTCCAGAAGACGTAACCCTCTACGTCCCTCTTGGTTCAAAGTCTGCCTACGAGACAGCTCCAGGCTGGGATTACTTTGCAGGTCATATCGTAGAAATGGATATGTCTCCTGCTACAGTCAAGGTGAAGGATTGTGCTCGGGAGTATGGGGATGATAATCCTACACTTGAATTTGAGACAGAGGGTGCTACTCTTATTGGTGAACCAGAGATAATCTGCTCTGCTGATAAAAAATCAAAAGTAGGAACTTATGAGATAGAGATAAACAAGGGAACGATTAAAAACTATCTTGTAACATTTGTTCCAGGTACTTTGACGGTGACAAAAGCACCATTAGTTGTAACTGCTGAAAATTATACCATTACGCAAGGAGATAAACTTCCTGAGTTTACGGCAAGTTACAGTGGTTTCAAAAATGGCGAGAATGTGTCTGTTTTGACCAAGCAACCAGTCTTCTCTTGTGATGCAAATGAAGCAAGTGCTCCTGGTGAATATCCAATTAACGTATATGGTGTAGAGGCAGATAATTACAATGCTATTAGCTACGTTGCTGGAACTCTTACGGTTCTAAAGAGAGAGTTAAAGAAGCAAACAATCACTTGGGACCAAGAGATAAAAGCTAAGGTTGGTTCTACGATAGAAATGAATGCAACCGCATCTTCAGGTCTTCCTGTCAGATATTCGTACGCTCTAGCACCAGGAGTGGAAACTGCTTATCAAGTTCCTCAAATAGAAGGCAATAAGATAACATTCCCTCAAAATGGTATGTATCTCTTGGTTGCTATTCAAGACGGAAATAATGAATATGCGGCAGCTACGGACACATTGGATGTCTGTGCAATCAGTGACGATGAGGGCTTGATGTATATTGATGGTATCTACTATAAATATACCGACGATGGCTCTGCACTGAAGGTGGTAAGGGGCTACAATCCTTATCGAGGAAAAGTAGAGATTCCTGCAACCGTTAATGGTCTTCCTGTGACAGAAGTTGACAGGTTGGCTATGTATGCCTGCTATTACCTGAAAGAACTCGTTATCGGTGACAATGTGAAGAAATGCGGACATGAGGCTTTTGGAGCAAGTATAAACTTATGTAATGTCACATTGCCAGTTGCTGATGTTGAGTTTGCACATAATTGGATGTTTAACTGTGATAGAGGAATTCGGGAGATACATTGCCGTTCGTCTATTCCTTATGTTGTCGAAGAGGGCATTTTTAATGGTGCTGTTGATTACGACAATTGCATTCTTTTCGTTCCTGTTGGCACCAAGCAATCTTATGCCAATGCTGAGGTATGGAAAAACTTTACTCACATTATGGAGGAAAATGTTTCTACGAGTATTTCTAATATAAATGTGGAAAAGAAGAGTGTATGGTACACATTACAGGGTGTTAGGTTATATGCTAAGCCAAATATTCCTGGTGTATATATTCATAATGGGAAAAAGATTATTGTAAGATAAATTTAATGTAAGCGGTGGGTGTATTATGGTATTCTGTAGTACACCCACCTTTTTTGCTATAGTAGTAATAGCCCAAGTATGGGTTTTGGTTTGGATATGCATCGAAGCAGAGTTCTTTTTGGTTTGGAAATGCAACAAAAATGATAATTTTTGGTTTGGAAATGCATCTAAAAAATGGATTTTTTGGTTTGGAAATACTTGATTTTGCTTATTTTCGTTTGGACTTTTGAAAATAAGATGTATCTTTGCAGCATGATCCTTTAAATGCTTTTGCTCTTTTAGAAAAATATGCATTATTGGCTGAAAGGAATGTAGAATTTAGCCAATAATGTTTAAAAATATGTATTATTGGCTTAAAACTGTGTAAGATATAGCCAATAATTGCTTTTTCTTGCTATCTTTGTTTTATCTCTGCCTTGGAGCACTTCTGGAATGGATGGGCTTCGGCACGTCGCGACATCGTTCTGATAGTCTGTGGCTCTGCCACTTCCTGGATGATGGACAAACTCATCAATAATCATGGTGGACTTTATGGTCGTCTTACCCATCGTCTATTCCTGCAACCTTTTTCTCTTGGAGAATCGGAAGCGTTTCTGAAGACCAAGGGGATGATGCGGTCAAGATACGAGATGGCAGAGCTTTACATGACTCTCAGGTCAAGCAGCGGTTGGGTATAGCTGGTGTATCCACCAATTTATATTCATGGCGGAGTAGGAGTAGTGGGGAGGCTGATCAGCGGGCCGCTCAGATAGATATGGTGATAGAGCGTGGCGACAACACCATCAATCTATGTGGAATGAAATTCTCGGAAGGAGAGTTTGCCATCAATAAGGATTATCGTTTCGATTCTATTCAAATAGACTATCCATAGTAACCTCTTTTTGTACAATGCCACTATGCTTGCCATAAGCAACACCATAGGTGGTAATCATAGTGAGGTGAATGGTTTGCTTGGGAGAAAGAGTGGCTTTAAGTGCTTCTATGCGATGGCGCAAGCGTATTTCCTCTTCCTTGCTGATGGTGTAAGGGGAACTGGCAAACTTCATTTCACATAAGTTCACCACATTGTCGTTTCTGATAATCAAGAGGTCTATTTGAGTGCCATCTTGATTTTCGTCTCCTCTTACATTCCAAGCTGAGAGTGATGATTTGACGCCACCGATTTCCAAGGTTCGTTTGATTTGCTGGATGTGTTGCCAGCAAACTTCCTCGAAGGCAACACCATGCCATGCCTTCAAGATGTCGGAAGTCATATTATCACTGATGAATCCTGCATCCTTGCTGTTTTCTTCTACATATTTTAGCCAGAATAGACAGAAGTTGTCTATCAGTTTGTAACAGATTGTACTTTTCGGCATACCATATGGGGAATAACATGTAATGAAATCGCTTTCAACCAAAGCTGCTAAAGTCTTGCTCAAGCCACCACCTAAAGGCAATCCTGTAGCTTTGCTGATTTCTTCTCGGGTAAACCCACTGTGTCGAGTTGCCAATAAGCGTACAACCTTTTTGCTATCTTCTGGATTATTGAAGATAGCAGCAAATAATCGGTTGAACTCATCCTTTAGTCTCGGTTTGTTACCAAAGAGAATCTTGTCTGTATTCTGTTCAAAACTCAATCCTTTTTGGAAGTAGCTAATATAATAAGGTATTCCACCGAAAACCATGTAACTTTGCAATATGTCATACTGGCTCATCTGTATATTGGCATGTTCAAAGTACATGGCACATTCTTTCAATGTGAAAGGGGACAGTTTGATTTCTGCAGTTAAGCGTCCATATAGCCCACCCTTGTTTTTAGAGAGATTGCTAAGAATCCAAGAGGTTGCGCTACCGCAAACGATTAACATGATATTGTCCCTGCCACTACACCAGCCATTCCAAAAGTTCTCAAAGGCTGGAAGGAAACCAGAGCGTGGGGTATCCATCCAAGGTAACTCGTCTATGAATACTACTTGCCGCTCACCATTGTCAAGATTCTGCAAGAGTTGTTCGAGTAGGAAAAATGCCTCCATCCATGTTTTGGGTGCTTTGTATCCTTCCAGGCCTTGGTTGAGCAAGGCGTAATAGAAACTTTCCAATTGAGTCTTCATGCGACTTTTTTCATTGTCTTGGTCAACTGGTGATACGCCTGTATGCTGAAAGGTAATGCGTCCTTTCAGTGCTTGTTTGATAAGAAAAGTCTTGCCAACACGTCGGCGTCCATATATGGCAACGAACTCGGGACGGTCGCTATGGTACAACTTTTCAAGTTCTGCGATTTCTTCTTTTCTTCCTACAATCATACTATATCTTTTGTTTAAAGTTGCCGCAAAGATACAAAAAAGAATTGTTCCGGCAAAATATGCCATAGCTTATTCTGCCGATTTTATATGTTTTTTATAGAAATAGGCAAGATATGATGATATGAGAACGATGAAGCTGCTCTTAGAGATGCTCCTTCAAATCCACTTCCTCCACGTATTTCACAAGCGAATCCTTGCCATTAAGCAGATAGAAATCCACACGAACCACGTGGTCGATGTCTGCACTTCCCTTTACTTTTACGTGCCGGGTCTTACTATATAATAAGGTGTCACGACGGGAAGGGTAGGAGACAAGCTGAATCTGGTCTTTGGTGGAACCGCTTCCTACATAATATATGCCTACACTATCCTTGCTTGCTTTTATGGCTGCTATCTTCGCCATCTTCTTGGCATGAGCGGCAGTTGTGTCCTCTGGATAAAATTCGCTGGCAGCTACCGTGTCGCCATCATGCTGGTCGGGAGCATACTTGCAACTTGTATTTGTTGTTGTGATAAAGGCGGTGGCAGTTAGGACTGCTACAAAGTATAAAATCTTCTTCATCTCATTTTTTTATTTCTAATTTGCCGCAAAGGTATAAAAAATAAGAAAATCGGCAAAATAAACGTTTGCTTATTTTGCCGATTTTATATGTATTTATGAGTTTTGGGCTATTTACATCTCTACGATTACCTCGTGTTTGCCTGCTTGACAAGGGATGACGCAGCCCTCAATAGGTTTGCCATCTACGATGATTTGCTTCACTCCCTTCTCCTTGCCCTCTGGGTTTTTCACGGTGATATGATACTCACCGCCACGGAACTTGCGGGTTACCTCATACTCCTTGGCCGTGCTTGGCAGGCAAGGGTCGATATTCAAACCCTCGTAGTCTGGTTTGATGCCCAGAATGAATTCGCTCACGGTGTACCACATCCATGCGGCTGTACCCGTCAACCATGAGTTCTTGCCCTCGCCTGGTTTGGCTGCATCCTTACCAGCTACCATCTGGCAATTTACGTATGGTTCCACCTTGTGCAAGGTCTGATATTTCTCCTCTACATAACTTGGAAGTATCTTGGTGTAGTGCTTCCAAGCATCGTTGCCACGTCCGGCTACCGTTTCGCCAATGATGACCCATGGATTGTTGTGGCAGAAAATTCCGGCATTTTCCTTGTAACCCTCTGGGTAAGAAGAAATCTCGCCCATTTCTACATGATAGGTTGTATAGGCAGGGTTGTTGAGCACCATACCATGTTCGCATTCCAATCGCTCCTTGGCACTATCCAAAGCTTTGTCGCAGAGTCCGTCTTCCAGACCGATACCAGCCATCGTACACCAGCCCTGGCTCTCGATGAAGATTTTGCCTTCCTCGTTCTCATCACTACCAATCTTGTTGCCGAAGAAATCGTAGGCACGGAGGAACCATTCACCGTCCCATCCATGCTGCTTCACAGCCTCGTTCATCTCATCTACAGCCTGCTGCATGCGCTCGGCTTCTACCAGGTAATCTTCCTCGGCAAGTCCGGCAATCTCTCCTTCACGGCTGTTGGATGCCTCCTTGGCGAGTTGCTTACAGAGGGCGATGTAATCCTTGCCGGTAACAACAAACAATCCGGCAATCATCAGGCTCTCTGCCTTGCTGCCTTCGCCCTTGTTCTCGGTGGTCTGGAAGCTCTCGTTAGGGTCCCAGGAGAAGCAGTTCAGGTTCAGACAGTCGTTCCAGTCGGCTCTGCCGATGAGTGGAAGCTTATGCGGACCCAGGTTGTTGATGACGTGGTTCATCGAAATCTTCAGATGTTCAAAGAGACTCACCTCGCTGCCTGGCTGGTTATCGAATGGTACCTGCTCGGAGAGAATGGAGAAATCTCCCGTCTCCTTGATGTAGGCTACGGTTCCGAAGATGAGCCAGCAAGGGTCGTCGTTGAAACCGCCACCGATATCGTTGTTGCCACGCTTGGTGAGTGGCTGATACTGGTGATAGCAGCCGCCGTCTGGGAACTGGGTGCTGGCGATGTCGATGATGCGCTGGCGGGCACGGGTAGGTATCTGATGAACGAAACCTACGAGGTCCTGGTTGGAATCGCGGAAGCCCATGCCTCTACCGATGCCGCTCTCGAAGAAACTTGCCGAGCGCGACATACAGAAGGTGATCATGCACTGATACTGGTTCCAGATGTTCACCATGCGGTCTAACTTGTCGTTGCCGCTCTTCACGGTGAAGATGTTCAGCAGGTTATCCCAGTACTGGTTGAGTTCAGCAAAGGCTGCATCCACCTTTTCGGTGGTATCAAACTTAGCCATCAGTTCGTGTGCCTTTTCCTTATTGATCACTTTCTTGGCTACGAATTTCTTGTCCTGCTCGTTTTCCACGTATCCCAAGAGGAAAATCAGGTCGCGGCTTTCTCCCGGTTGCAGGGTAACTTCGATATAATGTGATGCGATAGGACTCCAGCCATGAGCGAAACTGTTGCGAGGTTTTCCTTCCATGACTGCTTCTGGGTCTGCAAACTCATTATAGAGACCGATAAAACTTTCGCGGTCGGTATCGTAGCCTTGAATGTCAGTATTGACAGTATAGAAAGCATAATGATTTCTGCGTTCGCGATATTCCGTCTTGTGGTAGATCGTAGAACCTTCTACCTCAACTTCTCCTGTAGAGAAATTGCGCTGGAAGTTTTCCATGTCAGTGGCTGCATTCCACAAGCACCATTCTGCAAAAGAGAATACCTTGAGAGATTTCACTTCTTTGGAATTATTTTTGAGCGTCATCTTCTGTACCTCAGCCCAAGTGTGGAGAGGAACGAAGAAGAGTACACTTGCCTCCACACCATTTTTGCTACTTGTGATACGGGTATAATTCATACCATGGCGGCACTCGTAGCTGTCGAGTGGGGTTTTACAAGGTTTCCAACCAGGATTCCAGACGGTATCGCCTTCCTTGATGTAGAAGTAACGCCCGCCATTATCCATCGGAACCCCATTGTAGCGATAACGGGTGATGCGACGGAACTTGGCATCCTTATAGAAAGAATAACCACCTGCTGTATTTGAGATGAGCGAGAAGAAATCCTCGTTACCCAAATAGTTGATCCAAGGCCATGGAGTCTTTGGGTCTGTAATCACGTACTCGCGATTGGCGTCATCAAAATGACCATACTTTTTCTCTGCCATTGTCTTTTTAGTATTTATATTGTTATTTATTCTTGTATTGAAGTGTTGATTCCGTATTCTAATTACTTAATTTAGTATTATAATGAATGCTTAATTTAGTAAATAACATTATTTTGGTGCAAAGATAGCAAAAACTTTCAGTTATAAGGTTAGATAACGGATATTTTTTGTATTTTTGCAATTAGAATAGGTTAGAAATCTGACAATTGTTAACATAATGTGCACTTGGCTTATGAAAAGAAACATTATAACACTTATCATAGCTGTGTTTGCCATGATGCAAACTACGGCTCAAACTTATGACAACTTGTGGAAGCAAGCTGACATCATCGCTCAGAAGGACCAGCCGAAGAGCGAAATTGGGGTGATGCAGAAAATCATCTCAAAGGCTTCTGCGGCTAAAGACTACGGTCAGCTGCTGGCGGCTGAGATGAGGCAGGTGATACTCTGGAAAGAGATTTCTGCAGACTCACTGACGCCGAATGTGAAGCGGATGGAGGCTGAAGCTTTGAAGACAAATGACCCGATGCTGAAAGCGGTGAGATATGCTGTGCTCGGCAAGGTATATCATGATAATCCGTATGGAATAGAAGTGGATGAGGCTTCTTTGGAACAAGGGGAAGATGCTTCTTATGATCAAAGCCAGCGAAAGGTAAACCTGAAGAAGAGCCAGGAGTTCTTCAAGAAAGCGATGGCGCACCCAGAGCTTCTTGCCAAGCATACTTCTACTGAGTATGTGCCGCTGACTCTAAAAGGGGTGGACGGAAGTTCCTTCAAGAATGATTTGCTGCATCTCATCGGATTCGAGGCAGACAGCAAGGAGGCATATCTGCAGCTGTACACCTATTATAATAAGGTGGGAAATAGGGGCGCGGCTTGTCTCTGTGCCTATAAACTTATCGAGAAATACCATCAGGATGATGTAAGAGAGGTGAAGAAATCGAAGTATCTCAGAACCATCGACTCGCTCATCCATGTATATCAGGATATTCCGGAGGCTGGTGAACTTGCTGTGGAGCATTTCCGCTTCATGGAAGGTGCTACCGATGCCAAACCGCAGGATAAGCTTAACTATATCAACTATGCGCTGAGCCACTGGGGTGGATGGTCGAGAATGAATGTGCTTAGAAATGCACAGAAGCGACTCACCGAACCGATGTTCTCAGTGGAGGATATGCCTTTGGTGCTGCGCCCTACAGAAAAGAAGTGGGTGCATCTGAATGTGCGCAATCTTCAGAATCTGAAAATCAGCATCTCCCGCCTCAATATTACGGCAGATAACGATTATAATGCGCAGGATGAGGCTATCTATAAGATGCTCCTGAAGAAGACTACGAAGTTGCATCAGAAGGATTTCAGCCGCAACTACTACGGTCGGCCGGATTATGAAACGGT
>ERZ1023706.17-NODE-17-length-41843-cov-24.153920_pt1 | contig 41843 bp, 40 predicted proteins | sample MGYA00380351_ERZ1023706 | MGnify/ENA primary metagenome ERZ1023706 (study PRJEB33179, sample SAMN07449038) | human gut metagenome | biome: Human-gut; feature: Human associated habitat; material: Faeces | host: Homo sapiens | place: India:Kasaragod | collected...
GGAAGAATCCATCCAAGTCTTCATTGCCACATGAAAATGAAATAGATTCTTCCAAAATTTCTTTTGTCAATGGTGAAAACACCGTTTTGTCTGCAAGAAATCCCATAATACTAACTTTAAAATCTTGCTTTTGCCAAAATAGCCTTCATCTCAGCACGTTGCTTTGAGAAATCTATGCTACCACGCTTTTTCAATGTTTCTTCAGCTTTTTCTCTAAAAGCTAAAGCCTCATCACCTGTAAGCATAGGGATACCACTAATTGCTAATGCCATAATCTTATCTCCTATTATTTAGTTTATATAACTTGCCACAAAAGTACGCCTTTTCTTCGAAACCACCAAAAAAATCGAAAGAAATCTGCAAATTATCAGCCAATTACCCCCAAATCAACAGTAAGCTATAAACTGCAAACTATTAATTGTAATCAACTATCCCCATGCGGTCCCATCCCACGCAACCACCTGGCGAGGGCTCTGATGCCCCGCCAACCTTATAGCGAAGCGGTTAAGAGCGACGGGGAGGAGCGGTTTCCTCTTCTTCCCTGAGGTTTCTGTCCCCTATAAGGGGAACCGAAGGGGTCGTAAAGACTATTGAAGAAGACCGAGATGAGAGGTGGAGCCTTCTTTAATGGTAAAGAAGGACGGGTTGATTTTAGAACAACGGTAAGGAAGGACGGGTAGGTGATGTCACTGTTAGAAGTTAGTGCTATTCTTGAATATATATCCTTAGGGCTATAATATTACTAATCAAGGATGATTTCAGGAGTATACAAAGTTTCATCTCTGTATTTTGTTATTTCGTGTTCTTCATTCTCCTGAAGAAGTGCCATGTTCTGAAGATAAGTTTTTAATCAAGAATTCAATAAATTCATCCTTGACATTAGAGATTTCTCCCTTGTCAGCAATGGTCATTCTTATCTTACGAACGCCACCACCAAGATCATCTCCAACAAGAGGATTCTTATAAATTTCATCTAACCAAGCATTATAGTCAGTCTTCAATGAATGATATTTTTTAGCCAAACTTTAAACTGTCTCTTAAACTCAGGGCCATATTCAATATGTACATTCATGTCAATCCTCCATTTCTAAATCTTTTAATAAATCCCTTGCATCAGGTAGTTTTCTTCCTTCCAACTTAGCAAGTTTCACTTCCTGCAAAGCTCTTGTCAAACTTTCCTTCACAAAAGCTTGCTGCTTCTGTGTTTTTGTCAAGATAGGTTCTTTTACAACCGTAGTTGACACAACACCACGAAGCATATTAATAGCCTTACGAATGTTTTGCAGAGGCTGGTTTGAATCTACCGTTACTAATATCTGTTCCATAATCTTCTCCTTTTAAACGTTTAAAGTCTTTTTGACTATGCAAAGATACATTATTCCCCTCACATCGCCAAACTTCTTACATGATTTTAACACAAACGATACGTAAACTGATCTATCTTTTTGCATTAATACCTAACATCATAATCAAGTCTCCTTTATATTGTTCATATATCTGCAAAAAAATACGCTTTTTGATTGAAACCACCAAGAAAATAGCAGAAAATCTACAAGCTATCAGCAAATTACTCAATGCGCCAGCCATGCAGCCTTTCAGCAAGGCGGTCCCATCCCGCACAACCTGGCGAGGGCTCTGATGCCCCGCCAACCTTATAGCGAAGCGGTTAAGAGCGACGGGGAGGAGCGGTTACATCCCTTGTCCCCTGAGGGGAAAAGGGCTTGGGAAAAGCGGTGGAGCCTTCTTTAATGGTAAAGAAGGACGGGTTGATTTTAGAAAACCTTCTTATACCACTCCACCATAACCTTAGCCTTTTCCTCCCAGGAAAGCTCCATTTGTCTTTCCTTGCAATTCTCCGAAAGGAGCCTCAGCAAAAACCTGTCCTTTTCAAGCTCATTGAGCAGATTGGCGAAATCACGAGCAGACTGGCTCGGAGAAGAAAGAGGAACCTTCCTACCAACCTTGTCATTCACAGCATCACCTTGACCACAAGTATCAAAGCAAACAACAGGAAGATTATTACCTATTGCCTCCAAAACAACATGCGGTGTTCCTTCGGCAACACTGGTAAAGAGGAATACATCCGACTTTTGCATGATGTCCTGCACCTCATCGTGACTTACTGCACCATGCCAAATACACTTATCAGCAATACCATAACTCTCAGACAATAACTGATAGGATTCAGCATCACCGCCACCCACAATGTGAAGACGGAGCTTATCGTTTCCACTCATGGCTACAGATTGCAAAGCCAAAGCGAGCTGCTTTCTGAAGTCCAGTTTGCCTACCCAAAGAACATCAAACGTTTCTTTCTGCGATTTATCAATCAAAGGATGATCCTGAACATAACACCCAGTCTCGTTAAGCAGAGGCGAATCTATATTCATGTATTTCTTGAACGAACGCTGAGAGTTCGATGAAGCAGAGAAGATGACTGATGCCTGATGCGCAGCTAGAAGCACACGCTTGGAATGTCTCAATTGGATACCAGTCAAGAAATTCTTCAGACGCATAAACAACTTTGTCTTCAGTCCAGCACCATCCAGATAAGCCACAGGAAACTTATCCTTTGCATCTACAGGCCCCCATACAAATGGAATATCAGTTTCCTTCGATAGTTTCCAGAGATAGCCCGGCTCACGGAATCCGATCATGTTGAGCTGATGCAACACATCCATCTTCTCCACCTTACAGATATCCTTTGCCATGAGGTACGTCTTCCACTGCCACTCCTTATAATATTTATAGAAGCGCCAGTCACCCTGGTTCCAGCACATCTTTCTGATTTCCTCCGATACCGGATTATAATAGAAGTGCATGTTCTTCCCCTGTTCCAAGGTAGGCACCACCTCCTCTATCTTCTCCCGAAACTCCCCTTCGGTGATAATATATAGTTCACAGAACTTAGCGAGATTACTCACCCAGTTCCATGCCATTCCCGGCTCACTTCCCATACCAGGAGAGCAAGCGTATGCATTGATTAAGATTTTCATTTGGTTTTAAAATTTATTCTTACTCCTCCTCCACATTTGCTTCAGGACTCTCAAGATGAAAGCGAAGAGATGATGGGATTCAATATCCATATCCAATGAAAAAACACGGCGGAGCATATCCTTATCATAAACGATATGTGTATCAAGAGTCATTTTTACATCATTATCCACATTTTCTTCATGAATGATCTCTATCCACATCGGATGCATATTTTCCTTGATGTGATGCACCTTGACCAATCCACGCTTCTCCAATAGAAAGTGACTTCCATAACCATAGCAGGTTCGTAGAGAGGATAGAGAAGAATCTGAAGACAGTAGATATTCAGCTAAAGTCAGGAAATGATTATTGGGATAATAGATACGGGTAGAGAAATGTCCAAACTTAGTATAGGTCTGCAATCCATAATCAAAGGAAAGAAAGCACTTTTCATAAGGATTTAGATGAAAAGAAAGACATTCAGACTGTACACGCTCCATAAAGTTGTTGGCGATACTATCATCATTATCAAGATAAGTAGTTAGGCACAAATCACCATCATTCCATCCCTTCTGTTTCAAATCCAGCATCACCACCTGACGGAATATATCAGCAAACTGGTAAGAATATTCAGCCTTAACTCCGACAAACTTGATTTGAGAACAAAGCTTACGATAAGTCTTAATCCTCTCCCGATATACAGCAGGCGTATTTGCATCCACCAGCAAAATCCAGCTGAAATTCTGGCAGCTTTGATTTTTTACAGAAGGCAGACAAAATGTTTCAAAAAGAGCCATTCGCCTTTTAAGCCATTCCTCCCGATCTATAGCTGCCCCATTCTTATCTTCTATCCAGAGAGCTAAATTAAATCGAGTTAGTAGATAATGATAAATCATTTTCGTTCTCCTTAATGTAAAGTAACGTAAAAAAATACGCCTCTCTTTGTCTATTAATCTATTAAATTATACCTTTATAAATCAAAACAGCGGCTGGAAATGAGAATTCGTGATGAAGATAGCAGCCATGCACTTCATCATATCCAACGAATATAAACGTTCCTTAGTCATAGAATCACATATTGTCAGCCAACATTCTTTCATGCTCCCTGATTTCCTCTTCTGTAAATCTCATTTTGAGCAGTTTAGCAGGAATACCGCCGATAATACTATAAGGAGGAAAGGATTTAGTAACAACAGCACCAGCAGCCACTACCGAACCATGACCGATAGTCACTCCTTTGAGGATTGTAACATTCGCCCCACACCACACATCATCCTCGATGACAACAGGCTGGTCATATACATTCACCCCATCCACAAATTTCTCCTCTACGGTAACATCCGTCATATACTTACCCAAAATGTCAATACGATGATCACCAGTGATGATTGTTGGTTTAGGACCGAAGAGCACCTTCTTGCCAATAGTACATGCAGCATCCGTACAATAGATTGTACTACCTTTAGGAATCGAAGTACCATCCCCTACCGAGAGGTTCCACAAACCCTTGAAATCCGAAGACATCGGGCGGATATATACCCCTTTGCCACAATGTTTCATACAGCGCTTCCATACGGGCGCCCACATCTTGTCCCACAGATAAGAAGGAACAAGACTTATCTTTTGTAATATCTGAAAAATGTTCATAATGTCAAAACGTCACTATTAATCTTTTAATATCTCCTCATATAGTTTCTCTATGCTCTCATTCACCATAACAGGAGCAAACACCCTCTCTCCGAAGCTTTTAGAATATTCTGCCATATCCATGCGAAGCTTTGACGATTCCATCAACTTGCGAAGCTGCATAGTAAGCGTATCCACATCATCAAATGGGAAAGTGAGGCAGTTCTTACCTTCTTCTATCACATCTGGCAGACCACCTACAGGAGTAGTTACCACAGCAATACCTCTTGCCCAGGCTTCTAACACCACCATAGGGAAACCCTCATGACGAGAACACATACAATAGATACTTGCTTTATTCCAGACATCCTCCTTTTGCTTGCCGGTGATATAACCTGTAAATGTAACGCTATCATCCAAACCCATAGTTTGAGCCATAGCCTGGAAGCGCTCCACTTCACCATTTCCCATGATGGTCACATGCCAGTCTGGAAAATCTGCTTTCAGATTCTTCCATGCCTTCAGGAGCAAATCGGGATGCTTGTTGTCGTTCAGAAAGGCAGCCATGATGATACTCTTCTCCTTGACAGAATAATCCACGGCAGGAGTCGGAGCACAGGCATTATAGATAACAGCAGTCTTGGCTTTCACAGTAGGAAACCATTCTGCAAAACACTTCTGCCACTTCTTTGCCAGCAGCACCACACAATCAGCTCGGTTCAGAGACCATATAAACAATTTATTATGCGTATGATCCTCCAACTGATTCCCCATGTGGATATGCATGATAATCTTCTTTCTGCCAAGCAAAGCCAATAGTAGTACAGGCATCTGAATAATCAGGCAAATCTTATCAGGCACCGTATGAAAATGCACAATATCATACTGCCATATCGTAAACATTGCCTTGAAGTAAGCCTTCAACGCATACCACAGCTTCACGCCATATCCTCTCTGTATCTGCGTACCAAGCCATCCGCAATGATACTTCTCCCAGAAAGGCATCGTCTTCATGAGGCGCAGCACACTCGCCACGCCTCCACCACTCTGCTCAGCAGAGCCAACCATTAAAACTTTAGACATTGATTACAAAAAAACTATTTTCTCACAATACTTCTCCATATCACGGAAGCATAGGTGTTGATTCTAAACCACATTTTTACAATCAGTGGTGGTTGGTGATTATTACTCGACCATTATAAGTAGCCATACATATTAATACTACTTGTTCCACTTACAATAATCTTGAAATTCACTCCATAGTTCAGCATCCCTGTTCAAAAAAGCATACTTAAATCCCAAGGCAGACTGTTCTATAGACAATTCCTCAATGACAAGTTGTTTGTTTTCCTCGGTAGGATCTATTTTATAAGCAGCAACCCTTCGCAAGAAATTGCGATAAACTCTCATAAAGTCATCCCAAAAACGATTTTCCATCAAGTTACGACAGATACCTTTCCCATTGAACAACTTATCCAATAGTTCTTTTAGTTTGGCCAACTGGGGATTGATTTCAATTATGCGGAAGTCAGCCTTTTGAGTCTTCAAATTGATCGTTTGAGATATTACATTCTCAAACTCCAATTGATTAGGCAAGGGAATATCATCATAGTAATGCTTCTTGCGGTCATTGCAATAATTGCAAGCGATAAATAGATTCTCCCATTCGTTCACCTTTTCTTTGTTATTTGTGCGCGATACAATATGCTCTACCTGATAATCAGTAGTTACCTTTCGTTCACATAGATAGCATTTGTCTTTTTGATCATTCAATATCGCTTGCTTCACTTCGTCGCAAGTATATCCTGCTTCTGCGAGTTTTTCTGGAGCCTTATCTGATTTATATACCTTTATCATACAAACTCCTTTCTTGTATTTGGCATAACTGCCAATGCTGCATAATATCGCTCTTTGATAGTAGGTGCAACTGCATCAGGAACTTTATCCAAATCCCTCTTTATATTTTTCAATTCATCCTTCTCCAAAAGAGACAAAGAACTCTTCTGCGACAACTCTTCAAATCTCGCAACACTCTCAAGCAACTTTCCTGATGCCAATTCCACGCCGAAATACCCCTCTGCCAAAGCATCGTATGAGTAATCTGTCAAATCAGAGATTTCCTCATGGCGCAACAAGTCATATGCTACGGCATTGTTCAAGGAGTTGAGTACAAAAGGAGAATGAGTCGTCACAATCAACTGGATATGAGGGAACAATGTTGTGAGCAAAGGTAAAATCTCCCTTTGCATTTTAAGATGTAAATGAGTCTCAACCTCATCTATCATCACGATGCCAGGGGTATTGAAAGCTCTTTTCAACTTGTCCTTGCCTTGCATCTTCAAGATCAAATCCACGATAATGTCAAGAGCAGCCGAATAGCCTGCCGACAACTCTGTGAACTTAAACTTCTTGCCATATGAATGGATGTAAAAAGCATAAGTCTTGAAATCAAACTCTAAGTTCAATTCGTCATCCTCAAACAAACGACGAAGGATATTCTGAAATACCCCAAACCATTCGTCTATCTCATGGGCATATTCCTTAGCATTCTCACCATCCGCTAAAGCACGCTGCACCTTCAAGTCCACCAAGAACTTGATGAATTCACCCACTTTGTTGACTTTGATGTCACGATATTCCAAATTTGGCTTCTCTGGGTTCTTGACCTCCTTAAACTCAGAACGTCTTTGGTCGCCATAGTATGCCAACAGAAATTGCTTATCCGAAATTGCTTTAGGCAGTAACTCGACCTCGTTCAGAGATAAACTTACCTTACCAGATAAATTTTCTATTCGTTTAGTCCAATCTTCGACCCCTTTTTGCCACTTAATTCTCTCTTCATTTGTTTTAGCGGAAGCCAATAATCTTTCATTATCTTTTAAATACTTCTCATAATTTAAAAACAACAAGTCAGGATCTTTTGCGATTTTTTCAAGATAATCCACAATTGCCCCCAACAACAAGGTCTTACCAGTACCATTTGGACCGGTAATCAACAAATGTTTCATCTTACCTGCTTCACAGACATTGATGTCAATGCCTGATAAATGAAAGAGTTTTTTAATATGAATAGACTTTAAGTATATGCTCATAACTTGGTTGTATTTATTGATTATAAAACAAAGTTAGTACTTTTATCAATAACTTGCAAATTTTCAGCAAATTTTATTTCTGTTTTTAACGTTTACTTGCAGTTCTTTCAGTTAAGGTAACCTTTCTGCAAAACACTTCTGCCACTTCTTTGCCAATAGGAGTACTGGCATCTGAATAATCAGGCAAATCTTATCAGGCACCGTATGAAAATGCACAATATCATACTGCCATATCGTAAACATTGCCTTGAAGTAAGCCTTCAACGCATACCACAGCTTCACGCCATATCCTCTCTGTATCTGCGTACCAAGCCATCCGCAATGATACTTCTCCCAGAAAGGCATCGTCTTCATCAGGCGCAGCACACTCGCCACGCCTCCGCCACTCTGCTCAGCAGAACCGACCATTAAAACTTTAGACATATAAATAAGCTTTTATGAATTACCGCCTTACAAGACTTCTCCATATTACAGACATTATAGTAATAAAACGAAAATACAGCTTAATATAAAAAGGTGGAAGAATATTGTTTTTACCAAAACTAGATACATTATGTTTTCCACTATAGCGATGTATCGCACAGGGTTCATCTATAAAACTTAACGTTTTGCGCCACATAGCACTGTATTGAATATAAGTATCATGTCCTGTTGTAGATGACGGAATTGGCAAAAAAAACTTCAGTTCTTCTCTTGTAAAAGCAAGACTAAATCCATATAAACAAAGAACATTTTTTATAGTAAAAAAAGGAACATTGTGTCTATAAATAAGCGTATTAAATTTACGTAATTCACCATCTCCCATATCAAAAGCTGCAGCATTTACCCCGCCCAATTTGCGTAGAACAGACAATTGTTTATCTATTTTACAAGGATACCAGAGATCATCTTGATCGCAGAGAAATATATAATCTCCTTGTGCTTTACTCATTGCATTTTCAAAATTACATTTACAGGCACGAGTTGCATTAAGATACCTATATTTCTTTTTATTAGAATGCAAAAATACTTTTATCCTCTGATCTTGGTATGATTTCAAGATATCAATTGTATCATCAGTAGAACCATCATCGCTTACAACCAATTCCAATTCTACATCTTTATTTTCTACAAATTGCTGATTCAAGATAGAATCTACTTGCTCACGTATAAATTTGCCACCATTATAAGTAGCCATACATATTGATACTAACATACTTTTGAATAATTATTCTATTATTATTAGCAATAAAAAAGACTATTATGGATTTATATCAACATAAATATTTCTCTTTTGTTTTTGTTGTCCGTTTTTCAAGTACTTTTCTTTTATCTTTATCTGTTCCATTGCATTTCTATTGGCATTCAGACACAATGCTATCAGCATACAATATCCCATACCCTTACCTGAGAGCCAGGAGGAGTCTGCCATCTGCTCGATAGCAAGGCAACAGAATGTTATCATCGCTACACGATAATAGCGCATATCTGCAATAATATCAAAAGCAGCCAAACGACGCTTCCAGAACCAGTAGAAGAAAAATACACCTACAATACCAAACTGTGCTAAAGTTGGATAATAGGCATCACAGATAAAACCTCCACTTTCATCCAATCCCCAGATACCATTTAAATTATACTTATAATATAAAGGAGAATAAAACTTCCAGGCACCATTACATGCAAAAGATCCCATGCCAGAACCGAATGGCAAATAATCCCATAGGATTCGTAACGAAGTTTTATAAGTCATAGGACGAGCTAATTCATCGTTGCTCAATCCTGAAACATAATAAGCATCAAATCTTGTCCACGTTACCATCAATATGACAGTTACCAACAAAACTACGTATATCATAGTTTTTGGTGATTTAAAATTCAAACGCTGTTTTATAAAAAATACAAATGCTATAAAGCAAACCACCTCGCCCATGAATTTAAACTTAGGTGCCATCATTCCTGTCAATACCAGCAAAAGAGCGATATTTCGATTGCGTTTTGTTTCTTTAGTAAAGAGATACCACGACATACCGGTACATATAGCTAACTGACCAAGAACAGGAAATTCAGCTTCAACCTGAGCATCTAAGGTCTGCGGATGATAGACAATCCAAGAGAATAAAGTTATGACCATTGTACTTAACATCCATTTCTTTTGCTTTTTTGTAAAGCGAGGATTCAAAATCCATGTACAATATATAATTGTATATGGGCGGATTTCCTGCATTAAATCAAGCCAAACTCCTCCAGCTACATTTGCACCAAAAAGAAGAGAATATACTGTATAAAAAACAATCAGACTTATACAAACTGTAAACTCTTTCCATGGTCGCTTATTTATACTGCGATTATGACTATACATCCATAATGTGTATATCAGCAATAAAACCGTCATCGCCTCATCAACACTGGAAAAACCAGGTAAATCATTATAGGCTATACATGTAGGAAAATATATAATCCAATAAAGTGTGAAAAAACGTGCAATACCTTTCATCGTTATTTATTTTTAAGTTTTGCTTTCATCGTAAATAAAGCAAGCAAAAGTTTTTCTGGAATTATTCGCTTAATAATTTCTTTCATCGAGAATTTCTTATCCACCCAAGTTCCTGCATAATGATGAATCGTACGAGTATTCTTCTCTATATGAATACGACCTGTTGTCACATTGATAGGACAAAAATACTCTGAAGGATATATAAAGCAACCTGCTACTTCCTGTATACCAGCCACATTCTTCAATCCATTTTCACGAAGCACCTGCGTAGCGATATGCACCACGGTGATTTGATTTCTCATGACAGCTTCATGCACAAAATGCTTGTCCTCATAAAAGTCAAGCATCTTTTTAATAATGCCGAGGCCGGGGTTCACCCCCAGGCCGAGGCCGGGGGCGACGGTCGCTTTGCTCGCGTTATCATTCGTCAGAGAGGGATTCGTTTCAAACCCCATAAAGTTTCCCCTTTCTACTATATCATCAATAGGACGAATCACCTCGACATCCGTATCAAAGTAGATTCCTCCATATTGATAAAGAATCCAGAATCGAGCATAATCACTCACAAAAGCATATTTCTTTGCTTGATACGCCTCAGCAGTATAAGGAATGATATTCACATCGAAGTTATCCTCATTCCACTCCTTTATTTCATAATCTGGCAAATACTTCTTCCAAGAAGCAATGCATTTCTGTGCAAGCTCAGGCAATGGTCCTCGTCCAAACCAGCAATAATGAATTATTTTTGGTATCATAATTTATACTTATTTCTTTAATCTATAATCTTCTTCTAATTCTTCCATCAGCCATTTCATTCTCACATCCCAGCTTCCAAGTTTCTCTGCCGTTTCACGATTTTTATCCACAAGAGACTGATAATCCTCAATATGTTCTATCACATCAGCAATCAGCTCTTCTGACGAGATTTTATCATTCAATTCTATTACAGGATTATATCCGATAAAGTCAATAAGTTCCTGCGGAGCATGCCCCACCATCACCATTCTTGAGAACATACATTCCCAATAGCGCTGCGTAAGGGTTTCAATATCACCAGCAATCTCTGGCTGTGTGATACTTCGTGGCAAAGCAATAGTTACTTTAGCATTCCCCATCGCCTCATATAGCTGCTCATTGGTATAGATAAACTTACCATTCTGCTTCGTACAGACATGGTTTAAGTTGCGATTCTTGTTATCACAAACAGCCTTCAATTGATCAGCCTTAAATACCTTATCATTGGAACGTCCAAACTCCAACAAATCAATATTGCGGTCTTTTAAAAGTTTTCCTTTCTGATAAACAGAATCATCCACAGCTTCAGGGCACCAGATGACATTTATTCTTTGCCATCCCTTGTTCTCCCCAGAAAAACGTTCTTGCATTTTCTCAGCAGTATGCCGAGAAGAAAAGATAGCAGTCTTTACCTGATGCCTGCGTAGCCATTCACAAGTCTTCTCAAAATAGCATGGCCAGCAGTCCCAAAACATAGGGACAACCTCATATCTTGCATAATCAGGAAACGTATCAAAGAATAAAGACACAGGCTCAACAAATCTGAGCCGTGCCTCCTTCTTATTTTTCCATAACGTAGGTAGTTCCCAACGAAATGCAGCTCCATGTAAGCACTTCGGAGGATAATGACTCTTCGCCACATCTCCCCCCAATCTCTTCCATGCCTCAAAAGGAGCAAGTTTGAAATTTAGATAGCCAGGATGTATATAAGGAGAGACTGCTTTTATAGATTTCTTCATTTATTTACCAGAAATTATTCATTAACTTTTATGACTTTCCCTGGGTTACCCGCAACTACACTAAATGGAGGAACATCTTTGGTTATCACAGAATTTGCAGCAATAACAGAATTGTTACCAATAGTTACACCAGAGAGAATTGTAACTTTATCACCTATCCATACATGATTACCAATCACTATCGGTCCTTTAGAAACAAGTTTACGCTCTAAAGGTGGAATCATCAATGATTCTTTATTGGTTTCTCCATGATCATTATCCACAACCGAAACCCATTTTCCAATCAACACATGATTTCCTATTGATACCTTATTATATGCCGAAATATGACAATAAGCACCAATCGAGCAATAATCACCTATAGATATCTTAATAGAATCATCATATTCTCCCCATGCTGTAAGAAACAAATGCGGTAAGAAAATTGTATTTTTACCCACATGAATATGTTGATGCCCTGTCAGATACTCGACTTTGCTAAATCGAGTACCTTTTCCACAGGAACCTAAACGAGATGATATCCGATAAGACTGAATAACGTATTTATAATAAGCAAGCTTTTCTATTAAATTCATAGGATAAAGCTTGGCTAATATGCGAAAAATAAAATCCTTCATAAATTTTATTTTTCCCTATATTCATCTACAACTTGGCGCAACGCATCAATATATCCTCTGCCATGTGTCAAGTCTGGCTCCATATAATTACCTTCAGCCCACTCATTCCAAGATTTCAACATGAGAATTTGGTGTTCTTCTTTCTTACCCTTAATAGCTTCCATTGCCATACGAACATGCTTTGCAAAGTATTCAGGAGTAGAGTTGATATAAATATTCGTTTTTCTGCCACCACGAGGGGAATGATCCCATTGAGGAACAATCTGCGGTATCACATTTTCATCTTTATCTATCTCTCCGATGAGTTCCTTATATTGCTTACTATAATCATAAACATGAGTTGGACGATTCAAGAGGATACCCTGCAAGTGCTTATAAACCTTATGCCAAAATGTATTTCTCTTTTGCTGAGCATGACCCAATATATCACAATAACATACTGCATCATATCCTTTCTGAAGCATCACCTCCTTTTTGATACTATTATCACTCACGTTTGCAACAAGATAGATTCCTGGGAAACCTGCCTCAACACTAATTTTCTTAAAACAATCTACATACTCCTGCGGAAGAGCAACTGGATCAAAAATAAAGAGATAAGGTTTACCATCTACTTTGACATATCGCTCATCTTTAAAAGCTTTAAGCAGCAACTCTAAATGCGCCTTAGCATCCTCAATACCAGGATAGGTTTGCTCCATTAATACAGCTTTAGAGTCACAACCAGCCGTACAACCTACCGCTCTCCATGTATGATTGGCCCATGCCAAGCAGAAAGGAAAATCCGGTTTACCTGACTCTAACACCTCATGGAACACATCTGCCAAGAGTCTTCTGCCATTACCAAACCAGTAATGCCAGTAACAGAAAGCTGTCACACCTGCTTCACGAGCCATTTGAGCCTGCTGCTCACGAATAAGAGGTAAACGAAGATCATAATAACCTAATTCTGTAGGTACACGAGGCTCATCATGTCCCCGGAACAAAGGCTTAGCCTTACCTACATTTGTCCACTCAGTAAATCCTTTCCCCCACCACTCATCATTTTCTGGGAATGGATGAAACTGAGGCAAATATAATGCTAAAATTTTTGGATTCATTTTATTGTTTTTGTTTTAATTTTAATAATCATAGATGGTATCAGAAGACTAAGTACAACCATCAAACAGAAACTTTCGACTCCTGACCAATGAAGAAGTCTTGAGCATATTACAGAACAAATGTTCAATATAATCCAATGAGTAACATAATACTCCATGGAATTCTTTCCTATAAACTGCAAGAAAGAACAATTTGGCATTTTTTTGAAAACATTATCAAATACAATACAACCTGACAGAGAATAAACAACTGCCAGCAGATAGCTGCCACCATCATTCAATATGTTGGCACGAAATCCGATAAAGGACGGACAAAATATAAATATGACCAAATACAATACCAGCGAAATTAATAAACAACTATTTTTGTACTGTCTTTCTCTAAACATATAACCAAAAGCATAAGCCGCCAAGCCAAGTGTTACCGTAGAGATATAATAAGGATATAACAAGTTCAAATAAAAAGCCAAAGATGCAAAAAGCAATCCTCCAAGAAAAAGGAAGATAGGCTTGATATGCCTTATATAAAACTCATTATATATAACTTGCACACAGTACAAAGATATGAGAAACCACAACGGCAAATTGCCAGACACGCTTCCTGTCATCAACAATTCTTTAAATGGTGTAAGTATATAGTGCCTCCACTCCATGTCGCCATTTATATACTTAACCGCACAATCAACTACATGTCCTATCAAGCTATAAACTGCAAATGTTGTCAATAACTTCCTTCCCCCCCCCATTATGATTTGCATTCGTTCCTTGGGTCGATAGAACATACCGCTTTTGAAATAGAACCAGAACATAAAGAAACTTAAGGGCTGCAGCCAACTACTATCCGTCAAGCCTGCAAAACCTACAATATGTCCTAGTATCATATCAATAATGAGCAAACCAGCCAATCCATCAAGGAAATTCTGTCTATCCATCGTTAATTCAATGCTTTTTTATTACTTTTTAAATTCAAGATACTCATAATATTGCCTAATAGCTCTGTTCGCTGAGGCTTCCAAAGAATAGTTATCAACAGCCAACTTTCTGCATTTTTCAGACATCATTTGCCTCTCCGTGTCATCCAAATTCAACATTTTGTAAATTCCTTCTGCAAAATCTGTGGAATCCTTTAATTTGGCACAAAAACCAGTACCCTTGTCTTTCACGCCATCCAAGCAAGCCCCCATAGCGAAACCAACTACAGGTGTTCCGCAACACAAGGATTGGTTCACCATCATAGGACCTGCATCATTTACTGACGAACACAAATACATATCACACATGGAATAGATCTCAGGTAATTCGTCTTTAGAAACAAAGCCAAGTCCCAAAGAATCTATATTTGCAGGAAGTAAAGGTTTCAACTTATCAAAATCATTTCCGATAGCAACCAGCAAGACCTCACTACACATTTTTTCGGAAAGCATCCTTGATAATTTTTGAAGAGCTTCAACTAAATATGAAATACCTTTTCGCTCATCATTTATATTTTGGCTGCCAAACAAAATCAAATGCTTTTTCAAGTTGTCTATGCCATACTTTTTTCTCAATGCGCTCTTATTCTTTGGAGAAAACTTGTCCGTGTCAATAATTGGAAATGACATTACTCGGTAAGCATCATGTAATAAAAAAGACTTCTCATAAAATCCAAATTGATAGGAGTTTCCAGTAATGATGGGTGCGACTTTTTTCAGTACCCGTTCCCTATATATGACATTCAGGTGGGTAAAGTCATTCGGGTCTTTGGATTCAAAGGCAGGGCAACATCCGCAAGCATGTTGATAGCCCTCACAATTCCCCGTGAAATGACATCCGCCAGACATTGGGGAATAATCAACCATATTGAATCTAAAGACACAATGCAACTTATCATATATCTCTTCGACGGTGCGGTAACTCAACATTCCTTGCCAAAAGAATATGACAACCAAATCATAATTCTTCTTTATCTTTTTCAATACCTCAGAAGAACGTATAGGTGGCTTTTGCTCTTCTCTGTAAAAGAATCCATAACTTCCTTTCAGCTGTAAATTATTGAAGAACCTTTGCCTCAGATAATAGGGATGAAGCCTTGATATTTTGTGACGAAGCTGCCCAAAAAATGTCAAGTTGTCCTGTACATAAAGAAAATCATGATGGGTATCTATGCGATTGAGCGTAAGCAAATCCGCCTCCAAGCCCATCTGTCGGAATGCCGTCAAACTGTCATTTGCCAACACACCAGGACCAGAAGTAGGATTTGCAGAAGATATAATCAAGATTTTAGGCTCCGACTTCTGCATAATATTCCTTGATATATCCTACAATCATTTCCACCTGCTCCAACTCCAACTCATAGAACATTGGCATACGCACCAAGCAGTCGGCATACATATCGCAGTTAGGCAGCTCAGGGATGGAGTCGCTGTGATGCACGTAATACTCGCTCTTGTGCAAAGCCAAGTAATGGAATGGAGCCAAGACATCATGCTCCTTCAAGAACTTGATCAAGCCCGAACGCTCCTCCAAGTTGCGGCACACGATATAGAACATGTGGGCATTGTTGGTGGCATAGCAAGGAATCTGAGGCAAACGGAAGAAGCCCTGTCCTGCTAAAGTCTGCAAGCCGACGAAGTATTGCTCCCACAACTTCTTGCGCTTAGTCTGAATATCGTCCAGGTTCTCCAACTGTGCCCAGAGGAAGGCAGCGTTGATTTCCGCTGGCAAGAAGGAAGAGCCCATATCCACCCAACCATACTTGTTGACTGCTCCACGGAAGAACTCGGCACGATTGGTACCTTTCTCCCAAATAATCTCGGCACGGCGGATGAATTGCTCGTCATTAATAGTAAGAAGACCTCCCTCTCCACCTGCTGTAATATTCTTGGTTTCATGAAAAGAAAATGCTCCAAGGTGTCCAATACTTCCTAATGGTCTGCCCTTGTAATATGAATCTATTGCTTGAGCCGCATCTTCCACCACAAGAAGGTTATGTTTCGCAGCCATAGCCATAATGGCATCCATATCACAAGCAACACCTGCATAATGAACAGGAGCTATAACACGAGTACGAGGAGTTATCAAACTCTCCAGTTTCGCAGCGTCAATGTTAGGATTGCCGTCCATGGAGTCGGCGAACACCACCTTAGCGCCCTCACGAAGGAAAGCCAAGGCTGTGGAAACGAAGGTATAGGAAGGTACGATGACCTCGTCACCCGGTTTCAAGTCGCAGAGCATGGCGCACATCTCCAAGGCATCCGTGCCCGATGTGGTGAGCAAACACTTCTTGAAGCCATAACGCTTCTCGAAAAAGTTCTGGCACTTCTTGGTAAACTCACCGTTTCCAGACAGTTTGCCAGTAAACACTGCCTGATACATGTAGTGAGCCTCCTTACCAGTTAAGTAAGGTTTATTAAATGGAATCATTGTCATAATAAAAAAAATAAATATAAAATCAAACTATAAATTTACAAAAAAAATCACCAACTCTAAAATTAGCCACTTTGTTTACAAAGATAGTCCTAAATGAAGTGAAAATATCATCATAGCCGCTATGTCTTTTAATATACTGTATAAATATTGACAAGATTAAACTAACCAATAAAAGTACTAAGAACAAAAGCCATGGAGACTTTATTGCATAAAATACTGCTGGAAACCAATACTTCGATAACAATAAATGGATAATATAGATATTTGTTGCGTATTTTCCTAAATAGCAAAAAGTTTGCTTAAGAATATTTGACTTGTTTTGAAATATCAAGACAAAACAAACTTGCACAATTGTCAATAATGCATAAAGAAATATTCCTTTTGTACAAACCGAAAGATCTTCAAACATTAAAGACATTATTATTAAAGGAACAATAAGCATTGCCAACATAAAAAGAATCACATAACATTTTTTCGCCAACAAAGGCAATTTATCTCCATGCATAGCCCAAAGCATACCTATAATAAATATTGGCGCATACAAATGAATGTCTTGATAGGTAATCTTAGTATAGAATGCCCCCCCCAAAAAGAGCTAACCAAACTACGATCCATGGCACTTTCTTAATACCCCAATAAAGTACTGGGAAAATTAAGTAAAATGTTATTATTAAAGAAAAATACCACCATGAATCATTATAAGATTCTTGTCCTCGAATAGCTAAAAACTCTTTTACATATTGCAAAACTCTATGCAAGAGGGCTCCATCTGTTCTTATCGGCTGATTCATTACGAAAGTACCATACAGCACAATTAAAAGAAATACAAACCAAAAATTACTATAGAATTTGAGTAATCTGTTAAAAACAAATGCTATGGGATTAGATTCATTCTTTGCATACCCTATTGTCATTCCGTATCCAGAAATGAAAAGGAAGATACTCACACATACATCTCCGATAGCACCGATATATCGAACAAATGGGCTATACACTATTCCTTGTGGGTTCTGACAATAGAACACATGCCACATCAGCATTCCGCAGATTGCCAGTCCTTTCAAGAACAAAGTATCCTGTTTTGTAATTTCTCGTATTGAAATACTCATTATCCTTGACTTTTTATCCAATCAGCATACTCTCTAATCATATTCTCAATATTACCCTCAGGCTCATATCCGGAATCTCGTTTTAACTTGTCCAAGGAGGCATCCCACACATATTCATCTGCGGGGTCTATTCCAGACAAAACTATCTGAGATTGACTACCAAGTACCCTTATAATAGTCTGGGCTAACTCAAAATTGGAAATCAACAAATCACTAGTTAGATTATAAACACCATGAACTGTGTCTTTCAACAAAGCCAGCTCTATACAACGAGAAATATCATCCACATAAAGATAATTCTGCTTACGTGTTCCGTGTCCCAATAGTGACAGATTTTCATCTTTCAACGCCTTTCTGACAAATGTCGGGAATATAGTTTTAGGATTAACTCTTGTACCTATAGGGGCTGATATACGAAAACTCGCTGTTCTTATGCCATGATACGCAAAAGCATAGTTAGCAAGCAATTCCTCAGTACGCTTTGTAATGTGATAAACGGTATATGGGCTTAATGGATGATTCTCCGTAATTGGATGTTCTACAGGATGACCAATGACCGGAAGACTTGACAATTGAACAAGAACTTTAATTCCCTTGTTTTCACACATCTCCAATAGTCTTTGCGTTCCACAACAATTGGCTGCGATGACCTCCACACAATGTGGCTCCTTACGCATATCCGCAGCCAAATGCACGACAGCATCAATTCTGACAGAAACCTTATCTGCTATTTTCAAAGTTTCCTCCGTAGATAGGTCACATTGGACATACTCATTCACATGGTTGCTGTCAAAAACAGTTTTCTTACGCCCTAAGCCTATTATATAATGCCCTTTGCCTTTAAGGTAACGACATACATGGTCTCCGATGAAACCATTTGAACCTGTTACTAATATATTCATAATTACGCTAATTCTACTTTAATTTTAGAATAATAGTCTTTTACCTCACGCTGCATTTCATCAAAATCAGAATACTCGAAATGAAGAAAAGCTACACGCTCATTCAAGTGATCTGTAATATCATCTCCAATATTCTTCATGATGAACTGTGTGATGATATGCTTCTTGATGTCTTCAGGAATATTCCAATTTTGAAGTCTGCCATTGTGATCCACCATCACACCATAATGCCCACAATAAGGCTTCTCTATCGGCTTTCTCTTAACAAGACTCCAGTCACCACCTGTTTCTGCTACGACTTGCGCCAAATGCCATGGGAAATCTGTAGAATACTCTACAAGTTGCAAGAATTGATTGCCAAATGGTCGTCTCATCATTTCGATGATATTAAACTTATTTCCCTTACGGATGTATTGTAACGCAAAGATTCCATCTGCCAAATCCAAATCCTTTGCCATATCCTCGATAATAGCAATCAAAGAATCCTTTATCGAATCAATGTCCTTTGCAGGCAAAGTTTCAGCCTGTATCAAATAGGGATTGATATAGGAATAAGAGTCACAACTTCCACAAGCCACAACCTTTTTGTTATGAAGGAAAGTCACAAATGTCTGTTGGTCACCAGTAACAAATGGCTCCACCAAAATATGCTTAGACCTTGACTTTTTGAAAGCATTGTCCAATGCCTTGATTGCCTCTTCCTTGCATGTAGCCTTCAGAATTCCCTTTCCACCAGTCAAATCATTAGCTTTCACGATAATTGGGAATTCCACATTTTCCACATAGCTCACAGCTTTGTCAAAATCTGTAAAGACCTTTGAGATTGGAGTTGGGAAGCCTTTTCTTTGTATATATTCCTTAAACAAATCTTTATGATGGAGAAGTTTGGAATTTTCAAAAGTATCATGAGTTTTCCATCCCATTTTCTCAGAAACATAAGCAGCAGTTATCGAACCGAAATCGTTCGCACAACTTATAACTGCCTCAACGTTGTTTTGCTTTACGATATCAAGAACTGCTTCATAATCAGAATAGTCTGCCTTGATATACTCGTCAGCATACTTGTGTGCCATCAACTCTGGCATATTGCCTGTTGTAATGACATAGTAACCAAGTTCGTGACATTTATTGATAATTGGCAGCTCACAGAAGCTACCATTTAAAACCAAAACTTTTTTCATTATACTAAAAACCTTTTTTAAATGTCATAAAAATGAATTTTTTGTTTTATATACTCTATTACAACTGAAACAAAATAACTTATTGTCATCAATTGCAATAATATTACTAAAGTTTCGCAAGTGAATAAATATCAACTTGCTTGTTTATAAATATACATATCACGTAGCATATGGGCAACAGAATTTCCTTCGATGAGATCAGCAAGCAACTCCGTAGCATCTATGGAGTAATGCTCTGCTATATTCAAGACGAAATCCAAAATGATGCACCATATCTTGTCCGTTACGGACAATTCGAGAGTGTCATTGGTAACCTCTGCAAAAAGACCACCAATAGTTTCATACGCCTCAAATCTCTTCACCGTACACAAGATGTTATACTGCATCATTGTCAAGGATGCTCTTTTGGTGAACATGAGACAAGATTCTGCCAATGAGTTCAGTCTTCATGCCAGTCTTGGGGGCATCGGTATCATCAATAATCAAACAAACGGGCTTGTCCTTAGGAGCTGTTGTACTGCTTGATATTTTCTTGATCAACTGGAGATTCATGGCATACAATAATTTGCGCCACTTGACATTGCCATCATTCATAAAACGATAGAACATGTCTTTTTCACAATTGAACAAATTACTCAATGAAGAGTCAGAGTACCGACAGGCATTCTTGACCATGAAGAATGGGAAGAGCATGAGTAGGTTGAGAACCTGTAAAGTGGTAAACTTACAGTTCTTTCTCTTCTCTACTCCTACTTGGTTGGAGCGTATATTTATGTGTTCCATTACTCCCATAATGCACTTAATTGCACGGTTATTGTCATTTTTTGCGAAAAAACTTCGCAAATCTGAAATAATTGTTGTATCTTTGCTCACGGCTTTGAAGTTTTATCTTTATTCTTTAGCGATTATAAAGATCGCTCATTTTCTGTGAGTTATACAAACTTCAGAGCCTTTTTTATTTTAAAATTAAGTTAAATTACGCTTGTGAATATTCACTTGCGAAACCTTAATTATTGACACATTACAATATTTCAGAAATATTAAAATAAAGGAGAAGAATGCAAGCGCAGCCTCTGGGAATCATTAGTGTGTGGAGAAAACTCCTCGAAATAGCCTTTTGCCATGCATTTTAAGTCAACAGACATTTTAGACTGATCGTATATAATCAAAAGACCAACTTGACATTAAAGAGCTCTGCATCAAGATAAGCCTTTATCAAACTGTCTCTTCGGGCTTTACTTGCATTCTTCAATTTCTTACTCGTATGGTGAATGATATTCCTTTTTGCCCAAGAAGAACGAAACCTTGTGTGTTACATCCCAGTCAAAAAACCATCTACTTGTCATATTAAATTTTCTAAGATTCTCTGATATTTCTTTAGAATCACTGCAATTTAGACATTTGCGAATTATAGTCTTTTTTGCCTTATCATCTATATATGGACATACCATCACATCAAAGAATAGCATGGTTGTATCTGCTTTTATAAAAATCTCATTAGATTCTAGATGCTTTCTCACTACTTTTACTAAGGACTTTTTCAAGGTAGGATATTGACGGTAATCATTGCCTACTATAAACAACAATGTGCATATCTGAAAGTAATTCAATGAATCCAAAGAAGAATCATCACTCAAATCTAAGCTAAAGATTTTTTGCAAATTTCCTTCAGTTACATTGAATGATGTCGTCTGCTTTAAAGTAAGCAACAAGTTCAATATTTCCAAGTTGGTATCACTTACTCCCATTTGGGTCTGATAGATATCTATGCAACGCTTAGATTCTCGACAAATGCGATTATCTACCTCAACTTTTGCGTCTTTATCTGTAGATATTTGTGCCCATCCTATAAGATAATCTATGATTCTACATATTTTATACGAAGCTGACACATTCATATCTAGGGCAAACAAATGAAATGCAACATCAACATACGATAACAGCAATGCCTGTGAAGGTTCTGCTTTCGTTTTCATTTCATCTGCTATCTGATACATCAGTAGCTTTAATGCGTATTTATTGATGTCACCATATTGCAACTTAAACTGATGCGTGATAGAACGTATTTCGTTTGCAAAATCAAGAAGAATTTGGTAACCACCACGTAAGCGTCTTTGATATTGCAAAATCTCATTCTTCTGCAAATAACGATCTTTGAACCTATTCATCATCCGACTAATCTCTCTTTTTGCATCTCCCAAATCTGAGCCAAAAGGACGAGAGCTAAATTGCAGCTTCGACTCATTAATAAATAGCTTATAGAATTCTAACTGTTCATTATAAGACGCTAAGATACGTTTCAATGTTTCCTCAGAATTTGCATACACAAAATAATCATCTACATATCGACGAATCTCATAGTCAACACCGACTTGCAATCCATTCAAGCCAGCTCCATCCCGGAGAGTATTTAGAACTGCAACATCTATTCGGCTCAAAATAATCTCTGCAAATATGCGAGAAATCTCTGGACCTACAATGATACCATTTGTCTCATTATAGTTAGCATATCGCATCAAGATGTCGAAATTATTTCCGAACATATCTTTTCTTATGCTCATTTTCGCCTGCTCCTTACCCTTTATAGCCCAAGACATGGTATGAGTATATATGTGATAGAAACAACTTGCAATATCCATCTTCATCATGCAAGAGAATTTTTGCTCCAATCGCAAATAGTCGCCGCTAGAAAAGAACTTATAGATTAAACCATATCTCTCATATTGAAAATAAGACCTATATTTCGTCTCTACGTTGTCGTCAGCCTGTTCCACATGCAGTTCATCATCATTTTCCGCCACATCTTCCTCATCTTTATCCTCAGACATAAACACACATTGCGCTTTTTTACTTATGTACCTTATCGAGAAGGGATTGTTTGAACACAAGTACAACATATAATCTGCATATTTTTCATAAAAGTCAACACAAGCTAACTGAGTACGAGGATGCATCACGCTAAGTTTTCGACTCTTTTTAGAATTTGAACGCCGCACATAATAATCAAATGGTATCGTCCATTCTTTTTTATTTTTGACAGCCTCATCAAACGATGCTTTTAGTTCCTTGTTTTGCATATTCTCATAAAAGGCATCATTATTTAGTCGAAAAGGCAGTTCGTAGGGGAGCACTTCCGTCAATAAGACTCGATACTTATTGTCTAGATTTATACTATTTCTCATAACCACGCTTGTTTTATCTTAGTCAACATTGACTTGTTAAAGAAATGATTTACACGACTACCAAACCCAAACTCAAAAGAGTATTTTTCAAGACATTTTATTTGATCTGGTGAGAATAAAAATTTGCTACAAAGCGAACCTCCTTTACAATGTAAAATTCGCTGATAATATTTATCTATATCTTTTAATTGTTTGGTTATAGTTATCTCCTTATAATTAAAGAATACTCCAACCTTTATAGGAGCCAACGTTGCTTTTGAATATATCGTAAAATTACCTGTAAGAAACTTTATCCGATTCAGAAGCATCTCGAAATCTCGCTCTTTTGTGTATTTGGCAAATGCACGAGTGATTCTCGTCTTAATCATTTTAATTTTCTTATCTGCAATAGAGACCTCTACCTCTGCCTTTCCAACCTTTCTTATATCGTAGCCTAGATAAGAAAGTGCTTGTTTTGAGGAATTTGACCACTTGTACGACTTTTCAGTATTCAAAGTTAGCTTCAAATCTCCCAGCATGCTTGGTATTTTATCCCAGACATTCTCTTGTGCAGCTTTTGTGGAGCAAAATATAATTATGTCATCAACGTAACGAGCATAATAATACACTCCCTCCATACGCTTTACATCTAAGTCAAAATATTTCATATATTCCTCTGACAAAGCAGAACTTATGGCAAGTCCCCTTGGCAATCCTATATGATTGGAACTTCTTAAATAACAATCAACTTCTTTTAATAGAAGAATCGATTGACTACTCAATCTAGCCTTATCTTCGATGCGAGACATCAAGAGTTCTCTATCTATAGACTCAAAGAAATGTTTAACATCAAGTCTGATTACCCATAATGGAATATCTTCTTTTAGCAACACCAACATCTGCTTGATGATAGCTCCACGATTAGCTGGAGATATTTTATAGATCTTCTTAATATTGCGGTAAAGCTTACGAAACACTATATCTTGGCACAAATGCTCATTACTTGTCTTAGGGTGAGCATTTAAAATGAGTCCATCTTGCTCTTTTAGCATAATATGGAATGAACCACTCAATATTTTATCTATTGCCGTTTTTTGTATCATATCCAAAAACAGTTCCTTATCTCCAGAAAAATTCCTTCTTTCTGATTGAGACGAGCAATGATACAATTCTTTGGCAGAAAATGTTTGAATATACATAAATATCACACAAATTCTAAACTACGTTATCACATAAGCTAGTGGCAAATGTTCATATAGGCGACTATGCCCATAGCAACAAACATGACAAATACAATGACTACCCAGCACCAGGTAATCAGATTCATTTGACTTCTCAATTCAGAATATAATTTCATCGTATTTGTATTCATCATTTCATTTTTGAAAATATTTGATGCAATAAGTTATTGAACATTGGTTACCTTTCTAAGTTTTTCAAGCACCTTATCTTTCATAAAGAAAGATTTTAGCCCATCTACAAAGTACATATGATTGAACCAATTTACCCAAATGGTCGTTAAACACCAATAAGCAAATTGAAGCAAAACTCCTAAAACATTATTTGTCAGATTAGGAATATATAGAATACCAAATATATAGACTACAACTATAGAAATTAAATAAAGGATTCCCCAAGTTCTCATTTTAAACAATTTAGCTTGCAAATCTTTTTCTTTGGACAATGAAAGTAATTGTTCATATTCCTCCTCCTTTCTTTCCAATTCGTTACTTTTTTGCACATAGGAATCATCCATCTTAGAAAATTCCTCTATATGAGCTTTTAAATCAGAAGATGATAATATCAGAAGCTGCTCTGCCTCTGTCTGACCTATAGCACCTTCGGCCATACGTATGCACAATTTGGCTACAGCTGAATTTGAAATGCCACCTTGCAATTGAAGTCTTGCTATTTTGTCTTGAAGCTTCCCTACAACTTTCCCTGAAGGATATCTCTTGGAACGATAATTTACAACATTTGCAGATAAACTTGTCAACGCAAGCATATCTTTATTTTTTCCCACCATATTAGAGGGATTTGCCAACCATAACAAAACCAGCAAGTCTGATGCCGTTATGCTAATTCGTTTCCATACAGGTACATCCTTTTCCTTCCAGTTTACAGAAAAAGAATTGTTCAAAAACCAACAATTAACATCATTAAACTCAGCAATTGCCTTGTCTTTACGCCTAAAAGCGACATATTCTTGTGCCAATAAATCATTGAAGGCACTATCCCTATTTCCTCTCAACTTCGTCAAAGTACGAAGATCACGAGATTTCTCTGTCTTATCTATCAAATTTCGTATTTGGCTATTATATATAATGTTTATTCCTTTCGTAGCCAAATCATCCAACAAATTATCTTTATACCTTTCTAAATCTGTTTTCGTCAAGTTTCTACGGTCACAAGCAGAAAGTACATCCGCCACATTTAAAGAAGCAAGAAGTCCCTTTTCATTAATCTTATCAACTCGTTTAGAAAGCAAAATCTTTATTTGTTCAATTGTAGTCTCCAATATAGAGTAGCGATACCCCATAGCAATTGTCAAATCAAACAATTGTTTGCAAGACTCATAAGCCTCTTCGGTGTTGAGATTAATTAAGCTAATATAAAAATTTGTGTCTATCAACAATTCGGTATCAACAATTCTTTCTTTTATCTGAAACTGAAAATACGATGCAATTACACCACCTAAATACAAATCACAAATTGTATTATAATTTTCATCCTTCTTTTTCAACTTCGAATAAACATATTTAGAAACATAATATCCTTGTCCATAAATGTCAGATGGTTTGTTCTCAAAAATTCGATTTTTCTGATCTTGTATGAAAGCAACCAATTCTTCAAATCTACCCTCAACCCCTAATCCTTCACAATACAATTTGTAATTCTTTTCCAGTTTTCGAATTCTTTTCTTTTGCTGCTTATAATCCATTCCTACCTGAGATTCAAAAGGTGTCTTTATAATAAAGGAATGATCTTTGTTCAAAACGAAATGAACACTTGAGTTTCTTGCAATTTCCAACATTAATGTTTCTAAAACAGGAATCGGAATTTTCAGACCGAACTCTTCTTCTGCCTTGGACTGGATTTCCGTATAATCTTTTCCTTTTAATTCAAATCCTACTTTTTGCAACATTCTGTTCAACGTCTCTTTCAATATCGGCAAGAAAACGTTCAAAATACTTTTGTCACATTCTTCCTTACTATTCTCTCTTATTAACGCCAAAAGAGAATATGTAGCTAACAAATTTTCATAATTCATAAGACTATCTTTATTTAGCTTAAACTCAATTTATCTCTTCTAATTCAGCTAAAGCACTAACACCAATATGCGCTGCCATATCAATGTTTTCATTTTGTAAAGTATTATCATAATTCCACGATTGCATATCTGAAGTCTTATCAATAACAGCCAAACTTTTCTCTCCATTTTTATACAAAGTCATTTCAGCTGTTCTGTAAAGCACCAATCGTTCATCTGCGATGTCTGCCTTCAATGCCAAATTCATTCCAGCTTGTCCTCCCATTCTTACAGACGGATACGCAATACCATCAAATTTTACTCGATTTACATAAGCATCAGCTACTGCTGCCGAAATCAAATAATCATATTCATTTTCAACAACTTTAGAAAACTCTTCAGCAACAAAGCGTGCATACTCATCAAAATCCGATTCTGTTTTTAAATCACAATATATCTTTTTCAAGGAATGCAAAAGTTCGTTATTTCTTACACTTTCGAAAGTGACATCATCTACTATCGCAACAACAATTATGTCTTTAACGACCATCCAATTTGATACCGTAAAATGCTCTATGCCTCTTGATGCTATTCCTTGTTTGGTTAAGGTAGAACATTCGCTTAATGCAATAGCTCTATTAGCTAAAGGAGCAGCATCAGAATCAGACAATGTTCCATAAAACATAGTTTGTCCTGGCAAAGTAGCTCGTTGACACTTTTTGCAAAATTCCTTTGGAGGATAACTAACATCTTTTCTCTTAGAATAACCACGTCCTCTTCTTACTCTTGTTATCAATGTATTCGGTTTCAAATTCAAACGTACAACCTTCAAACTATCAAATTCATTGATGAGGGCTTGCACTTCATTGAAAGGGTATTTAGATAAATCAAGACCCTTCAGTTTTTCTATTATCTCATTTGTATTCATCTTTTTCCCTCCATAATTTCACAAAAAGGCGACTTTTTAAAACCTTCAATTTCATCTTTTGTCATCTTCGAGTAGAAGACATCAAAGGCTGATTTGTTTTTTAATAGAAGTGCAACGTTTGCCTTCAAAGAATCATCACCTTTGTCAGAGTACAAGATTCCATTTAAAGTGGCAATGTCTTCCTCCGTAAGAGAGTTCTTCAAGAACTTCACCAAGTAAGCATAACATTCGTATGCCAACTTTTCATCAGCATCTTTTGATTCTTTAATCATCCAATCTATCACACCAGATGACGTATTAAGCAATAGTGCACTTTTCTCTTTATCACCATCCAACTTGCAATAAGCCTTCAACATATTAAAAACTTCATACTTTGCATAATCCAAGAAATATTCATGCTTTGCTTTCAAAGCTGATATTGAGGGTAATATATTAGAAAAGTCGATATTGTCATATCGGACATATCCATCAACATTTAATACGGCATATTTCGAAGCTTCGTATCCTTCTGGAGAAATCAACTTTAATGCACTTGGCGGAGTGAAATAATCGAATAAACGAAATTTTCCACTTTTCTGCTGGCAAACTATGAGCAAGAACATCAAATTGCCAACTTTGATATTATGTAATCTGCTTTCTTTTACATTCAAGGCAAGCTCTTTCTCATCAAGTATTCCTGCCATCAAGATATTCATTGTTTCCCAATCAACCTTTTGCATAGTTGACAAATCCAAGCCCTTTATTACATGCAGTCGTTCTAGCAAGATTTCAACTCTTTGCAATCTAGCATATTCACCTTTCAGCAGAACATAAAGTTTTTGGGATTCATCATCCGAAGGAATATCCACTTGGAAGTCACCGATGTTAAAAGACTTATTTTCTATGACAGCTAAAACAAACCGAATATCTTGCGTCATTGCCTTTAATTCTGTAGCTTCCAACTTGATATTGACACTTATTTCAATCGGATTTTGACTGTCGAACGCAACTTTCAGACAATGCCCAATCCCAAGTATTACCTTATTTTTCTCAAATGTTTTTTCAAAAGAGTTGTAGAAGTCTGTCCCATTGACAGATACAATTTGCTTGACATTCTGAATCAATTTCAGAAAGCAACGACCTTCTTGAATAGGAATATCTGAAGCATTTGCATCCATGGGCTTCACATATAAGCAAATTGCCTTTCTGGTGATGAAACTCTCCAAAGACTCCTTGCTAACATCAAATCCAGACAAGGAAAATCTAAACGTATCGTAATTACCATCCACAAGATCTTTCAATGACAATGTTTTTATAGGACTACCAGTTTGCTTCTTCATATCACGATAAAAGTCAACTAAGCAATGATAAACATCATCATCACTACCCTCCAAAGGTTTCATCTTGACATTTATGCTTTTCTGTTGTTCCTTTCCCTTCAAAATGTTTTGAAGTTCTACAGGAATCAGCATTCGATGGAATATCTTACGTTCTTGCCTGTCATTGATTAGCACAACAAAATAAATACATCCTCCTTCTCTCATATAATTTCGTAAATCAGAAGTCTTTATAGGGTAAGACAAAGATTCAACAAATTCACCTTGTTTTCCTTTTACCTGAATTGGAATGCGACCTATCAACGTCTCCTTCTTCATCGAGTCGTCCTGGTACAAATAGAGGAAGCCATCCCATGATGGTTCCTTATCTCCAACGGGAATCGTAGGATTTATCCGCTCAATCTTGGTGAAATAATCCTCTACGGCATTGACTGCAAGTGATTCTATCCTGTTTGAATTCATCATTTTCATTACTCCTTTTATCTCCTTGTCATTTCCTAATAAGTCTCAAATCTGCGCACTATTATCCCCTTGCTTTGTCTGTATTGGATCTTTTATTAATTCAACTTTATACCTAATAGCAAGACCTGTTGTATATAAACGATTAAGCCATAGAACATAATTGTCTATATCATTATTAACGACATCCTTATATTCCAAAGGTTTTTCCAATAGCTGAGTATTTTGCATTCCTATATACATCACCCTCTGAAGAGTATCAAGTTTTGATTTTTCATCCTCATTCTGTGCCTTGCTAAACATATATTTATAGCCATCAATATTGATTGCCACATTATGAGCCTTTGTCAATAGTTCCGCGCTTAACAATTGTAGGTCATCCACAAGATTAGTCATACTCTTATCCCCTTTTAAGACATCACTATATGCCGCAATACAGACCGTAGATTCTTGCCGTGCAAGTAAAGCCGTCTTAGCAATTTCGTCAACAAGCTCATACACTCTCTTTGAGTCTTGATTATTATGACCATAAACATACAGTCTATTTATACAATTAGTAATAGTTTCTGCATAGAACAATATATTCAAAAAACGTTTCTCTCTTTCTTTGATAAATTCATGATTTCGTTGAACTTCAAAGGATATTTCATTCTTTACGCTCTCTATTTTAGATGTAATGTCTTCTATATCTTCTTTTGTTGCTAGATTTTTTCCCTTTTCCGATTCATAGCATTTGTCTTTTTCAAACTGAAGCTCAACAAAATGCTTAATATAATTACGGACATAAAGCAGGCAAAAAGCCAAGCATATATCAAAAAATATCAATATTAATGTTTCCATAACTTAGCAATGTATATCAAATTTTCAAGTTTTTCTACATTCTATGAAATATATCCTCTACTTGCTGTACGATATTCTCCCATTTCAACTTTTCTGGCACAAAGCCTCTTGAACATTTACCACCTGCAACTTTCATGATGGCTCCTGCCAAACTATCCTTGTCTCCATAATCGATTAAATAGCCATTTTTTCCTTCCTCAATAAATTCTGGGAATGCGCCAACCTTGGTAGTAATCACTGGCGTACCATATACCATGGCAGTTTGAGGAATTCCACTTTGAGACGCCGACACATAAGGACAAACCACACACATAGCATAGCGTATCAGATTAGCAAATTCGTTGCCTCCCAAAAATCTATTGATTACGACAAATCGGCTATCATTATTCATTTTTTCCAAAATGTCATCTTTGCCAAAGCCAGCAACAACTATTTTAAATTGCGGATTTGTTATCTTTTCATTAGTCGTATCATAAAGGAACGAAAGTCCTTTATATGGCGAGATAATTCCAATATATAGGACATAAGGTTCTTTTATAATAGGTTCCTTCGTATCAAACAAGCCAAATGTCTCAAAAGGTCCGAAATAAGTCACATTAAATTTATCCTGTCCTGTCATCTTCTGCAACAAGTTCTTTGTATGCTGCGAATATACAACAATCGGATATTTTAAATGAAGAGTATTTTGGACAACTTTTTTAAGTTTTGGGGATTCTAAATGATTTTCGACAATCTCATGGTATGCGACCACTACATTTTTGAAACCAGCCTTTTTAAGATATGAACACATCAATGCATCTAAATCCTCATGTACAATTATATATATATAGTCATAATTTCCACTTCTGAGCATCATTGCTATTCTCCTGCAAACTAGGATATTTTTTAATACAGATATATACCCCATCAGCAACTTTTTATATCTCACTAAATGAAAAGGAACCAAATATATGTGTGAAGCAGAATTTAAATAAGAAAAAATACGATTAGTTCTGTTAACTTCGCTAATGTCGTACTCTTCTATAGTCTTACCAAAACTCAAATCTTCTGTTCCTCTACCACCTTTTTTAGCAAACAGGAATAAATCCGTTTTGTATCCTTTATCGGAAAGGTGCTTCATTAAAGGGAAAGTTGCCCCTGTAAAATATGTCGAGATAAATGCTATTTTCATTATTGACTTTCTTAAGTTTTTTGCAAAAAGATTTCTATTGGTTCATTAGAAATTTCACGAATTCAAAATCATCAAAGTACTTTCGTCCAAAATATTGACCTTTTTTAAATTCCATGATATTGCCTAGTTGTATCTCGTCTTCAAATCCTCGTATATAGCACGTATTGGGAATACTAGGAACAGGACAATGAACCAATGATGCTGTAGGATAAGGCAACTTAGAAAAGTCCTCCAAATCATCATAAGTACAGCCGTCACGTTCTGACAAGATACATCGAACATTGTCATAATTGATGCGATTTGTACGCTCTTCCCATTTTTGTCTTGCATCCTCCTCCGAAGCATAATGCAGAAAATAAATGATAATATCATCCAAACAAGCCACAGGATATTTTTCTGAAGCTGAAAGATATAAAGAGGAATCCAAAAATTCTAATTTGCATTGTGAATAATGCTTTAAGTTTGAACAATACTTGATAAAATCTTTAGGTTTCATCCAAAGATTAATAGTAGGAGACATAAATTTCAAACCGAGCTCATGAAAGATTACCCCCCAATACAATTATTACAAAGCAAAGTAACATTGGCAGGTCCCTTGTACAAATGTTTATTTCTATGAATAATCACATGGTTTCTAAACCAAGGATTCTACTCTACAAACAACTTATTTTTTATTCTCTGAATGAAATTCATAGTTTACCTCCTTTCAGATAGATTTTCATCAATAGATTTATGAACTTTAAACGGATGAAAGAAGCCTTCATGCTAAAAATCATAGTCAACAAGACTCGATTCATATGTGTATCTTTATTCCTTAAGCAATCTATCATATACCTGCGGTCATTTTCAAATTGATAATATCTGGAATCAATTGCTCCCAACAAGATACAAAAAACAAGACGCTTCTGTGCATTTCTCTCAAAGGCATCTATATGCAAACAGAAATCCTCGATGATGGTATGGAATGCAAAAGCTTCCTTCTCTATATTGATTTTATTGGTGATAGATCCAGGAGTGGAGCGATAAAAGTAGGTCTTTTGTTTACAAAAACATATTCTTTCCACGACCTTTGCCAAAAAAAAGCTCCAATAAAGATCCTCATGAATAATGCTTTCTTTGAACCATAAATTATTTTCAACAACCAATTGTTTTCTAACTAAACGATTCTGTGCCATCACAGGATTGACATCATAATTTAGCAAAGTTCTTTTGATAAAAGACTTATTTTCAGAAAACTCCGGCAACGGACTGTCTTCAAAACGCTTCATATTTGCCAAATCTGATTCATAAGCACCTTGAACCATATCTGCTTGATATGTCTCTGCCAATGCAAATAACTCATCCAGACAATAAGGTTTTATCATATCGTCACTATCGAGAAAAAATAAGTACTTCCCCCTGGCATTTCTTATCCCAGTATTACGAGCTGCAGAAAGTCCCTCATTTTCGGGATGATGCAACAAGGCAAATGAAATGTCCCCCTCGTAGGCAGAAATAAATTGCTCTGCAACCTTTACACTGTTATCAGTTCCACAATCATCCACCAAGATGCACTCAACATTCTTTGTCTTAGTTTGTGCAGCCACTGATTGCAAACATTCTAGTATATAGCTCTCTACATTGTAAATAGGAACGATTACACTGATATCCATACCTATACATTTATTAAGGTCCAATTTTTCTGAAACAAGGCTGACTTAAACTCATCATTGTACCAGCGACTAGGTGCAACGACTATCTTCTCAGGAGAATCACTCACATACTGAGCCCACCAATGAAAGGTACTGTTGGAGATGATGAAGTGCCTGCATGACGACATCAATCGCATTGTTTCCCAAACAGGATCCACACCAGACTCATAGTAGCATTGGCAACCTTCAATTTTTATATTTTCCTTTACCCAATTGATGTCATTGGAAAAGAAAATAAAGACAGGATTCTCAACCTTACTCTTGATAAACTCTATAGCTTTCTCGTAATATTTCTTGTCACAAACGAAGTATGTGCCACGGACACGTGTATCATCCACGAAATCACCTCTTCTTACACTAATGGCAACAGAATTGGTGTTCATTATCACCTTCATCAATTCAGCGTTTGCCTTATTCAATGGAAATTTCGGTTGGAATTCTTCCTTCATTTCCTCACCTATTCCATCAAAGTAATGCTCACACTCAAAAGCTCCATTAACAATAAGATTCTTTACCCACCACGGCTTTTCCAAAGGAAATTTTGCATAGCCCAGATTCAAGAAGTACAGTCCGAAGAACTTCATGATAGGCAGCCACTTTCTTTCGTATTTATCTTTTTGGAAGAAAGAACCATTACGTGGATAAAAGCGATTGAACAACTTCCAAATAGCATATTGCCCTATGGAGTAGTTGACACTGTCCTGATGATCCGTTCCTATTGTCTTAAACCATTGCAAAGAATTCTCTTGTCCATCACCTTCCTTCTTGTGCTGTCGATAGATAGCATCAAAATTATAGATAATGGTCTCATTTGGGTTATGCTTCTGCAACTGACGAGCAAAAGCGTATCGGAAAAACTGGTTGCCCAGTCTTCCATCCATATAAACATATATCATAGTTGAAATACATTAGGATTAATAAAATTTTGGACTCTTAACATGACCATAAGCTTTCACTATTCGTTCATCTATTTCAGCACCAATCCATACTATTTTACAATCTTTGTCCATTGATGAAACTGCACTGGAACAAACCGTAATTGCTATATTAAACTTTATACCCATGGCACTCAGCAATTGTTGTGGTGCTTTAGTCTGCAAAGTTGTAATACCTGGAAAATATTTTGTATAATCAAACTTATCGCGAGGATGAAGTTTAACCAAAATATTCTCTGCACCATACTTATCAATATAAGGTTTGTAAATGGACACAAACTCCTTTTTAGAAAGATGTGCATCTTCAATCAATGGTTGACTAAACAATACTATTCTTTTACTACTTAAGTGCTCTAAATTATGTAAAGCATAAACGTTTTTGATGTATTTTTGCTTGAACTCTGAAGAAGTTCGCCACAAATTTTCAAGAGATATTTGCTCAGAAGTCAATTTTAACTTCTCAAATAGTTTTCTATCAGAATCCGTTGTTACAATTCTTTTTTTACACCAGGGATTATAGCCGCCATAACGATTAAAAATACGTCCTACTTTAAAATTGTATACATAGGCCCCAAAAGAGGGAGTAAAGGAAGGCTCTTTTGGTACATGACTATACAATACCGAAAAAAAGTTTGGACAATCTTCCAGTACAGTATATTGGAGATTATCAATCAACGGCGCAGAAAAAAACAAATGATCCTGTGCAAATATGCTTGATTTCCGTAAAGATACTCTATATTTCAAACACTTTAGTCTGTATTTTATACGATCTGAATTGGAATAGGATTTGAGTGGAGGCATAACTATCTTTGGCTCCAATTTGCATGGAGACAAATTACTCCCAACATAATAAGTAGTATTATGCAACATCTCGTCACTACTATATAATAAATAAAGAAGTAACGAATAAGTTGTATCTCCTACAAAAGAATATTTATTACTCATTTCTTTTGAAATTTAGTTTTTATACTATTATAAACATAATACATAGATTCGTTCTTAGTCAACAAAGAAACTAACAAATAGATGAATATACCTGTTATAATCTGAATAGTTAATAATAGGTATATATTTAATGTAAGCCTACCTATCAAATATACAACAGAAGCCATGCCCAAAGCCATAATAAAATTTGGACAAACATCTATTAGTTGTTGTTTATAAGAATATCCTATACTTTTTTTATTAGGATAGGAATTAACGAAATAAACAAATATATTAAAAAACAAAATACCCCATGCAATTGCTAATGGACTTATCATCATTGCTCCTAAAATTACTAACAGCATAATTGGCTTTTTAATGAATTCCAACTTGAATATAAGCCCTATTTTTCCTATAGCTTTCAATGCCTGCAAATTTACATTGCACATAATTCCTATCGCTAAACAAAAACACAATACTTGCATAAAAGGAATGGATGGTGCCCACTTTTCTGTAAACACAATAATTACTACTTTATCTGATACAGCAGCTAAACCAAATAGCATAGGCATAAGAACAAAGGTACTGATTCGAATCGCCCTTCTTAAAGCATGTCTTACGGCTTCTCTGTCCTCTTGTATTTTAGACAAAGAAGGGAAAAGAACAGACTGAATGGTATCATCAATGTTGTTACAGAGCAAGTTTGGAATACCTTCTCCTCTATTATAATAAGCTAAATCAGCAGCGGAATATTTTAAACCAAGCGCATAACCTTTAACCTGACTGGTTATTGTACCAATTAATGTTGTACCCATATATTTTAATCCTTGACTAAATAGAGGTTTAAAACAGCTATAAGAAAACCTAAATTTTGGGTGCCAGTCAAGCAGACAAAATATAACTATGGTACTTGTTATGGTTGAAGATATACTTTGACCTACTAAAGCCCAAGCTCCATAACCATTGTAAGCCATATATAATCCAATACTTCCAGAAACAACCAAACTAACTAAATTAGCATAAAAATACCATTTAAACATAAGCCTGCGCGTTACGACAGCATATTGAACACCTATTAAAGAGCCTAAAGGCATAGTCAATGCTAATACTCTTATAACAGATATAAGTAATGGTGTATTGACAGATTTGAAAAAACCTGCGAAAATTGGGGCACAGAAGAATACAATAACATATAATATACTTGCAAAAACCAATTGAGTAACAAACATAGTGTTTAATTCCTCATCATCAACTTCTTTTTTCTGAATTAATGCTGGAGCTAAACCTCCGTTTGAAAAAATACCCATTAATACTAAAAACATTCCTGCTAAAGCTACAAGTCCATAATCTGACGGACTCAGTATGCGTGCTAAAATAACTGAAATAATAAAACTAATAAGTTGCCCGCTTATCTTCTGCAAGAATTGCCAAAGCATTCCATTTATCGTTTTTTTCTTTAAATTTTCTTCCATTATCTTTGTGATTCTATTAGCTTATTGTAATCTACTTTCTTCCTCAGTAAACGTTTTCTTTTTGAATTATAATGCGGAGATAATATGTCCTTTCTGTCATCATAACCATCATATCTAACACCAGCAAGATGCATTACAAGATAAGGCATCAAATCGGTCATATAAGGCAATCGAGAAGCTTTGCGAATAGCATCAAATGTATTTCTGCGCTTTTGAATGTATGAATCTGTACAATATATCCACAATGGTATTTGGAAATTTTCATACGCATTAGCATAATCTATATTTGCAAATGATGATCGTCCCCATTTACTGCTTATTCCTGGGGCAAACATTCCTTCCGAGTGGTCTGGCATATAGACAATAACAGCATCTTCATTTTTATAATAATCAACAATTTTTGATAATACGCTATCATTATATAAAATTGAATTATCATAATCACACATTATTTTTTGTGATTCCTTTGACAAATCTTTACGATTCAACATATTTACCGTAATATGTTTTTGATTTTGAGGACATCTTTGAGAATAGTCGAAATGCTGTCCTATCAGATGAAATATAGTAAAATCAGACTTGCCCCCCCATTTAATCATGGATATTGACTTATCAACCAAATCTCCGTCATATTTATACATTCGTTCATTACGATGATCATATTGCAAACGAGCAAGCCTTTTATCATTTAAGAAGAAACCGCCAGACAAATCGCAGATAGTACCTTGATTGGATGTTGAAGCAAATTGATTGGTAATGAAGGATACCTTATAACCAACTTTCTTCATGATAGCAGTAATCAAAGGATAATCACACCATTCATCTTTATCACCAACACCCCATGTGGTCATAAAACATTTGAAAGCATAACTTGTAATATCCCAAGGGGTAACGACATCATCAAATCTAACTAAGTTTCCATTTTGGTAATACCGCATTTGGTTGGGGGTGGTATTGATATGATAACCATATAGATGCGAATGGTGCTTGTTATAACTTTCACCAATAACCAATACAATATGAGGACATCCATCAGATTTTTTCTCAACTTTTACGTTCGAGCAAACAGTATATAACTTATCGACCTGCTGCTCCATCAAATGACAAGTCTTAAAGCTATATAATATACGAAATAACGTTTGAGGCATCAACTCATTATAGTCATTATGCTCTGTGTCTCTAATAATGATAGCCTCCATATCTCCTACGCTTTGTGAATTAAATGCCAGGAATTGTGACTTCTTTTGAGCAAATAAAAATGGAGAAAACTTGATGAACAATATTAAACCTATTAAAAAGCATCCCCAATAGAGATATTTAAAATAACGATGAATAAATTTAAATCGATCGAAATCCAAACAACGCCTACTTAAACAAATATGGAAAGCCGCTATAAATGGAACTATTAAGAATTTTATATTCAAAAAACTAGCCAGATAAGTCGTGAGAAATTCTCCTGATTCCCTGATATTGGTTTCTAAAACCAACTGCATAATCTGTGGATTAATTGTCGTGTGAAAGTTTTCTATACACACAATTTCAATTTCGCTAAAGATATATGCAAAAGCACAAAGAATAATAGTAATCCATTTCTGCCACTTACCCTTCAATAACGACAATAAGGTACATACTATAAACACATCCAGCAGGTATTCTACCAAGAATCGTATTTTAAAGTCAGGCACTCTGTAAGTCTTATAGGCAAACAAATATATAATAGCAGTTAAAGCAAACAAGCAAATAAAATTAATGGATTGTCCTTTCGCTTTTCGCAAATACTGCCATAACATTCCCTTTATCGTCTTTTGTTTAAGTTTTTCTTCCATATAATGAACTATATCCTATAGCATCATGATTACCACAATGCTATAGGATTCATTTTTATCTTGCGTTATTATTTGAAATATATGGATCAATCTGAGATACAGACTCATCCATATCAAGCCATGCACGAGCGCAAGCCAAGTCTAGACCATCGTCAATGTCACAACCTGTACGTTTGTCAACGACAAACTTATATGGGTGACGACCATGGAAATATGACCACTCAATCATCTTCTCACGAGGTGCCATCAAGATACCATCAGTCACGAAGTACATGGTTGGCAATTGCTGTGAAGGCACATGCTTCAAGCCCAACTCATAGTTGAGAGGACCTTCCTCGGTCCAAATGTAACGCTTGAAACTCTCAACAGCCATCAAAGAGTCAAAACCCTGCTCCAAAGCTGGGTAATAGGCTGCGATGGCAGCACGATAATCCTTAGGGAAAACCAAAGGAGAAGTACAAGTAGCCCAAAGAATGTCATCACCTTCTACGCTTTCAGCGATATGACGAACTACTTCACCAAAAGTCTTCGTCTTTTCATCACAGTACTCTGGTGCACGTTTATGAGTTTCTGCACCTGCTGCCTTAGCCATAGCTAACATGACATCCGAATCAGAAGAAACTACAATACGAGTAATTTCTTTCACTTGTTTCAACTGATTGATTTTGTTAACAAGAAGATTTGTTCCTGCAAAAGGTGCAATGTTCTTGTTCTTCAGTCTCGTGCTACCAGCACGGACTGGAATAATTGCTGTAATCTGTCTCATAATAAAAATTTATGATTAATAACTGATAATAAAGTCAGTTATTTTCTTATGTTTTAATTTAAAAGTGGTTAAAACACTTTACTATCGTAACCATCTATATTTCCATACACCCTCTGAACCGCCTTTATTTAAAGGCGATTCATGAGATATTAAAAATAAGGAATAATAGGATCTAACATTTACTTTCGTATAAAGCAAGGTGTTGTTTTCGACTCCCCTGTTCCCCTCTTGTGAAGAGGGGGTCCTTAACCCACTCCCAAGCCCTCGCCCTTTCCAAAAGGGCAAGGGATGTAACCGCTCCTCCTGTCGCTCTTAACCGCTTCGCTCTTTGATTGGCGGGGCATCAAAGCCCTCGCCAGGGTTGTTTTAGCGGGGATGAACCCGCAGGGGGAAGACTTGCTGAAACTTTTTTTGTGGGACGGGAATGTTTTTTGTTGGTTTTAACGCAATAGGCTTCATTCCTTCCCGAAGCCTATTTCATCGACCAACGAAGCTTACTTCATTGACCATTGAAGCCTGTTTCATTTTTTCACACGTTTTTCAAGCTTTTATGATTGATATTATAATGCTCGCCTACCACATATTCACTATGGTCTAAATCGTCTGTGATATAGGAGGTGGTGTAGATGACTTGATAGCTATCCGTATCGTATCGACCCTTCAATCGGGCAATCAATGTTTTTTGGAATTTCCGTGCTCGATCTTCCTCTATTCCCTTATCCTCCATGTTGTCGGCAAAGATGAAACGGGGATAGCGCATCCAGTCGATGTCCAGTGAGGCAAAGAAGAGGGAGAAGCGTGCCACCAACTTCAGGAAGAATGCGGAGGAGGCACTGTACTTGGCATAGCGGTCTTTCAAGAACACCATGTTGTTTGGGAAATCTACCGTGATATCAGATGGACTTGCTTCCTTGAAGTCTTTCTGTCTGTCCATATCATTATTGAGGAAATAAGCGGCATGTTCCTGTATCTTTTTCATGACTTCAGAGCGGCGATTTTCTTGCTTCGAATGCTTTGCATGGATATAGCTTTTGTTCTTCTCCATCTCTGCTTCAAGCTGTGTCTTCTGGGCTGTCAACTGCTCGTATTTCTCTGCCAGTTCCAGCATCGTATAAAATTGTTGCAGCTCGCCATTCAACTGTCCTTTCTGATAGTTCAAGTCTTCTATGGCACCTGCTACGCTGCTGCGTGCATTACCCAACAACTCGTCGAGATTGTGGCGAGCTGTTTTTCGCTTCACCTTCAGGCTCCTGAGCTTAGCCTTGGCTGTCGTCAGCTCTTCCTTATCCTTGCGAAGGATAGTCTCCGACTCTTGTTTCTGGAAGCTAATCTCAGCGATAAGGCGTTTTGCCTGGGTGATGCCCATGTGATTATCTGTCTTCTGTCGGCACAGATGACAGGTTCCCTCTGGTGTATCTTGCGGAAGTGGAGAAAGACACTCTGGACAATATTCCAAGCGGAGATTTCCCAAGATTTCCCTCGTGCTAACTGAATGTCTCAAAGCCTCCTGCTTACGAGTCAGCTCGGCAACAAACATATCTGTATCTTCTATATCATATTGCAAGAGGGCGATGTTTTCCTCTTCTTTCTCACACATTTTCTCTAACTTTCTTACTTCTTCCTTCCATTTTTCTGTCTGAGGCTTATACTGCTTTTCTACATCTTCCCCTCGACGAAGTTGCTGGATTTTCTCCGCCATCTGCTCCATCTCCTTATTTCGATGGTCAATCTCGCCTTGTATAAACTCCGTGGAGCGTTGTCTGGTATCCAAGGAGTTGCCTAAGGCTCGCAGTTCTATCTTGACATCAGAGAGTTCTGCTTCCAGTTCTTTCTGTCTCAACTTGGCAGCATAAAGCTCCTCATCGAAGATGCCCAACAGGAGGTCTGCTACGGTTTCACGAGTGGTCTGCTTGTCGAATTGCTCATAATAAAACAGGGATGCGGTTGGCGATTCCTGGTCGATATAGAGCAGACGAAGCAACTGGTGCATGGTGATATTGTTGTCTCCCTGCACGATGGGCATACCCATCACCTCAAAGAGCACATTGGAGTAACTCTTTGTCTTGGCAGAGATCTTAAAGCCGAATGTGCCTGATTCGCAGTTACCCTGAAGAGCCTCATCAAGTGTGCCCCAATAGATGGTCATACCGCGCTGAGTGAGAACCCTGCCATCTGTATCCATTTCGATGGGACGAGAAAGCGTAAGAACTGCACCATCCAAACTAACCTCTACCATCACTCGGGAGCAATGGCGCGCCTGGGTGACAAACTGGGTATATTCTCCACCCAAACCATAGAATAGGAGGTGGGTAATGGTGGATTTTCCACTGCTGTTGGCACCACGAATGATATTGACTCCGTGATGGAAAGGCTCATCATAAGCCACCTTGCCATCGGTGGTGAGCACATAGAGGCGGTTGACAAAGAAACTAACAGCCATCGTATTTAAATTCTAATAATTGAGTTCGATATTTCAATCCGTACGTTCCTGTAAGCGGTATGGTACGGAAACAAGAATTGAGCCAGGAAATGACATTATTCTCCTCATCTGACATCTCTTCCAATTGAGACATCACTTGCTGCATCTTGGCTACATCGGAGACCTTGACTTTCTGTTGCAACAATAGTTGCGGATCGATGAGTCCATAACTTGCGATATGGCTCAGGGCTATCATCTGATAGCGCAGGAGCTGCGAGAATAGACGGCGGTCATTGATGGTCTTATTATAAGGATTAGCCTTTTTCTCTTTCACAAACTTCGACAGTTGTTTTTTCCAGTCTGCCTCCGTCTTTTTAAAGCGAATCATGTATCAATAGTTCGTTAATAATTCAATAATGTGCTAAGCAGCTATACGCTGTAAGC
>ERZ1023706.21-NODE-21-length-40944-cov-14.299151_pt1 | contig 40944 bp, 38 predicted proteins | sample MGYA00380351_ERZ1023706 | MGnify/ENA primary metagenome ERZ1023706 (study PRJEB33179, sample SAMN07449038) | human gut metagenome | biome: Human-gut; feature: Human associated habitat; material: Faeces | host: Homo sapiens | place: India:Kasaragod | collected...
TTTGAGGGGGTAGTGACAATTGTGTCGTGGGAGTTCGAGTCTCCTCCTCTTCACCTTCTTTTTGCGGAAATAGCTCAGTTGGTAGAGCACAACCTTGCCAAGGTTGGGGTCGCGGGTCCGAGTCCCGTTTTCCGCTCTTTTTTCTTTAATATTTAAAAAGAGAGAAACATACCCACTATGAATTTATATATTAGATATTTCGATAAGGAAACCTTTGTTTCTTCTGTCGACCAAGCGATAGATTTTTTAAGTCAAATTCCAGAAATAGGAATGAATCCTGATTTGGAAGCAGATATCCGTGATTATGCTGCAAGTGATGTATGCTATCCTAAAAGATATAAAGTACGCCCAAGAGTTTATTTTATTATCATTAAGACAGCTGCTGCATGTATGCAGGATTTTAAGGATAAGAAGGCTTTGCGTACTGTGCCTTCTGAGCGTCATGATAATCCTGCAAGTCCAGTAAACCGTTTGACTGAAGAGCGTCCGGGTTGGTATGAAGGTTCGCTGGATTTCAAGCGAGTTGTAATGGTGCCTGCTACAGGTAAATTTGAGTATCGTGACACTCATTTTGTGGCAGACGTTAAAGCTATGTCTGGAATAGATTGCTATGAGAGAATCGTAGAGCATCTCCGTGGTAGGGTAGATTCCAGAAGCCAGTTCCCTTCTGCAAAGGGTAAGAATTTCCAGTTCCGTTATTTGGGAATGTGGAAATAATTTCATTAAAAATGTTTTGATATGAATAAGGTTATGTTAATTGGTAATGTCGGGAAGGATCCTGATGTTCATTATTATGATGCTGATCAGGCTGTAGCGCAGGTTTCTCTTGCGACAACAGAACGTGGATATACATTGGAAAATGGTATGCAGGTGCCTGATCATACAGATTGGCATAACCTTGTCTTTTTTCGTGCCTTGGCTAAATATGTAGAAAAGTATGTGCGTAAGGGTGACAAACTTTATGTCGAGGGTAAGGTGCGTTACCGTACCTATGATGACAAGCAGGGGAAACGTAGATATGTAACTGAGATTTACGTGGATAATATGGAAATGCTTGTATCCAAGTTTGCTGCTTCACGTACGAATGAAGCAAGTAATGCCCAAACTGCTGCCAAAGCTGAGGCTCAGACTTCTCAGGAAGAGAAGGAACAAGATAGTTTACCATTTTAATTAATATATAAAATTGGATATTTCAACTATAACTGAGGCCTTTGATGATGTTGCTTTTTCATCGCCTTCATTGGGGGTTGTTTTTGCTGCCGTCTTAGCGGCAGTATTACTGTTGGTGTCTGCGTTTGCAAGTGGTTCTGAAATCGCTTTTTTCAGTCTTTCACCTACAGATGTTGATGAACTGGAAGATGAGAAAACAGAAACAGACCGTAAGATTCTGATGTTGCGTGAGGATTCTGAGCGTACTCTTGCTACCATTCTCATCGCCAATAATTTTGTGAACGTCACCATCATTATGCTTTTAAACTATGTTTTTGCTGGTGTAGTTCATTTTGGAGCAAAAGCGTATTGGCTGCAATTTCTGATTATTACAGTTCTGCTTACGTTTCTTCTTTTACTTTTTGGTGAAATCATGCCAAAAGTGTATAGTCGTAAGGATCCGTTACTTTTCTGCAGGCGTTTTGTAGGAGGCATTTTGATTGCCCGTAAGATTTTCTGGCCTTTGGAAAATGTGCTCTTGAAAAGTGGTATGTTGGCCGAAAAGGTAGTGAAGAAGGAAAATCACATCTTGAGTGTTGATGATTTGGAACAGGCTTTGGAACTGACTGACAAGGATGATATCAAGGACGAACAGAGTATGCTGAAGGGTATTATCCGCTTTGGTGATGAGACAGCCAAGGAGGTAATGACGAGCCGTCAGAATGTAGTAGATCTGGATATTCACAGTACTTATCCTGAGGTTCTGAAATGTATCGTGGAAAATAACTACAGTCGTATTCCAGTTTATCAGGACAATACCGACAATATTCGTGGCATTCTGTATATCAAGGATTTGCTTCCTCATTTAGGAAAACCGGCCTCTTTCAGATGGCAGAGTCTGATTCGTCCGCCTTATTTTGTACCGGAGACCAAGAAGATTGATGATTTGCTGAGAGAGTTCCAAGAGAATAAAGTGCATATCGCCATCGTGGTAGATGAATTTGGCGGCACAAGCGGCATCGTAACTCTTGAGGATATTCTGGAGGAAATCGTAGGCGAAATTAATGATGAGTATGATGAGGAGGAAAAGTTCTACTCCAAGTTGAATTATAATACATTTATTTTTGAGGGTAAGACTTTGTTGACAGATTTCTGCAAGATTCTGAATGTTGATGATGAGGAATTTGAGGAAGTGGAAGGCGATGCCGATACTTTGGCCGGATTGCTGCTTGAAATCAAGGGTGATTTTCCAAGCATCCATGAGAAAATCGAATATAAGAATTATTCTTTTGAGGTTTTGGGGGTTGAGGAACGCCGTATCAGTAGGATCAAAGTGGTGGTTCATCCCGGTAAATAATTTGTTGAGGCTTTTTAAGATTGATTATAATAAGAAAGAGGGTCGAGATTGCTATAATCTTGACTCTCTTTTGTTTTTCTCGATTTTTTTTCGTAATTTTGTCCCCTATAAAATCAATTGGTTATGGCATTAATAAACGTAAGAGAAGTTTATCCTGGAGTACATTTGGGATTGTGGCAAATCGGAGAGTCTGTAAGCGACTTTCTGGAGAGCTATCCTTGGATGAAAGTTTATATTAAAGATTTGGAACTCTATAAAAGTGAAGGGCGAAAGTTGGAGTTTCTTGCAGTCAGAGCTTTACTCAGAGAGATGCTTCTGATAGCTGGATATTCTGAGGAGCAGATAGGTAAAATCGGAGAAATCACACATGATGAGTGCGGCAAACCTTTGCTCAACAAGTTTAATATCAGTATTTCTCATACCCGGGGCTTTGCTTCCGTCATTATTTCTAAAAGCCGTTCTGTAGCTGTGGATATAGAATATTATAATGATAGGGTGGAGCGTATTGCTTCCAAGTTTTTGAGAAGGGATGAAAAGGCTGAAGGTCTGGATGCTTTGCTGGTTCATTGGTGCGCTAAAGAAACTGTCTATAAACTGTTTTCGGCAGAGAATTTGCAATATGGAGAGATGCGGCTGAAACCGTTCGACCCTATGATGGATTGGAATTGCGAAGTGGAAAACCTGAAGTCGCATAAATCGGTAAATGTGGACTTTGAGTTGACGATGGAGTTTGCTCTTACTTATGCTGCTTTGTAAACTATGCTTCGGAATATTTTGCTAACTTGTTTCTTGTGTTTCGGGTATCAGGTGCTTTGGTCTGATACTTTACAGGTGGTGCGGGGTGATGTTGAGGAAGGTCAATGGACAGTCGTTCGAGAGTTTCCTCAGAAATCCTATCCCCGTTTCGTACCAGCAGGAAACTATAGTGGTATTACTCATTTGCATGATGATGTTTATGCGGTGGTAAGCGATAAGTCAGATAGTGTCTTGTTCTTCAAGTTTCGCATCCAGGTAGATGAACTTACGGGAGAACTTCGGCATGTGGAGAATCTGGGGTATGATGTGATGGTGGATGGAAGCCGCTATGATGGGAAATCTTGGATAGGCACGGATATGGGCTTTGATCATGAGGCGATTGCAAAGGTTTCCGATTCTACCCTGATGGTGGCAAGTGAGGGATTTTTCAGTATCAGGGAGTTTTTTATCAATCCTTCATCCCGGAATGCGGAATGGAATTCCCGACTCAGAAAGATAGAATGCCCATCTGCTGCATTTGCTCCTAACTATGCGTTTGAATCTTTGGCTTTCGATTCTGTCCGTCATTACCTTTGGACGATTCCTGAAAGTACGCTCCAGAAAGATGGGGAACCAGCAACGCCACAGAATGGAGGCGCAAATAAACTACGCCTGATGAGGATTGATATTGGAGATCAGAAGGGAATAGATGCTCAACATTTGGAGGGGATAGGTGTTCTGAGGCAGAATAGTGATGATTCAGATTCTGTAAATGTTGGGGGGAAACACTTTATGGAAGCTTATGCCTACCGGATGGATAAGCCTACTACGAACAAGAAGGCTGAAACGTATGTGATGGGTGTTAGCGAATTGTGTGTCTTGCCGGATGGTCAGTTGTTGGTCTTGGAGCGTGAAGCTTTTATTCCAAAGATGAAATTGGGAGCATTTTGTAAGTGCAAGTTGTATTTGATTAATCCGTTGCAGGAGAATCCGTATCCTATTGAGCAACCTTTCTGCGAAGCTACACCTTATATTAATAAGCATTTGCTTTTAGAATGGAAGACCGGTTTGTCGGTTTTTGACCGCTCGTTTGCAAATTATGAAGGAATGTGCCTGGGACCGAAGTTAAAGAATGGTGATCAGGTGGTGATTCTACTTTCTGATTCCCAAGACCAATATGCAGGCGTTCTTAAAGACTGGTTTAAAACGGTTGTGGTAAGAGAAATTAGAAAGACGATAAAATGAGAAATGAGAAATGAGAAATTAGAAATGAAGAATGTGAAATGAGGAATGAGAAAGGAGAAAAATGATGATTATGATGAGAAAAACTGAGCTTTGAGATGAGAAAAACTGGGGGGTGAGATGAAAAAACGGAGTTTGAGATGAGAAAAAAGGGATTGGAGTTTCGAAAAAGGATAGTTTTGGAGTAGATGGCTTTGATAGTAAAAAACACGTAAAAGTGTTAATTTTCGGCTGTCTTCGCGCACGGCAAAAACTTTAACTTTTGTTAGCAGTTTGTAAGTGTCTGATTATTAGGCACTTGTAAAAATGTTACAAAAGTACCCCAAAAAAAGTCCTAAAAAAAAGAACAACCTATCGAAAAAATACTTACCTTTGCATCGTTTTAATAAACGAATGATTGTTTTACAGATTTAAAAAGCAAAGAAAATGAAGAAATTAGTTTTAATGTTCGTAGCTATCGCAGCTATCTCTTTCGCATCTTGTGGTAACAAAACAGCTCAGAACACAGCTTCTGCTGATTCTGATACTGCAATGGTTGATACAGCTGCTGCTGATACAGCTGCTGCTGATACAGCTGCTGCTGATTCTGCTAAGTAATCTAGGATTACTTTACGAACGAAAAATGAGAGAAACAACCGCTGGACTTCGGTCTGGCGGCTTTTTTTTGTTTTATAGGCTCTGGTGCTTTTCCTGTCTGGTTGTCTGATTGGTTTGATTCTTTCAGTCCCGATGCTTTATAGAATCAGTTTTTTCATACTGCCTATATTAGAAAAGCGCCTTGGTAATTTGCTAATTTCAGAATAATTGTTTATCTTTGCCGAGCTTTTGCTCAGAAGGCTAAAAAACAAGATTTGTGTTCCTTTCTCCTGATGCTGGAGGGATGGGGACTTTTTTCTTGAAAATCAAGATTTGTCTTCCTTTCTCCTGAAACTGGAGATTTAGGGGCTTTCTCTTGAACGCAGAAAGGAGAACCTTTTCGGTTTTGGCCGATTGAAATTTAATAATGTAAATAGGATAATTATGATAGATACAAGTGCCTTTCAAGGCAAGAAAGCTGCTTATTATACTCTGGGTTGTAAACTCAATTTCTCAGAAACTTCCACTTTCGGAAAGATGCTGGAAGACATGGGGGTTGTTACAGCTCAAAAGGGTGAACAAGCAGATATTTGTTTGATAAATACATGTTCTGTAACAGAAGTGGCTGATCACAAATGTCGTCAGGCCATTCATCGTATGGTACGCCAGAATCCTGGAGCCTTTGTGATTGTTACTGGTTGCTATGCTCAGTTGGAATCAGAGAATGTGAGCAAGATAGAGGGTGTTGACCTGGTGCTTGGTGCCAATGAGAAAGCTCATCTGATACAATATCTGAGTGATGCTTGGGCGCAGAAGTATTCAGAAGCGCTTCATCTGCATCATAGTGTGAAGACCAAGGAAATCAAGACTTTCCAGCCGTCTTGTTCCCGTGGCAACCGCACCCGTTATTTCCTGAAGGTACAGGATGGTTGCAATTATTATTGTACCTATTGTACAATACCTTTTGCCCGTGGCAATTCCCGCAATCCAAGTATTGCCTCTCTTGTAGCACAGTCTGAGCAGGCAGCCCGTGAGGGAGGTAAGGAAATCGTTATTACTGGCGTGAATATCGGAGATTTCGGTCAGACAACTCATGAGCGCTTTTTGGATCTGGTGAAGGCTCTTGACGGAGTAGAGGGCATCAAGCGATATAGAATTTCCAGTCTGGAGCCAGACCTCTGTGATGATGATCTCATAGAATATTGTGCCCAGAGCCGGGCTTTCATGCCTCATTTCCACATACCTCTGCAAAGCGGTAGCGACGAGGTGCTCAAGTTGATGCATCGTCGTTATGATAAGGCTCTGTTTGCTCATAAGGTTCAACTGATCAAGGAGAAGATGCCGGATGCTTTCATCGGAGTTGACGTGATGGTAGGCTGTCGTGGTGAAACGCCTGAGTGCTTTGAGGAATGTTATGAGTTTCTGAAGTCCTTGCCTGTTACCCAACTTCATGTTTTCCCTTATTCTGAACGCCCGGGTACGGCTGCGCTTAAGATTCCTTATGTGGTGAGTGACAAGGAGAAGAAGTTGCGCTCCAAGCGACTCCTGGAGTTGAGCGACCAGAAAACGCAAGAGTTTTATGCCCAGTATATTGGTACGGAAGCAGAGGTGCTGTTTGAGAAGGCGCCTCGCGGCAAGGCCATGCATGGTTTTACCAAGAACTATGTGAGAGTAGAACTTTCTCCTGCGCTTGCCAAGGAAGAATATGACAATCAGTTGCTCCGTGTTCGCCTGGGCGATTTCAATCACGACAAAACGGCTTTGAAGGCAGAACTGCTCTAAGAGTTGTGATGATGATATCGCTCGAATCATATCGTTCGAATAATGTCTCGTAAGGTTCGGGTGATGTGTTTATTTTATGGTGGTGTATTATGATGTATTATAATGATTTTGGTACTTGGATCCGGAAACAGTTTCCTGATTTCCGGGTTCAGAAGATTTCTATAGATGCAGGATTTTCCTGTCCCAACCGGGATGGGAAAATTTCCAGCGGCGGCTGTACTTATTGTGACAACCGCACGTTCAATCCCAGCTATTGCGATCGCAAGAAGTCTATCTCCGAACAGTTGGAAGAGGGGAAGGCATTCTTTTCCCGTAAGTATCCGGACATGAAGTATCTTGCTTATTTCCAGGCTTATACCAATACTTATGCTAAGGTAGAACAGCTCCGGGAGATGTATGAGGAAGCCCTTCGTGTGGAAGATGTGGTGGGCATTGTGATTGGTACTCGCCCGGACTGTATGAGCGATGAATTGCTGGATTATCTGGAGAAACTCAACAAGCGCACGTTCTTATTGGTGGAGTATGGAATAGAAAGTGCGAATGATGATACTTTGCGTCGCATCAATCGCGGGCATGATTTTGCCTGCAGCCGTGATGCGGTAGAGCGTACGCATGCTCGCGGCATCCTGACTGGCGGTCATATTATCATCGGGCTGCCAGGAGAAGATGCGGAGGAGAGTCTCCGTCAGGCTCCTATCATTTCTTCGCTTCCTCTTGATATTCTGAAGATTCATCAGATGCAGATTATCAAGGGAACCCGTTTGGCGCAGGAATATGCTGAACATCCTTTTCATGTCTATTCGGTAGAGGAGTATATTGACGTCATCGTCAGGTTTATTCGTTTGCTGCGCCCGGATCTGGTGCTCGAAAGGTTTGTAAGTCAATCGCCTAAGGAATTGCTCGTGGCTCCGAAATGGGGATTGAAGAATTATGAGTTTACTAATTTGCTGAACAATAGGCTTAAGAGCCGTTAAAGCATTTTTTTATCATTATAAATTCTTAATTATGCCTCAAATCGGGGCATAATTGAATTATTCTTTGTATTTTTGCAGTCAATATGCAAAAGTAGCAATACAAGATGGCAAAAGTAGCAATTGTAATACTAAATTGGAATGGTCAGAAGATGCTGGCCAAGTTTCTTCCGAATGTGATAGAGTATTCCCGACAGGATGCTGAAATCTGGGTGGCGGACAACAGTTCGTCAGATGGTTCCATGCACCTTCTGGAAACTCAATTTCCTCAGGTTAAGACTATCGTACTGGAGCAGAATTTTGGCTTTGCCGAAGGGTATAATCGGGCGTTACGCCAGATAGAGGCCGACTACTATGTGCTTTTGAATAGTGATGTAGAGGTGAGTCATCATTGGCTTACTCCGCTTATAGAGTTTATGGATTCCCATCCTCAGGTGGCAGCCTGTCAGCCGAAATTGCTGGCAGAATATGACAAGGACAGTTTTGAGTATGCCGGCGCCTGTGGAGGTTTTCTGGATAAATATGGTTATCCGTTCTGTCGTGGCAGGATTTTCGGTACGGTAGAACGTGATAATGGCCAGTATGATTACCAGCAGGAGATATTGTGGGCTACGGGTGCGTGCATGATGATTCGTTCTGCGGATTATTGGAAGGCAGGTGGACTTGACGGCCGCTTTTTCGCTCATAATGAGGAGATAGACCTTTGCTGGCGTTTGCGCCTGATGGGGCGGAAAATCTATTGCATCCCTGAGAGTGAAGTATATCATGTGGGTGGAGGAACCTTGCCTAAGAGCAATCCGATGAAGACTTTCCTGAATTTCAGAAATAATCTAACGATGCTTTATAAGAATCTGTCGGACAAGGAGTTATCGCATGTGATGAGAGCGAGATGGTTCCTCGATTATCTGGCTGCTTTTGAGATGTTGCTACTTCAGCGGAATTGGGGTGATTTCAAGGCTGTGTTCAAAGCTCGCAAGGCATTCAAGGAATGGCGTTCCTCTTTTGATGAGGAGAGAAAGCGTATTCAGGCACAAAGAGTGGAGGAGGAGATTCCGCAGATTTTCCAGACTTCCATATTGTGGCAATATTACGCCAAGGGAGTGAAGAATTTCAAGGATTTGAAAACGACTTGAATGAAGCATGATGATTTTTCTTGAATGAAGCGTAATGATTCTTCTTGAATGAAGTCTGATGGAAGCTTTCAATAAAAGCCAGATGGCTTCCTTTGAAAACGAGTAGGCTTAAAAAAATAGAAATAACTTAGAAACTGACTATAAAATGAGACGTATTTATTTATCATTTTTTGCTTTCTTCCTGGCATTAGGAATGGAAGCGCAAACGATGGTGAAGGTGCAGGTGACTAATCCTTCCAAAGTAGAGAGAAACGACGAACCGGTTGTCTTGGATTTGAGCAAGTATGGCGAGGTTTCCAAGGCCGTCGTTACGGTAGATGGCAAGGAAATTCCATCCCAGTTGGATGATTTGAATCGTGACTGCGTGAATGATGAACTTTGTTTTCTGGCCAATCTTGGCAAGAGGGAATCGAAGACTTATCAGATTCAGTTGTTCTCCGAGGGTGAGCAGTCTGCCTATCCAGCCCGTACGTTTGCAGAACTGGTAGTGCCAAGCAAGAACAAGAAGTTGGCCAAGAACAAGCAGGATATTTACTTGCGCAGTATTGCCTTCGACAAGAAGACCAAGGATGTCTATCATTTTGTGCATTCTCATGGCGTCTGTTTCGAGAGCGACCTCGTGGCGATGCGTGTTTATTTCGACAATCGGCAGACCATCGACCTTTATGGCAAAATCAATAAGGGACTGGTGGTAGAGGATACTCAGTTTTATCCTTCCGAAGAACAGTTGGCAGCAGGTTCCGGCGACGACTGTCTCTGGGTAGGCAATACCTATGGTTTGGGTGCCCTGCGCGGTTGGGACGGCACGAAATCCCTGTTGCTTACAGATGTGAAATATCAGGAGCAGCGTGTTATTTCCGAAGGTCCTTTGCGTGCCGTGGTAGAAGTGGTGGACAACGGTTGGGTTCCGGCTCCGGGATTAAAGCCAGTAAATGCCACCATCCGCTATACGATTTATGCGGGTCATAGGGATTTTGATGTGGAGGTATTCTTCAATAAGAATGCGGATGATTACGTGTTCTCTACAGGACTTATCAACGTGAAGGGTTCTACAGAAATGTCTGACGGCAAGGGATTGAGAGGCTGTTATGGTAGCGACTGGCCTACGGGCAAGGATGATGGCAAACATAAGTTGGAGACAGTTGGCTTAGGTATTTATGTGCCTCAATCTCATTTCGTAAGCCAGGAGGAAGCCAACAAGGATGTATATACGATGCTGGTGCGCCCTGTAGGAAAGAAGCTGACCTACAAATTGGCTTATACGAGCGCCAATGAAACCTATGGCTTTTCCGGAGAAAAGGAGTGGTATAAGTGGTTGGCGGAATGGAAGAAACTTCAGACTCAGCCATTACTGGTCAAAGTATTTTAAGCAAGACTCAAGTTTGCTTGCTGCAAGAAATTGTTTGCGAGTTTTTCAAAAACGAAATAATAGAAGAGAGACTTTCTGCTGTGGTATTCCTGGCGGGAAGTCTTTTCTTTTTCTTTTTCTTTTTTTTCTTTTTCCCATCTCCCTTCTCCCTTTCTCATTTGTCATTTCTCATTTGTCATTTCTCATTTTATTGTCTTTCTCATTTCTCCCGTCTTTCTCATTTTGTTGCTCAAATCTCTGCAAATGTGAATATTTATAGAATAGATTCATCTTTTTTGCACATAATTTGTGCTTTTTTAGCTTAAAAACTTGGAATTTAAAATATTTTTTAGTATTTTTGCACTCGTATTAATACAAAATTATAATTACGTGAAGAATTTATATCATATTATCATAATTGCGGCACTTGTCTTGCTTTCTTCGGCTTGTGAATTTAAATTCAAGCCGAATGAGGAGTTAGTTGCTGAACCTCTTTGCGTACAGCGTTATGATCGTTTGGAAAGCCGCTATCTTACTACCGGAGATTTTTCTGCCCTGCAGCAGATGAATACCGATTATCCTATTGAAACCCGTACTCTGATAGAGAAAATGCTCCAGTTGGGTACGATTACCGATGCCAACATCAGCAATCGCTTCCTGATGTTCTTCCAGGACTCTACGCTCCAGGCTCTCATAGCAGATGCAGAGGCAGAATATGCCAATATGGACGATATCAATAAGGAGTTGAAGAAATCGTTTGGTCGATTGCAGGATTGGCTGCCGGAAATCAAGCAGCCTGTTTTCTATGCGCAGATAGGAGCTTTGGACCAGAGTATCGTGATAGGCGAGTCTTCGGTCGGCATTTCACTCGATAAGTACATGGGGTCTAAATATCCGCTCTACAAGAAATATTATAATGCCCAGCAGCGTAGCACCATGAACCGAAACAACATCGTGCCAGACTGTCTCACTTTCTATCTGCTGAGTATCTATCCGATGGATGATTTTGACAACAGACCGCAGTTGGACCGCGACCTGCACATGGGAAAAATCATGTGGACGGTCAATAGAGCGATGAACAGGGAAGTCTTCAATACCCGATATGTAAAGACAATCAACGATTTCGTGAAGCGAAATCCGAGAATTACGGTCAAGCAATTACTGGAAGATGAAGACTATTCTGCTATCAAGGCTTTGCACAAAGATTAGCAGGAACATTCTGAGTTGGGATGAATTTATCCTTGATGTATAGGGGATGAATTCGTCCTTCATTTGTTTTAAATGACAAATGACAAATGAGAAATGAGAAATGAGGAAGGAGAAGGGAGGAAGGAGAAGTCTGCTAAAGAAAAAGGGTGGCAGATTTCAAACAGGAAAAATAAACAGATAATATTGAAGCTTTTTATATAAAGAAAACTATGAAGAAATTTTCTATTTTTATTGCAACTATCATGATGGTGACGGCAATGGAAGCTGCAGAGAAACTGGATCTGAAGAGCATTACTTCGGGCGAATTCTCTGCCAGTTATGTGACGGGAATCAATCCTATCGAAGGTACTGATTTGTATGCTTCTATCAGTAATGACGGCAAGCAGATTGTCAGCTATTCCTTCAAGTCGGGCAAGCAGGTGGCTGTCCTCTTTGATATTCATAAGACTCAGGCTCCTTTCGAGTCTATTGATGGATATGTGATGAGCCCTGACGGCAAGCAACTCCTGGTAATCACCAAGAGCAAGGCTGTGTACCGCAGATCTTTCAAGGCCGAGTATTTCATCTACAATATCGCCAGCAAGAAGCTCCGCAAACTTTCTGAAGGCGAAAACCAGCAGGTGGCTACATGGTCGCCTGATTCCAAGCACATCGCTTTCGTAAAGGATAATAATCTCTTTGTCTTTGATGGCGAAAAGGAAACGCAGATTACTTCAGATGGCAAGTTTAATGAAATCATCAACGGAATTCCTGACTGGGTTTACGAGGAGGAATTTGCTTTCAATAGGGCGTTTGCATGGAATGCTGACGGTACTTCCATCGGCTGGATCCGCTTCGATGAGTCGCATGTGAAGACTTACTCTCTCCAGCTTTTCGAGGGTGCCAAGCCTGCACATCCTGAGTTCCACGATTATCCAGGCGAGTATTCCTACAAGTATCCGAAGGCGGGTCAGGACAATTCCAAGGTGAGCCTCTGGAGTTATGATCTGAAGGCTGGCAAGACCATCCGCCTTGATGTTCCGGTAGATGCAGACGGCTATTATCCTCGCATCAAGACTTCGCCAGACCGAAACAGTCTGATTGTCTATACGATGAACCGCCATCAGGACGATATGCGACTCTATTCGGTCAATCCATTCACGGGTGCCAGCAAGATGCTCATCAAGGAGAGCGTGCCTAAGTTTGTGAAAGAGGAGGTAATGGAGAACAGCATCGTGGGCAAGAAATATATCCTCATGCCAAGCGACCGCGACGGCTATATGCATCTTTATCTCTATGATATGAACGGCAAGCTGATTCGCCAGGTAGAGAAGGGAAATTATGATGTGACCGAGATTTACGGAATGGACGAGAAGGCCGGGGACGTGTACTTCCAGGCTGCGATGATCAATCCGCACGACCGACAGGTATATGTGGCTCACAAGAATGGTAAGGTGGAGCGACTCACAGATGCGGAGGGTTCTAATGCTGCCAATTTCTCAGGCGATTTCAGATATTTCGTCAATACCTGGAGCTCTTACAGCCATCCACAGGTGTTTACCGTGCGCAGCAACAAGGGTAAGGTTATCAAGATGCTGGAGGACAACAAGGAACTTTTGGAGAAGACTCAGAAATACAACTGGGGCAAGCGTGAGACATTCTCGTTTACTACTTCCGAGGGTGTGAAACTCGACGGTTGGATGGTGAAGCCTGTTGACTTTGATGCCAACAAGAAGTATCCTGTCATCCTGTTCCAGTATTCCGGTCCGGGCAACCAGCAGGTTCTGAATGCCTGGAATACGGGCAGTATGGGCCAGGGTGGTGCTTTCGACTATTATCTGGCTCAGGAGGGTTTCATCGTGGTTTGTGTAGATGGTCGCGGAACGGGTGGCCGTGGTGCAGAATTTGAGAAATCTACTTATCTCAGACTGGGCGATCTGGAGTCTAAGGACCAGGTGGAGACGGCTCTCTACATGAGTAGTCTGCCATATGTTGATAAGGATAATATCGGCATCTGGGGCTGGAGTTATGGTGGTTTCAATACGTTGATGAGTATGAGCGAAGGCCGTCCTGTGTTCAAGGCTGGTGTGGCTGTGGCACCGCCTACCTGCTACCGTTTCTATGATACGGTTTATACCGAGCGCTATATGCGTACTCCTCAGGAGAATGAGGATGGTTACAAGGTGAATCCTATCGAGCGTGCAGACCGCTTGCATGGTGCCCTGCTGATTTGTCATGGTGTGGCTGATGATAATGTGCATCCTCAGAATACCTTCGAATATTCAGAGGCGCTGGTTCAGGCAGACAAGGATTTCAAGGAGCTGTTTTATACCAACAGAAACCATGGTATTTATGGTGGCAATACGCGCAATCATCTGTTGAGACAGATTGCAGATTGGTTTAAGAGTCACATGAAATAAAAAGGAAATTTCCCTCGGGAAAATCGGTTTCTCCGGGGGAAATTCTTCAGAAAGAAATTGGCTCCTTTCGAGGGGGAATTCTTCGGTTGGAAATAGGTTCCTTTTGAGGGGAAATTCTTCGGAAAGAAATTGGTAATATAAAAGAATAAGAATTAAAAAATAAGGAAAGATGAAAGCAAAACCAGGTTTCAATCTCCGTGTGGTTTGTGGTGAGAACATCATCGTGGCTGAGGGAGAGGAGAATATTGATTTCAGCAATATCATTAGTATGAATGAGAGTTCTGCTTATTTATGGCAGAATATCCAGGGCAAGGAGTTTACTCATGAAGACTTGGTCGGTCTGCTGACTCAGGAGTATGAGGTGGATGAGGCTACGGCGTTGAAAGACGTGAAGGCTCTTACCGAATTATGGTTGCAGGCTGGAATTATTGAAGCATAAATCAAGCGTTTGTGCTTCGGTTTAGTTTTGGATTATAAATCAGGCGCTTCTGCTTTGATAGAAGTTCAAGTTTTGAAGCATAAAGGCTTAGAATTATAAATAATAAAAAAGCGGGATTATCTTTTGGAAACTGAAGATAACCCCGCTTTTTATTCTAACATATTCTGCGTATCCACATATTTCTATATGTATCTCATATTCTATAATAGATTCTGCATATATCTCATATTCTCCCTATTCTCTATATTTCTCGTATTCTCTATATCCTACATCGGTCCGAGAATCGGAATCCAGATTCTTCTGTAAGCGGCAAGAAGATATCTGCGGATAGGGAAGAGGTGCATCCAGAGAGCCGAATAAATTTTCCACTTTTTGCTGTCTGTTCTGTCCAGCTTCTTTCTGCCCTTGCGGTAAAATCCAATCACGGATGCTTTCACGTCTTCTATTCTGCATTTTTCTATGCCTAAGTTTCCATCTCCTCGCAGTATTACTTCCTGGTCCTGAATCTTGATGATGCGATGAAGCACGTAATGTCTGTAGCTGATTTCTGCCAGTACTGCATCGCCCACTTTGATGTCCTTAGCCTTGGTCAGCAAGGCCTTGTCTCTATTGTCTTCCAGGAACGGGCGCATGGAGTAACCGCGCAGCAGCAGGGTTACGGTATGACCTTCTTCCAGCAGTTTTACGATTTCTGGGAGTAGTTGGGCGTTGGCAAACTGTATTTCTACAGTCTTTATGGAATGATTATCTTGCATCGTTTTTTATTATTTTTTTTGTCACGCGGATTTTCCTTCACCTTCTTTGATGGCAATCGCCTGATTACAAACTTCGGCAGCCTCCCGGTTGGGCAGGCAATGGAGAGTGTAGATGTTGGAGGTCTCCACCAGTCGGGTAATCGTATTGCAGATGTCGTTGAAAATATCCTGATCCCATTTCATGCTCGAACAGGAGGGAAGGAGAGAGGCGAAGGCTTCGATAGGCGAAAGGCGCTCCACCCAGTTGGAACTGTCGCGGTCGATGCGTGTGATGGCTCCCAACTTGGCTTTCACGTTGCGATAGCAAGGGGTTTTGCCGCTCCACGGACTGCCGTAGATGTAAGGCTCTCCGTCGATGAATCTTATGATAGGATTGTCGTCGTTCATGAGGTCGCAACCCTTCAGATATCTCAGCCACATGCTTACCTGTGTACTCTTTCCGGTTCCGCTTTTGGCGATGAATGCGTATCCGTATCCGTTCTGTCTTACCAGAGATGCGTGGATGAGGAGAGTCTGCAGTCTACTGCCGGCAAAGGCGAAGATGAGCATCAGGGCGTTGTTCAGTCCGAAGCAACGCATGTTGTAGTTGCCGTTCAGGGCGCATCGGCAGTCGCTGAAGTCCTTGTTGGTTTGCAGCAGGCAGCAACTGGCCCCGTTGATGTCCTTGATGATATACTGGTAGCCTCCGTTGTCGAGTCTATCCACGATGGTATCTCCGTTTCCCGTGTCGAAAGCCCTGATTCTCTTGCGCTTATCCTTGGGGTAGGGTTTGAGGGAATCATCTACAAGCAGGCTAAAAAAAAGATGACCCTCCAAAGTGTTGACTCTGAAGGGTTCGAATGAGGTCAGGAGTCGCATGCTGTTGAATGGAGACTCTGCAAAACAGATTCTCACGTTCAACTCTGCGATATTAAAATCATGTGATTCTATCATTTGTTCTTGCGTTGCTTTTTCAGGGCTTTCTTAGCCTTCACTTTCTTTACAGGTTCCTCTATTTCTATAGCTTCATCCATAGGAGCTACAGACTGGAACTGGAATTGCTCCCTGGTCAGTTTCTTGATCTGGAAAGGAGGCAGTTCGCTCTTCTGCTTCTGGTTGTTTTTCTTCTTCTGGTTGTGCGCATAGCGTGAGTAGAGCTTGTTCCACGCTTTCTCCAGTTTCTTCGGGTCGGTATTATATTCCACCATGCATGTGCGGTGCTGCTCTCCGATGTTTGCCAGATAGTCGCGCAACTGGTATGAGTAGTTCTCTCGGCTTACCAGGAAATGATGCTTGCTGGTAAACCATACAGAGTCTAACTCCTGAATGTCTGTGATGTAGACTGTGGAGTCGTTGAAAGAAGAAGCAAATCCAAAGACGTATGCTTTTCTCATCTCGTTTTTAGCCTGTGCTGTAAGCGAGATGAGGAGTGTAGCTGCAATAGCTGTGAGTCCGATTTTTGATAATTTCATTTCTATTCTTAAGTTATTTGATAGCCTACTGACCTTCTTTCTGGATAGCCTACAGACTATCTTTCTGATAGCCTACTGCCCCAGATAGGTTTTCAGCAGTTTATTCTTCGTATTATGTCGGAGTCTGCGTATGGCTTTCTCCTTGATCTGGCGCACTCTCTCACGGGTGAGATTGTATTTTTCGCCTATTTCCTCGAGCGTCATTTCAGGTGACCCGATGCCGAAGAAGGCCCTTACCACCTTTTGCTCTCTATCGTTGAGCAGTTCGATAGCTCTGTCGATTTCTTTGCGTAGCGATTCCTGTACGAGTGCCTTGTCAGCCATCGGCATATCATTGTCGGCAAGTACGTCCAGCAGGCTGTTGTCCTCTCCATCTACGAAAGGAGCATCCATGCTCACGTGTCTGTTGTTGACCTTCATGGCTTCCTCGATTTTGTCTTCAGGCAAGTCTATGCGGTCGGCAATCTCATCTACGCTTGGACGGCGCTCATGTTCCTGCTCAAACTTGTTGAGCTCACGGTTTATCTTGTTGACGCTTCCCACCTGATTGAGTGGCAGGCGCACGATTCTACTCTGCTCAGCGATGGCTTGCAGAATGCTCTGGCGAATCCACCAAACAGCGTATGAGATGAATTTGAATCCACGTGTTTCATCGAATTTCTCTGCTGCTTTGATGAGTCCAACATTTCCCTCATTAATGAGGTCGGGGAGGCTGAGTCCCTGATTCTGATATTGCTTTGCCACGGAGACAACGAAGCGTAAGTTTGCTCTTGTTAATCTCTCTAAGGCTCGGCGATCACCTTTCTTGATTTTCTGTGCCAATTCCACTTCTTCATCTACCGAGAGTAGTTCTTCATGTCCTATCTCCTGCAGATATTTGTCGAGTGACGCACTTTCACGATTAGTGATTGATTTTGAAATTTTTAGTTGTCTCATGGTAGCCTTATTTTTTAAAAGTTCTGCAAAAATACACTTTTTGTTCGAATTGACAAAAAAAACAGCAAAAAAATAGCAGATATTTTAAGAAATACCTGCTATTTTGTCGTTTTTTATATTTTCAAAACCTTTTTCTGACGCCTAATTGGAGAATTTTTTCTGACTAAATGCTTGTTGGAGCTTAAGTTTACTAATTCTCCTTTCGGGGCGACTGGTTTAGTCTTTCTGCAGAGGAACTGCGAAGTAAGCCTTCTTGCCTGTAGGCCACATACCCTGGATGTAGAGTACAGGGTCCTTGCTGGTAGAAGCGTTCTTCACGGCTTTCTGCAGGTCGTCGAGAGAAGTGATATTGCTGTCGTTGATCTTCTGGATGATGAATCCGCGAGAGATTCCGGCTTCCTTCAAGGCTCCGCTGTTCACCTTCATCACCTCTACACCATACTTGATGTTGAGCTGCTCCTTCTGTGAAGCGGTAATCTGGCGGAAGTTGCCACCCAGTACATCGAGGTCGGCTGACTTGATGACAGAGGTTGTGCCCTGAGCATTCTTCAGCGTGATGGTCTTGGTGATAGCCTTCTTGTTGCGCAGATAGGTGATGGTCATCTTGTCGCCAGGGCGCTTGCCGTTGAGCAATTCCTGGAGTTCAGCCATCTTGGTCACCTTCTTGCCATCCACCTTGGTGATTACGTCACCTTCCTTCAGGTCGGCAGCAGCACCATTTCCGTCTTCATCCACCTTGGCGATGTAAACACCCTCGTTGGTTCCGAGGTTCACTTCCTTGCCGTTCTCCTTCTGGTTGTTGATATAGTTGAGCACGTCAGAACCCTGAATGCTGAGCATTACGCGCTGTACGCTTCCATATTTCTTGATGTCATCTACCACCTTGTTCATGATGGATGTAGGGATGGCGAAACCATATCCTGCGTAAGAACCGGTCTGTGAGTAGAGCATAGCGTTGATACCTACGAGTTCGCCCTGGGTGTTGACGAGTGCGCCACCAGAGTTACCTGCGTTGATGGCGGCATCGGTCTGGATGAAGCTTTCTACGCCGTTGGCTCCGAGTGAACGTGCCTTGGCAGAGATGATACCAGCCGTCACGGTATTGTTGAGACCGAATGGGTTGCCTACTGCGATGACCCATTCTCCGACTCTTACCTTGTCGCTGTCTGCGATAGGGAGGGTAGGCAGGTTCTTGCCGTCCACCTTGATGAGTGCGAGGTCGGTAGTCTTGTCGGTACCGATGATGCGGGCTGAGTATTCACGGTTGTCGTTGAGTGTGACGGTCAGTTCGTCAGCACCTTCCACCACGTGGTTGTTGGTCACGATATATCCGTCGCTACTGATGATGACTCCCGAACCTGTAGCTTCTTTCTTAGGGGTCTGCACTCTCTGCTTGCGTGTGCCGCCGTTGCCAGGGTTTCCGAAGAAGCCGAATGGGTCGAAGAATCCGCCGAATGGATCGTCCTGCACGTCAACGGTTGTTGTCTTGGAGTTCTGTACGTATTTGATGTGAACTACAGCTGGCAGAGCTTTTTCTGCTGCAAAAGTGAGATCTACTGGTTGTCCAGCTGGAGCTGAAGTTGTAGCTGGAGCTGCGTTTACTTTCATGAATGCACCGGCTGAGAATGCGAGTGAACCTACGCACAACAGAGCCATCACGTAATTTGTTACCTTTTTCATGTCTATTGCTTTTAATTATTACTTTTCTTTTTTATTACTCTAATTGGTTTGCGGCAGCCTCGTTTTTTTTCAGAAGTCCTTGCGAGGGGATTCTTGATTTCAGAACCTCTGCTTTGGTTTTCTTGTTCCCGGAACTCCTTGTGAGGGGATTCTTGATTTCAGGCAGATTTGACTGTCTTGGAAAAACGGTTGCTTCGTCTAACCGGTTGCAAATATAGGAGCAAAAAATGAGAAAGCAATCATTCCGTATTGTTTTTTATCCCGTTTTAACATTTGAATTTAACACTTTAACGGCTCTTAAATTTGAAAAGCCCTAAATTTACAAATCTTATATACTTTGTAAGAAAAAGTTAGTTGTAAATATGCAACTAAAAAAGATGAATAATTAAATGTATGTTAAACTAAGGATGCTTCTTTTGTTGATTTTAGGGCAATTTTTTGCTGATTATATGGCACATTTGTGCCGTTGTCAGGCAGGTTAATGCCGTTATTATGGCAAGTACTTGTGCTTTTTTCTACATTCCGGGCATTCTCCCTTGATGACAAAGGAAACGGAGTGGGGATAGAATCCTGCTGGTAATTCGAAGCTTGGGATGTGGATGTCTTCCATGCAGAAGGAGCGTTGGCAAGCCTCGCAGTAGAAGTGGATATGACCGTCATGATGGTCGCATTTTCCTTCTTCCTCGCAGAGTTCGTAGTTGAGAATACCTCGTCCGTCTTCGAAGGCGTGCACCACGTCGTGTTCGAGGAAGAGGGTGAGCACTCTAAAGATGCTGGATTTGTCCATGGTCAGCATCTTGTGTTCCAGACTGCTGAGGCTCTGGGGGTGTTGCTCGCTCGCTAAAGTCTTGAGAACGAGGATGCGGTTGGCTGTAGGTTTGATTCCCTTAGCCTCTAACTTGCTGATAATATCTTGCTGCTCCATTTTCTTTTATATTCTAATTAAAAAGTGTACCACTTTAAAGTTGCTTGCAAAGGTATGATTAAATAATGAAATGACCAAATAAAAAGTATAAAATCATGATGAAGAATATCTGTGTATATCTGTGAAATCTGTGGGACAAAAACCTTCCCACGAAGAAAAATCTGCGAGAAGAAAAACTCAGCGGAGAAAAAATAAAAAAGCGTACAAGCTTTAAAGACTTGCACGCTTCTTCCATATATTACAAACGTAATTACTTTCTTTATCAAATGAATGCCCGCTTGAAGAAGCAACTTCATTTCTGGAGTTAGCTTATAGAAGCAGCATTCTTTTCATTCAGGATACTTGCTTAAAGCAACATCCTTTCCGTAGGTTCTGATGCACCAGAGGTAAACCCCTTAAGCGCAAGAGCAACCACGACCTTTACTCAAGGCCTCGCCATACATTTCCATGGCGTTCATGTAGTTCTCAAGGAAAGCTTTGAAAGCCTTCTTGATGTTTTCGAAAATTGTCTTCATACTTGTTATCCTTTAATTAATTAATACTGCAGGCTTCTTTCAGCCTGAATCTTTTTACCACTCATGGAGCGGGTAATTACTTACCCATTTCCATTTTGTTGTTTACATTTACAGCTTTAGCAATCATGACTGCTACTACTGCGAGAATCATTACTGTTGTCATCATAATCATTTTCATTTTGCGGAGTCTCCATTTGAGGCTCCAGTTTAACATTATCCTTTTACAATCTTACCTTTTTCGAGTGCAAAGGTAATGCCTATTTTTTGAAAATCTGTCACAATGGCATGACAAAATGATGAAACGAGGATTTTTTTTGACTCATATCAACCAAATCATTTTTCGGCTTGATGTAGGTCAACAGAAAATGACAAATGAGAAATGAGAAATTAGAAATCCTATAACTCTTTAGCACCTATTCCGTGAGAGACTGCAGCAATCCCTGACAGGCATCCTCCAGGAGAGTGATGACCAGTTCAAAGTCGCTATAGTCGCCATAGTATGGGTCGGGAACGGTAGTATATTGGCGATGATGGGTCAGAAAATCAGCCATGCGAACCACCTTGTCCTTATCCGCCTGACAGGAAGCCATGGACGTGATGGCACGGTAATTGTCGTTGTCCATCACCACGATGGTGTCGAAGCGGTCGAAGTCTGATTTCTTAAACTGGCGGGCGTGACTGTTGAAATCATAACCGTGCTCCGCGCCACATTTTCTCATACGGCTGTCGGGCAATTGTCCTACGTGCCAGTTGCCGATACCGGCAGAATCGATTTCAAACTCGTCGCTCAGTCCCGCTTTCTCTACGAGACTCTTCATGATGCCTTCACCCGCAGGGGAGCGGCAGATATTGCCGAGGCAAATAAATAATACTGTATGTTTACCTTTCTTTATCATTTTGGAGTTTTAATGTTTCTTTTCCGTCTGCAAAGTTAGTATAATACTTTGATATGAGCAAAGTTTTTTTACCAATTTCTTTGTTTTTTCTGAAAAAGTGCTTATCTTTGCAATTGAAACATGATTTTGTTTCGAAAACATGATTTTAATTCAAATTTTATAGCATGACAATAACGCTTAGCATTTTAATCATTACGGTTGCCATGTTTATTTGGGGCAGAGTGAGGGCCGACATCGTAGCTCTTACCGCCTTGGCAGCACTACTCGTATTCGGAATTCTTACTCCTTCAGAAGCCCTGGCAGGTTTCTCGTCGCCCATCGTCGTCATGATGATAGGTCTTTTCGTGGTGGGTGGAGCCATCATGCAGACGGGACTTGCCAAGCTCACGGGCAATAAGCTCATGGCCCTTTCGCGCGGCAACGAAACCATTACCTTCCTGCTGGTGATGCTCGTCACCTCCTTCATCGGAGCCTTCGTGAGCAATACCGGAACCGTGGCGCTCATGATGCCTATTATCGTGAGCTTAGCGGCAGCATCGGGCATGCAGTCGAGCCGTTTCCTCATGCCCCTGGCCTTTGCGGGCAGTCTCGGAGGAATGCTCACCCTCATCGGTACGCCGCCCAACCTGGTCATCGACGAGGTGCTCACGGAAGCCGGATATCAGCCGCTCGCTTTCTTCTCCTTCTTCCCCGTGGGTCTCATCGTCATCGCCATCGGCATCATCGTGCTCATGCCCCTCAGCAAGATTTTCCTCAGCAAAAAGCAGAACGGAAAGAAGAAGGACAAGGCGAAATCGCTCGACGACCTGGTGGACGAATACCAACTGCTCGACAATCTGCATCGCTACATCGTACCCAGCAAGCGCTATGGGGCGGCAGATGAAAATGGCGGGGTGATGGACATCGTGGGCAAGACGCTCAAGGACCTCAGCATACAGAAGAAATACGGGGTGAGCATCATCGAAATCAGAAACGAGAAGAAGTCGAAACTCGGACTCGTGAAGGATGTCAACCAGAACATGGCGAAGAGCAGCAGCACGATTTCCGTACACGATATCCTCTATATTCTGGGCGATGAGGAGAAGATAGAAAAGTTTGCCCACGACTATGGATTGAGAAAGATGAAGGACGTGAAAATCGACTTCTATGACCTCGGACTCACGGAGATAGTCGTGATGCCTACCTCCAATTTTGCAGGCCTGCGCATCGGAGAAGCCAATCTGCGTAAACGCTTTGGTATCAACGTGTTGGGTGTGAAGCGAGGAGAGGAATATATCACGGATAATCTGATAGCTGCCAAACTGCATGTGGGCGATATGCTTCTGGTGCAGGGCGAGTGGACCAATCTGGCTCATCTCACTTCGGATACTTCCAACTGGGTGGTGCTCGACCAGCCAGAGAAGACTGCCGACAAGGTGCTGCTCGACTATAAGGCTCCTGTGGCTGCAGCCATCATGCTGCTCATGGTGGCGATGATGGTGTTTGATTTCATCCCTGTGGCTCCGGTTACGGCGGTCATCATAGTCGGTCTGCTCACGGTCTTTGCAGGCTGTTTCCGTAATGTGGAGGCGGCTTACAAGACCATCAACTGGGAGAGTATCGTGCTGATAGCGGCGATGATGCCGATGTCCACGGCGCTGGAGAAGACGGGAGCCTCGGCGCTGGTTTCGCAGACATTAGTGGCCAGTTTAGGGGCGCTGGGACCTACGGCTCTCTTGGCAGGCATCTATTTCACCACCTCTCTGATGACGATGTTTATCAGCAATACCGCCACGGCCGTGCTGATGGCTCCTATCGCCTTAGTGGCAGCCCAGCAGGTGGGTGTGAGTCCTTATTCCTTCCTCTTTGCGGTCACCTTGGGAGCCAGCATGTGCTTCGCCTCTCCATTCTCCACGCCGCCTAATGCGCTGGTGATGAAGGCGGGTGGCTACTCGTTTATGGACTATGTGAAGGTGGGTCTGCCTCTGCAGATTATCATCGGCGTGGTGATGACTTTCGTCCTGCCGCTGCTGTTTCCTTATTAACTGGATATACTTTAGAGTTTTTCAAGGGCAGGATTGTGGTGCCTGACGACTTGGAGGAAATCGAGTTATAAACTTGTCCCCAACCCAAGACAGAATCGTCAAGGATTGGGGACTTTGCTTAGATGAACCCCTCGGAATGAGGGGCAAGGCTAAAGCTCGTTGTCTTCAGAGCCGGTATCGCCCTTGCTGCCGCCTTCAGAGCCGCTGTCGCCCTTGTTTTCGCCATTAGGCTTACTGCCGCTGTTCTCGCTCTCAGAACCATTAGGCTCTTTGTCTGGGTCTTCCACATCGCCCTTGTCGCCAGAGGTTACTTTCTTAACCAGTTTGCCGTTTCGGTCGTAACAGGTAATCTGGATGGCGGTACGCTGGAGCTCGTTCTTGATCTCCACGTTAGGAGTGAAGATAACACGACGGCTGGTAATCAGACTGCTTGCCACTTCTGCCACATTACTTACGCTCTTGGCACGAACGCCAAATCGCATGGTTCCCAAACCGGGGATGGCTACAGAGTGTCCTTCAGTTGCCCATGCCATGATCACGTTGCCGGCTGCATCCCAACAAGCCTGCATCACGCCTCGGCTCACACCACTTCGGAGTGCTGCCTCCTGAATCACCTTGCTCTCAGTCAGTTTACTGTACAAATCAGTACCGAGCACGTAACGGTAATTACCCTTTTGCTCACCCACTTGGATGAGGGTTTCCTTTGCTTTCAAATTGATAGCCATAATGATAAAACCTCCTGTAAACTTCTCCCTTCCGGAAATCTTTCCGGGGTTCCCCGTTTTTCCAAAAATCTGTTTTTCTTCCTTTCCGCCTGTCAAGACTTTTCTTGCATTATGTTTCCTCGGAAAATCAGGATTCTTGGGGGGTAGAGGGTAGGGAGAAGGACTCGTTTCGAGGTTTGGAGTCTTGGTTGAATTGATTGAAATAATTGATTGATTTCCCTTCGCAGCTTTTACCGGATGGTAATGGTCGGAACGAAATGGGAAGAATCTGCCCGGGTGGAGATGTTGTTCTCCTGATGTTGTCGCTGGTTCTTTCCGATTACGAGCCCCGCAGTACACGAGTTGGAAAGGAATGTGACGACGGCAGAGCACACGGCCACGATAAGATACCTGATGAATGCTTTCATGTTTTGGCTCATAAGCATTTTGCCCCCTTTTAGCTTCGTCTCTCGCAGAAGAATATCAGAAAGGATTTCCTCGCTTTCGGGAGGGTTCCCTTTCGGTTTTATCCTTTTCCGAAGATTTTCCGGTAAGAGATTCGAAGGACTCGTTGCAGGGCTTGGAGTCTGGTTTGACGAATTTTGGTTTGAATTCAGCTTCCCAGTTAGAGAAAAATATTTTCCCAGTTAGGAAAGTGATTTTTCAGCGCTTTCTGAATCACGATGCAAAGATACGGCATTCCTCATACCCAGTCGTGCGATGCCGTGCGATGTCGTGCGATTGCGGAACATTTAGTCTGAAATCCCCTAAAATTTTACCAGTTTCGCTTTTTTAGAGTAAAATTTTACCAGTTTCGTGTTGTAGGGTTAAAAACTCTTAATATTTACGGAATATAAAGGTGCTATTACCAACATGCCATTATACGGGGTGTTTTTAGAATGAACTTGATATAAACATCTGGAGTGTATGATGAGGCTTCATACACTCCAGATATTTCGTCTTTGCTATTCCTCTCAGGTCACCCCAGCGATTCTACGGTTCCCCCAATTGTTCGATAATGACCCTTACTTGCTTGGGCGTAAACTCCTTGCTGGTAGTTTTGTAACCCGTCTGCAGGAGCTCATCCCAGAGTGGGGTGCAGCGGCGAATCCAAACCATCAGGTGATTGACGGCGGTACGAGGATTGCTCTGGGGAAAATACATCAGAGCCAGTTCCTTCTTGGTGTACGAACGAATGATAAAATCTTCCATATTACTAAATTTTTATAAGACATTTTTTTATAAAAGATTGATTTCATCTGCGGGATTGAATCCCTTCAGATAAGCCTCTCCGAAATCCTTGCATCCTAAGGGTAACTGGTGATGGATGAGCGAGGGCAGAATCTCCTTGAGTTGCAGGAAGAGTCTTTCTCCCGGCGCATCCCTGTCGGGAAACATGTGCCATTCCACTCCGAACGTTTCGCTGATATAGGCGAGCACATCCCTGTCCTCAGGTTTGAGAAGCGTGGCTGATGGAATAGCAATCGCCTTATGTCCGGCAGAAAGCATCGCCCAGCAGTCGCTGCATCCCTCCGTGATGAAAAGTTTTTCTCCCGGTGTCAGCAAATTCAGCACCTGCAGATTGTAGATTCCGCATTGGCTGCCGTAGGGAAATCGGAATCGTGGTGCCTCCTCGGAATCTGTGCCATCCTCAGAACCCTCAGAACCCTTAGAATCTGTGCCATCTGTGAAATCTGTGGGACAAGAACTTTTCCCCGTCTTTTCAGAATCCATAGAATCTGTGGGACGAGATTTTCGATGAAAATCCAGATTGCGGTTTTGTATTCCCACCAATCGTCCCTCCTTGTCGAAGTAAGGAATCTGCAGCCAGTTCACCCCCTTGCGGTCGGTCCACGAACTCAGTCTGCACCATCTCGCCACTCTCCCGTCAATCTTCCTCTCATCAAAAAGAAATCTGCGGGCAGCCTCGTTCAGCCACGGATGTTCGAAGAATCTCGCATATCGTGCCGCATCAAAAGCGTGGGGTGCATCAAAAGAGCGGGGTGCAGCTGAAGCAGCAGATAAAGCCGAAGCAGCCGAAGATGCAGCCGAAGCAGCAGGAGATACGGCCGAAGCAGCAGGAGATGACCTGCAATCCCTCCGCCAAATCCTTCCCCTGTCTTTTTCCAGGAGAATGCCATTCCTTTCAGCGAGCCAGAAGCACGCCTTAGGGAAATCCACGTGTAGCGATTTCATGACCAGTCCGATGGAGTCGAGGCTCTCGTCCATGCAGACAAAGCAGCGGCACAGATTCTTTCTCGTATTGAACGACAGGCTTGCATGATGATCGCTATGAAAAGGGCATAGGCTTTTATGTCTCGCCACTTGCAATCCCAGTTGGCCGGCAACCTCCTCTATCGGGAGGTTGCGCAGCTTTTCAATTTCGTATTTTTCCATTTTCCAAAATTTCATTTGTCATTTGTCATTTCTCATTTCTCATTCCCCTTCAGGTATTCCTGTGTCTTAGAGTAAAGTCCCGTCTGATTAGAGAAGGTGATGAATTTGCGGAACACCCACTTATAGAGCTGATTTTTCGTGCCCTCTTTCGATTTACCTAATGAGAGACGAAGCGCCTCCAGTTGTGACTCGTTGAAAGAATCAGGCAAATCCTCGAGCAGATTCTTCGGCCCTCTGCGTTGCGCCTCGCTCACAGAATCGGCTTCCTGGTTCAGCATATCAGCAAATATCTGCATCTTGCTCCACAGGTCGTGATAAACCATCCATTCCACCAGCTCGCCCATCGACTTCGTCCACGTCTGGTTGTTCAAAACCCAGAGCAGGCAGCCAGCCTTCCATGCCGACACGATAGAGCGCTTCGAGATGTCCCAGAGCACATCATCATCCGTCAGGTCGGCCAGCGAAGCCATGTCAGCAGCCAGATGGTCGGCCAGTTTGTTCAGCGGCTTGATGATAAATCGCCCCTTGCAGATGCTGAGTTTCACCAGATACTCGTCCAGCTTCTGATAGAAAGTATCGTCGTATTTACCCTGTCTCGGAATCTTTCCCTCGCGTCCCTGTCGAGCCTTGTAGGAGAAAACCATTCGGCCGAAAGTACCGTTGAAAAGCTCGCTCTTATAGAACTTACGTGTGGCGTAAGGAGTAGAAGAAATGGTGATGTTGGTACGGAGCACAGGGTTGCCAGTTACGCCATCGGCTGTGGCTCGCAAGGCACCAGAACGTTGGCGGTCGTAGATATTGCGCAGCATCTGCGAAATCTGCTTATGTCCGCCACACATCCTGTCGGCCATTTCTACCTCGGGCATATTGAGATATTGTGTGCGCTCGCCAAGTTTCTCGCATGCCATGGCATTCTGAATGAAAGCAGCATTGGTCACATCACAAGGTGGAAACCAGAAACTCACATCAGGACGAACAGGTTTTTCCTTGTTGGCCGACTTTGATTTTATCTGCTTCTGCCACTCCACGAGTTTCTCCAGTTCCTTATCGTCATGATCTCTGAAGTTTCTGCAGATGGCTTCCACTAAATTAGATAACTGCCCTTTGTTACATCCCGAATCGGCCACGAGATTGCCCATCATGCCGCATAACTCCTTCCAACTGAGGTCGGGATACTGGAATTCCGTCTCGCTGACCTGCGCTCCGAGAATAGGAAAGAGTATCGGTACAAGGGGTTCATGCATGTCTTTTGATACTTGCGAGAGCAAAAGTTGTATACATTCTGTGCCTTTTCCCAGTTTTGGCATCTTGGGAGCAGCACTTTTGGTGATATCGTATTTCATATTTGTCTTTTCTGTTTTGATATAATTTATTGATTATAAGCCTTTTAGAGAAAAGGGGATAGGCAAGAATCTTCCAATTCCAAATCTTCCAATTAATTTTTAGAGGGTGCGTCCTTCCTGTATATCTTATATAACTATCTATATATCAATTAGTTATAAAGTCTTAAGAAAGGGGATTTGTCTTTTTATACACTTTTTGGAATATTGGAAGAACTGGAATATTGGAAGATTTTACCCCAATTCCCTTTTCTCTATAAAGCCCAAAACTCCGTTTTATTTCTTTGCCATTTCGCCCACTACCATGCGAAGTTCATTGGCAGCTTCCCAGCAGAAATCCTGGAAGGTAAACTTCTTTGTGTATCGTGGACGGTTGAAGGTAGGGTAGAGAGTTCCGTCCGGTTTGCGGTTGATGTTGATAAACGTACCTTCATACACGTGCGGATTTCTCTGTATCACCTTCACTTTCTTCTTGTTGGGGTCGTCTTGGATGAAAGAGAAGTGGTCTTCGCCATCGCGTGTGATGGTACCGTCCAGGTATTCTCCGACAGCCAAGCGTCCCGGCTTGCGTGTCATCAACTTGAGGTCAATTCCCAATTCCGTGTTAGGGAACAATTCCCTTCCTAATTTGTTTGAACTTTCGTTCATATTGTCATTTAATACTGCATTCATTTTTATTAGCGTATTAAATAAGCCTCTCTGGTACGATGACATTTGAAGAGGTTTCCCTGTCATCTTTTTATAGTACCATCATTCCCCACTTTTTGATTTGCAACTCACTTGATGGGTAGTCATCTTGTTATCAGATGACGGGTGCAAAGATAAGATGAAAAAGCCTGGCACAAATGCTTTTTCAAAGGACCTTCTCCAAAGTTCTCTGAATTTCTCCGATTTTCTCTGTTTTTCTCTACGTATTATCTCCGAATTAAGGCATAAGAATACAAAAAACGACCGATACCTGAATAAAAATCAGGTATCGGTCACTATTTTAAAGTATAACTGAGAGCAAAAAATATCGGTTTCTAGCAAGAAATGAGAGATTCTCCCTCTTGTTTCAATTCATTTATCTTCTAATTCACATTATAATATTTGCTAAACGTTTTGTAATTGAATCCTCCTTTTTCTGTCGGCAGTCCCAAACGCTCCAGTTCGTTAAAGGCTTTTGTCACACTTGTCGGCAGCATCACCTTGTTTTCCTTTTTCAGTTGGTTCAGCCTCCTGCAGATGTCCTGCACGTCGTACCTCTTTACCAGTCTTTCCACCTCTTTATGCACTTTCCATCCTTCGTCTTCATCGAGTGCAGGATGCACAAAATGGAAGAGTTCCTGTTGGACTGCTTCTTCGGCAACTTCATCGGCTTCATCATTTTTTTCTGCCACCTTAACCTCTTTATTCTCTTTCTTATCTCTTTTCTCTGTAGCAAACCAATCCTCAGGATAATCTACCTTCAACCCATATTTTTGAGCATTACCTTTCAGAATTTCTTCGATAATGCAAATCTTATCAAGAATGTAGAAGAATAGAGATTTCTCCTCCGTTGTGAGATTATTCTGTTTGTTCATGAAATATTTTGCAATATACTTGATTCCATCTTTGTACTCCATACATCGTATCCATTGGTTGCCGAGAGGAGATTTGCTGAAAGCACTAATCAAGCGATTATGCTCTTTCTGTAACCTATTAAGATTTAGTGGAGAAGGTAGCTCTTCAAGCATATTCTTGATTTCTGGTAATGAACTTTCGTATGACATGAATAAACGATAAAGAAAATACTTCTGTTCTTTTCCATCGGAGTACTTGTTGTTTTCAGACAGAAGAGCTGTTAACTCGTGTAAGTCATGATTAAATCCTTTAACTTCTCTTTCAAGAATTTCATTGACAAGAAAAATAACGCTTCCCTCGGCAGGATTGTATTCAAATGTATCTCCAGTTTCATCTATTATTTCTGTTCGTGTGCTATCTTCAGTATAATTAAAGAATGCTTCTTCTCCCAGCATCTCATTTAGCATTTCTTCATTCATGTGATATTTCAAAACGTCTCTGATGATAGGCCAGTATTCATCTCCTTCGGCAAAACGTTGTGTCTCGTCAAGGAGGTACTCGGAATAATCAGCTTTTATATAGCATGGGTTGATGTTTTTTATTACCCAAATATCGTTGATTATTTTTCTTCTGACACTTCCAATAGTCCGGACATAATAGTATAAGGTAGAAATCAATTCTTCTCTTTCTTTTAGAGTATAAAGTCTTTTCTCCAAAATCTTAAGAAATTTGAAATCTTCTTCTTTTACAGCCAATCCCTTCTCTATTTCGCCTTTTCTCTCTGTCCGTTTTCCTAGGAGTTGGCAGAAGGTTTCGTATTTTTGTTCGTAAGTACTATTTTCATTCGGTAATAAGCCAAGACTAGAATAGTAAGCATCGCAGAACTCCTTCCAGTAAGAATGGTGAAGCTCTGTTATGCAGAATACGTTTGAAGGGTAGGTGATATTTTTCCCCGCAATTTCTTCTTGGGAATTATTAGGATTTTCTTTTTTCCCCGAATTGCTGTTGTTATAAATTGTAATTTGCTGGTTGTCGTGAATGTCAAACATTTTTTCGATACTCACATTACCATTAAATTCCATTTTGATATCTGCCATAATTTATCTTCCTATTTGAACTTGATCATTATCGTGAATGTCATTAAGTTTTTCAAAATTGAAATTGGTCTTGGTCTTAGATTCCAGTTTCTCTTTCAAGCGATTCACATCCTCATTAAATGCAAGATTGTATTCCTCGTTGGTTGTCATTAATGGGAGAAGAATAGATTCTATAGCACTACTGGTAAGGCCCATACTGTTATCTACGATTGATTTTACAACCTTCTTAGCTTGCTCCAAGTCAAGATTGTTTTCTTTTATAGAATCCAGTTCTTCCTTTACGAGGGAAACAATCTGGTTTACCTTACTGCCGTAATCACAAGGGGTAATGTAGTAACCTTTTGATTCTTCACCCTGTTCTGACTTTCTGATTTCCATGTACAAGGTCTTCCACAATTCTCCATGTGCTATCAGTAGTCGGGCTAGCGCATCTTTTAAAGCTGTAGGCTTTTGTGATTCTTCTCGACCTGCTGCCATGTGCATGTAGAATACTACGGCTTCTTCGCATAAAGCCTCAATCTGCGATTTTTCAGCAAACATGCGGCCTATGATGAGGTCAGCCCTGCTGATATTACCTATTTCTTGCATTATTTGCAGAGAATCCATCCATATGTTTATGGGTGATGGAGCTTGATATTTCTCTTCCATAAAGTTAAGTGCGGAATAGAGCGAGCAGAACAGCTGGTCGGAGAGGAAGATTTCGAACATTTTTGATTCCAGATTACTCATACACAAGTTTTATTTGGTTGAGGAATTCTACAATCTTTTCAAATTTGGAGTTAAATAAATCGCTATCGCTTAACTCCTTTATAGCCTTATCGGAAATTTCTTCAATCACAGGACTTTCTACTCCAATCTTTTTCAATCTACTTCCTTTAGGCTTGATAACGATTGGTCTTCCGCTTGCAGCACAAGCTTTTATGGCATTCAATATCCAAATGTCTTTAGAATCAATATTTACGCTCTCATGGTTTTGTCCCTGAAGATGCAAGGTTGGTTCACTATTCGTACGGCGAGCTAAGTCCGTAAAATAATCGCCCACATAATCACTTATCTTTGGGAGATTTGGATAAGCAAATGGAAAATCAACAAACTCAATACCCTTGAACTTCATACTATCATTTATAACCTGCCAAAACTCTGAGGTATGAAATTTGCCAGATATGTCTAAAGTGAGACGTTGAAAACTTAACTTTTGGCGGAAATTATATTGCAAAATGTCTGCAACCATTGCAGTATTAGAGAATGCTGAATTGCATTCTATGGCAATAATCTGTCTGTCTTTACGATTGTCAATAATCACTAAACATGAAGGATGATTGTCTAGTTCTGCAACGTTGAAGTCTGATTCAACCTTTGTTTTCTTATTATTGGCCAAGCGCAATATATAGATGTTATCTTGGTTAACATAGAAGCGGTATTGGTATATATAGTTATGGGTGTAAAAGTTTCTTTTATGTTCTTTAGGCTCGTATGCAAAATCATTAAGTACACTTCCTAACAAATCCTGTTTTCTTTTAAGTGAGTCTTGAACATTTATGGCATGAAAGTCTTCAAAAGGTAATTCAAGCTGATTTTCGTTTATAGGACGAAACATAAATTGGTAAATTTGAAATTTAGCCATTGTCTATTTTTGTTTTATATTGATTGTTTTATTTATGAGTTTTAATAATCTCTCTGATATAGAAAGAGTGGGGGATGGATTTATAAATCCCCCATCACTCTTCCTAGAACTGTGTTTCTATAGGTGTTGAAGATATTAGGCTTCAGCATCATGTAGTTTGGCAAGCTCTCTAGATATTCCAACTCAAACACAAGGCGTGGGTCTTTATCGTCTGACTCTGGATGAATCTCAGCCTTGCTGCCTATGCGGGCAATGCGGATGAGATACAAGTCTTTTATTCCTTTACCCTTGATATAAGGCATGAAATAATAGAGCTTATTGAGCGCAATGGTAGAAGGGAAAGACTTCGTCTTACCTGTATAGTAGATTTTAGTCTGACCACCATCAAGAAAATAATCTGTATTATCTTCCTTCACAAAACCTACCAGCAGGTTTTTGTTCATATCCAGCGTATAGCTCTTCTTAGGCTTGTTCTTTAGTAAATACGAATCCATTTCTGAAAACAATTCAAGATTCAGCTTGGGTTGCGCATCACGTTGAGTATCTATTGGATGAGAAGAAACTGGTTCTTTCTCAAAGATGAAGCGATAAAGACTTTTTCCTATCTGCTGTACGATACCGCACACCAGGGCATTACCCATCAGAAAGGCTCTACGACCATCTGTCACATCGGGGTGTAAGGTGTGATTGTCTGGGAACATATTCAGACGCTCTAATTCTAAAGGAATCAAACGGCGATAACGGCCAGAAGCAGTCTTGATAACATGCTTGAAGCGTGATGCAGATGCACCGCCTTCTCCCGTGATAATCGTGCGTGAAGGCTTGTCCAGCGAATCGGGGAAAGCCATTCCTCCTTCGGAGAAAAGGTATTTGTAACCCTCTTTTGTGGTACGTTCTATTTTCTTTGCACCTTTCTCGTATTCCCATCTTGCCAGTTCTTCTTCTGAAATAAAAAACTCCTCAGGTACAAATTTTTCATCTACTATATTGCTGCCAAGTGTCATGATTGGTCCTTCATAAATAGCCTCTGCATCTACGGAATATACCTGGCGATGGCGCATGATACCTGCATTACCAAACGGACTGTCTTTCTCACCTTTATTAAAACTGTCGGAGACTTCCTTGATGGTTCCATTTATCTCAAATTCAGAAAGTGTCTTTTCCTTGGGTTTAAAAGGAAATGCCTTTGCCAGGACTCCTTCATAAAGCACCCAATCTTTCAATTCCTGTACTTGCTTAGATACATGAGAATCCTCGCGGTAACCCACGATATAAGTGCGGCGACGGCGCTGAGGCATTCCGTAATCTGCAGCATTAATTACTCGCCATTCTACGGTATAGCCTAAATCGGCAAGTGAAGCAAGAATAATGGCAAAATCACGTCCTCGCTGTTTGGCTGGAGAACCCAGCAAACGGTCAACATTTTCAAAGAAAATATAACTTGGACGGTTATCTCCCTTCTCGTTTAATATGCGATAAATCTGCCACCAAAGCACACCTTTTTTGCCCTCAATTCCGCCTGAACGGCTCAACGTTGAGGCTACTGAATAATCCTGGCAAGGGAAACCGCCAACTAATAAATCATGATCAGGAATATCGTTTGTAGGAACAGTATTGATGTCTTGATTACTATGACCTTTGGACCCAAAACGTGCTCTATAAACGAGCGAAGCATCCTGATGTTTGGTTGATGGCTCCCATTGGTTGTTCCAAATAGTTTGGTAGGCATCCGATGCGCCTTCCAAACCTATGCGAAACCCGCCTACGCCGGCGAAAAGTTCTACTACCTTTATTGTATTTTTAGACATATTTATATGTATGGAATTTCTTGTAATTTATTTGCGATATATGAACCCTTGAGCCAGAAGAATTGTGGTAGCATACTAATGCCGTTTACACATTCTGTTCTTGTTTTCTCTGTGGAAACATCTGCACCTCCGCGGAAGAACACTTTGTATTCAGAACTCTTTGGAAAGTTTGGTGCTCCCATATAGGAACCGCTATTGTTCATACGTTTATTACCCTTTTTGTCATAAACGTATTCCCATTCCAACTCATTCCTATGAATCAGATTTCTGGAATCCTCCCAGGTACGCCGAACTTCATTCTCGATGAATTCTTCATCAAATGCAAAGCGTTTAAAACCTTCAAAAACGGTCTTGCTCGGGTCTTTACTATCATGCTCACAGAAGATTGGGCAGAGAAAACTGTGCTCACAGAAGTAATCGTATACATCGGAATCTTCAAAGTCTGCATCTCTATCTGCCCATTCTTCAAAGTCGATGTGCTTAAGCTTCATATCCTCTGTTCTTCCACCTTGGGGCGTAATCGTGATGGTCTTCGCTATGATACCAACTTTGTTAAAGTCTGAAATCTGATTTAACCTATTGCAATCGGTTCCGAACATACGGATAACGCATTTAGCAGAAATATCCTTGACCTTAGCATCTATTCCGAGCATTTCTCTTAGCTCTGGTAAAGTCTTTCCCTTATACTTTAATGTAAGTGCATGGCAACGAGCATCCAGCTGGGCGAAACTTGAAAAAGATTCTTTCAGTACGATTTCGTTCTTTGCTCTGCTTTTGTCAAAATGTCCTCGTACGATGTAATCAACAAAAGTCTGTTTCAATCTATATCGTGGCTTCTGGTAAGAGCCTGTTGCTGTGCGCTTGAATCCTGGTACTAATTCTATCAGCAAGAGATTTGGACGAAGAAGGTGAGTGAAACCAACCAGTTGTTCGTTACGCTTTTCTGCATCCTGATAATCATGATAAACCTGTTGCAGGTGATTGCTGACAATCTCCCAGTCGTTTCGTAATTTGTCTTTTTCTTCTTGTGAGAAAGAATTGTAGCAGTAGTCAACAATAGGGAACTTAGCATAGCCGGAAGCAGGCACAACTTCGTATGATTTATATTCATAGAATATAATTAAAAGCCGTTCTGATTTTTCCCAAAAATGAGAGGTGTTGAAGTCTGTCTGTATCGGAGGCTCAAAGGTAACATGTGTAATACTGATACCTTCCTTTGCACCTAGGTAAACATTATAAGCTTCGCCTTTTTTCCCGCTTACATTCTTCAGGTCTCTCTTGGGTACACGAACTCCGGTGGTCTTAACTTCCGTAAGAACACCATCAATCTCAATATCACATTCCTGTTTGCTGTCTTTTTTGTAACCGAAGACAGATTGTTCTATTACGTCTCCAGCGATACCTGTAATCTTTTTACTTTCTAAGGTACGAGAAAACTGGTGGGATTTATCAACCTCACCTAAAGTCTTGCCCTTTGCTCCTTCAAGTAGGGTATAGACTTGTTCTTTCGTAAATCTTCTATCTTCAGTTACTGCCATCAGTTTAATTCGTTCAATACGATATTAAGTATATAATCATTATTTAGCCAAAAACATTTGGGCTGCACCCTGTTGCCTTGTGAGGTTAACACGGTTTGACCTTTAGTTCCGTGAGGGCGTACGTGGCAGATTCCATTTGCTTTGCTTGTTATGAAATGGTCATAGTCGCCATTGCAAACTTTCTGCTTAGTATCTTCCCAAAGTCTCTCAGTCTCTTTTAAATCGTTGTATGGCATATTCCAAAAGAAGACTTTAACGAGTTTCATCTTTCTCTTATCTCTATCTGGAGATTTTCGGAATACGACAAATAAGAATTTGGCAGAGAGTTGCTTGTGCCACTCTGAATTCTCCCATTCTTCATTTTTAATATCCACAAATCTGATATATGGAAACGACATAGACTCAATTATTTTATCACGATTTGCTTCTAACACTATCGTTTTCAAAGAAATGTTTGCATTCTCAAACTCTTGTATTTTGCGTGTCTTTATATTGAATATAGCCCGGCAGACGTTATATGCTAAATCTTTGGCTTTTACATTTAATTTTACCTTACGCTTTTTTCCGATTTTCTCAACTGTCTTACCATAGAATGGTTCTACACGTCTTATGACAAGTTGCTCAAATGTTTCTTTTGGCTTATAACAGCGTAGCGATTTTACAATCTTGTCCGATGCGAATTTCTTCTGAAGCTTTTCTAATCTTTTTGGAGTGATATTTAATTGATGATTAATTCCCTCATCAAGAAAAGAGTCAAGGATAATCTTGTTCATATATCCTGTTTTAAGCGAGTATGCTCTTTGTTGTGCCCGCTCGTTAGTGCCGGGTTGGTCGCGCATATCTTCCTTTGCTTTACTGCCTTTCATGCATGCTGCAAGATAGAATGTATCGCCTTCCGATAACTCTTGCGCTTGTCCATGTAGGATTTTTGAATGTATAAAGTTCCAATCATCTTTGATAATCTTCAGGTCATCTTTGGGAAAATTCCATTTACGAATTAATTTAAATACCAAATCCACGGGATTTACATTAGCTACATGAAGATAAAACATCAGAAGAAGTAATTTGTTTTTCTTCCAAAAACTGCTTGTTTCAAAAGTTTCTTTTGCTTCCTCAATATAATTAATGATATTGAGTACAAGTCGCTCTTTGGCAGCCATACTCTTATCTTTCTTAAGCTCTTTTAATGGCGTACATTTGAGTTCCAAACCAGCCTCTTTGAAGTCTGGTTCCGCAACTGAGTTTGGTTTATAGCCATAATGAAACTCTTCCACGGCTTCGCCCAAACCGCCCTTTCCGTGAGGGGCAATTGCTTCAGGATGCAACTCTCTCAGCGAATGACCAAGTAATTTCTCGCCATGTTTTAGAATCGAGTTGGCGTTTTTGGGATTGTATTCTTTTGCCATGTTTCTAGTTTTTATATTATAAAATCTACCGTGTGTAGTCGTATTTGAAAATAGATTTCCTTTATATCCGATTCGCACGCTGACCTTAGACAATCTGCAAAAGTACAAAAAACTTTTAAAACTTTGCATTAGATTACGTTCTTTAACGCTAATCTTAGGAAAAATATTTTTTGAGAGTAGTTTTTCTGTAATTGTGATTGTTTAATTTCTCTAATTCACAAAGAAAAACTTCTTTATCTGCACGACTATAAATTGTTTATGCCTTTCTTTGCTTATTTTTTGTACATGACGATAGTCTATTCTACTACTTCAATCAGTCTTTTTCAATTAGTTTTTATTTAATTTCTTGTTATAGAAAGGTTAAGTTCTAAAATCGATTTTAAAATCTGAAATTCTATAATCGGCGATAAATTAATGATATTTTGGCATTTGTCGCCGATTCAAAGTTGATTTTCCGATTTTATATCCTCTTTGTAGTATAGTTTTCATTCGTTTATACAATCTGAATTCCGTGCATAGGCAATTTTATTTTTGTTTGATTTTATATTACAATTGCTAATTGCTCTTATCTGCGACTCTACAGCTGAAAAAACATCTAACTCGTGGTGATTTTCTTACTATTTTCCCTAAATCAACTAATGGCTTTAGGTATGGACCGGCAATACCATTTCGTATAACGCTTGGCGTACCTCATGGTTTGGAAAACCGAGAAGATAAACTCTGTCGTAGTACCCCTTGATGGTAAGATAACCTGACTGATAGAAAAACAATTCTGCTCCTCCTTCTGAAACATCAGCTGTCTCAATAATGGTATTCATAAGAGCGCAGTTTTCTAAATCTTCCAATCTGTTTTCCAAACTTATTTCTAAGGGTGGAAGGAGAGGGGCGGTCTCTGATGAATCCCAGTAGTTGTCAATCTTCGTTAATGATAAAGCCTTGATGAGGCTGAACGGATTGAACACATCTACCATGTTCTTGCGGCTGAAGTGATAACCGCCATAATGGGCTTGGAGTTGTGCTACGGCTTCATCAAATGTCCAATTTTCGTAAACTGCTAACTTCTCTATTTCTGGCTTGAAGTCATTCTGCAATTCTTCTTTTGTAATTCCGCAGATGGCTGCATACTCTGGCTCAAAACTGATGTTGCTCAGATTATTGAGTCCAGAGAATAGAGATAGTTTTGTGAATTTGGTAGTACCTGTTATTAAGACGAATTCCTCGTATTCGTCATCTGCCTTCAAAATGGTAAATACGTTAAGATAGATGGAAACACATTCCTCGTGATGAGGCGTATTCCAGGAATTCAGAAGGGGAGAGTCGTATCCTTCGACGAGAACGACTACCTGTTGTCCGGTTTGCTGATAAGCAGATTGGATGATGGCATCAAAACGATTGGGCAAGGAGTCGGAAGGGGATGTCTCTATGTTATATTTCTGTTCATATTCCTTGAATGCTTGATTCAGATAAGCGTTGAGCTCATGAGCCGAGGATCCTGCCCGGCTCATGTCGAGGCGAATGACTGGATGCTTGGTCCATTCTGTCTCTAAATCCATGATTTTCAGTCCCTCGAAGAGTTTCTTTCTTCCCTCAAAATATGCCTGTAGTGTATCCACGAGAACGGATTTACCAAAGCGGCGTGGGCGGCTCAGGTAATTATATTTTCTGCCCCTGTTGGCAAGTTTCCAGATGATATCTGTCTTGTCAACATAAAGGTATCCTTTCTTTCTGATTTCTTCGAAAGATTGAATGCCTACGGGTAATATTCTGTCTTTTATTTCTGCCATGGCGAAACACACAAAGCTGTTATTAAGTTTTTTTCCTTATTGTATCGAATTCGGTACAATTAAAAATGATTTTCACCTATTTGTACATTTTCTTCTCTCAATAATTTGTATATCTGTTGGCGTGTTGCTTTGTTGGAAATCACGAATCTGTTGTAGCCCTGATAAGAACCATCTATAGTAATCATGCCGAAATAGAAGAGCAGACTAAGAATACTATCGGGGTCATTAGTGCAATTGGATGGAAATGGAAAAATGTCCTTTAAATCTCCCAAGGCGAACCCTTTGACTAACATATCTTCTATGATACCGGAATTGTGGGAGAATTCTCTGTCGTAACGGATAAGTTTGCGAATAATCTTGTCGTAGTCTATGCGGATATTGGTTTCCAACATGCTATCAGGAATATCGTAATCGTTGCGGATATAATTGTCCACAAAATTGAGTACCATTACAGAGTTGTACATGGTTGTCTTGCCGTACTCTTCTTCTGAGAAGCAATAATTATCATACCATGGCTTCATCACTTCTATCAGCTCATCCACGCTATGGCGGAATGGCAGCACGCTGGCGTAATAACCCAGCATTTCACGCACTTCATCCTCGGTAAATCCTACCATCTCGTTGAATTCCGGAGATAGGGAATAATTGGTGCCGATATTGAAACCGCTGGTCAGGTCGTCCATGGTTACAGGACTAACTCCTGTAACGAAAACTCTGCCCAATGAATCTCCAGCGGCTCCCTTGATGGTGTCGAAGAAATGTCGCAGATACCCCTCGCCGTGAGTCTGTTCGCGGTATCGGGATTCATGCTCCTTGTGGGCAAGAATCTGATTGGTAAAATGGTCGTATTCGTCGATGAAGAGATAAATCTTCAAGCCTGCTTCAGCACATTTGTCGCATAGAAATCCCAATTGGGCAACGGCATCTTCCTTCTGGTTCATCTCTTCCTTTATGTCCGGTGGCAAAAGGTGGGCGTATCTGCTGCAGAAGGAATTGAACTTGTTGTTGCAATGGGCATCAAGTCCCTTTTTATAATTATCCAATCCTGCTGAAATCATGGCAAAATTGAGGTGTAGGATGAGATAGCTGTTGCGTTCGGGAGTAGGATTCTTTCCTATATAAAGGTTGCCGAAGAGGCTCTCGAATTTATCTTTCTTATTGATGTCGTAATAGTTTTCGAGCATGGAGAGGGTAAGGCTCTTGCCAAAGCGGCGAGGGCGTATGAAGAAGAAATACATGTTAGCTTCTTCTATTTTCTCTATGAATGGAGTCTTGTCAACATAGTAACAATCTCTTTCTATTACATCCTCGAAGTTTTGCATTCCGTATGGGATGCGCTTGCGATAAATCCTTTTTTTTCTTTCTATTTCTGCCATATTCGAAGCTTTTTTGCCTTTTCTCCCGCAAAGTTAAGATTATTATTTGGAAAATGCAAAGTTTTTCTGTTTTTTCATCGGGATTTTTTTCATAGGAGTTTTTTTGTCACGCAGAATTCGCAGATGGCGCAGATTCTTATTCGTGGGAGGGTCTTGTCCCACAGATTTCACAGATATACACAGATTTTCTTCATCATGATTTTTCTTCATCGGATTTCACAGATGAATCGGAAGGCATTCTTGCTTATCGGATTACTCACGGAATTTCGCAGAACTTTGGCCGCTGGCCAATGGCTCGCGCCCTATATATGCTCCTGTTGTTTTTTGTCACGCAGATTTCGCAGAAGACGCAGATTTTTCTTCGTGGGAGGGCTTTGTCCCACAGATTTCACAGATATACACAGATTTTCTATGGATTCTCTGGTGAATCTCTTTGTCCACTCTCAGGGGGTATCTGCAACGACCGGACAGGTCGCATCCGCGAAAATCCGTGAGTAATCGCCACAGCAGGAATTCTCCGAATAAATTCCGTGTCGTCCGATGAATAAAAATCCCATGAGAAAAAAATCTGCGTCATCTGCGAAATCTGCGTGACAAAAAAAACGTCCCAAGAAAAATCTGTGTAAATCTGTGAAATCTGTGGGACTTTTGAATTAATGGGGTTATTCAACAGAATCCGGTAGGAAAATCTCGGTTACTTCCCGCTCTCCGAAATCTATCATGGCGTTGAAGAGACTCACTTTTTCTGCCTTTTTAATACGCTTCTCCCTGCTCTATTTCTTCCTGCGTGATGCGCTTGCGGTCGA
>ERZ1023706.31-NODE-31-length-34875-cov-19.429667_pt1 | contig 34875 bp, 24 predicted proteins | sample MGYA00380351_ERZ1023706 | MGnify/ENA primary metagenome ERZ1023706 (study PRJEB33179, sample SAMN07449038) | human gut metagenome | biome: Human-gut; feature: Human associated habitat; material: Faeces | host: Homo sapiens | place: India:Kasaragod | collected...
ATGACTGGTGACAACAGTTTCCATTACGCCACCGAAATTCATTTCTGCCATAATTATTTTTGTTTTGTGCGGCTTGCCGTTGTGGAGCCGCGGGTTTAACTTGTCCATACGGATGCGAGCTAATTCTTATCCAAAGAATGCCTGTTTGATCCGTCCACCCCCTATTCAAGAAGGCGGCTCTGGGTTTATTTTCTTATCTGGGTGCAAAGGTAATAAATCAATATGAAACTACCAAATTTTTCTTTCACTTTTTTACAAATTTCGCTTTACTTCTTACAACTTCGACTTCTTTTGCGTCATTTTTGCAGATTTTTGTTATCTTTATGCAATATTCTCCCTCATTTACTTCCTCCTCATAGAAATTGAGATGGTCGCCCTGATGACTCTCTGCCACGTATGCAATTTCAAATCTCTGCAAAAAATGGGTCTTGTAGTAATCCAAGTCGAATAAATCAAGAATATGTTCGATATATTTCACTGAATTGATATGTCCATTGACATCTACATCATTATAATAGGTGTCGATACTGCGCACAAACTTGGCATCGGCAGACATCTTGACACGAGAACTGGCTGCTATAGGACATTCTTTCTCTTCCTCGATATACTCCTTGATAAGTCCATCATGGATGGAGAATATATCTACCGGCTGTCGGGTCTCAGTATCTATCATCGCCCACACACTCTTGCCATAGCCATATACCTTCTCCTCTTCTTCATCAGCAGCTGGCTTACCACATATCTTGAAATCACGGGCTGTAAAATACTTCATGACATTCTCCACCCAGGTCTCAACATAGAACTTGTCATACGACTTAGGCATCTCGGTCATCTCTATGGCCAAGCGACTAAGCACCCAAGTCTTATGGCGTGGCATGAGATAGTTCATGCCATAACCACGGTCGTTGCTATGAAAATCGGCTGCATTCAACAAATGATTGCCCAAATGCCCCATAAACAGGTGACTGGAAAAGTCACAATGAAAAGGTTCCGAAAGGAACTCGTATCTTCCTACTTTACTTAATAATTCCATATCTTATACGAAAAAATGCCTTCTTGTTTTTAAATTCTTTGCAAATCTACAATTTTTTATTGAGAATGCCAAAGAAAAGATCGAGAATTTCTTCTGCTAACGGCGTTCATAAAAAACAAACGAGCTACAACCGTAGAACAACTGTCTTACGATCGTAGCCCGCTTATCCCTATATTTCTCTATCTCTGTTATTCCTCCGCACTCTGCTTCAGATAATCTGAGATAGGCTCATCGAAACTTCTTGTTACTGCAATACGGCCTGAGCGAGTATATTGCAAGAGACAATCAAAACTGTTCAACTTATGGAACAAGTCTGCAATATCCTCTGTCAAACCAGCCAAGAGTACCGTACTGTAAGTTGGATTAACCTCCATCATACGAGCATCATGCTTACGGATCGTACGGGAAACCTCAGGGTTTTCCAGCAGAACAGGAGTTGAAATCTTGAAAAGAGCCACCTCATGGATGAAAATCTGATCATCCGCATAGTAATCACTCTTCACGACATCGATTTTCTTCTCTATCGCCTTGTTGATTTTCTCTATCTGCTCAGGATCACTCCATACCGTAATGGTATATTTGTGGATATTCTTGATGCTGCTGGCCGATACGTTCAGGCTCTCGATATTTACTTGTCTGCGGGTGAATACTGCGGTAATCTGATTCAGGATACCCGCAATGTTCTCTGAATAAACAAGCAATGTATATAATTTCTTGTCACTATTATTGTCCATCTTATTTTTCCTTTCTAAAATGTCTGTTACACTTTACTTTGAAAATGCCGGTTACACCTTATTATATATATATATGAATCGAGAACTTTAGTAATGAAGTTCCAACTGCATTTCATCAACACTCTTGCCAGGCAAGGTCATCGGAACGATGTCCTCATCTTCCTTGATGGCGCACTCCAGAAGGTAAGGCCCCTTGGTAGCAATCATCTTCTCCACTTTCTCCTTCAGATCCTTGCGGTCGATGACCACATCGTAAGGAATGCCGTAAGCCTTGGCTATTTCCTCATAACGAGGGTTCAGCATGTGGGTAAAGGAGCGGCGGCCTTCAAACATCAGGTCTTGCCACTGACGTACATTGCCAAGATAATTGTTGTTCAGGAGAATCATCTTCACAGGTGCCTGCTGCTCCATGATCGTACCCAATTCCTGGATATTCATCTGGAAACCGCCATCACCGAAGAAACAGCAGATGGTTCTGTCTGGAGCACCAAAGGTTGCACCGATAGCAGCAGGAAGACCGAATCCCATAGTTCCAAATCCACCACTGGTAACAATACTCAGTTTCTTGGTGAACTTGAAGTAGCGGCTACTGATCATCTGGTTCTGACCTACATCGTTCACGAGAACAGCCTCATTATGGGTAGCTTCCGTCACCACATTGGTCACCTCGCCCATCAGCAGAGGCCCCTCTGTAGGATGGATATCCTTCTCGATTACCTTCTCCTGCTCCTGCTGGCGATAAACCTCGAATGAATCTCTCCACTCACGGTGAACATTCTTGTCCAGCAAACGGGTAATTGCCGGCAAAGTCTGCTTACAGTCACCTATCACAGCAACATCCGTCTTGATGACCTTGTCAATTTCAGCCTTGTCTATATCCAGATGGATGATTTTAGCCTGCTTAGCATATTTAGAAGGAACACCAGTAATACGGTCGCTGAAACGCATACCAATAGCTATCAGCACATCACACTCCTGAGTCTTCATGTTGGTAGCATACGAACCGTGCATACCGAGCATACCCATATTCAACGGATGATTGCTTGGTAAAGCAGAAAGGCCGAGCAGTGTACGACCTGCAGGAATATCAGCCTTCTCCAGGAATTCAATCAACTCATTGTGAGCACCGCCCAATTCCACGCCATGACCTACCAGTGCAAATGGACGCTTGGCATTATTGATCAATTCGGCAGCCTCCTCTACAGCCTTGGCATCTATGGCAGGATAAGGATTGTAAGAGGTAACCTTCTCACATTTCACAGGTTCCCACTCACAAGTAGCAACCTGGGCATTCTTGGTAAAGTCGAGAACGACAGGACCCGGACGACCACTGCGGGCAATATAGAAAGCACGGCTCACAGCCCAAGCTACATCCTCAGGACGACGAATCTGATAAGACCATTTAGAGATAGGTTGGGTAACACCCACCAGGTCAACCTCCTGGAACGCATCCGTTCCCAAGGCGCCCACGCCTACCTGACCAGCAATAACCACGATAGGTGTAGAATCCATCATGGCATCAGCAATACCAGTCAAAGTATTTGTTGCTCCAGGACCACTGGTCACGAGTGTTACGCCCACTTCGCCACTGACTCGAGCATAGCCCTGTGCAGCATGAGCAGCAGCCTGCTCGTGACGTACCAAGATGTGATCAAACACCTTATTATCTCCTCTCGTGTAACCATACAGTGAATCAAACACTGGCATGATGCTTCCCCCCGGATAACCGAAAATGGTCTTTACACCCTCAGCTTTCAGGGAGCGCATCAACGCTTCTGCTCCTGTTATTACTTCTTTTGCCATTATTATTATATTTATTTCAAAGGAATGGGAAAATTCCACGCTATATCCAAGCAGAATATCCCATTACCTTTCTACTGAAAAGTTCAAAAACTATATATTTTCATCTTAATCGATAATTCTTACACCGCCCTTGTCTGCAGAACTTACACTCTGAGCGTATGCACGCAAAGCCTTGCTTACCACACGGTTACGCTTCAAAGGCTGCTGAGGACGGGCTGCCAATTCTTCATCAGACAACTTCACGTTGATAGAACGGCTTGGAATATCAATGACAATGATATCACCATCCTTGATCTTACCGATATTACCACCTGCAGCTGCTTCTGGAGAAATATGACCGATACTCAAACCTGAAGTACCACCAGAGAAACGCCCATCAGTAATCAGGGCACACTCCTTGCCCAAATGGCGACTCTTGATGTATGAAGTAGGATAAAGCATCTCCTGCATACCAGGACCACCCTTAGGACCCTCATGAGTGATAACCACACAGTCACCAGAGTTTACCTTTCCATCAAGAATCCCCTCACAAGCATCCTCCTGAGAATCGAAGCAAACAGCAGGACCCTCAAAGTGCCAAAGTACAGGATCCACACCCGCAGTCTTCACTACGCAACCATTCTGGGCGATATTACCGAAGAGAACAGCCAGACCACCATCCTTGGTGTAAGCATGTTCCAAGTCACGGATACATCCATTCTCGCGGTCAGTATCAAGACTCTCCCACTGAGCATCCTGACTACCCATTTGGGTAGAGAATTTTCTGCCAGGTGCAGAATGATAGATTCTATCTGCCTCTGGATCAAGCTCAGAACCAGTGATATCATATTTCTTCATCTGTTCATCGAGTGTCTTTCCATCAACACGCTTTACGCTACCATTGATCAAGCCACCCTTGTTCAACTCATTCAGGATACCCATGATACCACCCGCACGATTGCACTCCTGAACACTATATTTCTGAGTATTTGGAGCCAACTTGCAGAGACAAGGAACCTTACGGCTCAACTGGTCGATATCCTCCATCTTGAAGTCAGTACCAGCTTCCTGAGCAACAGCCAAAAGATGAAGCACCGTATTGGTACTACCACCCATTGCGATATCGAGAGTCATTGCATTGAGGAAAGCATCACGTGTTGCAATATTACGTGGCAATACGCTCTCATCACCATCCTCATAATAAGCATAAGCATTCTTCACCACCTGACGAGCAGCATCCTTGAAGAGTTGGATACGATTCTTGTGGGTTGCCAAGATTGTACCATTTCCTGGGAGACTCAAACCAATAGCCTCAGTCAGTGAGTTCATAGAATTGGCAGTGAACATACCCGAACAGCTACCACAACCAGGACAAGCACATTGCTCAATCTGCTTCATTTCCTCATCAGAAACACTGGTATCAGCACCCTTAATCATAGCAGTAATCAAGTCAGCATTCTCACCCTTCCAACGACCAGCTTCCATAGGGCCACCAGAGCAGAATACAGTAGGAATGTTCAAGCGCATTGATGCCATGAGCATACCAGGAGTCACCTTATCACAATTAGAGATGCAGATCATGGCATCAGCCTTATGAGCATTGACCATATACTCTACAGAATCTGCGATAATGTCACGGCTTGGCAAAGAGTAAAGCATTCCGTCATGACCCATAGCAATACCATCATCTACAGCGATGGTATTAAATTCGGCTGCATAGCAACCCATTGCCTCTATTTCCTTCTTGACAATCTGACCGATTTCATGAAGATGAGTATGACCAGGCACAAACTGTGTAAAGCTATTCACAATAGCAATAATTGGTTTGCCAAACTGCTCATGTTTCATACCTGCAGCTACCCAAAGTGCACGGGCACCTGCCATTCTTCTGCCTTCAGTACAGACGCTACTTCTTAATGGATGTTTCATATTGTTTTTATATTTTCAATTTTGACTGCAAAGATACTGAGAATTTATGTAATAACCAACAAATTTCACATAAACTTTCATTTTATTGCGAATTTCGTAACATAAATCAACGATTTGCTTTCGATTTATCACAGAAACTACACATTTTCGTTAGAATTGAGCATTCAAATAAACTAAAAACACAAAAACTATAACCTAAATCTTCTATATTATTTCACTCCTCCTTGGATTGTACCTCATATCAGTTATTAACATACAATTACAGGAACAGAAAAAACATCCGAAGGAACAGAAAGTAACATCAGATGGAACAAAAAAAAATCCTCAAGGCAAAAAACCTTGAGGATTTATATGTTTGATAGAAAAAATTCTAATCAATGCGTTTATTACTCAGCAGCGCTGTTGTCGTTGAAAGTAGAAACGCGGTTGAACTCAACCTGCTTGAAGAGCTTGTCTGTTGCGCCCATACCCTTAGTTGTCAAACGATTAGCAGCAATCTTGTACTTCTTAACCAATACATTCTTAACTGCCTCAGCACGCTTCTCTGAAAGCTTCTGGTTCAACTCCTTAGGACCCTCTGGAGAAGCATAACCCTTGATCTCAACGTTAGCCTCTGGGTGATTCTTCATATACTGAGCGATCAACTCGATGTTAGGCATCTGGCTCTTCTCTACGTTAGACTTGCCCTGCTGGAACAATACAGTAGGCTGCAAGTTTGTAGCTGTAGCTGGCTTTACATACTTAGGCTTCTTGTTGCACTCGTCAAGAGCGTTCTGAAGATCCTTGATCTGCTTGTCCTTAGCTGAGAGCTGAGAATCCTTGTTATTCAAATCGTTGCGGAGGTTGTTGATCTGGCTGTTCAAACCATCGATCTCAGACTGATCACGGAGCTGAGCGACTGTGAAGTTGTGAGAACCATTAGAGTTCTTGAACTTGTAGATGAAACCAGCGTTCAACTGGAAGCCAGACTTGTTGATGTCATAAGCAACACCCTCATAACCATCACCATTCAAAGCCCAGTTCATAGATGGCTCTACATAGAACTGCCATGCCTTGTCAGCACCGAAGTTAACTGCGAAATCGATACCAGCCTTAGAAGTCAAAGCATTCCAGTTATTTGCTGTACCGAAAGAGTGTGCCCAACCAAGACCATAAACAGGGATAACCTCGAATGTACGTGGCTGACCCTTGTAACCAGCAAACCAGTTGCTCAAGTTTACAGTACCAATCAAGCTTGTGTTCATATAACGAACTTTAGTCTTTGATGGATATGCGTTGTGATCGTTGAAGTAAACATTGCTCTCAGCAGCCAAACCGAATACTGGAGTAAACCAACGACCGATACGAAGACCAGCATTTGAGTTGAGGTTGTTCAACCAACTGTGATTTGTAGTCTTTGTCATTACACCGCCATTAACGCCGATGTAGAAGTTGTCGAAAGTCTTGCTTTCAGTAACAGTCTGAGCTGATACTGATACTGCCATAGCTGCGGCAGCAAACAATAAAACTAACTTTTTCATGTCTCTCTAAAATTTATTAAATAAAATTATTAAATATCACTATAATTCTTCATGCAAATACTGCACAAATACTTATTTCGAATGCAAAGTAATAAAAAAAAACTTTAACTACCAAATATTTTCCACTAAATTTTGCATTTCAACCTATAAAACACGCAAAAAAGCCAATATTCATTCCTTTTTCGGACAATCCTATCAGTTTTCTTGCATATTCTATATCGGTTTTATGAGATATATGCACACCTCATAAAAGGTATCCTTTCAGAAAAAAAACTACAAGGCCCAGACATTCGATTGGCGAGGACCTATTTCGATTTCCTTTTGAGTCAAACCGGACAGTTTCAGCTTCAGTGTTCGCGGCAAAGCATTGACAATTTTCAGCCATACCTTTCCCGACTTACTGTCTTTCACGACACTGACGCCCACATAGCGTTTCAAAACCTCCGGCAACTGCAAATCAGAAGCGATATAAACGTCACCACTATGTACGGAGAACATCTTCTGCACCTGATAGCTTTCTGTCGCGCGTACCTTATTATTATTAAAGTACATCATATCCGGATTCCAGTTGGCATAACCATCCTTGCAAAGCAGAGGTGCATAAGAGGCCATTTCCACCACATCGCCATTACGTTCCACATTACAGAGATGAATACCTTCTGCCAAGGCACGGTCCACCTCATTATTTCCATTGGCTGCATATTCACCGAGATATACCTTAGGCATGCTACGGTCATAATGGTCGTAATAGTCCTGATGATTGATAAACCAACCTGGTTTTTCGTAATAATGCTCATCTACCGCATCAATATACTGTCGGTTTTCCTTAGCAATCTTCCAGCCTTCCACATAATCTGAAGAAGGATAATGGAAAGGTCCTACCGTTCCCACCACCTCGATATCAGGATATTTCTGCTTCAATGCCTTGCATATCATCAGATAACGCTCCTTGAATGTCGTAGAAATCAGGTCTTCGTTTCCGATTCCAATCATCTTCAGATTGAAAGGAGCCGGATGTCCTGCATCAGCACGCATCTTGGCCCATGAAGAAGTGGCAGGATCTCCATTCGCCCATTCCACCAGGTCGAGTACATCCTGTACATACTGTGGCATCTGGTCCATCGGAATACCTCCCTGCTGTCCGCAGAGTCCTTGCGCATTAGACCGTGAATTCTGACAAGGTACACCCGCTGCCAATACCGGCAATGGCTCTGCACCCATATCCTCGCACCATTGGAAATACTCATAGAAACCGAGTTGTCTGGTCTGATGATAATTCCAGAGATTTCTGGCTGGTTTGCGATCCTTCAAGGGTCCTACCGTTTCCTTCCAATGATAGATATTGTCCAGACCCTGTCCATGCAACATACAACCGCCAGGGAAACGAACAAACTTCGGTTTGAGTTCTGCGATTTTCTCTGCCAGATCCTTGCGGAGTCCGTGACCTTTATAAGTATCACGAGGTTTCAGACTCACGAGATCAATACCCACCTGAGTCTCTCCCTTTGGAATAAGGGCCAAGCGGATGCCTTTACCCTCTTCGAGATTTCCCTGATATTTATCAGTAATGACCAGTTGCGCCTTATATTCAGACCACTCATTGCCAACAACCTTCACCTTAGCCTGTGATATAACATCCCCCGCTTCATCAACCAAAGCTACCATGAGTTGTTTATTCTTTCCATTCAGGCAACGAGCATACAAACTCACGTCATAATAAGAAGCAGCATGCTTTCCTTCCTTCTTCGCATCACGAGCACCTCGCAGGATAGAAATGCCATTCCATCCTATATTATAAATAGGTGTAGCACCCAACACCGCATAGTGAGGATTATTTTTGCTCACTCCGTTTTCTACGGAAACAGAAGCCAAGTCCACCCCCTGCCAAGCAGTCGTTGCATTCCACGAATGCTTTCTATCATCCTTGTTGTATTCAAAATCACCGTTTTGAAGAAGTTCGGCACACAATCCGCCATCAGCAGCCCGACTGATATCTTCAAAGAAAACACCAATCAACTTATCTGAGATACGCTTCGTTTGTTTTCCGTCAACCACCAACTTCGCCTCTATCCTGTCGCTCTCATCCATCTGAGTAAGAACAGCCTTTTCACCATGCATGGCAACCTGTCTGTCATTATATTCCTTGACAAGCGCAGCCAGTTCCTGATTTGTTTTTGGAATCTGACGGTTATTTTCCCGATTCTCCTCATCCAAGGCCTTAAACCAAGCACGGATATAATTCAGGTGAACAGCAGGTATTTCAAACTCATCACCCTTCTGCATTTTACCATTGATCAGTACCGAATCCTTATCCCATAGGATTTCATTGGCAGAAGCTTCCAAGGAATCTTCCACAAAAGTACGGAAATCCTGAGAAGCCTGCACGTAGCGTTTTCCCTTTGCCGTCTTGATATAGATATCAAAATTACCATCTTCCATCTGGTAAGCAACAGGAGATTTCACTCCTTTCTCGGCTACAATGGGATAATCCTGCGGGCGCCATGTCACTAAATCTTCGGAATAAGCCACTGCAAACTGCGGAAATAATTCTCCCACACTCCACAAGGCACGCCAAGTTCCATCATTGGCCTGTACAACAGAGGGACTGTACATCTTCTTACCCGATCCCCAAGGACCATAATCAGAAGTACAAAGTTGTCCTACTTCGATCCATTTTTCATTATCTGACAGATACGCCAAATGTAATCCCTGGGTAGGATCAGGAGAATACAGGAACACCTGACAGGTCGTATCCTTACCCATCACGGAATAGGCAGGAGCATTCTGCTCATCCCAGAAGGCAGGATTACCCTTAGAATTCAACTTGCCACTCGCCATCAACGAGGTAAAGGAAAGTATAGCTGTAGAAGCCAATAAAATTTTATGGTTCATCTTCATTGATTTATGTTTTTAATAAGAGATATATCTACAAAAAAGGGGCCGAGTGCATCACTGCGCCCTGCCCCCGACCAAATTAGAGAGTTATAAAAAATCAAGTATTTGTTAAGCTTACTTGTTTCGCTTACAAGTATAAGTTGTTTGATACTTGTATTTCTTTTTATTATGGGGCTGCCTTGTCTGTAATAGCTATCAGACTCAGACCTCACCCCTACTTATAATACTCTTTTTTGCCAGCAGCGAGGGTATTCTTCATCAAAGAACAGATCGTCATCGGTCCTACACCACCAGGAACCGGTGTGATGAAAGAACATTTCTCTGCTACTTCATCAAACTTCACATCACCATTGAGACGGAAACCGCTTTTTTTAGTTGCATCAGGTACACGCGTTGTACCCACATCGATCACAACAGCACCCGGCTTCACCATATCAGCCGTTACGAAATCCGGTCTGCCGATAGCAGCGATGATAATATCAGCCTCACGACATTCCTCCTTCAGGTTCTTGGAATGAGAATGACAGACCGTTACCGTAGCATCACCATACTGCTTTTGCATCATCAGTTGAGCCATAGGCTTGCCAACGATATTGCTACGTCCGAGCACCACGCATTTCTTGCCACTGGTCTCGATATGATAATGCTGCAATAAGGTAAGAATACCCAATGGAGTGGCAGAAATGAAACAAGGAAGACCGATTGCCATTCTACCCACATTGACAGGATGGAAACCATCCACATCCTTGCGATAGTCTATCGCCATCGTCACCTTCTGCTCATCAATATGCTTAGGCAAAGGCAACTGTACGATGAATCCATCCACATCATCATCCTGATTGAGTTTGTCAACGCAAGCCAGAAGTTCCTCTTCTGTTACGTCATCTTCAAATCGGATCAGCGTAGATTTAAATCCACACTTTTCACAAGCCAAGACCTTGTTTTTCACATAGGTCTCACTACCTCCGTCGTGCCCCACGAGCACGGCCACGAGATGAGGTTGCTTGCCACCTTGCGCTATTATCTGCTTCACCTCCTCGGCTATCTGTTCCTTGATGGCGGCTGCTGTCGCCTTTCCGTCGATTAGCTGCATTTGATTCAATATTAAATGTTAAGTATTTAATCACATTCCCGGCATCTTAGGCATACCTGGCATACCCTTCATGCGGCTCATCATCTGTGCCATCTTGTTGCCAGTCATCATCTGCATCATCTTGCGGGTCTGATCGAACTGCTTGATGAGCTTGTTCACCTCCTGGATATTGGTACCAGAACCCTTGGCGATACGCTGACGGCGGCTGGTATTCAGAATACCAGGATTTGAGCGCTCCTTAGGAGTCATACTCTGGATGATAGCCTCAACCCCCTTGAAAGCATCCTCAGGGATATCAACATCGCGGATAGCCTTGCCTACTCCAGGAATCATGCTGGCCAAATCCTTGATGTTACCCATCTTCTTGATTTGCTGAATCTGAGCATAGAAGTCATTGAAGTCGAACTGGTTCTTGCGAATCTTCTTCTCCAACTTCTTAGCCTCCTCCAGATCAAACTGCTCCTGAGCACGTTCTACGAGTGAAACCACGTCACCCATACCGAGGATACGGTCTGCCATACGAGCTGGATGGAACACGTCGATGGCTTCCATCTTTTCACCAGTACCGATAAACTTGATAGGCTTGGTTACCACTGTACGGATACTGAGTGCAGCACCACCACGAGTATCACCATCAAGCTTGGTAAGTACAACGCCATTGAAATCCAAGCGATCATTAAACTCCTTCGCTGTATTGACAGCATCCTGACCAGTCATGGAGTCAACAACAAACAAAGTTTCATCCGGGTGCAAATGATTCTTCAGATTACTGATCTCATTCATCATCTGCTCATCGATGGCAAGACGGCCGGCAGTATCGACGATGACCACATCATTGCCATTGGTCTTAGCCTGCTGGATGGCATGATCAGCAATCACGCATACATCCTTGTTGTCAGGCTCAGCATATACAGGAACTCCCACTTGCTCACCTACCACCTTCAACTGGTCGATAGCAGCAGGACGATATACGTCGCACGCTACGAGCAATGGTTTCTTTCCCTTCTTGGTCTTCAGCATATTAGCGAGCTTACCACTGAAGGTAGTCTTACCAGAACCCTGCAAACCACTCATCAGGATAATAGCAGGATGGCCTTCGAGCTTCAAAGGAGCCTCTTCGCCTCCCATCAACTCAGCCAACTCATCGTGTACCAACTTCACCATCAACTGTCCTGGCTTCACGGCAGTAAGCACGTTCATACCCAGCGCCTTTTCCTTCACAGAGTTGGTAAACTCCTTGGCAACCTTAAAGTTCACATCGGCATCCAAAAGTGCACGACGTACATCCTTCATGGTTTCAGCCACGTTGATTTCAGTTATCTTACCTTCACCTTTCAATATTTTGAAAGAGCGCTCTAATCTATCACTTAAATTTTCAAACATGTTTAATTCTTCTTTATATTTTGGCTACAAAATTACAACTTTTTTCCGAATTTCCATGTATAATTTATCATAAAAAATACCAATTCAAGAACATCATGCCTTGTTTTTTGGGCAATCGAGTATATTATAGCCATTTTATCACCTCTATTTCAGGGATTTCCCATCATTTTCCTCCAATTCCGGGACACTTTCCTCTTCTTTTTTCATACCGGGAGGAGAAAGCTGTATCTGCTTGCCCGTAGCCTGTTCATAGGCAGAGACTATCGGGTCTTTCTTGTCATATTCACCCAATATTTTCCGGGCATTCCGCAAATGTTTCTGATCGCGACGACCACGACTGTCCAACATATTCCCCAAGTCAATACCGATACCAGTAGTTCCAGAGCCTATCATACTTGCAGCCTGCTGCACCTGGTCTTCCATATCCTTGACATGCTGCTGGTCTTTACCCCAGACTTCCACAGTTCCCAACTGCGTACTCTCAGGAATCAGAAAAACCGTATCAGGCAGTTCCTTCAGATAAACCGTTGTCTTCAAGAAGCCCGACTTAGAAACCGTAGCACTATCAAACTGATACTTCATAGACCAGTATCCCCGATAGTCCGTACGCGCCCAATGGTTATTGTTGGTATGGATAAGAGCCTCCCTGATAGGCACATGATCCTCCGCATTGGCAACAACACACGTCTTCTGCGCCATCACCTCCACGAACATCACGAATGCCATCAAAACCCATATAATCAATCTCTTCATAATCGTAACATTTAGTTATCACAAAAGTACATAATTACTTGAAAACGACCAAACATAAACACAGAAGTTTAAAAAGTTTAAGGAGAATTAAGGGAGAACACACAAACAAAAAAAAGAGCAAGGTCATCAAAACGCCTTGCTCTTATATACGATTCTATCAATCACAATATGATAGAGAATTCCTTATTCATTTTCAGCCTCAGTAGTACCACTCTTCTCAATACGCTTAGCCTCCTCAAGCAACTTGATGGCATCCACATACTGAGCAATACCCTGAGCCACTTCCTTGGCAGCCTTCATGGCTAAGACCACAGTCTGAGGACGGTGAACCACATCACCGCCAGCAAAGACGCCACGACGGGTAGTCATACCAAACGGACGATCAACAACCTTAACATAGCCCTTCTCATCCACCTCAATACCAGCTGTAGTAGAAACGATACGGTTTGCAGGACGAGAGCCGATAGCCAGATAGATTCTATCAAATTTCTCTACCTTCTCACCATCAGGCGTGTTCAGCACACAACTGCCCAAGCGTCCGTTCTTACCTTTCAGGAAAGCTTCAACAGTAGTTTTCCACTCAAACTTCACACCTTCTTTCACAGCATCCTCATATTCGCTCTGAATGGCAGGCATCTCCTCCTGAGTCTTACGATAAAGCACTGTCACATCAGCACCCAGACGAATAGCCGTACGGGCGGCATCCATGGCCACATTACCACCACCGATCACCCCCACCTTCTCGCCATCACGCAAAGGCACCATATCTCGTGTCAGGGCACCCTCATTGTAAGCATTCACATTATGGAGGAAATAAGTACTCTGACTTACACCATGCAACTTGCTTCCAGGAGTAGAATCCATATTCTGAGGCACATTCGTACCCGTTCCCATAAAGATCGCATCATATCCTGCACGGAAAAGACTGTCGATAGTTACATTGTTCTCGCCTACCATACAATTGGTAATAAACTGAACGCCCAATGCCTCGATCTTGCTCACCTCATCGCGCACCACACTCTTTGGCAGACGATACTCAGGAATACCATACATCAAGACACCACCCGGTTCAGCCTGACCTTCAAAGATGGTTACATTGAAGCCCTGACGTGCCAAATCACCGGCAACCGACAAGCCAGCCGGACCCGAACCGATGACAGCCACACGACCACGAGTCTTCTGAGGAAGTTTCTCACGAGACAACTTCATCTTCGTATCGAAATCAGCAATAAACTGCTCCAGTTTACCAATCTGTACCGGTTTACCCTTCTTGCCCAAGACACAATGACCCTGGCATTGCTTCTCATGAGGGCAAACACGTCCGCAGATAGCAGGCAAGTTACTCTTTTCATTGATGATAGACATGGCAGCTCCCATATTACCCATCGACAACTCGTGTACGAATTCAGGAATGTCATTTTCTATCGGACATCCTTTACGGCACTGTGGGACCTTACAATGAAGACAGCGCTTAGCCTCCTCGATTGCCTCACGGGTAGAAAAGCCCTCGTTTACAACCTGGAAAGCAGCTGCTGGCTCATTGGCAGCAGAAACAGGAGCATCCGTAGCCTTGTTATTCTGTTGTTCAATCTGTTCACTCATAATATTTTTCTTTTTTTTGATATTGAACTTCACTACTCTTCATTTAGATAGTTTGCGGGTGCAAAGTTACGAATCATCAATGCTCCTTGATTTCAATATCCTCCCTTACATGGTTACGAATCTTCGTCAGGAAGAGCTTCATGCGTTTGGCATCCTTGTGATCGATGATATCTATCAACTCTGCCAACTCTTCACGTATCTGAGAAACCTGTCCCGAAGTATAAGGATTGAAAAGGATTTCCTGCAAGAGATAATCATCCTCATTCAACACACCCTTGGCTATCTGCATGTGGCGCTTAAAGGTAGTACCAGGTGCATCTTGATGCTTCATCACAGCCGCAAAGGCAAAGGTGCTGACAAAAGGAATACTCAGCGAATATGCCACCGTCTGGTCGTGCTCATCAAAAGTATATTCATGCAGACTCAATCCCAACTTCTGATACAAGTCCTTAAAGAAGATCTTGCCCATGTAGTCACCCTCCTTGATGATGACCGCATTCTCCTCTGAAAGTTGATTCAGATTGGCAAACGTAGGACCAAACATCGGGTGCGTACTGACATAGCGGAATCCGCTCTTCTCATAAAACTCCTGTAAACCCGTCTTCACGGAAGCTATATCACTGATGATACAATCCTTCGACAAATGAGGCAACACCTCTTCGAAAGCAGACAAAGTATATTTCACCGTCACCGCATTGATGACCAGTTCCGGACGAAACATCTCTACTTCCTCCATCTTGGTGAAACGGTAACAGTTGTAGGTAAAACGAAGGCGCTTAGCATCCTTCTCATACACTGCCACCTCATGATCGAAGCTGAGCAGGTCGATGAAAAAACTTCCCATCTTACCTGCTCCCATGATTAATATTCTCATTTTAATTCTTCACTCTTCGTTCTTCACTCTTCACTTAAATATTACTTCTGATTCAAAATTTCCAACTGCTGGCGAACACTTTCCTCGTGGATATGCTCGAAGATCTGAGCAGCAAACTCAGAGCTCATACCACAAAGGGCAGCCTGTGCACCGCGCTTGTCCAGAATTTCATTGTAACGGTTGGTCTGTACGATGGTCATATTGTGCTCCTTCTTGTAAGTACCAATCTCACGGCAAACACGCATACGCTTAGCCAAGAGATCCATCAACTGGTTGTCCAACTCATCAATCTGACCACGCAACTGATGCAGACCTTCAGTAGAATAATGCTCATCACGAACCACCAAGAGACTCAGGATGTAATCCAGAACCTCAGGAGTAACCTGCTGCTTAGCATCACTCCAAGCATCATCAGGCTGGCAGTGACTCTCCACGATCAAGCCATCAAAACCAAGGTCCATTGCCTGCTGACAAAGTGGAGCGATCAAATCACGACGACCACCGATATGGCTTGGGTCACAGATGATAGGCAACTGTGGAATGCGGCGATGCAACTCAATAGGAATCTGCCACATAGGAAGATTTCTATAAATCTTTTTATCAAAGCTGGAGAAACCACGATGGATAGCACCCAACTTCTTGATACCAGCCTGATTGATACGCTGGAGAGCACCGATCCACAGCTCCAAATCAGGGTTTACAGGGTTTTTCACCAATACCGGTACATCCACGCCTTTCAAACTGTCAGCAAGAGACTGCATCGCAAAAGGATTGGCAGAAGTACGTGCACCGATCCATAGAATATCGATACCATACTTCAAGGCCAGCTCCACATGCTCAGGTGTAGCCACCTCAGTAGCAGTCAGCATACCGGTTTCCTCCTTCACCTGCTTCATCCAAGGCAAAGCAGCCTCACCATTTCCCTCAAAACCGCCTGGTTTGGTGCGAGGCTTCCATACACCAGCTCTGAACATATGGCAACCCTTGGCAGCCAACTGTCTTGCTGTTGTCATAACCTGCTCTTCTGTCTCTGCAGAACATGGACCTGCAATCACACAAGGGCGTTCCTGATCACTAGGAAAATTCAATGGTTCTAATTCTAATTCCATAGTCGTATATTTTAATTGTTTTTATTTCTTTTCAAACACACTCTTGATTCTTTCAAGTGCCTCCTTCATTTTTTCATCCTTAGCACACAAGCTGATACGGACATAGCGCTTTCCGTTGCTTCCAAAGATGAAACCAGGAGTGATAAACACACGGGCTTCATGGAGCACCTTCTCCGTCAAATCCTCTACATCTGCATACTTTTCTGGAATTTTTCCCCAGAGGAACATACCCACCTGATTCGGATCGAAAGTACAATCCATCACCTTCATGATTTCTTCTGCGATATCACGGCGACGGCGATAGTTCACGATATTATACTCATGATGCCATTCATCGCTATTCGTATTGAAAGCCTCAGCAGCAGCCAACTGAATACCACGGAACGAACCGTTGTCGATATTACTCTTCACTTTCAGGATCCAGGAGATGAAAGTCTTGTTGCTAGAGATCATCGCCACACGCCATCCTGGCATATTATGGCTCTTGCTCATAGAGTTGAACTCAATACAACAATCCTTCGCCCCAGGCACCTGCATGATACTCATCGGATGCTCATTCAGCACAAGCGAATAAGGATTGTCATTCACCACCACGATATCATGCTTCTTGGCAAATTCCACCAATCTTTCGTAAGTTTCCATGCGGGCATTTCCACCCGTTGGCATGTTCGGATAGTTGGTCCACATCAGCTTCACGCGACTCAAGTCCATCTTCTCCAAGGCATCAAAGTCCGGTTGCCATCCATTGTCCTCACGCAGATCATAATAAGTAATCTTGGTACCCAATATCTTATTAATGGCTGTATAGGTTGGATAACCTGGATTAGGAATGAGCACCTCATCGCCCACATTGCAGAAGGCAAGCGTTACGTGCAGAATACCCTCTTTGCTACCGATCAGCGGCTGGATTTCCGTAGCCCAGTCAAGATCCACATTATACCATCGCTTATAGAAACCCGCCATTGCCTTGCGCAACTCAGGTATGCCCACGGTAGGCTGATAACCATGTGCATCAGGGCGCTGTGCCACCTCACACAATTTATCAATAGTCTGCTTAGAAGGAGGCATATCCGGACTTCCGATCGCAAGACTGATAATATCCATTCCTTCGGCATTCAACTTGGCCACTTCCTTCAGTTTTCTACTGAAGTAGTATTCTTGAATTTCCGTTACTCTATTCGCTGGCTGTATCATTTTATCTAATGTTTATTTTTAATGTTCAATGTTTCATGTTAAATTGCAAGAGCATACGAATTCTTCACTCTTTCTCCTCATATTCCCCTAACACCTTGATTTTCTTCACCAGAGGAGTAATTGCATCAATACTCTGGCGGTATCGGGTAAGGTTGTCGAAAGTCAAATCGACATAGAAGAGATACTCCCATTCGTGTCCGATATTAGGCAAAGACTGAATCTTCGTCAGATTGATATCATAGAAACTCAAGATGGTGAGCACTTTGGAGAGAGAACCCTTGTCGTGAGAGAGGCTAAACACGATGCTCGCCTTGTTGGCTTTCTCTATCGGACGAAGCAGTGCAGCCTTCTGCGGATTGCAAACCACGAGAAAACGGGTAAAATTGTGCGGATTATCGTGGATACCTTCCTGCAGCACCTTCATGCCATACATCTGAGCAGCATAAGAAGAGCAGATAGCCGCCCACCCTCTCACATGGTGTTTAGCAATATAAGCTGCCGAACCCGCCGTATCCTCAGCCTCCACCGCCTTCAAGTCGGGATGGTTGGCAAGAAACTTACCGCACTGCATCAAAGCTACAGGATGAGAGTGAACCTCTTGGAGCGTACTCCAATCATCCTCGGGAAGACAACAGATACTATGTTCGATGTGCAGCCTATGCTCACCCACCACAGTAGTACCACTCTGTCGCAGCAACTCATAATTGTGAAGCAAACTGCCAGCAATGGTATTTTCGATGGCAGTGATGCCGATGACAGTAGGATCACGCTTGATGTTCTCAAACACCTCTTCGAAGGTAGCACAACAAATCAACTCTATCTGCTCGCCCTCGAAATACTCATGCGCAGTAATGTCATGAAATGATCCTAACTCACCTTGTATTGCTATTCTCTTCATTGCCTCTTTTTCTTTTATTAGTTTGAATATCCTCAAGACTCATCCAGAAGAAGACTCTTACGAAAAACGGTCCTGCTCCATATAGAGCGGGACCGTTTCGATAGATTTCTTAATCTTATATCCTAAGTTGAAATTTACACGCAACTTCCCGCTTTACAATTGCTTGCAAAGTAAAAGTAAAAGCTAAAATAGTACGCATTAAACTTCATATTCTTTCTTGTTTTAATTGTTTGATATTATACGCTTGCAAAAGTAGTGTTTTTTTCTGATACCACCAAACAAATTGATAGTTTTTTCTACATTTTGCTTATATTTTTCGATAAATCCCCTACTTTCAACCGATTTTTATCATAAAAATACGTTTTTTATCTACAAAACTTGTATTTTATCTACAATGTTCCTTACCTTCGGCTTTAAATTCCCCCGTCACAGCATCCGCCTCCTGAGGATTCATTTCCAGATAACTCTGCATATCTTTCTCCGCATTCACCTTGTCACCCTTCGCCAGATAGATTGCACCACGCTCTTTGAAAGCGATGGCAGAGAATGGGTTCACGTCTATTACCTTATTATAATAGGAGATAGCATCATCCATCTTTCCCTGAGCCAGCAGAATGCGAGCCTCCAGGAGAAGCACCTCCTCTACAGGCTCCTCCAACTGTTCAAGAAGCCAGGCTGCATCTTCCTCTGCACCCTTCACATCACCCAACTTCAAAAGCGTTTCGCCACGCAGCAATCTGGATTGTACCGCCTGCGCCAAACCCTCCTGCTGCTTTTCAGCCAAAAGAATACTCTTCGTCAGCATGGCAATGGTATTGATCACATCACCCTGTCCCAAGCAAGCCTTGGCATACAGGAATAGCAGGTGAGCATCATCCTTGTCGATGAGCATCCCCTTCTCACAGGCATGTGACATCGCCCCATAATCCTCCATCATATAAGTCACCTCAGCCATACGAACAAAAATCTGCTTGTTATCCGGCTGAGCCTCCGACAATTTGCGAAGCTGATCATAAGCCTGCGCGAGTTCACCTTTCTGGATAAGAGCCTGAGAAAGAAAATCACGCACCTCCAAAACCTCCTGGTCCTCTTTGGAAGCATCCCCCTCTTCATCTACCTGTTTAGCCAGCAAAGCATTGGTCAGACACTTGATGGCATAATCCATCTGTCCCTGATGCATCGCCCGCACACCATCATATTTCAGCACCTCGAAATTCTTGGCAGACTGATCTTCCTTCTTATCTTCAGACGACTCACTTTTGCCGCCAAAAAAACGCTTAAAAAATCCCATAAAGTCTATGTTTAAGTCAATGATTATTTTAATAAAAAACACGTTTAAATTCCAATTCTACTGGAAAAGCCCTTGCAAAAGTAATGTTTTTCCACGATTATTCCAAATTTTCACATCAATACTTTGTCGTTTTAAATAATATTCATACCTTTGCAGTCGAAAAAGAAAGAAGAAAATTAATTTTAATTTATATAATTTTTCAAAACAAAGAATAATACGACGACATGAAAAGTTTATTTTTGATGATTGCCACCTTGTTGGTTAGCGGATTCGCAAAAGCACAAACCAACGCACAGGTCCTGTATGATTTCGGTTCTGACCGTAAGTTCGTAACCCTCACCCTTGAAATGTTCAAGCAGGACAAATGGGGTAACACCTATTTCTTCGTAGACCACGACTTCAATTACGACAAGATGGACACCACCAGTCCAAACGTGGCACAGGGTGGAACCTATACTGAGATTTCACGTGCATTGAACTTCTGGCAGAACAGCCCAATGAAGAACTGGAGCCTCCACGTAGAGTATAATGGTGGTATTACCAAGAACTACCCTATCAACAATGCATGGCTTTTCGGTGTAGAGTATTTCATGCACGACAAGAGTTTCAAGAACACATTGACACTCCAGGCACTCTATAAGACGATTCGCAAAAAAGACCAGAATGTCCCAATGCAGTTTACAGCAGTATGGGGTTGCAAGGACATCTTTGGCGTAAAAGGTCTGAACTTTAGCGGTTTTGCTGATTTCTGGTGGGAGAATCACGAAAGTATGCTTGACAAGCACGGAAACGTGAAAGAATTCCTCAAAGACAATGACGGCAATCTCATGGCCAAAACCACTGCTGAGCACACCGTCTTCACATCAGAGCCACAGCTTTGGTATAATGTAGGTCAGCATTTCGGTTGCAACAATCTGAGCGTAGGTGGCGAGGTAGAGATCAGCAATAATTTCGGTTCCAATGCCGGTTTCATGGTTCGTCCATGCTTAGGCGCCAAGTGGGATTTCTAACACACAAAAGAAATTTTGATATAAAAAAACAATGAAGCCTGCCAGATTTGCTCTGGCAGGCTTCTTTGTTGAACCCACTTTAAAAAGATATTGTAGCTATAGACAATGGAAATTAATCTTTTTTATTAACAAATTTATATTTAAGCTCAGCATTTCCTCTAAAGAAGTGCAAGTACGAACTCTAACGATGCGCTTTATTAAGGTCTAATGATGCGCATCGTTAGGTGTTAATGAAGCGCATCGTTAAGTGTTAATGAAGCGCATCATTAGACCTTAATGAAGCGCTTCGTTAGGTCATGCAGATTTTCTATCATCTATATTACTGAAAATCAGTAAATTACGCTCCACCTCAAGACTGCGAACTCTTGCCACCAACAGGAGAACAGAAGTATAAAAGTTTGTTTCATCATTATTTTGTATCATTAAACTATGCTATTGCAAAAGTATAAAAACTTTTACAATAACATACTATTTTATACCTGAAAATAACTAAAAACCAACATTGCTCTCTATCACCCTCAAATCCGCAACTAAGCCCTTCAACGTCCTTCTTGCGTGTACACGTCCTCTCATTACTGAATTATCAGATAAATTGAGGCAAAAGCACCCACTTCTGCCTACAATGATTCTGCAAATGTAGTTGACACCACCGCTTCTAATAAGGACAATGTGGATTTGACGTCTGTTGCAGGAACGTATGAGGGAACTCTCCCGGCAGCAGATTGCCCGGGTATAAAATAAGGTTAAGAATGCCAACAGCATCATTATGACAGATTCTATGGGTGTAGAACCTGAAGGTGAGACTGCAAAATTGTATGTACTGAAAAAGAAATAGTACAAGGAATCAAAAAAAACGTGGACAGACATTAAGTCTATTCACGTTTTTTCAAAGATGTATTCAGAGCCTTATAACTTACTATGACTGATTGAACATAAAGCATTTATTTTCAATGCTCTTTGATATTTAATGATGTTATAGATTGCGGTCTCACTCTGATTTCTCAGAGTGAGGCCTATTTGGTTATCTTACAGGACGAATCACGAATTTGAATGCATAGTCCTGATAAGGAAGCATATATTTCTCAATAGGTAATGCGCCCCATGTATTGATACATCCCAATCCCATCTGTCTCTGACTAATGTGTACAGAGGTAAAGTCTCGTGGTACAAGGTCTCCAGAATGTTCTTGGTTCTTTACCGGTCCGCGGTAAAGATCTGAAGTCAGATAGTTCAGGCTTGAACACTCCATTGGCTCATTGGAGAAAAACTCCAGACCTTTATTGTCTTTTGTCAGAACCTTCCAATATCTTACCTGCGTTTTGTTGCCAGACTCCTGTGGACGGACGTATGGATAATACTGATCCTTTACCAACTGGGTAAAAATGCCCAATCTGTCAGAATTGTTACGGTCTGCATAATTCTCGTTAGGACCCTTTCCGTAGAATTCAACTCTATCAAACTCCTTAGGCATCTGCAATTCCATTCCATAGCGCAGAAGATTTGGCTTGTTCTCCGCATCAGGATTTACCTTCAGATCTTGTTCAACAGTCAGTTCTCCATTATTATTCAATGTATAGGTAAGAGTCAGTGTTGACTCTGTTTCTTTGAGATACAACTCGGCAACAACAGAACCATTCTCCTTACGGGTAAAATTCTTCAGTTCCATACTTGGCTTATTCCATGCTGCACTTAATGTAGGCATATGTGAACCAAAATCGTTGTCTGTGCATGCTCTCCAGAAGTCTGGAGTCAAATCAAATCCTCTTACAAGCATAGGTGTTTTGTCAACATCCAAATAAGAGACAAGTCCTGTTGTCTTACTAATGGTAACATCCACACCATTGGCAGAAAGAACGAGATACTTGGCATGATCTACAGCCTTGACTTTGGCTGTTTCAAAGGAATTCAATACTGGGAACTTATAGTCGCTAATCACAAACTGCTGGTGAGCGATTTCTTCATCCTTACTTAGAAGAAGCGAATCACTGTTCAATTTGTACGAAAGAGTCAGTGTCTTTTCCTTTCCTCTGTACTTCTTGTCTGCAACTATCTTTGCATATCCAGGAATTGCAATGGTCTTGCTTGTCTGAGGAAGAATATTGTATTTGCCAAGGTTGATTAAACCGTTTGCCATACTTTTTCCCTCAACCTCTATTGAATATACGAGATTTACGTTATTCAACGGAACAAAGAAGTTCTCGTTGAATACAGAGACTGTACCCTTGACCTTGTTCTCAAGTTTGCTCCAGATGTTCTGATGGAAGTATTTCACTTCGTAAGCATGAGGATTTGGTCTTCTGTCCGGACTAACCAAGCCATTGTTGTTGAAGTTCTCGTCAGACATAGGGAAACGACCATAATCACCGCCATAGGCATAGATCTGATTACCAGTTATCTTGCTCTTGTCGCGCAGACCCTGATCTACAAAATCCCAAATAAAACCACCCTGATACTGAGGATACTGACGGACCAAATCCCAATACTGCTTGAATCCACCCATAGAATTACCCATGGCATGGGCATACTCCTGCTGAAGAAGAGGTTTGTCACAATAGTCCTTTTCCAGATATGCTCTACAACTGTCGTAATCAGCATACATAGGACAGAAGATGTCAGTCTTGCCAGCCTTCAGACCAGCCAACTCGTATGACTCAACAGGACGGGTTTCATCATGATTGCCTGTTGAACATGCCATTTCGTATTGTACTGGACGAGAACTGTCATATGCCTTCACCCAATCGTAGGCATCCTCCATGTTCTTACCATAACCTGCTTCATTACCAAGACTCCACATAATGATACAAGGATGGTTTTTGAGAACCTTCACATTGTGCATGTTACGCTCAATGTGTGTCTTGTTGAACAACTCATTTTTAGCCAGAGTCTCTTTACCAAATCCCATTCCGTGGCTTTCCAGATTTGCCTCAGCCATAACATAAATACCATATTCATCACACAAATCATACCAGCGTGGGTCATTTGGATAGTGGCTGGTGCGTATAGCATTGATGTTTAATTGCTTGGCAACCTTTATGTCACGAATCATGTTCTCAACACTGACAACATATCCTCCATCAGGATCTATCTCATGACGGTTCACACCCTTGATAAGAACAGGCTGTCCATTTACCAAGAGCTGTTTTCCTTTGATCTCGATCTTTCTAAAACCGACATTTTGGCGAATGACTTCCAATACTTTATCTCCATCCATCAGTGTCGCTCTGAGTGTGTACAAATTCGGTGTTTCCGCTGTCCATTTGGCTACATTCTGAATGGTTGACTCTACTGTTGAACTGCCACCCTGTAACTGTTGCTTTCTTTCAAAAACCGTATTGCCAGTTTTCTTGTCTATCAATTCTACCAGAACATTCTTTCCATCACATGATTCTGTAGAAAAATGAATGGCAAAGATACCGTCTTTATAATTATCGGACAAGGAAGAGGTTACGTTCAAGTCCTTGATATGTGACTTCGGCTGAGCATAGATATAGTTCTCTCTGGCAATACCGCGAAGTCTCCAATAGTCCTGATCCTCAAAATAAGAGCCATCGCACCATCTCATCAGCTGCATGGCTATCAGATTCTCTTTTCCTGGTTCTACATATTTAGTGATGTCAAATTCCGCAGCAACCTTATTGTCTTCAGCATAGCCAACAAACTTTCCATTTACATATAGGTTGATATTGCTGGAAAATTCGCCGATGTGCAGTATTATATTGTCACCATTCCAATTCTCAGGAATTACAATCTTACGTCGGTAAGATCCGACATAGTTGCCAAGATCCTGCACATAAGGAGGATTTGATTTCCATTCATTTTCCCACTCATATTTTATGTTGGTATAGACTGGCACGCTATAGCCATTCAACTCCCAACATCCAGGAATTGGCATCTTACCCCAATTAGAATCATCAAGATTGAGAGAATAGAAATCTAAAGGACGCTCATTGGCATTCTGCACCCAATTGAATTTCCAATTTCCTTCAATAGACAAGAATCTCGTTGAAAGCGTCTTATCATTTCTGTCAGACAGTTCCTTATTCTCATAGCCGAAGAAATCAGAAACAGGCTCGTTACGATTGATGTTGTTCACCAAAGGGTCATTCCATGGTTCTGTTTTCTGGGCATATACATTACCTGACAAAGCCACAAAAAGTGCCATAAAATTGCATAATTTATTCATAATCAATAGGTATTTATAGTTTTATACTTGCTCCAAACTCAACAGTGAAAGGACGAAGATAGCGTCCGGACATTACGTAGCCATTGAATCGCTTGGCTTCTTCCGGACCAATAAGCTCTGAGCCGGATATTGTACCGCTGGCACCTTTTTGGTTCAGGAAGTTGACTACACCAAGGTTGAATGATAATTTGTTGGTAGCATTCCATTTCACACCTGCGAAAGTTTCCCAATGACCGTTGAACCAAAGGGCATTTGAAAGGTTAGCATACGTTTTTCCAAAATATCTGAAACTGCCCCATACTGTCATTTTATCCTTGTAAAAGGTATAACTTGGGTCAAGCTCAATCAGTATCTGTGGTATTTCCTTGACGATGTTACCAGTGGCGTTTAAGTCTGCGGTCTCACCATCATCAAACTTTACTGTCACAGAATAGTCCTTGTATGTTGGCTTCTGATAGGTAAAGAGGGCATGAAGATGCGCACCCTTGAATGGATCAAGTTCCACATTGGTTGTCCATCCCACTGTCTGGATGCTATAATTTAATGATGTTGTCTTTGAAATACTAGTACCAGGTTTGGTTATATCCTGCTGGTCTGTATTGTTAGTCTTCTGAATCCAGGTTATCATTGATGTAACATCAATCCACTTATTGCGATAGTATATACCACCACGGAGCAATGGAATGCGGAGACGCAGGTCCTGCGGTCCCATATTGGCATAATCTGTCATGCGAGGAGAGCGTTCCATTTGAGTGAAGTCAGCGGTGAGTCCCATACCTTTATAAAAGGACCATGTAGCCGAAACTGTAAATGCATAGTTGAGTTTATTCTTTGTTCTGTGCTGTGGAGTAATGGTTACACCGTCTGCATTGGTTGCACCGACATACATGTCTGCAAATCGTGCATAAGGCAACTGGTCTACAGACATACGACACCACTCCAAGCGTGCACCATAGAAGAAACGAAGGCTTTCAATAGGACGCCATTCGTCTGTGAAATATCCTGCTAACTTGTTCTCATTACCGATAGCATAGTCTGTAGATATCTCATTGAATCCATAATAAGTTGTTCTTGCAGTCGGGTCTGAAACCGTGGAATGTGACAGAAACTCTGGATACTCATTTACAGTGGCATCCCATTGTGTTGACGCAGACCAGTAGTTTAAGTCAAAGTTCCACTCGTTGAGACCTATTTTAAGATTATGCTGGCCATAGTTTCTCATCACCTCAGAGGTGAGAAGGAAAGATTTTGCCTTTGCAGTATGAAACCAGATTCTTCGACCATCCATCATACCTGTATAAAGCTTTCCATTCTTGTCATAATACGTATTCGTATTACCCTCAACCTTTCCATCTTTGACATTCATGATGGAACTGCCGCCAAAGTCGGCATAGTTAGCATCAGCCCAGGTATATTTAGCCTTTGTATCCAAGTTCCATGCATTACCTAAATCCCATTTGAATAATACAGCAAATTCGTGAGATTTGTTTTTGTTCCAATCATTGATAGTAGTGTTTTTCACTTCACCTGTCTTCATATCACGGTACATGAAGTTCTGAGAAGCTGGAACGTATGAAGATGTACCCAATTTAAAGCCATCCAATTCTGTCACATCACCATCAGTATGATAGATAAATGGTGCAAAACAGGTTACGGTACCCATACGCTGACTGTTTGAGAACTTGTAGAGGAAAGACAACTGACCTCTGTTTCCCCAATGCTTTGTCAGGGCACCCTTATAAATCTGGGTACGGTCATTATAGTTGGTAAACTTCAAGTCAAAGGTTCCCGGATCAAAGTTCTGATACATATTCAAGGCATAAGTCCAGCCTTTAGCCAGAGGTCCTGAAACGTTCAAATCAAACTGATGCATACCATAATGGTTGCCTTTGTAATTCAAAATACCCTTGAACGTATCACTGCCTAAGTCGCTGAAACTGTTTACTGAATAAGCGATGTTTCCTGTAGCTATGGCTGATTCCTGCGGGTTCATCAATCCTACTTCAGCCAAGCTTCCGTCACTTCTCCAATGAGCAGATAGAGGATGGATGTAAGAAGAATAAACGACAGGTAATCCGTTCTCGTACACATTTACATCTTCACTTGGAAGACCTATCTGAATGTAACGAGGTGCATTGGCATCGGATGCATTGAGCATCACATTGCGTTCTGCTTTCTTTTCTACCATTGTAGTGTCTGACTTCTCTTGAGCACTACAAATGCTTGGGATGACCACGCAACAAGATAAGAGTAAAAGTTCTCTTCTCATAACTTTAAAACATTAAAAACGCTAAATACATAATGGATTTATTTCAACCATACATGCAATTACGTTTTATGTCCAATGCACCTATATGGACCCAAAAAACTACTGAACACATACATAAGGGAAACGGCATTGGTGCAGTACGAGCTACTCAGTCAAACAGTCCTGAACTCCTAAAACATCCTATACAAGCCAGTAGTGGAATACACTTTGTTACCTATAAGATAATTATGAAATTTTACTATACGTTATATACTACTAATACTAATGGAACTATTCTGGTGTAGCTGATAATAAGTTTTCTATTTTAATAATCTATTGGGCGGTCCGTAACTGCCTTGTATATTCCAGATCCTGATTTGATATTATAGAATCCAAGTGTGTGTATAACCAAGTGCGCTTGTAAACGCCATTTCCAATATGCTTGTCCTTCCCGTCTTTCTCACTCGGCATTCGTCAATTAAGGTAAGGCGTGAAAACGATTGCAAAGATAAGACCCAAATCTTAATAATCAAAAAAAAAAAACAATATTATCAAACTTTAACGATAATAACCGAAGCGTTTATCAGATTTCAACATATTCTTACTCGTAGGTACGGATCTTTAATCCGTAACCCTTTAGAAGTAACATCTGTTTTTACGTTATTTGTTGCTTCTTTGTTTTCTTCTCTGCTTTCTTTCTCAACCTGCGGCGCAAGTTCAAGCTGTATTTTTCGGTCCAATGCAGCCAGTTCCGCTTTCAGACTTTTCAGCTCTTCTTCTCTCTTCCAAACCTTGGAAGCTATTTTCTGTAGTTGCGTTATCTCCTTCTCCAGTGTTCTGCATCTTGAATCATACTTTTCAATGTAACCTTGTATCTTCTGCAGGGCATTCACGACACACAAAGATAAAGAGGGTGCGTCATGGACTTATGACACACCCTCTTTAGACAATGAGTATCAGGAAGGATACTACATCAAGATGCTATAGTGAAGAGATTTTCTCTATAGTGCAAACTACAGCTTGCGCTTAATTCCCTTGTCACCGACAACATATACCTTATCCTCATCTATCAGGACAGCCCTGCCACGCTGATGGTTGTAGTTATCCAGATTGTCGACATTCACGGCTATGACCTTTCCCTTATAGAAACGCTTGATGTCCTTGAATATCGTATGACCAACATAGATTCTATCCACATCGTAACGCTGAAGCACCATATCGAGAGAATCGTTTGACAAAGGCGACCATTTCTTGGTCTTCAGCACCAAGCCACGATACCAAATGGGACCACGGTTGCCATAAAGGAACTTACAGAACTCAGAATGAGCCTTGCGCTGCTTGCTCTTCATAAAGAGCACACTGCTGATAGTGTCGTTGACTACAGGGATTTTCAAATCACGGTCATAGAATTCCTTGCTGATACCGGCATGCACAAAAAGATTGCGGCCAATCACCTGCATGGCATTACGTGTGGCAAGCCATCGGCCCAGCTCGGTATTCGAACCGAAGAGATGGCGATAAGAAATTCCCAGGGTGTCGGCAAGCATCTTATATTTAGGCTTGGCGTAACGCATATCGCCAGCCAACTCCATAGGCTCGTGATTGCCCAACAACACAGAAACACGACCGCCACACTCGGCAGCCTCGGTCTCAAGTTTATAGAAGAGCCAAAAAATCTGAGGTACATCATAACCTCGGTCGAAGATGTCGCCAATAACCACCAGCTGATTGTCGCCATAAGCCCAGCGTAACTGGCTGTCAATAACACCATTGGCCTTCAGCAGGCTGACTACCAAGTTGAGTCTGCCATGAGGATCGGACATCACAAAGGTTTTCCTTGCCTGACTCTGCTTCCATGGCTGACGAGCGATAGAATGCAGACGTACAGAGAAAGGGTATTTCCCCTCATGGTCAGCCACATGCAGAGTAAAATCCTTTGGCAAGACTGCATAGACAGTATCTTTCACCTCGCCATTCTCAGTTACCGAGATAACTCTTACACTACCGTCAGTCTGATAGACCACATAGGGACCATCGCACGACAACTTCTTGTCGTCGGCATGCTTCTTAGCCGAAATGGTGATGCTGAACATCGTCAGCATCACCATCATCATTACCAATAAAAACTTATTGTTTTTGTTCATTTCCTTTATTTACTTTTACCTGTTCAAGAATTATTCTCCGTAACCAGGATTATTCTGCAAGTGACTAACATTGCGTTCTGCCAATGGCAGAGGAAGTACTATCTTGTAGAAATTGTCTTCTCCCTCACCTATGGTCATAAAATCCTTGCCACAAGTATGCTTGGTCTTGCTCAAAGTGCTGTTGCTCTCTTCCACACGCACCACCTTCTTGCCATTTCTCAGCAGGTCGAACATACGATGTCCTTCACCCACCAACTCCTTGCGACGCTCATCAAGCACCTGGTCTACTGTAACCGTAGAAGATGCATCAACCGATTTAGCAGGATTGGCTCTGCTGACGATAGCACCGAGATATTTCACAGCTTCAGCATTATGGTCGCTACCTGCTGCTGTCAACTTGGCTGCAGCCTCAGCAGCATTGAGATAGGCTTCAGAGAGACGAATCAAAGGAATATTAGCATCCTCAACACCCTCACCCTGCTGTGGCTGATACTTGTTGACATATCCACGTCCATAAACAGATGAAGAATAACCTTGAGCCTTGGTAGCCACATTGATAATCTTCAGACGAACATCATCGTTGTCTTTCTTGAGGAAATTGTAGAACGATTTTGTGACACAACCGTCATAATATCCATTAGGAGAATAGAGATAACCTAAACTTTCCTTACCAGGAGAATCGGTAGTAAGGTTGATGATCTCGAAGAGCACCTCGCCCTTATTGGTAGAAGCTTCACTCACATCGTTCGACCATGCTGTGGGATACTCTGCGTTGGTCCACAGCTGATATTGATGACTTTCAGCGCCCTCTATGGCAGCTTTGGCTGCATTAAGAGCCTTCTCGTTGTCACCATGATAGAGATACACACGACTCAAGAGTGTCAGGGCAGCCCACTTATTGATCTTGCCCTTATTGAACTTCTCGCCAAGCAAATTGATACTTGCCTCCAAGTCATTAATAATCTGTTCGTAACATTGAGCCACCGTACTGCGCTGAGGCATATAGTCCTTATCCACCACATCTGTTACGATGCTGGCCCCCAGAGAGGCACCATTGTCATAGGTATAGGGATAACCATAGAGCTTTGTCAAATCGAAAAGCGACATACCACGGAGGGCAAGAGCCTGACCCTTATAGTCGTTCATGATTTGCTTGTCGGCATCCGCAACCTCAATTTTATCAATATTGGTCAAAATCACATTACAGTTCTGAATAATACTGTATGGATAAGCCCAATAAGAAGAAGGCACATTGCTCTTGGTAAAGCCATAAAGGTAAGCGGATGCAGTACGCTTGGTAGAGCTGACAGCCTGCATGTCGTCGCCAGTCATATCGCCATAATACACCAAACGACCAGAATAGGCATAAGGATCCTGCATGGTACTATATATACCGTTCAGAGTGGCGTCAACCTCAGACTTTGAGGTAACCTTGGTAGGCACAGATGTTGATGGATCAAGATCGAGCCAGTCATTGCCACACGAAGACATGCTTATAGCAACGATTCCCATCATTACATATTTATATATCTTGTTCATAATCATTCATTTTTAGAAATTAACATTCAAACCGAAAGTAACTGTCTTGAGTGGTGGAGTAGCCTGTGTGGCACTACCATTGACCACAGACTCAGGATCATAATAATCCCAAGCCGCCCATGTCCACAGGTTATTAGCCGACATATAAATACGAGCATTGCTCAAGCCCATAGAAGAAAGCCATTGCTTGGGCAAGGTGAAACCAAGGGTGAAGGTCTTCAGACGCAGGAAGTCGGTGCTGTGCAGACGACGGCTGTTGGTAATCTTGTGCATTGCCACACGGGAACTCTTCTCATAGAACTGCTCATACTTGGTGACATCGCCAGGCTTCTTCCAACTATCAGCATAATATGTTGGGATGTTGGCCTCCATATCATAGCCACCATGCTCGGTCTTCTGCGCCCAGGTGTCGTACGACCAACCACCAAACTGATAGTTGAAGAGGAAGCTCAAGTCGAACCACTTATAACGGAAGCTATTATAGAGACCACCAGTAATATTAGGCTCTGCATGCTTGTCGAGCATAATCGACTTAGCCTCGCTTGCCTTCTCGGTTATTTCCTTGCTATAAGAGCCATCCTCCAGCAAGTCGTTCTTATAGAACTGAGGATTACCATTCTCGGGGTTGATGCCGGCAAATTCTATCATATAGAAGGTACGATAAGAATGACCTATCTTGTGAATCTGAGTACCGCTTACTATCTCTGTCTGATCGCCATCGAGGTTGACTACCTTATTGGTGTTGTGCGAAAGATTGAAAGTGGTCTTCCACTCAAAATCCTTGGTCTTGAAATTGGCAGAGTTGATTTCCAATTCCACACCCTGATTTCTCAACTGTCCTACGTTCATGAGGTAAGAGCTGAGACCTGTGGTCATAGACACCGGACTGTCCATGAGAAGGTTCTTGGTGTTACGCAGATAATACTCCAAGGTAACGTTCACACGATTGAAGAGTGAGAAGTCGAGACCTAAATTCAGGTTATAGTTGGTTTCCCACTTCAGGTTGTCATTGGCAAGCTGCGAGATGATGATGGCTGGCTGCTCGTTGTAGCCGTCGCTCAGACTGCTCAATGCCATATAGCCATAATAATCGGAAGGCAAAGTACCATTCACACCATAAGATGCACGAAGCTTCAAATCGGTAAGCCAGTCAGATACTGGTTTCATGAAATCCTCTTCGATGATACGCCATGCACCCGATACAGACCAGAAGTTACCCCAGCGATGAGGACGCTGCATACGAGAGCTGCCGTCTACACGATAGCTGAGTCCAAGATAATACTTGTTGTCATAATCATAGTTTACACGTCCGATATAAGAAACCATACGTGTGCGACTATCAGAACCGCCTACCGACTCCGTCTTCTTACCATTAGAGATGTCGTTCTTATCGGGAGTGGCGAAGTTGGTAGCATACCCTGACAAATAGTCGCGATACTGATCGTCAATCTCATAGCCCAAGAGTTCATCCAGATGATGTACGTTTGCAAAAGTCTGCTTATAGGTAAGCTGGTTGCCCCACATCATTTTACGACGCTCATAGAACTTCTTTGACATACCACCGTTAATATCATCACCATTAGAGGTACGTGGGTCAGCCCAATCTTTTCCCTTTGTCGTGATATAGTCATAACTGAAGGTGGTCTTGAACTTCAAGTCCTTAATAAACTCATACTGACCATAAATGGTATTGAAAGTACGGGTGACATACTCACGCTGAGAATCATATTCGTTGGCGAGGGCTGGATTGCGATCACCGATACGAATCAGTGCGCGGTTCCATGTACCATCCTCGTTGTATACAGGATCGGAAGGTGTCACAGCACTTCTCGAAGAATAGAAAGGAGAAGTATAGGAGAATCCCTCACTGTAAACATCCTGATTGACACTTGAGAAGAGAATATTGGCACCAAGAGTCAACTTGTTGGTGGCCTTGTAGTCCACATTCAGTCTTCCCGAAAGACGCTCCAGACCAGAACGCTGTGTGATACCCTCCTGCTTGAGATAGCTCAGTGAAGAATAATATTTAAACTTGTCTGTTCCGCCAGACAGAGATGCCTCATACTGCTGATGGCTTCCTTTCTTGAAAAGCACATCGTCCCAATCTACAAATCCACACCATGGCACGGGTGCATAAGTATCGATGTTCTCGTCGGCATAGGCCTTGGCAGCATCTTCACTCTCACCGTCACGAAGCGCACCCGCATAGAGACCATTGTAGATATAGTCGCGTCGCTGCTGTCCACTCATTACCGGGCGATACTCCATGGCGAAGTCAGAGAATCCCCAGTCTGCCTGCAGAGAAACCTTAGGCTTGCCCTGCTGTCCCTGCTTGGTAGTAATAATGATGACACCATTGGCTGCACGCGAACCATAGAGTGATGCTGCGGCAGCATCTTTGATGACGGTAATACTCTGGATATCATTGGTATTTATGGTCGACATAATGTCGAGACCAGAATCTGAATCCAGCGAGCTGATGTTGCCACTGATCATCGGCACACCATCAATCACATAAAGCGGTGTGTTGGCTGCATTGATAGAGCCCATGCCTCGGATATTGATACTTGATGAGGCACCTGGCTGACCAGAGGCTGATGTAAACTGCACACCAGTGGCATTACCCTGGAGCATATCCTGGAAAGATACCGAAGGAACATCGGCTATCTTGTCGGCCTTCACATTTGCCGCAGAACCGGCATAAGCTGATTTCTTAAATGTACCATAACCTGTGACAATCACTTCATCCATCATCTGTGTGTCTTCTGTAAGGCTGATGGTAAGGGCACCATCAAAAGAGGATACCTTCACTTCCTTCTTCTGATAACCCACGTATGAAACCACCAATGTTATAGGAAGTTTGCTTACCGACAGCGAGAACTTACCGTCGATGTCTGTTACTGTACCTTGAGAACTACCTTTTAACATAATGCTTGCACCAACAATCGTTTCCTGTGTGTTTGCATCGATAATTACTCCACTAACTGTCTCTCTCTGTTGAACCGAATAGCTTGTTGCTGAATAAATAGCCTGGGGCATTACAATGCCCAACAAACAAAGCAACAGCATTCTGTTAATGAAGGAAGCACAAAACCTGATGCTTCCAGCAGAATGTAGATACTGCTTCTTCATAAAATACTAATAAAAATTAAACTCTAAAACGCTTTATCAAGTGCAAAAGTACAAAAAACATTATAAATATAACAATATTTATTGAACTTTTTTAAAAACAACAGCAAAAACCTTTCATTTTGTAAGCAAAAATACCAATAACATGACAAAAAGCCACACTTGTAATACTATACTATCTTCTATCATAGCGCTATTTACACAATAAACAATAGAGTAGATGTGGGGAGTTACCCCCAGCACCTCTCATTGCACCGTACGTTAGTGTCATGCCCGACACACGACGAAAAAAGGGTGCGTCACAGACTTATGACACACCCTCAGGGGAAAAACTAAGATTTAATCTCCTCCAACCACTCCTTAACACTAAAGCAAGGACACTCTTGAGAAGCTCCTCCATCGTCACTTTCTGCGCCAAGGTACGGGTATCAGCAGGCTTCCTGTTCTCATCCAGACCACCCTCGTAGCAGATGCCGATTCTCATTCTTGTTCTTCTTCAAATTGATCAGAATCATTTTCTATTAATTTAATT
>ERZ1023706.34-NODE-34-length-34312-cov-11.665411_pt1 | contig 34312 bp, 25 predicted proteins | sample MGYA00380351_ERZ1023706 | MGnify/ENA primary metagenome ERZ1023706 (study PRJEB33179, sample SAMN07449038) | human gut metagenome | biome: Human-gut; feature: Human associated habitat; material: Faeces | host: Homo sapiens | place: India:Kasaragod | collected...
ATGAAAGCAACTCTTTTGGGAGAACTTTGCCCTTCATAATAGCTGCATTCAGTTCAGCCTCAAACTCAGCATAATCGGAAGTGGCATAAGTGGAAAGGTGTTTCTTTATGAGTTCCTTATCCATATTTTCAAGGTTCCAGTAATGTTCGAGTTTTCGGTAATTATCGGGATCATTGAGAAAGTCTATGTAATGCCCCAACTCATGCAATATTGGATTGTCTTGAACCAACTGCCCCCAACGCACGGCATTCGCCTGAGCCGTTTCCATTCCTCTGTATGCTCGTTTGTTCACATGGATAATACTTGGCAATACACCATCCATGCTTGCTTGGAAATCAGCACACACACGATGAAACTTTGTGACCTTTCCCAAATCAGCCTCACGCAATTCAGGCAACACTTTAATACCATGTCGCAGCGCAATTCGTGCAGCCTCTTCTGCTTTTTCCCGAACAAATTTGTTGCTGATGACACTTGCCCACTTTTTAGCAATGGTATCAATTTCCTCTTCCTTTTTACTGAGGCACAACGAAGAGACAGAAAAGTCATTGCCTAATATTTCGGCATACCGTTGGTGCAGCCCCACATAATCGGTGGGGCTTAATCGAAAAAAGGACGTGCGTTGTGCTGCTTCTTTGGGTCTTTGTCATCATCACCATCATCATCAGGGTCTGGTGAAGGAACCTGTTGCTGACGGCGTTCACCCACAGGCATATTGTACTTGTCGGCAAAATATTTTGGATCGACCTCATAACGGTCGGCAATCATCTTTTCATAGCTGAATTGCTGTTCTGGAGTGTAGTCAACAGCATCATCCCAGGCAAAGCGCAAGCCTTGAAGAGGAAAGCCAAGTTTCACCATGCGAGGAATAAGCTGATTGTTCACAAGGTCTGCCAACATATCCGCATCACTCTCCACAAGGTTCTGGAACACTTCAAGGTGGGTTTGCGACTGTGAAAGGCTACTGCCATCCTCAATGGTCATGGTCTGACCAATAATGAGCTTTGACAGCTCGGAGTTGGCACGGTCAACACGCTTGTCATACACATTGAACGCATCGCCCTTGGTGCTTTCCACCACCTCAATGTCAGTACCCTCTGGAAACAAAGCCCAGAACTCAGTTCCCATGGTAGCCATCATGTTCTCCATCTTGGAAAGCTCCTTTTCGTCACGGACGGTGGTGTGGCCAATGCGCATAGGCATACCAAAGATTTCACCGAACGTGTCCCAGAAGGCAAGCGTATTCTTTTTCGGGATGGTGTGTGCAGCAGCCTTCAAGTAAAGTCCCAAATCATCAGGCTGACCTGCCTCAATGAGCCAGTCAGTGAAAGGTGGCTGATGGTAGTCGATGCCAGTAGTCCAGTCCATGCCAAGGTCTGTGATAACACGACCATACTCAGGAATGACATACTTGCGGTTTATCAGCTTCACACCATTGAAGCATGGACAACCGTCACCATCAGTGGTAATGTCGCCAAGCTCAATGAGCGAGTGACCCCAATAGATGGAATCCAAGGCAAGGCGCAAAAGTTGCTTAAACCATGCCTGGTTGAAATAGTGCAGCGCATCATCCTTCACATTCTCATTCTTGTCAATGATCTTGAAGGAACGAGCCATCACAAAGCCCTTGCGCTGTTCCACGCATCCCGAAAGGTGAGCATCAACATCAGCGTCACGATAGATGTCATAAAGACGTTGGCGGTTTGGACTTTCCACACTGATGGCCATCTGCCAGGCATTGCGCCAGTCTTGCATATCAGAGCGAGTGAGTGCCTCAGTGGTGCGTTGTAGCTGTGCCACTATTTTCTGGACGTTCTTGCGCCCAGAAGCCTTGGCAAGATTGAAATCACCATGCGAGGTGTGCAAGATGCGTGGCTTGCCTGTAATGCTTTGTATAAAGTTCTGAATATATCCCATGTCATTTACCAATTATGTCTAAGTTTACGCTGACAGCCATAGACAATGGAACTGCCAACCATTTCACCATCATCATTCAGCATCAGAGGCAGGTCAGGAACAATCTTGCCAGACTGAACACCCTCTAACCACTTGATGGCACGCTCATAGCGTTCCTTGCGAATGTCGGAACCCATCTTTTGAGGCATGGCCGAAACCATGTGGTAAAGGGCAATGTCACAAGTGAACATCACAATCTGATGGTTGCGCTTTTCGCCTTCCGCTGCAAACACCGCATCACAATCGTACTTTGGACGCAGATAGCCCGAAATTTCCTCCTGTGCCTCACGCTCGGCATTGGCACGATTCTCGGCAGAAGCCTGAGAAACCACCTTCATGGCGGTATCGCCGATAACCACCTTATAATCATCTTCTGTTATAAACATGATTCACCTCCTTACTTTGTCACAAACAAGGCACGCCGTTCGATGTCTTCAACCTTAGTACCCTTCTTGAAACGATGACGCTTCACAAGCGTCTTGATGGTCTGCTTGGGTACGACCTTCAAACCACCATTCATGTAAAGAACATAATACTTCAAGCCACTGCCCTGGGAGAGCATGATGGCTTCTTTGACGGCACGCTTGTAACGCCAAGCGAAAAGCAAATCTTTGAATAGTCTAATCATATTACCAACTGTTTTTAGAGGTCGGACGCTTGCCAAACCTCGGTTTGTAAATAACTTGTCGAGTGTTGCGCTGGAGCATCCAGATAGCACCCTCATCAGCATCGGGCGCATCATCATGCACACGACTGCCACGTTCGAGTGAAAGCGTCTGTTCGATGCCCACTTGCATATCTGGAGATTCCTTCAACGCCTCATTGTAGAACACAAAGCCACGTTCCCATAAAGGTGAGACGGCCTCAATGCGCTGCAACTTTTCTGGCTTCTTGCGTTTGTCGCCTGTAATCGGCAACTGGTAGCCACGGCGGTTGCCCTCTTCCGTGAACTCATCAAGAATGGTATCTTGCAGAAAGTTCGCCTCCATGAAGAACGACACCGTAACATCATCAGGCAGGGATTCATAAAGGTTGTAGAGCCATCTGACCATACCGCCAACGGTATCTTGACGGACATAGCAGTCAATCAAATGAAACTCAGTGCCTATCTTTCCCCAGAAACGTGAAGCCTTATAGTCGTTTGCCGTGGTCGATTTGAAAGAAGGGTCGGTGTAGCAAATAAGTTGGTCATACTTATTGAGTGGAAGAACCTTCTTGTATCGAATCCAGTCATGGCGAAATATCGTGCCATCCTTGATAGGATTGTGCATCATTTCTTTGTTCCAAGCACGGAATCCCACAAAGTCGGCGTATGCCTGAGCCTCTTCCTTTGTCCATTTCTCACGCCAGACAGGTTCACCATTAGCATCAACCGCCACAATTTTAGACAGAAACACACCCTTGGTATGTGCCAGGTTGAAGAGAACTGATGTCTTGGAAATGAGGTTGCCCACCATGATGAAGCGACCACGACCCACGTCAAGCGAACCGAAAAGGGCTTCTTTCACCCAGTCGGTAAGGTCATGCACACGCTTTTCATTACGGCAAAGCTCATCATCGTCAAGGTCATCAATGACGATGTAGTCAGGACGTGCCTCACGATCACGCAAACCACGTGGAGATTGCCCACGGCCACAAGCAAGGAACTTCACACCGTCCTTGGTCTTGAATTCGCCTTCTTGCCAGTCACCAGCGTTCTTCTGTGCGCCAAAGTCGGCAATGATGCGTTGGTTGTACTCCAATTCTGCCTGGATGTCGCCAAGTAAGCGGTTGGCACTATCCTCAGACTTACCAACCACCACCATGAAGTTAATCAGACGCTTTGCCTGAAACATCAGCCACAAAGGGGTAAAGATGTCCATGTGGGTGGACTTGGCGTGGCCACGTGGCCACATGAACACCGCTTTGAGGTTTGGGGTGTTCTTCACCTTCTGTGCAGCCTGGTTGTGAAAGGGAGCGTTGTGAATGGTGCGAATCACCTCACCAGTGGTCTTGTCACGAAGCTGCAAGAAGTGTGGAAAGTAATACTCGCAAAATGCGGCATAATTGGATTGCAGTCTACGAATACGCTTTTCCTTCTCAATGGGCGTTTCCTTGCGCATAAGAGAGGTGTCGGTGAAAGACTGAACTTGCTTGCACCGTTCCTTCCATTGCTCGTATGCGAGTTTCTTTTCTGCTGCTGTTGCCATATACCTATATTATTTAACACCCATCTGTTCCATGATAAACAAGTCTTGCAGATGATTGATTTGCTTCATCAGCTCGGTTGTTATCGTAGGGTCAGACTTGGCACGGAACTCCAACCACTTGCTAAACATCATGGACACCTCGATGACATCCACCACATTAGCTTTCTTGTCAAGTTTCTCAATGACAGAAGAGAGCTTTGCGAGCTTGTCACCCAGTCCAGCCATTGCCATTGGATCACCAGATTCATTCACTTGCGTTATGAGCGCATCAATGGTCAACAACAGCTTGTTGACCAGTTCGGGACGTGTGACACTCTTGGCCGCACGTGCCTCCTTCCATCCATCAGCCACACACCACTTGGATATGGTGACACGTGAGATGCCTACCTTTTCGGCAATCTCAGCCTGTTCCATACCCGACATGAACAGTGTTCGAGCCAATGAACGTTTCTTTTCTATTTCAGCTTTTGTCATGTGCAATACTTTATTAAAAAATCAAATGCACTGCAAAATTGCAACAATTCGGTAGCATCACCAAAATAGTGTGCAACCATTTCATAGAAGTGTGCAATCATTTCACACTTTTTTGGCGGTCAACAAATTAAGCAGTAATATTGCAGCGCAAAACGCAAAAAGCGAGAAAATGAAACGAGTAAGAATTTCAAACAACAGCCTTAACAGTTACGGTAGTCGTGTACTGACGGAAGGCATGGACGTGCAGCAGTATTGTCGCAATCCCGTACTTCTTTATATGCACGAACGTGGCAATGTTATTGGCTATGTGAAAGACCTCAAAGTGGAAAACGATGAGGTGACTGGTGAACTGATGTTCGATGAAGCCACGCCACTCTCCAAGCAATGCAAGAAGCAATGGGAGTTCGGTAGCCTGAAAATGGTGAGTGTGGGCATTGACATCGTGGAAGAGAGTGAAGACCCAGAGGTGATTGTTCCTGGTCAAAAATACAAGACCATCACCAAGAGCAAACTCTTTGAAGTATCAGTCGTGGACATAGGAGCCAATGACGATGCCATCGTAATGAGAAAGAACGGCGAACAAATCACATTAGGCAAGGACGGAAAGAATCCGCTGACCTTGCTCAGTAACAACAAAAATTTAAACAACAAGCAAATGGAACAGAAAATTTTGTGCGCACAGCTCGGATTGCCTGAGACGGCAGACGAGGCGACCATCCTTCAGAAAATCAACTCGCTGAAGGAAGCAGAGACAGAAAAAGAGACGCTTGCCAAGGAGAAAGCCCAGCTCACACTCTCTGCCATTACAACAACCGTGGAGACTGCCATCACTGAGAAACGCATCAGTGAAGACAAGAAGGAGCATTTCATCAACCTCGGCAAGAAGATTGGTGTGGATGACTTGAAGCAGACGTTTGCAGCCATGAGTCCGATGGTGAAGCTCAGTTCTGTAGTCGGCCATCAGGGTGGTGCGCCAACTCAGCAGAAAACCACTTATTCCAAGTTTAGTGAAGTGCCAGGCGAAGAGCTGGAAAAAATGCGCTCGGAGAATCCCGATGAATACAAGCGTCTTTTCAAGGCAGAGTATGGCATGGAGTGTGAAATCTAAAAATGTCAAACCATAAAAAAAGAAGAATGAAAATGAACAGATTGCTTGCACTGACAATGGCAGTGCTTTTCAACTGCATTACTGGCAGTGTATTTGGTGCAGTCCTTGGCTTTTCGCCTGTAGTGGGAGCCTTGGGCATGAACTGTATCGCCACCGTGATAGGCGGTGAGGTAGCTCAGGGCGCATTGCGTGCTGGAGTATATAAAGAGGTGTGGACTGGTGAAATGGTGAAATACCTTCGCCGTGGCTTGGAAGCCACTTGGCTTGACGGCATTCCTGACGCATCAAGCGTGGTGGAGAATGATGTCATCCACTTGGTAGATGTAGGTGTTGATCCTGATGTATTGGTCAACAACACCACATATCCTATTGACTTGCAGAAACTGGATGACAAGGACATTAGCATCAGCCTTGATAAGTTCCAGACTAAGGTTACACCAATCACTGATGATGAGCTTTATGCCATCAGCTACGACAAGATTGCACGTGTGAAGGAAGCGCACGGAAATGCCATCAATGATGCCAAGTTTGCCAAAGCAGCCCATGCACTCTGTGCCAAGCAGAACACGGCTAAGACACCAGTGCTGAAAACCACTGGTGAGAGGGATGCAGCTACAGGACGCTTGAAGATGACCAAGAACGACTTGCTCGACATGAAGCGAAAGATGGATGCCTTGGGAGTTCCAGCAATGGGACGAAGAGCGGTGCTTTGCTCTGACCACATCAATGACCTTCTGGAAACAGAGCAGACCTTCCGTGAACAGTACAACATCAACCGCAATGACGGAACCGTTGGCCGCTTGTATGGCTTCGACATCTACGAGTTTGCAAACAATCCTCTCTATACCACAGCAGGTGTTAAGAAGGATTTGGGCAAGGCTGCTGAAACTGGTGAGTTCCAATGCTCATTTGCCTTCTATGTTCCTCGTGTATTCAAGGCCACTGGTTCGACCAAGATGTATTGGAGCGCATCAGAGAACGATCCTGAGTACCAGCGTAACAAAATCAACTTCCGCCATCGTTTCATCTGTATGCCAAAGAAAGCTGATGCAGGTGTCGTAATGATGAGCGACTACAGTGCTTCATAGTCATGGCACGAATGAAATATCTGGTGCTGCATTGCACCGCAACAAAAGAAGGTCGTGAGGTGTCCAGTGACGAAATTCGCCACTGGCACACCGACCCAGTGAGCAAGGGCGGTCGTGGATGGAAGCAGGTTGGCTATACCGACATGATACACCTTGACGGAAAGGTGGAGCGACTTGTGAAGAACAATGAGGATGCTGAGGTTGATCCATGGGAAATCACCAATGGTGCAGCAGGTTTCAACTCTGTGAGCCGTCACGTTGTTTATGTCGGTGGACTTGCCTCTGATGGAAAGACAGCCAAGGACACCAGAACGGATGCACAGAAAAAGGCTTTGACCGAATATGTGCGCAACTTCCATGAACGTTTTCCTTCCATCCGCATCATTGGCCACAACGAGCTGAACAGCCATAAGGCTTGCCCATCATTCAACGTGCAAGAGTGGTTGCGCTCAATAGGTATCAAGCAAGTTTAACCCCATAAAACAAAAGATAACGATGGCAGACTTTTTACTGCAATTCATCCAGTGGGCAATACCATCGGGCGGCATAGGTGCTGCCATCGTTTGGTTTGCTAACAGAAAAGCCAACAACGCCAAGAATGCCAAGGTCGTGCATGACACTTATAAAGGTATGTACGAAGACATTTCAAAGGTGCTGTTGGAAACACAACAGAAATATGAAGACATCACAAAGGTCGTGGAAGGGCTTACGGCTGAAAACCACAGGACACGTCTTTCAATCAATCGGCTCAGTCGTGCGATCGAGGCTATCAAACTTTGTCCTCATCGCAATTCTTGCCCTGTCAGCAGTGAGTTGTCGCTCGACGAAGACGATGACAACCCAGGAAGAGGAAAAGGTGGTAAGGGACAGCGTAGAAAGCAAACAGACCACGACAAAAATAATGTGGATGGAAAAGGTGCCACAAGACCAGGTGCATCTGATCATTCCACTTGACAGCATAGGCTGTTTGCCGTCTGGTGCATCCTTTGGCAACAAGCAAGGGCGTGCCAACGTGAAGGCAAGCGTTGGAAAGCAAGATGGTAAAGATGTGATATACATTGATGCCTCTTGTGACAGCTTGCAAGTGTTGTGCCTCTATTATGAGGAACAAAACAAGAAGCTGGCAAAGCAAAACGCAGAACTCTCTAACACCATTAAAACAGAGAAAGAACAATGTTCAAACCCTGTTAAAGTGGCAATATTCAGTTTTATTGTCGGACTGGTGTCTGGCATAATAATCACAATCAAAACAAGAAAAAAATGAATAAGAATTTCATGTACGGCATTGGAGCCGTAAAGTTTGGTGAAAAGACCATTGGCTACATTGAGAAAGGTTCATGGGACTGGGGCGGCACAAAGCCTGAGAGTACTGACATTGATGCAGAGCAAGTTCCCGATGCGCCAGTGCTGACAATTCCAACTAAAAATGCAACAATCTCGCCAACATTCAACATAATACAGTTGAACTACGAGAACATTCAGATGGTGCTTGGTGGTACTCTCGTAGGAACTACTGGGAAGTACACAGGCTGGAAAGCACCAACAAGCCTTGTGCATCTTTCTGGCAAATGGACTATTGACTTTGTTTCAGGCCAGACTTGCACCATACCGAATGCAACAATCTTGGCCAATCTCGGTGGCAAGCTCACACTTACAGAGGTATCGAAGCTGGAATGTCAGTTGAAGGTGAACAAGCCTTCTGATGGTAGTGCGCCATACTACATCAATGACACGGCCAATCCATTAAGTGCATCATCCACCAGCCAGGCAAACAGCGTGAAGGTTTAGTGTATGGATGAGAACACCATCAGACTAATAGAAAAGGAAGGTGCGGAAGCCCTTTTGGACACTGGTCTTTCAGTGCCATTGAAGGAGTTGCACCTTCCTTTTTGCAAAAAGTCCATTCATTTACGTGTGACCATGCGCCGACCTACCTTGGCAGGACAAATCAGAATTGCAAGGGAATGGCTGGCAATGGGCGTGACCAGTGAAGAAATGTGGCATTTCTCCAAGGAGGAAGAAATGAGATTCCTTGCTGATCATGGCAAGAAAATCAGTCGCATGATAGCTTACACCCTTTGTCGTGGCTGGATAAGCCGACATCTGTTTGTTGGCTTAACGGCATGGGTTGTGAGAAACTGGATGGAAAACAAGTATCTTGTCAGCGTGATAAAGAAATTTGTCGGGCTGATGGGAACGGACAGTTTTACAGATATTATCAAATCGGCAGAAGCGGTGAATCCGATGAAGCTGAGGAAGAGCCAAAAGAAGAAAGGGAGTTAACGAGCGAATACGAAGGTTCCCATAGCCCTTTCGGTTTTGTGTGGCAGATAGCAAGCGAAACAGGTTGGAGCGTTGACTATATCCTTAATGGTGTCAATTACCAAACCTTGATTATGATGCTGAGTGATGCCCCACATTATGTTAGCAAGAAAAAGAACGGCAAGCCCAAGGACGAAAGAAGTGCCAAGGAGGAAGCCGATGACATTGTAGGATTTTTCCAAAGTAAATTGAAATGAGCAAAGGCAAGACGGTAGCAATAGAAATTGAACTCCTTGACCGCATCAGCGGTGGACTTGACAGGGTAAACAAGAAGATGGATGCCTTGAAGGGTTACACCGATGAAGCCAAGAAAGGATTGAGTGGACTGGAGAACATGAGCGACAGGGTGAAAAAGTCGCTCATGGGGCTTGGCATGGCTTTTTCCATGAAACAGGTTATTACGGAGGTCGCTACTGTCAGGGGCGAGTTCCAGAAATTGGAGGTGGCTTTCAATGTCATGCTTGGCAGTGCAGACAAAGCCGATAATCTGATGGCTCAGCTGATTCATACAGCAGCTACGACACCGTATGGCCTTGAAGGTGTGGCACAGGGTGCGAAACAACTCTTGGCGTATGGCATGGAGGCAGAGAAGGTGAACGAAACTTTGATTCGTCTGGGTGACATTGCCGCAGGTCTTAGTATGCCATTGAATGAACTCGTTTATCTGTACGGAACAACGATGGCGCAAGGCAGACTTTACACGCAAGACCTTAACCAGTTCACAGGTCGTGGCATTCCGATGATCCAGGAACTCGCCAAGGTGTTTGGTGTGGCAGAAAGCAAGGTGAAGGACTTGGTGGAGGCTGGCAAGGTGGGATTCCCAGAAGTGCAGAAAGTCATAGAGAACCTTACTGGTGAAGGCAGTAAGTTCGGTGGCTTGATGGAGGAACAGAGCAAGACCATATCAGGACAGATAAGCAACATCGAAGATGCTATTTCAACAATGTTCAACGACTTAGGTAAGCAAAGCGAGGGTGTTATCAATACAACACTTAGCGGTGTCTCCTATATCGTGGAACATTATGAGCAATTCGGACGTGTTCTGATGGGATTGGTTGCCACTTATGGAACATACCGCACGGCTTGCATGACGGTGGCAGCAGTCCACAGTCTCATAACGGTTGGTATTGGTGGCATGACCGCAGCGGAAGCCATTCACTACGGTTGGATTGTCATGGTGGAGAAAGCGCAGAAGCTGCTTAACGCTACCATGCTAAGCAATCCATACGTATTGGTTGCCACAGCCATTGCAAGTGTTATCGCCGTAATGGTTTCCATGAAGACGGAAACAGAACTGATGCAAGCAGCCGATGAAGACTATGAGGCGCAAAAACAAAAGGTCATTGAGGCTGAGGAAGAACACAAACGCAAGATGGAAGAGCTTTGTTCCATTGCTGGTGATGAAGCTCTCAGCACCGACACAAGACGTGAGGCATTGAATCGCCTCGAACAGAAATACCCTGCTATCTTTGCCAAATATGACACAGAGTATGAGAAGCTGAAAAACATCAAGAAAATCAAGTTGGAGATTGCTGAGTTGGAGGCTGGGCAAAGCATAACAAAGCCAAAGAACGAACTCAACAGCGTAAACAAACGCATCAAAGAGCTTGAAGCAAAACAGCGCACGGAAAAGTGGGTTGAAAGCAATAGCTCTGGTACAAGTATGAAGAAATTCGGAGGTTTGAGCAAGAAAGAGGAAGCCGAACTCAAAAACCTTCAAAAGAAGCAACAGAACCTAAACAAGCAGGTGCGCAAGGATTCTGTGAACGCTTACTTTGACAATCTCACAAGGGTCAGCAACAACGATCTGAAAAAGCAGATAAAGGAGCGCGAAAGCCTCATTGCCCGAATGAATATGTCTGGTCATAAATATGGCTATACAACCAATGACGGCAAAAATATCCGTGGCACATACACCAAGGATGAATTGCAGTATCAACTCAACAAATTGAAATCTGAGCAGAACCGCCGTAATGAACCAAGAAAATCAAGTTCTGATTGGGGCGCAGCCGACAAGAGGGCTTATCAAGCAGCATTGAAGAAATACAACGACTTCATCAGCAAAGGCTCAAACAACCTAACCAAAGAAGAATATGACAAAAAGGCAAAGGAACTAAAGGAAAAAATGGAACTTGCCAAAAAGGAATATGATTCACGCAAACCTGGTTCGGACAAAGACAGCGAGAAAGCACAAAAGGCAGCAGCCAAGGCGGAAGCTGCAAGAGCCAAGGAAGAAGCAGCGGAAGAACGCCGCAAGCAGACCAAGGAAAAGGTGGGTCAGGAACTTGCAGAACTGCAACGTAAAAATGACGAGGAAGAAATTAATACCATGCAAGAAGGCTTGGAAAAGAAACTTCGCCAGATAGAAAACGACTATCAGGCTCAGAAGAACGAGATAAACAAGCAAGAAACCGCATGGAAACGAGATAACAAGAAAGCAGGCATTGCCACTGGTACAAATGGACTTACCACGGAACAGACCGATGCCATTAACGAGGCGCACGCCTTGAACGAGAAAAGCAGAACTAAGGCCATCGAGGAAGCCAACAAGGAAGCCTTGAAGGATGAGTTGCTTGCCATGACAGACTATTTGAAGGAGTATGGAACCATACAAGAACAAAAGTATGCCATTGCCAAGGAATATGCTGAAAAGATTAAGGAGGTGAATGAGGGTGCTGGCACTGCTGATGAAAAACAGTGGAAGGTGAAGGCACTCGAAAAGCAGCGTGACACCGCCATGAGCCAAGTGGATGCCAAGAGCCTTGCCCTGGATATAGACTGGGGTACTACCTTTGAGGGCGTGGGCAATGTGCTGAAAGATGTGGCAAAAGAGACACTTGGCAAGGTGGAGACGTACATGAAGACGGCTGAGTTCAAGGCTTTGTCTGCTGAAAACAAAAAGACTTACACTGACTTGCAAGCCAAGTTGAAGCAAGAGACAGGTGCGGAAAGCACCAGTCCGTTCAACTTCAAAATATGGGGTACAATCTCCAAGAATGTCACGGCATACCAAGAAAGCGTGCGAAATCTCCAAAACAAGACGGATGCCCACACAAGGGCGGTCGATGAACTGGAAAAGGCGCAAGCAAACTTGGCTGCTGCTACTGATGACACCTCAAAGGAAATTGCCCAGAAAGCGGTTGATATTGCACAAGGAAAGGTCGATGCCACTGCCACTGAGCAAACGGAGGCACAGGATGAAAGCAACAAGGCACGCCAGACGCTCACGGACAACACCAATGCAGCAGCGCAAGGCATTCAGAACTTCACCAACTATCTGAATGAAATGTCAAATGGTTCCCTGTATGGCTTTGCCAATGGTATGAGCAAACTCATTACCTCACTTGGAAAAGGCTCAGACGGAATAGGCAAGTCATTGAATGAGCTTGGTGGCAAGATAGGCGGTATCATTGGCGCAATCCTTCAAATCATTGATGCGCTTGGTGATGATCCAAAGGGCTTCATTGATGACCTCTTGAACAAAATCGCCGATTGTGTGGAAAAAATTGTTGAGGATTTGCCCGAAATCGTTTTGTCCATCATCAAGGATGTGGGCAACATCTTGCAAGGTTTGGTCAGTGGCATTGGCAGTTGGTTTGGCATTGATGACCTTTTCGGTTTGAATGGCAATGAAGCCAAGGTGCAAAAGACCATTGACGACTTGACCAAGCGCAACGAGCTTCTGCAATATGCCATCGAGGATTTGACAGACGAAATCAAGGCAAGCAAGGGAACAAAATCGGTAGCAGCCTATCAACAGGCATACGCCAACCAGCAAGAAGCCAACCAGAATTATCTGGATATGGCAAAGGCGCAAGCCAGTTATTGGAAAAAGCATCATAGTTGGAACTACTATTGGAATGGCTTCAACAATGACCAAACTGCCTGGATCAAGCAGAACGTAAAAGAAGACTTCAATGGTGATCTCTGGAGTCTTAGCCCAGAGGAAATGAAGAAGCTTCGCTCCAATGTCGGTATTTGGGAATATATCAAGAACACTGGCAAGGGTAGTTATGGAAATGACGTTGCTGACAAGCTGAATGACTACATAGACCAGGCCGGCAAACTGGAGGAACTGACCGATGAACTCTATGAGGGATTGACTGGCATTTCCTTCGATTCCATGTATGACAGCTTTGTGGACACCCTTATGGATATGAATGCCACGGCTGAGGATATGGCTGATGACCTGTCAGAATACTTCATGCGTGCCATGCTTTCAAACCAGATTGGTGAAATGTATGCTGACAAGCTAAAGGAATGGTGGAAGAAGTTTGGTGCTGCTATGGAAGACAATGACCTGACTGAGGCAGAGCGCAATGCACTCCAAGAGGAATACATGGGCTATGTGAAAGATGCCATTGCATTGCGTGACAAACTTGCAGAAGCTACTGGGTACACTGGTAACAGCAGCACAAGCCAAAGCGGTAAAAGTGGCGGCTTCTCTGCCATGACACAAGACCAAGGCACAAAGCTCGAAGGTATGTTCACCAGTGGCTTGCAACATTGGTCAAGCATGGATGACCAACTTGAAAATGTGGTCGAGAAGATGAATGTGGCAGAAAGCCATCTGGCACGCATTGCCGAAAACACAGGCATGAGTGTCACGCATCTGAACGACATCAAGGAGGAAATAAGAAAGATTATTCGTGATGGACTAAAAATGAAATAATATGGATGAAATACTTAGTGGCCAGGTACTGGTCAATGGCACTGACATCTGGAAAGAATACGGTGTTTTTCTGACGGAAGACAAAAAGGGCGACATGGCCAATCTGACTGCCATACTTACACCAAGCAAGACAAAAGATGAAACGGCAGTGAACATCAGAGAGGAGGATGGTGAAAAATACTCAGACGTATTGACACCAAAGAATGAGGCTCGTGATGTGGAACTGTATTTTGCCATGTATAACAAGACCAAGGAAGGATGGTTGAAATCGTATGCTGATTTCATCAAGTTCCTGAAGCAAGGCAAAAACGGTTGGCTTGATTTCGCTTTTCCTGACCTTGATTTGACATTGCACATGAGATTCTTGGATTGTGGAAAGTTTAAGCCTCTGACCTATATATGGAAAGATGGTGTGCAGGCAAGCAAGTTCAAAGTGAAATTCCGTGAGCCAGTCCCCATCATTTAAATGACATTATAACAGTATTGAAACATGGTTCAAACAATATACGACAAAACAGGCTATGCAAAGGCTGAGATTGCCCCTGATGACAGCTCAACACAAGTGAAGGAGGTGCAGGGTGACAACATCCTCACCCTTTCATTCACCCATTATGCCAACATTGCCCTTGACGTGAATGATTACACGGACTTTGAGGGCGAACGTTATTGGCTGATGGAAAAGTATGCCCCAAAGCAGAACAGTGAAACAGAATGGGTGTATGACTTGAAGCTGTATGGCATTGAGAGCATCATCAAACGTTTCTTGGTGCTTGAAACCACTGACGGCAACGCAGAACCAGTGTTCACTCTCACGGCTCCACCACGTGATCATGTGAAGATGATTGTAAAGTGCATCAATGATGGCTTGGATCATACGACAGACTGGAAGATTGGCCAAGTGGATGGTACAGACAACATTGTCATTGACTATGAGGGCAAATATTGTGATGAAGCCTTGAAGGAAATCGCTGAAAAGGTAGGTGGAAAGGTCGAATGGTGGATTGAGGGGCAAACCGTAAACATTTGCCGTTGTGAACATGGTGAGGAACTTGCCATTGGCTATGGCAATGGATTGACAGAACTGGAGCGAGACACCAGCAACACAGCCAAGTTTTACACACGCCTGTTCCCGATTGGCAGCACACGAAACATCGACCCAGAGAAATATGGTCATAATCGCTTGATGTTGCCTGGTGGCTTGAAATACATCGAGCTTCATACTGAGGAATACGGCATATATGACCATTATGAGCAAGATGCCTTTTCCGACATATACCCACGGCGTTTAGGGTTGGTCAGCAGCGTGCGCTCTGAGACAAAGACGGATGATGACGGCAATCCTTTCATCATCTATTACTTCAAGGATGACACGCTCAATTTCGACCCAAATGAATATGAGCTTGCCAATGAGGTAAAGCGTGTTTCCTTCCAAGACGGTGAACTCGCAGGTCTTGGAACGGATGATGATCATTACTTTGAGGTGAATTTCGACAGCAAGACACGTGAGTTTGAAATTATCACGATATGGCCATACGATGATGACACGCAACTGCCTGGTGGCAATCTTGTTCCCAAAGAGGGCAACCATTACTTTCTCTGGAACATCAGAATGCCAGATGAATATTACACGCTTGCAGAAGAAGAGTTCCGCACGGCTGTTGACCAATATAATGCGGAGCACTGGCAAGACATCAGCATCTACAAAGGCAAGACCGACCATGTTTGGGTGGAACAGAAAAATGCAGACTTGTTTGTTGGACGCAGGGTAAGGCTTGAAAGTGAGAAGTTTTTCCCAGATACTGGATATAGAAGCAGCCGAATAACCAAGGTTACAAGAAAGGTTGTTTTGCCGTCACAAGTGGACTTGGAAATCAGTGATGCACTCCAAAGTGGTACATTGGATCGGATGAATGACAGCTTGGCCAACATCAAGAACTATACACGTGAGCGCACATCTGGAAGTTTGCCAGACATCATCCGTACATGGGACAACACTTTGCCAACTGACACAAATCTGTTCTCAGCTCGAAGAAGCCAAAGGGAGTTTCTTAGCAAGAAGAAAATTGATCGAGCGAAAAAGAAAATCATCTTTGATGAGGGTATTGACCTCGGTGACTTTGTGGAGGGCGTTGCAGGTGGTCACTTGGATGGCAAAGGCAATGGTGAACTGCTGACAATGGTCGTGCGCCAATTTTTGAGAAGTGCCAAGTTTGTTGATGGCTTCAATGGTGAGGGATGGCAGCTCTGGATTGATGAAAGTGGGCTTTCCAATCTTACTATTGATAAGCTGACCGTGCGCCAGATAATGACCATCTTTGAACTCTTGATTAATAAAGTTCGGAGTGTCGGCGGTCAGATTTGCGTAAGTGCAGCTAATGGCAAAATAAAGAGCGTTGAAGAGCAAGATGGTTATTTTCTCATTCGCTTTGAGCAAGAGAACACCTTTGTTGCACATGACTTGATGCGATGTCAAACCTTCACAGGTGCAAATCTGAAAAGTTATTGGGTCGAGGTCGCAGGTGTGAACGGTGATGGCATTCTTGTAGCCAAGGAAGAGTTTGACAAGACGGAACCAGCAGAAGGCGATGAATGTGTATTGATGGGCAACACCACAAACAGCAATCGCCAAAACCTCATACTCATATCAGCGACAGAAGACGGACAGCCCAGGATTGATGTCATGGATGGTGTGAATGGCAAGAGTTTCACCAATGCCTTGCGTGCAAGACTTGGCAATCTTGACGGAATCAAGGATGATTGGTTTCCGTCCAACAACCAACCACATGGAAACGGTCTTTATTCAGATAATGCCTACTTACGTGGCACATTTCTCTTGGTGACTGGTGAAGACATCAAGACCAAGTTCGAGATAACGGAAGGAAAGATTGAATCCGCTGTTGAGGGACTGAGACAGGACTTTGCAAGTGATCGAGGCTATTTGAACAATCCTGCCTTTTCTGATGGCATGGACAAATGGGCTACAGAGAACGAAACGGTTTTCTTCCTCGCTGGCAATCGTTGGATATGGACTAACGGAAAGGCTTTGTCCAAACGTGGCAACAGCGCAAGTGTTTGCAAGGACATGGGAAGAACTGTTGTACGCATCAGAAACAAGTACATCAGCCAAAAGAACACCAACTTGCAGAGCATTCCACCAATGACCACAAGAGAAGACGGAACCAAAGAGGCCATTCCTGTTTTCCTCACGTTCTTCTACCGATGTGCCAAGGCTGGCACACTGACCGTGGAGTTTGAGAATGTTGATAAGACTGGCTTTGAAAATTTCAACTCTATGCACGTTGAAGAGAAAATTGCTGAAACTGATGGCTACAAGCAATATTCTTGCAATGGCCTTTGGAACGGTACTGGTGATTTCAAACTGAGCTTCACAGGCGACATCTATCTGTATATGCTCATTCTCTCAACTGACCGTGTGGAATCATTGGCATACAAGTATAAAACACTTTTTGAACAAAGCGAAAAACTTGTAAGGATTGCAGCCCAAAATTTTGACAAGGACGGCAATGTATTGGCAGAAAGCGACATTATAACAACAGCAAAGTACAATGAACTTATCAGCCAAAGATTCAATGAGGATGGAAGTCTGAAAAACCAAGCTGGACTTGTGACAGCTACAGACTATGCAGAATGGTTGCAACAGTACAATTCTGACATGATGGGATTGAATGAGAAATTTGGCAACTATGTCAGTATTGAGGCTTTTGCTGGTATGTTTGCCACAGCGGTAGATGAAGACAAGAACATTGTTAAACAGGCAGACATTTCCGCATTCGTCACAAAAGATGAAAATGGAAATTTGGAAAGCGGTGTGCATATCAGTGCCGACAACATCAAGCTGGAAGGACTTGTGACTGCCAACGAAAATTTCAAGATTCTGGAAGATGGCAGCATTGAGGCCAAGAACGCCAAAATAAACGGTAAGGTTGAAGCTTATGAAGGCAAAATTGGCTATTTCTCTATAGACAATCAAGGTTTGTATTATGGTGATCCTACAAAATGGACAGATAGCAGTTATAAACAAAATCTTGCAGCAATTCGACCAGGACTAATTAAGTTGCAATCACAAATAGGTGTCTTTAAACCTGGGGATGTCGCCAATATCAAGGTGGCTATTGGAAATGGTGCAGACCCACAAATGACAGAATCAAATTCCTGGTGTAATTGCGCAGGGTATTTCTATAGACAAATGAATCCAGATTCTGGTGATTATTATTTGCCAGCAGTAAAGATCATCAGTGACAATGTAGTAAACCGTGATGTTGCACTTTACACGAAAGGTGCTATTGTATGCGATGGAGGATTTATAGAAATTGGTAGAATAGTCAACACAACAAAGGCTGGAACTGCATATTTGATAACACTTGATCATGGCACAGTATTGACCGCTTTTAATAATTCTTCTGGTAACACATGGGTTTCCTTGCCAAAATTGGATGAAATACGATTGCAGCTTGGAATAGAAGAAAGTAAAACCTTTTGTGTCCCTGTTAAAATCATAAATAGCTCAAAGAGTTCTAACAATGTTTATGTTAAAATAAATGGTGATGGCGATTTGCTAAACCATGATGGAGGACATTGGCGTGATGATAACAGAAACACAGACCAACTTTGCTTAGGAAAAGGTGACAGTGTAAGCATAGCCCTTACTTATGTTAGTGGCTCCTATTATGGTCAAGTTTTAGACATAAACCGTTAAAAAACAAGATATGGCAAAAATAGATTTTCAAAATTTCACTATTCCTGTAGGGATTAGTAAAAAAAGAAAGCAAACAGGTGACGCTCGTGAAACCATTGCAAATTTGGTTTACACTCGTTCCATGGGAATAAAAGCGCATCATTTGGCTTTCAAAATATATGAGAGCAATGGTGCAACGGAATTTTCCGATGATGAAGTCAATCTCATAAAAGAACTTGTGGAACACTATTGTTTTCCAAGTATCATAGACGCTTTGAATGAGCAACTAAATTGTCAAACGGATAAAAACGAATAACTATGGCATTGACAAACGAAGAGAAGCAAGAACTACTCAATGCGATGAAAGCTGAATCGCAAGGTGTAGATGAACTGGAGCAAGTAGATACCTTGGACGGTATTATGAGCCTTCCAGCCTTACGAGGTGAGGAAGTAGTGAGTGCGCCAATAAAGCTGCTGACCAAACCAGCGGAGGATGCTGTGGCAAATGCAGTAAGTGCAGCAAATCGAGCAACGGAAGCAGCGCAAACCGTGTATTCTATCACACAGGTCGCAAATTCTGCTGCAAGTGCAGCCAATGCAGCCGCGTCAGCAGCTTCTGATGCAGCGGAAGAAGCTAATAGTGCTGTGGCTGCTGCATCTGAGGTTGTGGCTAAATACAAGAATGTAGCCAAGGCTGCTTTCAATGGTGCAACGGCACGTTTTTCCTCTATGGTGGAATCTGCCACAATACAACTTCAATCATCCATTGCCAAGGGCGGTGTAATCGTCTATGTGCAGAGCCAAAAGCAATTTGCCTATTATGTGGGTGGCAAGTATTACGGCAACTGGGCTGTTGAAGGTGTTCCCAATGCGGAATTGTACCGTGGTGAGGATGTTTCAAGCATACAGAAAAACAAGGTTTATCTTTGTGGTGATGTTCTCTATGTTTGGAGCGATGAAGAAAATGACCTTGTTGAAATCAGTGGCAGCGGTGGCGGTAACACGTACAATGTGACTGAGCAAGTTCCGCTTGAAAACGGTTACTATACGCTTGCCACTGCCATCAAAGCAGTGGAGGAAAAGCAGCGTGCCAAGGGACGTTGCATAACTTATGAGGTATCACAAGGCAAGTGGGAGACCAAGCAATTCATTGGCACGAATCTTTCAAGCTGGGAATCAATTTCAAGTTGGGAAGATTTCGGCGGTGCAGGGACTGTCAAGAGTATAACGGTAAATGGCACGAAGCAAACACCTGATTCCACTGGCAACGTGAATGTGACCATCAAGGAAACTGAGGTTGATGAAAGTCTTGACGCAAACAGCACGAACCCTGTGCAGAACTCAGCAGTGACGGCGAAGCTCAATGAGGTGGAGGCAAACACCATCTTTGGTGGCAATGCTGAACTTAGTGAGGATGAAAGCACGGTACATCTTACCTTAACCAACAAGAGTGGTGCGGAAGTCGTGGGCTTGGACATACCAGCAGGAAAAGGTGGCGGTGGTGGTGAAACTTCCACCACAAAGATTGTATTGGGCGCATCCGTCAACAACAGTGTCATCAAGGAAGGTGGCAGTGCGCAACTCACATACTCTTACGACCACCAATATAGCAGCGGTGATGAGAAAGGTACGTCAACAGGCCAGAAAGCAACCATTGAGATTGAAATGAAACGTGGTTCAATCACCATGTACCATGACACCATCGAGGATGTGAGCAAGGGAAGTTATACGCTTGACCTCTCCAAATACTTGCAGGTTGGTACAACCGACATATATGTAAAAGCATCCACTACTGATCCGACAACTGGCAAGAAGCAGATGAAACAGAGCTATGTGAGCGTAAAGGTCGTGACGTTATCCCTGACAAGCAGTTTCAACCTTGCAGAAGCCATTGCAAAGGGTGGCTATGGGACAAACGAGACCATCAGTATTCCATACGCAATAAGTGGCTCGGGAACCAAGGTGGTGACACTTTATGTGGATGGCAAGCAGCAGAATGCCCACACCATAACACGAAGCGGAACGACCAACAGCAGTTTCTCGTTGTCAATGACCGCATTCAGTGTGGGAAGGCACACCATCCAAATGGTGGCAGAAATGGAGGCAAGTGCAGACTTGACCTTGAAGAGCGATAGCATCTATATGGATATTCTGAAAACAGGCAGCAATTCGCCTTTTATCGGAACCATGATGACGCACTCGGATGGTCGTATCTTTACAAAAGAGCATTTGGCACCAACTTTGGAAGCTGGACAATATGAGCAAGTAAAATTTGAGTTCGTTGCCTATGACCCAACAGCGACACCAGCGGATGTGTCTGTATATCGCAATGACATCAAGACGCAGAATGTAAGTGTGCCAAGAACCACACAGATTTACACAAACCGATTCCTTGAAAAGGGAACAAACCAAATGAAATTCAAGTGTGGTGTCACTGATTACAATTTCTACATTGATGTGAATGAAAGTGGCATTGACCTGAATGAGACAACATCTGGCTTGCAACTGAAACTTACAGCATCAGGCAGAAGCAACAGTGAAAGTACACCGTCCGAATGGACTTATAACGGCATTAGAACCACGTTCAATGGCTTTGACTGGAAAAGCAACGGATGGACTGGTGACGCTTTGAAACTGACCAATGGGGCAAACATCGAAATCGGTTACACACCATTCAAGAGCGATGCCACAACCAATGGAGCCACTTATGAAATGGAACTGATGTGTTCCAATGTGACAGACAGAAACGGTGTTGTCATTGATTGCATGAATGGCAATGTCGGCTTCAAGCTGACCACACAAGAGGCTATAATGAGAACAGGGGCAGGAACGGAGGTCAATACGCTTTTTGCGAGTGGCTTGAACTTGAAAATTGCCTTTGTCGTGCAAGAGAAGTCTGGCAACCGTCTGTTGGAACTCTATGTAAACGGTATTCTTTGCGGTGCGAAGCAGTATGCCAACACCGACAGTCTTTTGCAATCGACACCTGTCAACATCAAGGTTGGAAGCGATAGTGCAGATGTGGAACTGAGAAACATCCGTGTCTATAACCGTGCGCTTGGCGATGATGAAGAACTTGCCAACTACATGGTGGATCGTCCTACTACTGATGAAATGGTTGTGCTGTTCGAGAACAATCAGGTGATGAATGATGAAGGTACGGACGTTGATATGGATAAGCTCAGAGCCAAGGGCAAGAGCGTGATGCGCATCGTGGGCGATGTGAATCTTGTGAATCAGACCAACAACAAGAAGTTTGAAGTGCCTGTTGACATCTATTTCTATTCTGCCTATGGCAAGGAATATGATTTCATCATATACCAGTGCGGATTGCGCATACAGGGAACATCATCAACCACTTATCCAAGAAAGAACTACCGCTTGTATTTCAGCCGTTCAAGCAAGTATGGAACCAAGCTGTATGTGAATGGTGTGGAAGTTCCTGAATGTACCTATTCATTCAAGCCAGGCGCACGTCCAATAAATATTTTCTGTTTGAAAGCGGATTTCTCAGATTCCTCTTCCACTCATAACACTGGAGCCGTGAAGATAGTCAATGACATTTGGAAGCGTTGCGGATGGCTCACACCACCACAAAAGACATATACTGGCAACTATGATGTCCGTATTGGTGTGGATGGCTTCCCTATTGATTTGTTCTATGACAATGACAATACTGGTGAAAACATCTACCTTGGCAAGTACAATTTCAACAATGAGAAAAGTGGCAGTGCAGCCATCTATGGATTTGAGGGCATTGAAGGCTTCAATGATGCAGCAGCTTTGAACGGACAGCGAAACAAATGTATCTGCTTGGAGTTCTTGAACAACTCTGAGACACTTTGCTTGTTTGGCACGGCTGACATGGCTTCATTTGCGGATGCACTGGAGTTTCGTTTCAAGGCTGATGACACTTGGGAAACCGCCAATGAGGAAGACAAGGCAGCGGTCAAGCGTCTTTGGTCGTGGATTCTCTCATGCAAAGGAAATCCAAGCAAGTTCTATGCAGAGTACAATGATTACTTTGACAATGAAAGCCCATTTGCATGGTATGTGATAACGGACTATTTCATGGCGGTGGATAACCGTGCCAAGAACATGATGCTTGTCACATGGGACGGTCTTCACTGGCAGTTCATTCCATACGACATGGACACCATCTTTGGTGAACGCAATGATTCCGTCTTAAAGTATGACTATACCATTACATGGGAGACCTTGGATGAAAGCATTGGTTCCTATGCCTTCGCTGGACATGACAGCGTTCTTTGGGAACTTGTCAGAGGATGCCCAGACAAGTTGAGAGAGGTGGCTGACAAGATTCGCTCAAACATGAGCCTCGAATATGTGCTTAATATGTTCAATGTGGAACAGATGGGCAACTGGTGCGAACGCATATACAACAAGGATGGCATATACAAGTATATCACTCCTTTGACGGAAGGCGTAACCTCAGCAGACGGAACGAGCTATTACAATTATCTCTATGCCTTGCAGGGAAGCCGTTACGCACACCGCACATTCACCATCCAAAACCGCTTTGCGCTGCTGGATAGCCAATATGTGTGTGGCACATATCGAAAGGACAGCTTTGCAGCTTACTTTGGCTATAAGTTTGGCAGTGACAACCGAAAGATAAAGATAACGTCAAGTGAGCGTTATTATTTCGGTTATGGCTATACAAGTGGCACACCGCATCAGAGTGCAGTCCTGGCAGAAGACGCTGGCAGCACGGTGCAACTTACACTTGACACCGACTTGATTGTAAATGATCCACAATATGTGTATGGTGCAAGTCGCATCATGGGGCTTGACCTTACGGACGTGAGCCATGCCATCTTGCAGACGTTGAACCTTAACAACTGTTCGGCACTTCGCACGCTTGATGTAAGTTGTGCAGCGACTCAGATAACGCTCAACGCATTGCTTGTGAACGGATGCAAGAACCTTCGCACGCTCAATATGACAGGTTTGAAGTCCACCAGCTTCACAGGCATTGATCTGAGTGCAAACACCAAGCTGGAAACATTCCGTGCAGGGAAGAGTGCTTTGACAGGCGTGAGCTTCGCACAAGGATCACCATTAAAGTCTGTCGTATTGCCTTCAACGCTGCAAACCTTGGAGCTTCGCTATCTGAGCAAGCTCACAAACAGCGGTCTGACACTTGAAGGAACAGCGAATGTCACACGTCTTGTTGTGGATAATTGCCCATTGATAAATTGGCAGACACTTTATAGCAGATGCAGCAAAGTGAAGTATATACGAATTACAGGCATAGACATGGAAGGTGATGGAACCTTGCTAAAGAATATGCTTTCGATGGGTGGTGTAGATGAAAATGGTGGCAATGTGGATTCATGCCGTCTTGTCGGCACTTATCGCCTCACCTCATACATTGCTGATGACGAATACAAGAAGTGGCAGGAACATTTCCCTGAGTTGAACATCATTCAACCAGAATACACGATGATTGAGTTTGATGACACTGTTGCGGATGATGCCAATGTGTCCAACCTTGACAATAAGACTGGCTATAAGTATGGCAATGACTATGTGCCAAGTGGTCATATCACGGCACTTTTGAAGAAGCGTCATCGTGTTCTTGCCAAGGTTACAAAGAAGCCTACAACAAGAAACATCAAGATAGCTGGTGTTGATACCATTGCAAACAATCTTGATGGCATTGTCACCATATATCCATTGCATGATGAGAACTCCAATTATTATGCAGATGCAGCAGAGGTGGCTAATTGCACCGCAGCAAAGTTGGATGGCTCAGAGGGCGACATTATGATGTTCGAGCCTCACAGATGGATCAAGGGAATCAATGACTACCTGAATGGTAAGCATTATAGCTGCTACAGTAGTAATGTTGCCATGCCATCTGTTCCGAAAGCAACAGTCATTTTGCTGAGTGAAATACAAAATGGTGGCAATTATCGCAAAGGATATAAGGTAATGAGTGGCAAGAACACCTTGCAAAACTCATATACAGCAGATAGCAGCTATGCCGTTTGTCGTGTGTCTGTATCAGGCTATAAGCGTGTTCGTTTTCCTTCTGTGCCAGGCAGCAATCTTGTTGGAAGCATTTTCACGGATGATTCGGGAAAGGTAGTCAAAACCATCGTTGTGCCAACACTCAGCAACAAGTTTGAGGCTGGTATGTACTTGATTTCAGACATCCCTTCTGGTGCGACATACCTCAACTTTACCGTATTGCAGACCGCTGAGTTTGATAAGGTGGTATTGAGCAACAGCGACAAGATTGAGGATATGGAACCTGATTGGGTCAATGAGGATGACTGTTTGTGTGCAACTGTAGGAAGTTCTGTTGTAGGCGATAAATTGAGGGCGGTGGTTACTGGTGGCAGCACCACGTCAAACTTGACATGGAGCGACTTCCACTATTATAGTGTTCAACGTGGTATGCAGCAGATTGACGCAAGTATGCACAGTGCCATTGCCAACTTGTTCTTTGCCAAGTATGGCCGTAGGGATGCCCAAGACCAATGTGGAGCTGGTCAGCACACCAACATGAGAACTACAGGCGGAACAATGGCATACGGCATGACTGACACCATTGGTTATAAGGCTGCAAAGGCAATCAACGCAAATGTGACAAATTCGCTCATTGACAACTTGGTGTACCAATACGCATGGTACAAGGTTAATGGTGAATATGGAGCCGTTGATGTCAAGCAAGTAAACAACACTTGTTGCTTGGGTTATGAAGACATATTCGGCAACAAGTACGATATGATGGACAATGTGGATTTGCCAAATGACAGTGGCAATGCTGGCAAGTGGCGCATTTGGATGCCAGACGGAAGCACACGAATGGTAAAAGGTACGACTAACAGCGGAAACTGGGTAACAGCCGTTTATCATGGCAAATACATGGATGTCGTGCCAGTTGGCAACGTCAGTGGTTCATCCAGTACGTATTATAGTGATATATACTGGATAAGCACATCAGCAAGCCGTGTGGTTTATCGTGGGTACGACAGTGCGGGTGCGTATGGCGGTGTCGTGAGTGCGAATGCGTATAGCGATGCAGCGTTTGCGTATGCGAGTGTCGGCTCACGCCTGGCCTTCCACGGAAAAATCGTCTGGGCGCAAAGCGTCAGTGCGTTCAAAGCGATAATCGAGGTAGCGTAAACGCAAAGCGTCAAAGCGTGGAGCGAAGCGACAATACGAAAGAAGGCAGTTAGGATGATGTTCTAACTGCCTTCAAATGTATTTCGTTCCGGCGAAGCCGGTCGATTTTTTGGAATTTTTGAGGTGTGGGGTATAACCTTGAAAAGTTGCGTTTCGTTTTTGAAATTTTAGCGTTTCGTTCCAAAATGCGAAAACATTTCGTTTTGCGGATTATAATAATATAAACTAAAAAATTTAATTTAAGAACAAGAAAAGAAAGAATAGTATTTGATTACCCCCGGGCGAAGCCAGTGATGAGGTCTGAGAGACCCGTCCATTTCGCAACTCTCAAAACTAAAAATTTGTATAACACTTAATAAGTAAAAGATTATGAAGAAAATGAATTTGCTCGTTATGAGCTTGGTATCAGCAGCAGCGTTATCTTTCTCAAGCTGCAGTAACAATGATGATTTAGGTGGTGGTTCTGGCAACCAGTCACAGGTGAAAGGTTTCTATATGACATTGGCTGTACAGACTCCTACTAGTAATGGTACAAGAACTGCACAGAGTAACGAGACCTCTGCAACTGCAGCAGAATCTGATGTAACTAGCGGTACTCTTTATCTTGTAGATGCTAATGGTGAGGTAGCATTCTCAAAGAATATTTCTGCAGCCGAGTGGGAAGCAAGCAAGATTCCTACACAGGGACAGGCTGGTAAGACCCAGATACAGATTCAAGTAGAGAAGGTAGCTGCAGGTGCAAAATACAAGGTATATTTCTTGGCTAACACAACAGATGCAAAGCCATGGGAGAACATATTAACTGCGAAAGAAAAATTTGCACAGCCATACGTAACAGCCAACAATTTCGTTATGTTCAACCAGAATGATGCTACTAGAGACGGAAATGGATATACAGTTGTATTCACAGATGCAAACAAGGATAGCAATGTCCCTGCTCAGGTGACTTACAACAAAGAGACAAGTCCTATCAAGATTGAGCGTATTGCTGCTCGTATCGATGAGCCAAATCCTGCATCAAACAAGATTACTGGCTATGTAGGAGAAAACGCAACAGAAGCAGAGAAAAGAGCAATGGCTAATGTTCTCGACAAAGTTAAAGAATTGAAGCAGACTCGCTATGCTATTTCCAACTTAGCAAACCAGAGCTACATCATGCAAAAATGGGCAGATGCGACTACACTGACTATTCCTTCTGGTACAGGCTTTACTTATTATAACCCTGCAGCAGAATTCGGTTCAGAGAAAAAGTTCGAGAATGCTGATCGCTTCACAGCTGCAACTGCAGCATTCGCTCATAAGGACTATGTCTTCGAGAACAATTCTTCAACATCTCCTTCAACAATGTACTTCGAGTACAAGGTTACCCTTAAGGATATGACAAATGCTGATTTCCCTAAGGATGGCACATTCTATCGTTACAACAACGTTATCTATAAGAGTTTTGCAGATATTCTCAAAGCTTACAAGGATGTTGCAGGTCTCTTCAAGGGTCAGACAGCTGACCAGTTGAAGGCAGAATTGGAAAATGCAAAGAAACCTGAAACAGGTGAAGGTGCAAAGGATGTAGAGACCAAGTTGGCTGATTTCCGTACAAAGTATGACATCGAGGTGTTCAACGAGGGTAAGACATACTACAAGCAGGTTATCCAGGATCAGTATCTTAAGAAAGGCGAGGAGTCGATTCCTAATGTTATCCAGCGTAACAGCATTTACCAGTTGACAGTAAACAATATCTTCAACATTGGTGCACAGGTTCCTAACGGAAAGATTGACGAGAACGCTTTGTTCTACCTCGACGTAACAGTTTCTGTTAACCCTTGGGTTCTCAATTCACAGAATGTAAACTTGGGTGAGTAATCATTCTTCAAGTTAATCAAGCAGAAACAGAAAAAAATGAATGCTCCGGGGATGCACCCCCATCCCCCGCTCTCAAGATAATTCTTGAAACAAAACAATACTCTCAATCTCCCGGGGGCAACCCCGCCTCCGGGAGATTCAAAAAGAAAAAGATGATATTGCCGCCAACAGATGGCGGGAACCCCTATCGTGCTGAATCAGCACCACTCAACAAGAAAAAAAGGATGCCGGAGGCTACCCCACTTCTTACGCCCTACGGCACACTAGATATAAGTATAAGTAAAAGAATTAATAAAATACAAACGATATGAAACATTTCATCATCAAAAACGGTTGCAAAGTGGTTTGTATCTCAGCCATCGCACTCTCTTCGCTTTCATCATGCATGAAAGACGATCTGACGAATTGTCCTGCACCTAAGGTGTCGCTCAAGTTCGATTATACATATAATGTTGAGAACGCTGATGCCTTCTCCCAGGAAGTGAAAAACCTCAACGTCTATGTTTTCGATAAAAACGGTAAATACTTCGATACCTATACGCAGTCTGCCGACAAATTCGAAACGGGTCACAGCATGGACATCACAGACTTACAGGAAGGCAAATACACCTTCGTCTGCCTCGCTCGTGACAAGAAACCTACAGGTAGCAGAGCCGACGGTGACGACGAGATGGAGTTCAGCTTCACCCAACTCACACCGTTCGGCTGCCCTCCTCGACTACAAGGGCGACAAGGTAAAGGATGCCAACGGAGTAGAACAGAACAAGCCGATTACCTACGTGCCTTACAACGAGAAACTGGTGGTGAACTCCAGCGGTAATACCCAGGTTGAAGGTGAAGAAATCGACAAGGCTCTGGTTTACGACCTGTCTTCTTCCAGAATGTTCGAGCGCAAGGACGATGTAAGCACCCGCAACACCGACAGTAAGGAGTACGACGACAAGCGAATCGTAATCACCGACAAGCGCACAGGCAAGGTAATCTTCAACCACTCACTGCCATGGTTCCTCGCTCTCTGCGGCGAGCGCACCGACAAGGGCTGGGAGGATCAGGAATACCTCGACCGCCAGGATCACTACACCCTCGTATTCTACGTTCCAAGTCCAGGTTCCGACTACCACATGGATGCTAGAATCAAGGTAAACGGATGGGTTCTCAATCTGCAGGACGTAGATTTAGGATCCAAGTAAAATGATCATAAAACAGTAACAAAGTAAAAGATAGGAGATACAAGTTATGTTCGATTTCGCAAAAAGAAAAATCTGTGCGAATCAACTGACTAGCATAATGAAGGGAATAGCAGCATTGGCACCCACCTTGCTGCTTACCCTGATACTAACATCATGTATGTCGGACGGTTACACAGATACAGCTGCTGGAAAGAGTGATACCTACATCAACCTGAATGTATCAACTCCTACAGCTCAGGCCAGAGTCAACGCTCCTGCCAATACAGCAGGAACCAGCGGAACACTCGGGCAGAACGAAACTTCCCCAAATCCAACAGAAGAGGAGAAAATATACAGTATCAGAGTTTGGGCTTTCAAAAGCGGCAGCGCTGAAACTGCAGCACCAATAGGATTCAAGGCAGAAACCGGCCTCAACGAAACCGGTTCACATCAGGTAAGTATGAAATTGTTGCGCAAAGCAGCAGGTGATTTGGATAATATCGACCTTTTCATCCTGCTCAATGCAGAAAGCATTGGAGTTCTGAACGATAACAATTGCAATAGAATGACGCGCAAGGATTTGAAAGCTGTAACTTTTAACTCAAACTTCGGTATCAATACAGATGGCAGCCCTCAGGCTAAAGCAGTTCCTGCTACAGGTTTACCAATCTCACGTGTCATTACAAACATCAATGTAAAAAACAACATTGCAGATAATGCAGCCGAAGCAGCTACCAAACCTGTAAGTGTTCCATTGGTTAGAGCCGTTTCCAAGCTCCACTTCTTCTTTGCCCGTAAGACCGGCAAGAATATAGAAAGTGTAACCGTCACCAAGATTGAAGTAAACGGAGAGACCCTGACAGCAGCAAGCCCGGTATTCCCAGAAGCTGCAACAAATGCCGAAAAGGATACTAAAGGATTGACAGGAAGTCTCAATGGTCTCAATTACCTCACCAAGAATTTGATATTCGGAGCTATTGCAACAAATAAAATCAACCCTGTTGCCGATCCTAAGGTATATATTCGAAATACCAGAGAAAAAGCCCAGGATTATATGACTCGTCTCAGCACTGGTGTACAGGAAGGTTGCAGAAGCTATCTTCGTGAGACTGACAAGACCATAACTGGTAAGATTTATTTCAAGTCAAATGCTTCGCTTGCAGAAAGATCGGTTGATTTTAAGATTCCAGAAGCCTATCGCAATCATGAATTGGTTGTATATGGCTACTTCTCTGGAGAAGCATTACTGGATCTCAACTTAAAATACTACGTAGCAAACTGGAATGAGAAGGCTGCTACAGATATCACATTTAATTAAACTATTGGAGGAATCATAATATGAAGAAAGTAATGAAATTAGCATACCTGCTCATGGGAGTAGCACTCTTACTCAGCAGTTGCTCGGAAGACATCTTCCCGGGCGGCAGCGAGAGCAACGAGGATGTTACCATTTCGTTGGCCTATTCTGATGTTTCCCCAAGAGACATCGTGGTCAACTCCCGAGCAACAGATGCAGAGGAGCGTCATCTCGGCAACCTCTACATCTATATATTTGATGGCAATGGTAATTTGAAGGGCTACAAAGGTATTGAAGGTGAAGTAAATCTGAATCAAAATACCAGCAGCACCACCAAAGCAGAAATAACTGGCATCAAGACAAGAAGTGGCGAATCATACATCTATGCAGTAGCCAACATTTCTACGGGTCTATACCCAGTTGAGACCAGCAACGGTACTGTTGAAGCAAACAAGTTACCTATTAACTTGAATGAAGAAACAGCCCGTGCCGGAGGATATGACTTCACCCTCGACCAGCTGAAAGCTTTGACTTTCAAGCGCAACAACACTTCCATTGATATTACAAATGCATTCTTAATGAGTGGTGCGGTACAAGATGGAAAACTGGTGAATATCACAACCGCAGGTGCAATCGCCGGCGACGACAATGCCATTCGATTGAGCCGCATCGTATCAAAGGTAAAGTTTACCATCAAGGCTGCTAAGACAACAGGAGTTACCCGTTCATTTAAGCTGGAAACTTACGACATTATGAACATTGCTGTAGATGGTTCGTTGGTAGGAAAGATTGATGGAAACAGCAGGAATAAGACGACAAACGTAAACAAGAACATCGGCAACACAGTTCGACCAAACGATGTGGAAAATGATGCTCAGTTTTTCGAAGTCTATTTGCCTGAAAATCTTCAGGATGCAGTTCACAACGTAACCACCCAAGCAGAACGTGAAGATGACAGTCAGAGTATTCCGAAAGTATTTACCAATGCACCTGCTAATGGTACATACGTAGTATTAAAAGGTAAGTATGAAGAAACAACAAGTAGTTCTACTAAGAGTGCCGACGTTACCTACTATGTTCATCTGGGCGACTGTACTAAAGATAAAAACAACTATGATGTAGAGCGTAACTGCAAATACACCTACAACATCACAGTAGCAGGTGTAGATAAAATCATCGTAGAAGCCAAGAAAGAATCAGGAGCAGATCAGCCAGGTGCCGAAGGCGTGGTTTTGGAATATGGTGCTACTGGTAAGAATATGACACTCGACAGTCACTACGAGTACATGGTAATGCGCTTCTATCAGAATGATATCCAAAAGTTGAAAAGAGCTGGTAAAGGCTATTTCTATCAGGTTTATGCCCTGGGTAATCATACCGACGTAATCAACGTGGGCGCAACAACTGTTGGTAAAGATAACGGTGTAGATACAAGCTGGATTCAGTTTGCAATCAAATGCAGCAGAGACGAATCTAGCAGTAAATACAGCACAGATAAAACGAGCAGAGGTACTGCATGCAGTTATCCTGGCACGAAATATGCTAGCGATCTCTACACTGTAGATAGATTCTTGAAATATCTCTATGATAATGCAGAATCAAGTATCTGGACAAAAAGTGACAGTAAAGGAAAGTATATCGATGCAACATGCTTTATCAGTGAGAACTATTACAAGAATCTCACATAAAATCAATATGTGAATAATATTGACAAGGGTGCCTTTTATGTTGCTAATGAGGTTAAGACCAGTAATGATGGCAGAAGCGTTTACGCTCAGACACAATATGGCTTGACCCAGTATAACATCCAGACCTTCTATGACAGAAGCAAAGCTGGAAGCATCACTGCTTACGGTTGCGAGACTATCAATGATGAAGAGGGTAAAGATTTTAGTGTTAATGGTGGTGGAAGCAAGTATAATTCTGACGGTACCGATAAATGGAATGGACGTGCCAATATGGTTGCGGACATAAATAAGAGATCAGACACCTGGGATAATCTCAAGGGCAACAAGTCTCTGATCAAAGCGTGCATGTCGAGAAACCGAGACCTGAATGGAGATGGCAAAATCAGTGACGATGAAATCCGCTGGTATGCTCCAACCATTGATCAGTATATTGGTATCTGGATTGGTGAGGAGATTATGAGTAGAGAAGCAAAACTCTTTAATAGAGCAACCTCTACACTCGAAGGTGAAGGGGATCGTATGTTGTATTATAGTTCAATAAATAACCAGAACACTTACTTCTCCGAAGAAGGTATGGCTACGAATCATTATACCTCCTGGAATACCTACTATCCTCCAAAATTGGTACGTTGCTTACGCAACCTGAAATCAAACAATGAGGGATATAATTCTAGGCCAGATGAGTACTATACATACAATGCAACGAACTCCACAGTGACACTCGATAAGGTTGACGAAAAGGCTTTGAATACGACAGGAGATCAGGGAGAGCTGAATGAACATGAAGAACGTTCCGCAGTCAACAAACCAGCAAGATCGTTCAGAATTGCAGCCAATACATATCCAGAACAAAATAGTAGTAAAAGTAGTATGGAGAATGTTGTATATGGTAAATTCAAATGCTCTGGTAAGTATTATGAAGGAGACTATAAATGGAGAGTGCCAAATCAAAGAGAAATGTCTGTAATGTATATAATCAATCCAAGCAAGATCCAAAATACTTATTGCAGAACAAAATTCTCAAATCTAAACTTCAGAAAGTCTTGGACATATACTTCCGTTTTCACAATGGCTACCAACTGGAGTGACAAATCGTTAGGTAAAGTCCGTTGTATCAAGGTTCAGAAATAGCAAGCAAAATACAAAAGTTAAGAATCATATATCTGTAAGAGAGGAGGGAAGGAAGTTGGGAATACTTCCTCCCCCTTGTTTTAGTTATTATAAGACATTATTATCATTTACTATTATACAAATTTGCGAAGACTAGACTAGACTGGTCGTTGGAATTTTAGTTGCCGAGGTGACTCACCTTCTAAGATTCCACGACTTTTTTTTGTGCCCCAACATCGCCCACCAGCTGATATCCGCTTGCACAACAGGTGTTGGGCGAGCGCATATCAGCTGTTGTGCGACCGAAAACATAGGCATCCCCGGCTTATATCATTAATTCTTCCGGCAACAAGTAAAGGTTACTCCGAAGACTATTAACGTAAAAACGATACAACAATAATAATACTTTCAAGAAACGACGAAAGTACTTACAAGATACAAAGATGATTGCAATCAATTTGTGGGACAATGTCCCACATTTTGGAACTAGTATAATTTTCATTAAAAAAGCAACCTAAAAGTTGCAACTAATCGATATTGTTTATATCTTTGCATTATAAAAGCATTAAAGATATGAAGTTTGCTAGAATCATCCCTGGTTATGATCATCTCTGGGCTGTTAGAGATGAAAGTCAAAAAGCAGATGAGCTTACTCGTTTGTTTCAAAGGTGGAATAATGCCAATTATCTACTGGACTTCTTTCTAGCTAATCTTGAAGACTTACAAGGATTCTTCCATATTGAAAAAATAAGCGACGCTATTAAAGATACAATGGAAGATGCAGATGAGTTGGAAAGACTGATTCTGGAATTTCCATATACAGAACATCTAGACGAACTATTTCATCCATTAAGTCTTTCAGACAATAGAATGAGAGAATTAACTAGGGAAAAAGCAAGAAACTGGGATAGAAAGAAACATGCTAGCTGGCTTAGAATATACGCTATCAGAATAGAGCCTAATGTATATATTATCACAGGAGGTACTATTAAGCTAACAGCTAAGATGCAAGATAGAAAACATACCCAAATAGAACTTGACAAACTGAATATTTGCCGAGAATATTTAATACAGAACGGGGTGTTCGATCAAGATAGTTTTGTTGATTACATAAAGGAGGAATAAAATATGAAAGAGAAAACATTAAGATTCTTAGAGGCACATGAAAGCTATGAAGCCTCTTCATTTGTAGATGAAGCCAAGTGGAGACAGGAAAACAATGCCTGGATAAGATGGTCTCAGAGCATTGCTCTAAAAATTGTTGATTTCATGCAAGAGAACAATTTATCAAGGGCTGATATTGCTGAGCGATTGGGATGCACTCCACAATACGTAAGCAAAATATTGTCTGGAAAGACTAACTTCTCGTTCAAAACCATTGCAGAAATTGAACGCCGACTTGGTATTTCCTGTATGGAAAAAGCTTTTGCGTAAAGCTGGCTTGTAGCGCTTATTGCCTCACTATGGCATAACATTGCCCCTTACCAGGGCAATAATCTGCCATTGCCAGGCACAAAACGATACG
>ERZ1023706.35-NODE-35-length-34112-cov-25.417124_pt1 | contig 34112 bp, 28 predicted proteins | sample MGYA00380351_ERZ1023706 | MGnify/ENA primary metagenome ERZ1023706 (study PRJEB33179, sample SAMN07449038) | human gut metagenome | biome: Human-gut; feature: Human associated habitat; material: Faeces | host: Homo sapiens | place: India:Kasaragod | collected...
GCACATTGGTACGAAGACCGATGATACCACGTGAAGGAATATCGAACTCGATATCCACACGGTCGCCCATGTTCAACATAGAGGTCATATCACCCTTTCGACGGGTAACCATATCAATCATCTTAGAAGCAAACTCCTCTGGTACGTTGATGGTCAACTCCTCGATAGGCTCACACTTCACACCGTCAATCTCCTTGTAGATAACCTGAGGCTGACCTACCTGAAGCTCATAACCCTCGCGACGCATGGTCTCGATGAGCACAGAGAGATGGAGCACACCACGGCCCGAAACAATCCACTTATCAGTGGTATCCTCGTAAGGCTGAACACGAAGAGCGAGGTTCTTCTCCAACTCCTTGTTCAAGCGCTCCTGAATATGACGTGATGTACAGAACTTACCCTCCTTACCGAAGAAAGGAGAATCGTTGATGGTGAAGAGCATACTCATGGTAGGCTCATCTACAGCGATTGGAGGAAGTGGCTCTGGGTTCTCGTAGTCGCAGATGGTATCACCAATCTCGAACTTCTCCAAACCGACAACGGCACAGATGTCGCCAGAATCCACATGGTCTGTCTTCTTATGACCCATACCCTCGAAGGTATGGAGTTCCTTGATCTTGGTCTTCTCCTGGGTACCGTCACGATGGCAGATAGTTACGTTCATACCATCCTTCAAAGTACCACGGTGTACACGACCTACGGCGATACGACCGGTGTAAGAGCTATAATCAAGAGATGTGATCAAGAGCTGAGGAGTACCCTCCAACTGCTTAGGAGCAGGGATAATCTCCACAATCTTGTCGAGCAAATAGTCAATGTTGTCTGTTGGCTTGTTGTAGTCATCGCTCATCCAGCCATTCTTTGCCGAACCGTAAACTACAGTAAAGTCAAGCTGATCCTCAGTAGCATCGAGGTCGCACATCAGGTCGAACACCATCTCGTACACCTCTTCAGGGCGACAGTTAGGCTTATCTACCTTATTAACGACAACGATAGGCTTCAGTCCGAGCTGCAAAGCTTTCTGCAGCACGAAACGAGTCTGAGGCATAGGACCCTCGAAAGCATCGACGAGGAGGAGGCATCCGTCTGCCATGTTGAGCACGCGCTCAACCTCACCACCGAAGTCAGAGTGTCCTGGAGTATCGAGAATATTAATCTTAGTACCTTTCCAATTGATAGACACATTCTTTGAGAGAATGGTTATACCACGCTCGCGCTCCAAGTCGTTGGAATCGAGCACTTCGCCGCTGTTATCCTGGCCGTCACGGAACAGCTTACCGGCGAGCATCATCTTGTCAACCAAGGTAGTCTTACCATGGTCAACGTGTGCAATAACTGCAATGTTTCTAATGTCTTGCATTTCCTTTACCTTAAATACTTAATGAATTTGGGTGCAAAATTACAAAAAAATCCCGAAAAATTTGCATAATTCACTGAAAAGTTGTACCTTTGCACCGCATTTTAACGGAAACCACCGTGAGGAAGGTCCTAATGTGCATAACATTCATTCATAATAATTAAATTTTAAGTATCACAGCTATGTATTTAGACAAAGCAAAAAAAGAAGAGATCTTTAGCAAGTACGGAAAGTCTAACTCTGATACTGGTTCAGCTGAGAGCCAGATAGCATTGTTCTCATACCGTATTGCTCATTTGACGGAGCACGTTAAGAAGAACCGTAAAGATTATACTACAACACGTGCGTTGACACAGCTTGTAGGAAAGCGTCGTGCATTGCTCGATTACTTGTATGATCGCGACATCAATCGCTATCGTGCTATCATCAAGGCCCTCGGTCTTCGTAAGTAATCTGAAAGCAATTTGCTTAAAGACATTGAATCCCATCATTCTCATTGAGAGTGATGGGATTTTTTTATTTAGAAAAGTGCAAACTATGCAAACGGCTATATATAATAAGGAGGAAAAGACAAATAGATTAAAGTATTAGAGAACCTACCAAATCATAGATTCTCTAATAATGTCTTCTTTACTTGAAGTTGATATTACGCATCTCAATATAGTATTTATCCTCAAAAGGAATCTTGATATAGCTGAAACCAGTAACATTAGCAGGAACATTCTGTATTGTAAAGGTTGCTTTTACTGGAATCTCAGGTTGAAGAGTTCGTGCTGCCAATTTCACTTCTGGAGTATAAGAATTTCCTTCCGCATCATAAGCTATATGGTTTCCGTATTCTATGTCTAGTCCTTTAGCTGAACTTGATAGATTTTTAAAAGCCATATTAACCGTTACGGTATTACCTATCCGAGTACAATTATTGTATTGAACATACAATGTAGGAAGCGAACAGTAAATGTTGCTAAGATTCGTATTCTGTGCAAAAGTAACAGGAAGATTTCTCACTTCCAATCTGAGCGACTTATTAATATCTGAAGAACCTTGACCATGTTCATCATTGCACGTAAACTTTAAAGACTGGATTGATGTATATTTCTTATCATAATTCTTAACCAACACATAGCCTTTAACAGGAATGCCTACAGGCAGACTCTTCACGAAATCAGCATTTTCACCATTAATATAACCCTCTATCTCGTGATTTTTTCCGTCAGGACTATAAGCTACACGATAGCTTTCCATATGTGGTCCAGTAGAACCAATGCCAAACTTCACATCAGAAGAAGTATTGTTAGTCAACAACAATCTTACGACAACATCATCTCCCCAATGTTCACAGCCTGTTACCTTCAAGTCAACTCCATAAACAGTAAAGCTAGCACCTATCCCCGTCTTGTTACCAAGAGAATTATTAGATGAAGAACTAGATAAACTACTAGAGCTACTATTCGTTGAACTATTACTTGTGTCAGTTGTCAACACTTTCTCAGCTACCTTTCCTAAAGTTTTCCAAAAGCTCTGAGCAGCAACATCTTGAACACTCACAAGAGCTAAAACCATAGTTATGGCTACCACATTTTTCTTATTCATATTTTATTTTTTTTATTGATTAAACAATTTAAAATAGAGGCAGGTTTTGAAACCCACTATCCTTACTTGGACTATCAAGGGCAATAGCTTCTGAAAGATGTAAATCTATTGCCCTTAATTATTATTTTGCAGGATAATAAGTAATGGTTCTTGTCTCTACCCAAGAAGAGCCATTAGTTCTTCTGGCAAGTCTTTTAGTCCAATTACCTTTAGCATCCTTAGCTTGAACAGTATATGAAACCTTTATCGTAGAAGTCTTCTCCGTATTATAGTCCTCTATCTTAGAGATTGTCGAACTTACATTACCATCAGTCCCATAAGCAAACGTTGTCACAATCGACATTCCAGCATCCTCATAAGTATGTTTTGCCAACTTACCTTTAGCGTTGTAAGTAAATGTATCTTCACCACTACCAGGATTATAATAAGCCGTGTAAAGTTCGCCACTTGTAATACGTCCCTTAGCATCCCTTGAGCATTCAGAATAAAGAGCATCACCACCCATTTTAACAAAGGTTCCTCCATTCCACTTCAAACAACGACCGTTCTGAGCAAAAAGAAGCACTTCTTTATTGGCATCTTTCGAAAAGCCCTTATAAATGCAACCAGCCTTGTGGTTCACCCAGGTACACTGCTTTACTTTTCCTTTCAAATCAAAGGCTGCCAAATCTCCTTGCGCCTTCACCAAACTTGGCATCAACATAAAAATCAATGCCAACATTACATAAACAATACGTTTCATAAAACTAACTATTTAAAATGTTTATCAGAAAGCCCCCACGCCAATAGACGTAGGGGAACTTTATTATTTTCTAAATTTAATTGTCTGAGACGAAGACTTCAGAACAAAGACACCAGAAGGCAATGTAGATAACAAATTACTCCATAAATCTGGCGAAGCTGCTAAAGTTCTAACAAGAATACCATTCATATCATATACCCTTACAGTCTCACCTTGTTTGAAGATGGAGCTGAAAGTTGAGATTTTGGCTATGCTTGTCGTACCATCATTAACCAATTCAAATTCAGCTATAGACTTATCTGAATTCAAAACATAAGAATATTCATTCCTACTCCAACCCCAATTATGATCAGCATAAAGGACACAAACACTATACTTGGAATTATCCGTAAGTTGAGGAGTTAGAGTATATGAGCATATCAATTTATTTGCAATAATCACATTAGTAACAGAATCCACAACAACTTCCTTAGATTTCTTATCAAAAAACAAAGCTTTGACAACAGCATATTTTGTTATAACAGCTCCCTTATCATAACTATCTAAAGAAATTCTTAAACCCAATTGTACCGAGGTGGTAAATTGACCAGTTCCTGCCATACGTTCTGACGCGGTACTAGTCTTTTTACTCCAAGAAACCAATTCGCAAGGATAAGAAACACCTTCTACATTATTTTCTATGTTATAATTATGATAAGGCTCCCGCTCATAATTTTCCGTTGGCATGAGGCTTGCACGTTCACCATCAGGAGTCAAATATTTGCACTTAAATTCGTAATTACCACTTAAAGGATAAGGCATTAATTCCAAAGGTCTTGTTTGCCCAGGAGTCCAATCCTTTAGAGAAGCCACTAAACGTTCCGCTCCATTATCCCTATTAACCATATAAACATTCACCGTTACAGGTTCCTTTACTTTATTAGCATACTGGAACTCCGGACGGACAGTTTTCAAGCATTCTGTATTCTCTAATGGGTTGTAACCTAACAAGTACGTTTCGTCAGGATTATATCCAAAAAAATGACACCATGCCAAATCTATTCCATCCAAAATCGGATAACTTGGTTTTTCCTTCACATCAATGTAGAAATCTTTGGCAAGAGAAATTCTTGTTTCTTTTTCAGGCAACATAACCAAATATCTACCTGCTGGCATCGTAAAACTATTCTCCACATTGATAGGAGAAAGCCCAACAGCTTTAACTGATGTATAATTATCATAGAGATGTTTAAATGAGAAAGAGCTCGTATTTGAAGTGCCATACACCTTACCTGTTTCTACATTTTTAAACTGCAAATACGAGTTGTTAGTAGATCCTTTAGCCTTGAGATAAAGATAGAACTTCGTACCAGCAAAAATCTCACTTGCAGGTTGAATATCCTCAATTGTCAGAGTTTTCACCAAGTCTTCACCTTCCAAACCATGAATAATCATACCAGTTCCTTTATTGACAATTTCCATGGTAGGAATAATCTGTTTTGGAGCAGGACATAATTGAATTCTGCCATCAGCATCTTTGTAAGCCGTACGTATCTCATACACTCCATCCGTCACATCTGTTGGTACATTATTAAATCCTTGCGACAAGTTCCAACGATTGATACTTGGCCATCCGTTAAGCGTCTCGTTATAGTAACCACCAGGCAAATTCTTGACGATTTTACCATCCTTAGCTAAAACCGTCGTAAATTCAAACTTTTTATTTTCGTATGTACTACTAATCAACTGGAAAATCATTTTTTCCTTAGATGTAACAATACTCGAAACAGACCGTGTAGAAATACTTGATTTTTGCTTACTCTTTACAGCATCACCCCTTCCTTCCTGCCAGTCACATACAACAAAAGGTTGGCAAACTTCATCCGAATAGTAAGCGGTAGCACGAGGCTTGATGCCAATAATCATACTATGGTCACAACGATAACCTTGCTCATAATTAAAATTACCGCCAGGATTAAGAACTGCTACATCATAATAACCGTCAGCAATGCCCGTCCATCCCCAATTGACATGAACATAATTTTGAGAATCAATGCCATCTATCACAAAACAATGATTTGCAGCAGGCTTAACATACATACCAGAGCCACCAGGTAAATCGCTAGCGGAATAGATAATAGGACGACCTGCAGTCAACTCCTCCTGAATCATACTCATCCACTTATCCGTAGAAATATGGTAATCGCTTGAATATCCCCAACCTATAGAATAATGGCTTTCACGAGCCACATACATACACTCGTAGTTATAATATTTATTGAGGGCAACAAACGGCATATTGGCACTAGTTGAGGTATAGTCAAAATCAGCTTTACATGCAATACCACACTCCAACATCAATTTTCCTACTGCATCTTTCTGAGTCTGTGTAATATCATGTTCGATATATGAATTAAGCATATTCTTCCAATCATAAGTAGTAGAAGAATAATCTATCTCATATTCTGTTTCAGAATCTACATGCGCATACTTTAGGCTACCTCCTCCTTTTTGATTTTGATGATAGTAGTTCAATACTTGTGCCAAAGCTACTGGTACACAACCAACTATAGCCGTTTGCTTTCCATCAGAAGGACATTTACAGTTATAAGGAGCACTCTGGCCCCATTGCGTTTTTATCAATGGAGCTACAGGAGTTACCGACGGTCCCTCCCAACCAGGCTCTTTTGTTGCCAAAGAACTTGAAGCCATGACTGCCTGATAACCAGTTAGCCAAGTTTTCATTGCCTCAGGCACATTGTCCACATCAAGACTCCCCGAGTCTGAATATCCTGCAACGGCAGTGTTTCCATTTCCTGTGCAAACCAAGGCAAAACCACCACCTTGCACATTAAAGGCATAGACCTCACCAGTACTTTTCGTACTAGAACTTCCAACACTTTTTGCATTCGCTGAAGTTGTCCCTACATCAAGTTTCGATGAAGACAATTCCAACTTGGCATTTCCTTTCTTCTGCTTTAAGAAATCTAAAGCCGCATTTTTAGCATCTTCTTCCGTTTGCGCCATCGCTGGAAGAGAAGCAAGGAACATTCCCAACAAAAAAGTTAATTTAATTTTTCTCATAAGATTACAATTTATTTTGATTTTCATTAATATTCCAAACAAGAGCAAAACTGTCATTTATACTTTTTTCAACATACACTTAGGAATATAGGCTGTAAAGATGGTACCCACCCCATTTACAACTATGCCAATTCTTGACTGTCCTTTGATTCGGCATACATAACCTTCTAAGCCTGCAAACTTACCATCCACGATCTTTACGACATCGTTCTTGGCAAACTTTATTTTATCATCGGCAACAAAAAGTTTATTATCATCACTAATCTCATTCCACCTGATAAAACTTTCCATCTGACACGTTGGAATAACCAAGGGTTTTAGGCCGTTCTTGCCTAAAGGCCGCCCTCTGTCATCCTTATGTGGAACATAATAATGATGGAAGAAATCAAGTTCTCCTTTCCCGATATACTGCTTCATCTCTTCCTCACTACTCTTCACAAACAAGAAATTGGGAATCAATGACACTTGGCGATGTTTCTTCTTACCTTTATATATATAGGTTTGTGTCTGCAAAGGCAAGAATGTTTTAATCCCTTTAGCCTCCAAAAAGTCTTTCGCTTTCTTTTCCTTCCCATAAGCAGCACGCATTAAAAACCAAACCGCCTCTTCCACATTTGCTGTAGAAGAGGCGGTTGGATTATTTTTATTAAGAATAGAATCTGTAGAGTTATCAGCACATGACTTAGATACATAGTCGGGGGACACTCCATTTTGTACACTACGGAGAGACATAATGTTTTTCAAAACACTACTGGAAGGAGAAGATTCTCCTGGACTTTGTCCTTTACTCAAAGAGACAGATTTGTTTTTATTAAGCATGAAGCACTCATGTTGTTAGACTATAAAAAAAGAAAAAGCGGGGATCATGCCCGTCACCCGTTCCACAAACTGAGGCCCTGAGATTGCCCTTCCCCGTTGAACGAGCAACCACAGACCCCACGCCGATATGATTAATATACTAAATGATATTATCATACAACGTGGCATCTACCAGTTGCCATGTTCTTGACAGGGAATTGAAATTTCTCAGGTTTCAGTTTGTCATGAACAAGCGCTTAGCAAACGCCATTCCCAATTTACAGAATGTCCCACTTCCCTACTCGCCACAATCAGCACATTAGAATGCCTCTTACAGCCATCGGCATGGGATACATTTGCAAAAATATAATAAATTATCGGAACCACAAAATTTTTCATGATATTTTTCTAAAAAACTTCATTATTCTTCTTATTATCAAGAAAAAGTGCTAACTTTGCAAACAGCTATATATAATAAGGAGAATCAGTATGATTGCACAAAGACTGCCAGAAGGAGTTACCTCTTTTAGAGAAATCAGAACAGGCAACTACAAATACGTTGACAAAACCGATCTCGTTTGGCAAATTGCCAATGGAAGGAAGTTCAATTATCTAAGCCGTCCTAGACGGTTTGGCAAGTCTATTCTTGTCGATACATTGCAATGTTACTTTGAGGGAAACAAGGAACTTTTCGATGGTCTAAAGATTATGCAATGGGAAAAAGACTGGATAAAATATCCTGTCATTCGATTCGACATGAGCATTGCAGGTAACACTGCAGAAGAAATCAAGTCTTATTTTGACTATGCCTTCAGCAATTACGAAGAGCAATACCATATCACCTCTACAAAAAAATCTTCCCTATCAGTCAGATTTACCGAAATATTAAAAGTCGTACATCAGTCCACAGGACAACCTGCTGCTGTTTTGGTAGATGAATATGATGCTCCTCTCCAACACTCTTGGAAAACTCCTTATCATAAAGAATGCACAGAGGTTTATCGCCAAGTCTTTGCTGTACTAAAGTCGTCAAGTACTGACGAGAGATTCGTGTTTATTACAGGCATCACTAAATTCACGCAAATATCTTTGTTCTCAGTACTCAACAACTTGACAAACCTCAGTGTCTTACCAGAATATGTGGCAGTATGCGGCATCACCCAACAAGAAATTATCGAATACTTCCATGAAGAGTTGGTTGAATTGGGGGAAAAGAATAAATGGGATAAGGTTACAACATTACAGAAGCTTAAGGGTTATTACGATGGTTATCATTTCAGTGGTGAAAACATGACAGACATCTTTAACCCATATAGTCTAATATGTGCCTTAGCTCAAAAGAGAATCAAGAATTTCTGGGTAGCTTCTGGTGCAACCACCCTATTATCTAAGTTTGTTGACAATATCGAATTGCGAATCAAGAATTTCGAGAAATGCTACATTGACAGAGACATTTTAGAAACATCAGATGTTACAGGAGGTGGAGCAGAACTTTTCCTTTACCAATCTGGATATCTGACTATAAAAGCCGAAGATGAGTGGAGCTACACATTAGGATTTCCAAATTACGAAGTGAGAAAAGCCCTATATTCGATGGCACTTCCTGCTCTTACCGCTCGTTCACAGATGGACATTCAAACCATGCAAATCTCATTCTACAGAGACATGAACCTCGGAAATATTCAAGGAGCAATGGATGCTCTGAAGCAACTAATAGCTGACGTGCCATATAGCAACAAAAAGTTAGCCAGCATGGATATGGAAGAGCGTTATCGTTTGATTATAACTTCCATCATGTATGCCGTAGGATTACGTCCGCAAGTGGAAAAGATGATTAGTACTGGCAGAATCGACATTGTGGTTGAAGCCAACAACTACATCTATGTGATAGAGTTAAAACTCAGAAACAATGGAGGTTTAACTGCTGCCAAGCAACAAATCATCAACAATAATTATACTGCCCCATTCCAAGCAGAGAATAAAAAAGTTGTTGCTCTCGCTATAGAACTAGATGAAATGGGTAAAGGCTTGATTGATTGGAGCGAAGTGGAATAATAACGCAAAATTTCCCCTATAAAGGAAAGATTTCATAGAAAAGCTTCCTTTATAGGGGAAATTCTTATTAAAAATCATCATCGTCATCCATTCCGGATGCCAGATTCTTCATCAGTGATTTCAGATACTTCACTCTGATACCATAATTGAAGCTTTGGGTTGTACTGACACCAGCATAATTGATAGCCACCAACTGCCCCTTGTGGTTAACCACAGCAGAACCACTACTACCAGGCAAAGCAGGAATGGAATACATAATCTGGTCGGAAGCACGCTGACTAACAGTGCCCATATTAAACTGAGCCTTGATACCATCCTTGGTCTGAGCCAACGAAGGACCACGATTGAAACCAGTCAGGAACAGTTTATCATTCTTATCAGATCCAAAGAACTTGGCAATACTCTCCGTAAACGAATAATCCTCCAAAGGATCATCATCCGGAACCTCGAAGATATACTTGCCTTCCGGTGTCTTCTTATCCTTCAACTGGATGACAGCCAAATCATGTTCGTGATCAACCTTCAGTACTACACAAGATGAGAAATCAGAATTGCTGGTAACAAAAGTATTGTTATAAGCGATACTTACACGGTTGTGATATCTCACCTCCGATTCACTTGGACGGATGTCACTCAGTCCATTGTAAGTATCAGCATACTCTTCTCTCTGACTTTGAATGGCATCACGGTATTCACGGATACGGTTGAAATCATCCATGGAATAAGCATCACTATAATTCGCTTCATTATAAAGCGCCTGAGCCTGCTCCAACTTTTCGCCTAAGGCATAATACTGTTCTGCAACCTGCTTCTTCACACTTTCGATGACAGCAGCAATCGACTTATTGATATCCTTCTCCGTACGGGTATTGGAAACAACATGCGCATTGGTCACGATTTCACCATTTTCAGAAACAAAGAATCCCGTGCCAAAGCCATTAGACAAACTTACAGAGTCCTTATCTGCCGTCAAGCCTACGATGTCTCCATCCTCATCAAAACCAGCAAAATAAAGAGACTCACCATTGGAAAGTTCCACCTCATAATAGCTCTGGTTCTGAATGAGAACCACACCAGAGGCCATCTCCTTTTCAATAGAAGACTCTGATTTGTTGCCGCATGAGGTAATCAATGCGGCAACAAAAGTCAAATAAAATAATATCCTTTTCATTGAGGACTATTTTTATAGGATTAAGAGTCCTAATCCAACTTAGAGAAATCTACATCGTCAAGAGCAGCAACTGAATTCGTAGTATAATCAGAACCCCCAAGGTCTTTCAGCAAATCAGCTGTTGTCTGTGAGATGGTATTAGCATCTGTCAGGCCCAAATCAGAAAGGGTTTTTGAATCAACTTTTGCTGCTATTGGTTTACCTTCATCATTGAATGCCTGAGAGTAAGTTTTCAACAATTTTTTCTGCTTACCAAGAGACATCTTCAACTTATAGGCTGACACGATATCACCAATACTCAACAAACCACCAGTCAGGGAGCCGATAATAGCAACATCCTTCTTACCTGTCAGAATACCAAGAAGCAAAGGAGCACCAACCTTGGCTGTAATACGGAGCACTGCATTGTTAACCTGCTTAATCTGCGCATCAACAGCCTCTTTGCTACGCTTGTTACCATTCTGATCAATCAGGAATACACGATATGACGGAGTACCATCCTCATTCAGAACTTCCTTACCATCTGCATCAGTCTCTACAACTTTCTGAGCAGAATAAACAGGAACATTACTCCATTGAACTGTAGTTTCTGTCACATTGAATTGCTCCAAGAGCGGTTTCAGCAAACCATCAATAATACCAGCAGAAGCATTTACACTAAACACCAAAGCAAAAGCTACGAGAGCTAATTTAAATACAATAGACTTTTTCATAAGTAATAATTATTATAAGTATTTTAATTTTCAAGATACATTTTCAGTCGGAACTGGCGCATGGTATAGTCACCTTGAGACTGAGCCATCACGTTAGACATATCCAGGAATTTCACCTTCGCCTTTTTCTTGTAACCGACAGGACGGAAGAAGAAACCAGTTGGTAAATCAGAACGTTTCAGATGCAGATCGACAACACCATCAGGTCCTGAAGTTCCCACCTGACTAAAATCTTCAGACTTACGGATTTTATGGGTCAAATCACCATCTCTTTTGAGATTTCTCATCGCAAAGCCCTCATCACCATAATAAGCCCAAACCTCCACATTCTCCATCGGACCCGTTTCCTGGAAACCAGAATAATCGTTTTGCCATTTTACGACGGTAAAACGCAAATCAAGAGGTATCTTATCGATTTCCTGCTTGAGTTTCTCAATACCTTTAGAATAATAATCACAAGGATTACGATTGGAGAGATACTGGAACATCTCCAAGGCACCAGAGGCACAATCTACCAACTGCTTTTGAGAAATAGTTTCACCCTGTTTCTTCCAACCAACATATTTATTAAACAATCCATTTGCATATCTGGTATAGAGGATACAAGAGTCACATTCTGCAAGATTGGCATTGATGACTGGGGTCAAATCAACCTTAAAGTCCTTAGCACTTTTCACATTCATGAAAGTACGCTTGGCATCCTCATATCTGCGCATCTCAAAGAGGCGTGCAGCTTCAGCCATCAAAGAACCTGCCTCGGTTAGAACCTCCGGCTTGACAGAAAGAATACCATAAGTAGTTTTTTTGTCAGCAACTAAGTTTTCTACTGATACAGAAAGCCGGTTGGTGTTAGAACCATAGACGACAATGTTCTTCATCATCAGCCATTTATCATCCAACTCTTTGAGATCATCGGCACATTTATCCCAGTCGTCCAAATCCTTTTCCTTATTCTTACCGGTATAGTTTTCAAACATCTTCTCATAATTTCTACATCTTTCATTAAGCATTCTGAGTTGATCTTTCATAACACGGATACTGGACATAGGAATGGTCACGATGGTAACATATACCTTATCATCATTCTTCTTTTTTGTCTTGGCAATACGGGCATGTAAATCCGGACTAACCTTACATTGCAAATCGGGATAGGAAGAAACAAACTCTACTGCAGTACTGTCAATACTCAGAATCGGCTCATAAAAGTTCTGTTCATCCAAAGCGATAGGCTTCTCTACTTCTACAACCGAATAAGCCTGCAATAAACCCTTTTTCAGATTGACGGTAAAACGGGAACGGTTGATATCGCCTCGTTTGCTGACCTCTACCTTAGGAAGTTTGCATTCATCAGGATTGACAATAATCTCATAAAGATAATTATTATTTCTATTACGCCCCCTCAATACAGATTTTGCATTAGGCGAGTTCAAGACAGTCACCACCAAGTCAGAACGCTTGGAGAGAACCAGGATACCACTACGCCCAGCGTCGTCAATAAGGTCTTGCTCAGCAGTTCGCTCGCAAGACACATATTGAGACTGCGCCCAAGTAGTCAATGTAAGAAGACATAAGCCTAAAAATACAAATAACTTTTTCATACGCAATAAAGTAAGATTCTACTCTCGAATGATTCCGGCTCCCAAACCGCTCAGAGACATGATGTCAAGATTTGGTTCCTGCTTTTCCTTACCAACATACATTGGCTGCCAAGCACGAACATGAACTACAGGCTCTCTTCCATCATCAAAGAATTCCCACATCAGGAAGAGGTAACCCTCATCACTATAAGTGCTGGACTTCCAGGATTGCTGGAGGCGTACGCCATAGAACTTACCGTCTTTTGACATCGAAATACCTTCTCTACAGCCTCCACTTGGGAAACCATCAGGACCAATCTGCTTAAACTGGACATCAATCCATTTGTTACGAGCAAAAGCACGTCTCAAGTTGGCCATATACTGAGTTTTTGTCTGCTCAGTATATTTTACCATAAACTGCGCCTTCTCATTTTCATCCATTCCATGCATTTTTTTCATGATAACATTACCTGTAATGATACGGGCGTCATCAGCAAAGAACTTTCCGATAGTACCCAAATCTTTCTGGTTGTATGCAGTACGGAATTGCTCCACATATCTCATCACAATCATCTCTCTTTCCTGGCTGACAACAGACTTAGAGCCACAACGGTCCATACTCATACCGGTCTGAGAGTCCATCGCAAAGCGGAAATCAGTGATAACACCTCTGGAATTAAATTCCACCACAGCATCCTGATAAGTATTTGTACCGAAATCCTCACCTTCTGGTGTAATGATCAGAGGGATGTGATAGACGGTCATGGTACCATTTGCAAAAGGCCAGCAACGTTCTACTACATCCTCATCATCCACATAGAATGGAGTAACAGCCCAAAGACGAGCCAAAGATTTCTTGGCAAATTCAGTCATCTGAAGGTTCTTTACCGAAACGATATCATGCGAACTTTGGGCACGATTGATTTCAGTGAGAACCTTAGCTAAGTTTCTCTCAGCTGCATCCATTCCAGAAGGGCGAACAAAGCCCTCATCTACGGTAAGTGTAACATCAACTGCCATCGCCGCAGAGAAGCTGGAAATGCAGAAGATCAACGTCAATAAATATTTAATAGACTTTCTCATAATTAAAATCTTTTATTCTAATTTCTGGAGATTACTCATTTATGATAAAACCAATCGCACCACATCCCGGATAGTTATTGGTGGTATCTTCCTGTCCTGTCTTCACATTTTTGCGAGGTTTACCAGGAGACAAAATGGCCTTTACTATCCCATCTTTATTATACATAGCTAAATAATACAATGCTGGATTATCCAACTTGGCGTAATAATCATAAGTTTTGATCTTACCAGATTTCGTATAACCCATAATTTTAGCTGCCACATCTGTATATTGTGTCAAGGCTGCCAATTCTACTGCAACAGCAGGAAATGTTGTTTGAACGGTTGAAATCTCCTCCACCTGAGAAGTCGCTGCTACAGGAGTATCCACATCTGCTACAGGAGCATTTACTTCCTTGGAAATAATGGTTGCATTATCACCTTTCTGGATATCGCTTTTTTTGACGTACATAAAACTTCTGAACATGTTTCCACGAGGCAAAGACATGGTCGTATAAAGTTCCTGACGGTTGTTCAATACGAAGTTGGCAGTTCCCTTCAGTTTTTTCTGACTGGCAGCCCACTTGTTTATCTCATAATTCAGTATTTCTTCAGCCAAGTCTCTTGCATCCTGTTCTGTCTCAGCCGTAGCCTCGCCATAGATATAGAGATTGCTTTTCTTGACTGATGCAATCTGTTTTTTCTGCTCGTCAACTGTTTGAGCATGAAGTGTTCCACCAAAGAAGAATAACAATAGTAGAACTAAAAGGTTACTTGATTTCATACTTATACTCGTCTTTTATATTATCTGTAAAATACTTCTCTACAATGTTTTGCAAAGGTATGTAAGGATACAACTTTGCATCTACGACATCGTCCTTACCCTGCAAGAGGCATATCGGAAAACGGAAAGAAAGCACATGATTGTAAGCCAAAGGCTCATTCAAGATAAACAATGTTCCCGACAATTCCTTTTGAGAAACGGTCTTGATACCCATATATATTTTCGCTCCCTCTGCCCGACAGAAAGAAACAAACTGCTGCAAGGTAACAAGGAGTGAATCTGTCTGATAACCATATTTGTCAACCGCCAGTCTCAGGGAGATTGCATTTCGGAAAATGCCCGTCAACATGATGTTGTTTATACTCTTGGCTACACTTCCTTTACTGCATACCAGTTCTTCCTTGCCATTGACAGTCCTAAAATAAAGTTTACTGCTGATCAGATTGCTCAGGTAGTTTCCATTATCTAAGATCCTTGCATCCTGAGAAGTGGAAACCTTAGCATTCTCCCACCCTTTAAGAATTGTCTGATTGTCTAAAGAATGATGTTTCGGCAAATCTCTTACCAATAGGGAGTCCATCTCTATCATATTGCAACCTTTGATCAACTGGCAATCTGCCTGAAAAGCAACAGTCACCGGTTTTCCTTTTACAGTCCAAGTGACCCGATAACCACGTCGCTTGATGTATTGTATGGAGAAAGGACAGTTTTCATTGACCATACGCAACATATTGATGTTTCCTTTCGTGATAACCACATTATCAACATCCAAACGCTGTTGCAGCGTCTTTCCATCCAGCAACAGGTCAAGTTCAAGCAGGTAACGCTCCAGAAAATCAAAAGCCGGAGATTCGCCATACGCAGCCATCAATTCATTGTGGAAAAGTTTATAACCAATATGGCAGACATCACCAAAGGCATTGGTTCTGATTCGCAAAGGTTTCCCCTTAAATGTATATAAGGTATCATTATTCGTATTCTTTCCTATAGTATCAGGCAGGTTCACTCCCACAGCATTCGCTATCTTGGAGAGACGAACATTGTAGTATGGTGTGGCGACACATATCTGTGCCACCATCACCAATAATACTATAGTCAGTTTACGTATCATGGCTTCACTGCTGTTATATCACCATCATGTTTCCAATAACCCATACCGCCAGAAGGAACTCCGTTACGGAACTCACCCTCATAAGTATCTCCTGGATTAGCCACATAATCTTTAGAACTGATGATGCGATGTGTTCTCTTGAAAACAATCTTACCATAGCCATGTGGCTTGCCATTCTTGCTTTCACCATAATAAACACCATAGCCCAAGTTGATACTGCCACCTGGAGGGGTCGTCTTTGGCTTATTCACTGTCACCTTGACCGTTGCAAACTTATCACCAGCCTGAGCTGTAATACTTACAGTACCTGCCTTCAATGCCTTGACCAAACCAGTTGCAGAAACAGTTGCAACAGAAGCATCTGAAGACACCCAAGTGATAGGAGCTTTAGAATAATCCGGTGCCTTGGTAGCAGATAATTGCTGAGTTGCACCAACCTTCAAGGTTGCAGTAGCCGTATTGGTTGTCAAACCATCTACCTTCATGGAATCAACCAAAACAGGCTGTGAACCACCTGGTTCTTCTATAACTTCTTTCTTTGGCTTAATCGTATATTCACAAACAGCCTTGATGCCATCTACACCTTCAAGGATCACACGTACTTTACCTGTACCTTCCTTTACTGCAGTTACGATACCATCATTAGAAACGGTCAGCGTTCCATCCTTGCTTGCCTTCCATGTAAATGTACCTTCGCAACCATCTGGAGAGATCGTTGCACGCAAGGTATCCATATCACCAACCATCAAAGTCTTTTCTGTATGGTTGAGCATGATATCCTTTGGAGTAGGAGACTTCAGCAAACTATAGACACCATAGCCACCACCGCCAAGAACAGCAAGACCACCTACTGCGATACCTATAATCAAAGGCCATTTAGTTGTTGTTTGAGGAATTTCCTGCAAGGTGTTCTGCTTACAGCAAGGACAAGGAGGTGTTCCACCCAACGTGTCTATTGTAGGAATCTCGATAACCTCATTTGCATCTGCTTTGGCGCAAACGCCAAAGTTCATACATCTATATTTTACTACATCTTTCTTAGCCATATTCTTTATAAATTAAAAAGGTTTATTATACTGAATAGATTCAAAGGCTTATAGGAATAACTTCTAAGCCTTTGAATCTGAAACTTTTTTTAGCTCAATAAACTACCAAAGTCGATACCACCAACATTGCTTGGAGCAGCCTTCTTTGGCTGAACTGGTTGCTGGATAATCTCAAGAGCTTTCTTGGTCCACTCCACGAACTCAAGGAACTCAGAAGAACCCTGATTGCCACCACACTCTGGCAGAACAACCTGTCCTAACAACTGCTGGATCTTAGGAACTAAGGTCTGCTTACGGGTATTGATATTCATCAGAGTTGTACCCGCTACATCCTCATACTTTTCCTTCAAACTCTCACCGAGACTCTCTGTAAATTCAGCATTATAACCTATCTCGATAAACTTAGAGCCTAATGGTTTCAAAGATTCCAAACCGAGCAATGGGTCCTTGGATACAATACCGAAGGCTGTACGACCTGTACCATCCATCAAATCGCCATGTTTGATATAGTCGATAGAATAAGCAATGATGGCGTATGGCATGTAAAGCGCACGGATTTCAGAACCCTTCAACTCTGCCTGCAACTCCAACTTCGGATAATGCTCACCTGTGCCTTCAGAGTGAAGAACAACTCTCATCTGCTTGCCTTCTGTACCATTTACCAAGAGATCGTAACGCTCCTTGTAGAATGGCAGATACTTCAGACAGCGGATTGGGAAGCAATAGGTAATAGCCTGGACGGTCATCTCGTTCTGACGGGAACCGTTCATATCAACATATACCTGAATTCCTGCTTCAACAGAACCCTTCAGCGCATCTCTCAACTTGTTGGCAAACTTGGTCACCTTATCATTACCCTCAACCTTTGGCAGGTTGACAAGTACGATCTTACGGTTGATATTCAAGCCCTGCTGCGGAACAGGATTGTTCTCACCACCAACAGCACTCTGAAGTTCAGCAGGATTCAACTGCAAGAACACACCACTCTCGATGATCACCTTCTTGGCAAATTCCTTCAAAGAATCCTCATCGGTATAGCGCTCACTCAACTGCTCAAGAATGTTGCGGTTGATCAGTTTGGTATTTGCCTCAACCAAGATATCCTCATGGATAGCGATTGACTTCTGGCGAACTACAGTCTCCATCAGATCTGCCAAAGAATCCTTATCGATAGTGGCATTGGCACGACTAAATGTAGCATCTGCACCTATCTCCTCTACGATGCTGGCGCGAACGGCATCAGCCAGTCCCTTCTGATGTTTCTTATCCTTGATCACCTGCTCTGTGAAGTTCTTCACACGCTGCTGGTCATAGAAGCGGATAACTACTTTCTGCAGGTTGCTCAAACCATTATTTTCATCATTGCAACGGGCAGCAATCATCGCCTCATTGTATTCTATAGCCTCATTCAATGTAGCTACAAAGATTTCAATATCGCTGCGCAAACCAGAAATCAAGTTGCTTACCTTAGCTAACAACTGCTGTGCGAACTCAGCACCCAAGACCTCGCAACGCTTCACCATCAACTTCTGTAAGATGGTAGAATGCTTGGTCAGATACTTACCCTTCACCAATTTTTGGATCAGCACACCAGCAAAATCCTTCTTGTTCATCTCACGCATCTGGATGAGCTGGTCAGACTGCTGACGGGAATTCTGAGCAAGCGTCTCCATGTTCTTACGCTTCTTGGCAATCTCATCAGCGATGCAGTCAACCAACTGCAACATGTTATAGAGAGACAGATCGCCTACCTTCCACTGGTCGAAGATATACTGTTCGATACGACTGCGAATCTCACGAGCATGACTATCGCAGGCAGCAAGTTTATTCTCGTAGAACTGCTTAGTACCGCAGTTGCGGAACAGTTCGTTATAACCCTTCTCGCAGAGTGCTTCCAACTTAGCCAAAGGCTGGTTTTCCTTCTCAGCCGCCATAGCCCATCTTGGAATAATACCTGCCCAATAAGGAGCAAAAGCACCAAACTTATTCTCTTCGTCCTTGAGAATAGGAATTTCAAGCATCAGGTGCTTATCTGTAATACGCCACTTCTCCTGCAAGTCTGCACTGGCTGCAGCAGAATTGAAGTCCTTGTTAGCAGGAGCATCACGGTAGCCTAAGTCATCACTCCAGTTGCCATAACGCATCTGCAACAATGCCTGACGACCGAATGAGTATGTGAAATATTCAATAATTTCCTCTTCAGGAATGATAATACGCTTGAAACCGAAAGAGCTGACAGCCTTTGTACGATAAGGAACAATCTGTCCTGGTTTAGCCTTTTCATAATATTCCATTGCCCAGTCAGCAATATTCTCAAAAGAATAACTACGCAAGAACTCCTGAGTATTGTCATTGACATCGAGGAAGATACGGCTATAAGTAAAGTCGGCAAGAATCTGTGGCAACTCATGATGAGACTCTACGAGATAACCATGTTCATTGGCATTGCTATAGAGTATCAAACCATCAGCAACCTTTCTTACCTTGTCCAACTCCATTCTTTCGTGAAGTCCGGAAACATCGTATGGTTTGAAATTACCAGAAAGCAAGGCATTCAATTCCTGCAATGCAGCATATCCATTAGCATGATACTTGCCAGCATCACTCTTTCCTGGAGGTGTAATTTCAGGAACCATCGCATTGACAACGATAGAAGTACCCGTCTTTCCGTCCATAGACAACATATCCTGGAACTGTGGCATCATACGGGTTTGGGAAATCACATCAATAATAGAACCAGAACCTGTACCACCAGCCAAACCGGTAAATATATAAATATTGGTACGCTCAGCATGAGTAATCTTGTTTACCCTGTTATAAGCACCCAACAAAGCATTCTTGTAATTCTCAACACTTGAACCGAAGAGGATACGACCAGCACGGCGCTTCTGAGCTGCAGCAGCACCCACCTCACCGATTGTTTTAGCCATTACCTCACCATCACCGATCAAGCCTTTCAAGCCTGGATAGTTCTTTGGATTAGCCAAGATAGATTTGATGTCAACACCCTTAACGTTGACAAACTCATTAGCAGTGAACTGCGCATTCTTTCCCAAGACATACCAAGTCTTGTCGCCAGGCATCATCTCCTCTGTGCTTGAATCCACATAGAGGAAGGCGATAGGAAGTTTAGCACGCTCATCATCATTATACTCCTGATAGAGTCTTTTACGGAAGGCCTTCAGTACTTTTCCACCGGTACCGCCCAAGCCTATAAGAATGTGATTTTCCTTCATATTATTTATCCTTTTAGTTATTATCAGTTTATATTCATCAATGAGAGATATCAATATATTCCCAAATCTTCAAACGACTCATCGAAATTGCAGGAAATCGGACGTTTTCTGGCAAAGATAGCGATGACAACAGCAACGACTATCACGAAAAATGCCCACCCTACTCGATGCCATATATAGGAATTCAAGTTGCTGCGGAAGGTTTCAGCCATAACTGCAGGCAATTGGGAGACATCATTTCCTGAGAAATTACAGGTTCCGAAGAACAGACCGAACAAATGATTCTGAGATGTAATTTCATCCAATATCTCCTGTGATTCCTGCGCAGTAACCAGTCCACTTGCTCCCTCTACCAACTGCTGGACATAGATTTCTATGCTATCAACATAGCTTTTCGCATCGATAGCTCCCATCATCAGCGAGAACTGAATCGTGAGCAGCAGAAAGAGCACCGCACCTGTTATATAGAAAGAAACAGACTCCACAATGCCACGATTAAACTGTCGTAGCAGAAAGTACAATATAGCCATGACTGCTGTTGTAATGACCACGCCATAGAAAATGGACATAAATGCAGTCGTGAATAATTGGAAAAATATCATTTGCTATCGCTTTAAGTTATTAATTAAGTTATTTCAAGATACATAAAAAACATGTCTTTTGGTAGAAAAGACACTTTTTACGCTTGCAAATATATAATAAATATTTGGTAACACAAAATTTTTCCTAACTTTTTTTATTTTTAACTTTCATAAATATCATGTTGTGTACAGAATACACTTTTGTAATCGCCTTATATACAAATATAAATAAGGTTTAATATATAAGATTGTACTATCTCCCTTATTACATCTGATAACAACATGTTTCGTTATCAAGAAGGCGATATACCTCTATTTCTCATCATGAAAAAGACATCATGAGAAAACAGAAATATATCGCCATAAGATATTTATTTGTAATATTGAATTCTACGAGTTTCCTTCCAACTTCTACCGTCACTGCTTTTTGCAGAACGCGCAGTCCAGTTGCCATGTTCGTCAAAACTCTCGTAGGTATAGATGGTGGTATCTTTGAACTTTTCACCTTCTTCGGCTCCCATTTCCCAAGATTCACCTTCGCAAACTTTCTTGATGAGATAACCTTTCTCATCATAAGTGAAAGTCGTTTTATCTTCACCTTCACCATTGTGCTTGATTTTAGATACCCATCCCGTCTTGCTATCATAGGTGATCTCTTCAGAATCAATACAGTCGTATTCACCTTCCGTATATTTTATGATTCGTTTTTGGGCATCACGCTCAACATCAGAGAGAGCATTTTGGATACTTCTACCATTATATGTATTCCACTTACCTTTTTCGGTAAAAGAATAAGAAATCGAATTATCATCATTTCTCTCAGTAAAAGACTTCACCTTTCCTCGCAACTCAAAGTAAGCAAGATCTACATCACCAGGCTTATTCATATCAGCCTGTTCTGCATCTTCCTTATTTTCCTCTTGTTTGATTCCAGTTAATTCCTCAACATTTTCAATAATACCATCCTCAAGCAATTCTTTAGCTATTTTTTCCAAGTTGCTTTTAGCTTTCTCTGCATAAGAGAGTAATTCCTCATCAGTAGGAACTACTATTTTACTGATTTTATCTAAAGCATACAGAGCGCATCTATATCCATCAAACATTTTAACACCATTCCGATCATCACCACAGATACTGTAAGCAATAGAAGCCCTGCCATTTTTAAAGAATACGCGAGCTGGAAAAATAACAGAATCATTTTTATCCAACATGAAGCAAAGTTCATTGTAGTAACTCGGATTTTCAGCTTTTGCTAAGACTTCTAAATTGACTTTATATTTTCCTACCATAGACGCTTCCATGTCAGTAATTCCTGCAAGACCTTTGGAGAAACTAACTCTTCTATGACTAATAATTGGCACAGAATCAGACACCGGTTTTTCCCTCAATTCTTGTACTTTTTGGGATGGAAGAATCTTATTCCATTCTTCTATATATTTAGTGATGATCTCATTACGTTTATCCTTATTGTCCTCAAATTCCAACTCTTCAACGCATTTCTGCTTCAAGTCCAAATACTGTAACAGATAGCCAGGCATTTCGCCAAAGATACCCTCATTGGTCAACTTACTGCTTGATCCGCCACTACAAGAGGCGAACACAAAAGCCAGTACCATAACGCCCAAATTCAATAAAAATAAGAAATACTTTTTCATATTGTAATCTTTTTAAATTTATAACTCAGATTGATTGGTCAAACAATGTAATTTATCAACTTTTCCTATTTGCTGCATCAATTCGCAAATTCAACATATAAAGATAAAACACCAAACATTTACAAAGCTCATTCCGCAGCAAACAAATAATGTTTTTAATCGTAAGACTATAAGAGTAGAAAATATTACTTATAGACTTTTTTACCATTAATAACAAATATGCCATGCCTATTTTGCACATCAACTTTTCGCCCCATCAAATCATAACCATAAGGGATATCAGCATCAATTTGCAAATTAGAAATATCAGATGATACAGATTTCAAGACTTTAACATTTATTACTCTGGCTATTTTTGAGCCATCTATCGTCTCTATATATACTTTAGCTTCTCCTTCCCTTTTGGGAACAATTACTCCATCACTATTTACCGCAAGTATCTGTGTATTATCACTTTTATAAACCACATTAGGTGCATTTTCCGGGGTCGTTTTTATTTGTATCTGATATTTTTTTTCCAAAGGAATCTCTATATTTTGTTTTTCTATTATCAAACTTGTAATATTCTGTTTAACCGTTTGTACTAACGTAACCAAACAAGAATCTGATAACAAGGAGCCATCTGTAGTTTTTGCATACACATATATTCGTCCATATTTTTTTGGAACAAGGACCCCATTTTTTGAAATAGTAGCAATCTGCGAATCAGAAACTTCCCAATGAATATTTTTGTTGGTAGTCTCAAAAGGAGATAATTTTGCAGAAAACTGATGTTCTGTATCTGTTGACATACTATAATTTTTCTCAATAATATTTATTTTATTTGCTAAAATTATAGGCTTTTCATTTACTGAAACTAAACAGGATGCAGATATATCTGTACCATCTTTTGTTGTTGCTGTTATTACGGCTTTACCAACAGACATACCATACACTAAACCATCTGATGTGACAGCAACAATAGCAGAATTACTAGATGCCCATTTCACATTTTTATCCGTGACATTAGTTGGCGATAATGTCACTTTTAGCTGATAAGAGTCATCTACATACAAATTAAGTTTATTGAGATTTAACATTAAACTGGAAGCCTTAACTGGATTTACAATAATTTTCACCTTAGTACTAATACCATTTCCCGCACGACAATATATATATGCATATCCAGCCTTTTTCCCCATAACGACCCCGTTATTGTTTACCGTTGCAACAGAAGTATTACTACTACTCCATGTTAACGTTGTTTTAGCTCCAGCCTCAAGTATTTGCGGTTTGTATGTATATGAACCACCAACTAGTATAGTGATTTCAGACGGGAGCTTAATTTCTGTAACAACAGGAATATGTTTTACTGTAATTTTTAACGTTATATAAGCCCAATCTGTACCTGATACATAACATTTTTTAGAAGAGCTATAATAATTATATACATAATCCATTCCTATTTTTACTTTGTACACACCACTTTTCAATGCTTTTTCAGTAAGTGTATAACAATACCCCTTATATTCTGGTGGGTACAAACCAGAATTTGGATATTTATAAGTAGTTACATGCTTTTCTTTTGTTTCCTCAAAAGCACTTTCTGGAAGATTCATCGTAGTCGAACTTTTTCTAACGCTAGAAATCGATCGACTACTAAACCCCGTCAACTGATTATATATGTCAACAGAAAAGGACTCTCCCTCCCAAACTGTTATATCTAACTCTTTATCCTTTATTATATGGCTAAATGCTGCATAACTATAATGGGAAAAACTAACAAAACAAAATAAAACAAAAATAAATTTCTTCATAATTTACAAATAAAAAATCACACAGATATATCACAAAGAAAACAACAGAATTATCTTAAATACCAAACTATGATTCGACTTGCTACATAACAATTATTATCCCATAGCCTGAAGTACAAGATTAATTTTAATATTACCACAGTCCTATTTAACTCAGGATTGTAAGATTTTCATTCTCTATAAATGAAAAGTCGTTATATGAATTTCCTCAGCAGAGTTACCGTCGGCTTAAACTTATAAAAAAAAACGAAATCAAATTGACATAAAAGCCGAATTTATAATCAATATACTTACCGTTCTTTTCGTTATTAACTCAATTAAGCCATTCTACGATTTACCCCCTCACTTTATTCATCTACAATCTAAAAATAAAAGGAACACTATACCTTACCCTAACAGGTTTACCATCCATTGTTCCAGGTTTCCATTTTGGCATCGCATTTACGAGTCGCAGAGCTTCCTGGTCCAAAGCAGGATCAACACTTCTCAACACTTTTACCTCCGAAATGCTTCCGTCTTTTTCTACTACAAAGCCAATAATTACCCTTCCTTGAACATTATTCTCTTTAGCTGTAGCAGGATAATTCATGTTAGAACTCAAGAATGCCATCATAGCGGCTCTTCCACCTGGGTAACTTGGCATGTTTTCTACTACATCAAAAGTCTTTTCTGTACTCTTTGAGTTCAAAGAACTATCAGCTACTTTTTGCAAAGACATAGAAGAACTCTTAGCCGGAATAACAGAAGATACAATAGGATCATAGCCGAAACTTTGGCATTTACCTTCTGTATCCATGAAATAAACCTCATCGGTAGGGATTTTATTCTCAGGGAATAAGAACTTGACCAATTTACCAAATACCTGATCAGAAGCCGCAAGAATATAGTTGACTGCGGCTTTTGACTTCTGAGCTTCAGTATTTGTAGTCAAACGGAGAAATGTATCTACATCTCCCATTTCGTTTTCTTCTTCCACTTCATGCAGAACAACTGCACTTTTCTGTTCTGAATCATACTGCACATCTATGGAAGTACGGGCAATGAAAACAAAATGAGAAGACAGAATAGGGGCTGTCACAAGTATCGAATTTCCATCAGGACTTGCAGTTACAAAAAATGTAAGATTGGTATAGAGTCCACTTTTGCGTCTGAGCCCCTCCCTTATTGTAACCAACGGGCCTTTAACTTCTTCTTCACGTTCCTCATCATAACTGAAGTTACGAGGAAAAGCAATTTGAGAGGGTTTCGCATTCATATCGACATCTACGACCTTGCAGAAATCTCCTTTAATCCAAGCCAATTTAGCATTAGCATGCCCAGGGTTTTCTCCATAAGAATTGGCAATTACTCCTACCTGATACCATCCGTTCTGAGACTCTATGTTGTTTGGATTCACTGGCAAAAAATCACCATTCATAGGATGGAAAGTTTCTACAAAAGCCCCTGTCATGGAATTTGGTCGATAAAGTTTCGACTCAGTATCAGCAAAAAATATTTTGCAATATGTATCGTAAGAACCGCCATCAGAATTCCAACGCATCAGTTTGCCGCCATTTACACTTGGCGTACGACGCAGATTTACATTGTCCTGAGTAACAATAACAAAACGCTTAAAATCTGGTACTTTCACAGATATCCTATTTGTCTGAGCTGATAAACTTACATTAGTAAACATCAGCAAGAAGAATATTACTCCAAAATTTTGAATAACTTTATTCATAATCCTATCATTTTAAATTTAAAACACATACCTGATTTTATTTAGAGCACCTCCAACATCCCTTTAGGAATATAAGCTGTGAAGATGATGCCGACACCGCTGATAACGATGCCGACTCGCGATTGCCCCTTAATATGGCAAACACGACCACACATACCCGCGAACTTTCCACCAATCACTTTCACTTGCTGATCCTTAGAGAAATGCATCTTATCATCGGCTATAAAGAGCTTATTATCATCACGGATAGCATACCATTGCAGGAAAGCAGCCATCTGCTCATCGGGGATTACTAATGGCTTGATGCCTTTAGTCCCAATGGCATTCCCTGAATTATCCTTATGAGGCACATAATAATGATGCAGAAAATCTACAGGATGCTTTCCTATATATTTTTTCATCTCATTTTCAGTGCTTTTTACAAACAAGAAGTTGGGTATTAAGGATTGCATTTTCTTCACTCTCTTTCCGTCTCGCACAAAGCAATGTTCCTGCAAAGGTAAGAAAGTCTCTATTCCTTTAGTTTCTAAAAACTCTTGCGCCTTTTGTTCTTGTCCATAAGCAGCTCTCATCAAGAACCAAACCATCGCTTCACTATCAATACTCACAGTTATTATCTTTTATTACTTACACAAAAAAAACTAACCGCCTTTTCTGCATAATTATGCAGAAAAGGCGGTCCATATAGAAATTACACACTGAAGTGTAAAGAGATTAGCACTTTGCTTTACAACATAGTTGGGGGTCACCCCATTTTGTAGCCAACAGGGAGACGTAGCAACAGAAGGTATGCCACATAGAGGAGATTTTTCTCCTACGTTTTGTCCTTTAATCAAAGTGACCATTTACTTTTATTCAAAAAGTGGTGTATCCATGCAGAATGCACATGTTTAAGTTTCATCTAACATTATCAACATAGAATACATCTGCAAATGTATAATAAAAAAACGAGACCTCCAAATTTTTTCTAAAAAAAATAAAGAGATAATAAGAAATTTTTAAAAATGTAATACGAAGAGTAATGCCATTTTATAGGGTGAACCCTTTTGGGCAGGGTTCACCTTTTAGGATCATAGGTGAACCCTATACTTATAATATATATATAGACAGCGCGTAATAAAGAATATAAAGAAATGATAATCAGGTAGTTATATTACCCTTATTTATACCTTATTTCCCTATAAAAGTAGGAAAATACCTTCACTATCTACTTAGGGTTCACCAAGGGATTACCTTTTTTTGAAAAAATGTATTACAAAAAACTGAGAGAATAAGAAACTCAAAAACAAATGACTTATTTGATGATCTCAAATGACTTGTTTACCCATCTCAAATGACTTATTTGCAAGTGACAAATGACTTGTTTACCTATCTCAAATGACTTTTTTCAACTTTATCGTGACATTAAATGACATTAAACGACATTAAACGACATTAAACGACATTGCCGAAAAAATTTATCCTATCTTTGCATCGTCATTCAGTGGAAGCTGCAAGATTTCCTTCAAAGGGATCATGACAAACTCTCGCTCCTCCATCAAAGGATGGGGAATAACGAGATCTGGTTCATTCACTTTTAAATCATCATATATCAATATGTCAATATCAATAATACGATCATGGTATTCACCATCCACAGACTTACCTACCCTGCCCATCTCGCACTCTATCTTCTGCGTAGTCTCAAGAAGTTGGCGAGGAGCCAATATGGTATTCACCAGTACACAGGCATTGATAAAATCATTGGGAGAAGAAAAACCCCAAGGCTTGGTTTCATAAAGAGCTGACTGGCGCTCTACCACGCCAACCAGCTCTTCTATCTTTTCAATAGCCTCACGAATATTGCGCTTTCTATTGCCCAAATTCGTACCTAAGCTCAAATATACTTTGTGCATGATATAGGCTTAATCGTTCAAAATCAACAGGGAGTCGCCGAAGCAGCCGAACATATATCCATTCTTCACTGCCTTCTTGTAGCAACTATAGACGAGGTCATAACCACCAAAAGCAGCTGTGCTCATCATGAGCGGTGACTCTGGATGATAGAAATTGGCAACCATACAGTCTGCGAGACCGAAATCGTAAGGAGGGAAGATGAACTTATTGGTCCAGCCATCGAACTCCTTCAACATACCGTCAGTACCGACAGCAGACTCAGTAGCCTTGACCACACTGGTACCGATAGCACATACATGGTGACCAGCCAACTTGGTCTGATTGACAAGATCACAGCACTCCTTGCCGATAATCATCTGCTCAGAATCCATCTTGTGCTTGGTGAGGTCCTCCACCTCAATCTCATGGAAGTTACCCAAACCACAATGCAAGGTAATGAAAGCTGGCTGAATGCCACAAATCTCCAGTTTCTTCATCAACTCACGTGAGAAGTGAAGACCAGTAGCAGGTGCAGTAACAGCACCTTCCTTCTCAGCAAATACACACTGGAAGTCATCCATATCTTCCTCGGTAGCATGGTGGTTCTCGCGTTTGTCAATAATATAGCGTGGCAATGGAGCCTCACCCAGAGCAAACAAAGAACGCTTGAAGACATCGTGCTGACCATCCTCATCATAAAGGAAACGAAGGGTACGGCCACGGCTGGTAGTATTGTCAATTACCTCGGCTACCATCTCGTTCACATCGTCAAAGAACAACTTGTTGCCGATACGAATCTTGCGGGCTGGTTCTACCAATACATCCCAGAGACGCATTTCCTGGTTCAACTCGCGAAGCAGGAACACCTCTATCTTGGCATCAGTCTTCTCCTTGGTACCATAGAGACGAGCAGGGAAGACTTTCGTATCATTGAAGATAAAGGTATCACCCTCATCGAAATAGTTGACGATGTCCTTAAACTGCAAGAATACAGGATTGCCCTCAGCATCGACCATGTCATTGCCTTCGGCATCCTTCTTGTACATTTCGATCTTCTCTGACTTCTTGTGAAGAACCATCAGACGAGATTCATCACGACGAGTCACTTCGAAAGTACGCTCACCGTTAGCTGTTTTTACGACACGCTTTGCCTTATGTGGATAGAGTGCGACCTGTGCCTCTGGCAATTTAAAATTGAATTGTGATAGTTTCATGTTATATATTTTTCTCCTTTCTAATTATTACTTATGATTCTTTTTATGAGAAGCCGATTGATTGTTGTCAAGGATACTATCCTCCAACTCCTGTGCATCAAGCCATTCCTGGAAACGGTCGAAGTCGATACAGTTCTCTACCGAGAAACTTCCTGCCTTGGTACGACGGAGAGCTGTCAGGAAAGCACCGCTATCGAGGGCTCTACCGATATCACGGGCCAGCGAACGGATATAAGTACCCTTGCCGCAGACAACACGGATGCTTGCAGTTTTCTGCTCATCATCATAGTCGGTCAACTCTATCTCATCCACCCTAACAGTCTTTGGCTTCAACTGAACCTCCTCACCTGCACGTCGCAAGGCATAAGAGCGGTCGCCATTCACCTTTACAGCACTATAGGTAGGTGGAACCTGCTGTATTTCACCGACAAACTGCTTCAAGACTTCCTCTACCCGTTCTCGTGTGATATGCTTAGTAGGATAAGTATGATTTACAGAATGCTCCATGTCATAACTTGCCGTAGTGGCACCAAGTTGGAGCGTAGCCGTATATTCCTTGGTATGAGTCTGCAACTGCTCTATCTGCTTGGTACATTTACCTGTACAAAGCACCAGGACACCAGTAGCAAGGGGGTCAAGCGTACCAGCATGTCCTATCTTTACCTTGAAGCCAAGTTTCTTGCTGAGCAGATAGCGTACATGCGCCAAAGCTCCGAAGCTCGACATCCGATAAGGCTTGTCGATAGCTATAATTTCTCCTTTTCTGAAATCCATATATTACATTAATGAACAGATAATGGTAACTGCACCGGCGATAGCACAATAGATACCGAAATACACCAGTTTACCCTTCTTTACGATGTTGATCATCCACTTACAAGCCAGACAACCAGATACAAATGCTGCTATAAAACCTACAAGCATAGGGAAGGCATCAATACCGCCCAATGCCTCTTCGCCCTTCAGCCCCTTCAACAGGTCGAGCAATGCCTCACCCAAGATAGGAGGAATCACCATCAAGAATGAAAACTGTGCCATCTTCTCCTTCTTATCGCCGAGCAAAAGACCCGTAGCAATGGTAGTACCAGAGCGTGACAGACCAGGCAAAACAGCAAGTGCCTGTCCAAGACCAATGATGAAAGCATGCAGAGGGCTGATATTTTCCTTCTGACGTGGTTTTGCAAAGTAAGAGAACGTAAGGAGGATAGCTGTCACGATGAGCATGCAGCCAACGATGAGCAGACCTGAGCCAAAGACTTCTTCTACCTGATCCTTGAAAAATACACCTACGATACCAACAGGAATCATAGAGATAACGATATTAAGGGCATACTTTGTCTCCTCATTCATCTGAAACTTGAAGAGTCCTTTCAATATCCAGTCGATTTCTTTCCATAGAATGACCAATGTACTCAACACAGTAGCCACATGCACCATAATTGTAAAAGTCAGGTTATCCTCTCCATTGATGCCGAAGAGATGTGCACCGATAGCCAGATGACCACTACTGCTCACTGGCAGATATTCGGTAAGACCTTGGATAAGACCCAAGACCAAAGCTTCAATCCAATTCATTTGTTATTTATCTTTTGGTTTACGAATGACTGCATAAATGATAGACAGAAAACCTATCAGCGTAACTGTAGGAGCTACCACTATACGACGAGTACTAAAAATGTCCATATCGAAAGTATTCTCATTAGAGCCTGCACCGCTCATCAGGAGAAAACCTAAGATGACAATAGCCATACCGATGGCCAACAAGATAAAGTTGACCTTATCAAATGCCAAATTTCTTCTATCCATGAATATATAATAGTTTAATGTTGAATTTAAATCTTATAAAGATCGCCAGCCTTCATCTTCAGGAACTTGTTGACAGAGATGCTTGCACACAATGAAGTGATAATAATTCCGAAGAGGAATACCGCTCCACCTGTGATGGCAAGTTCTTCCCAACCGAGAACGGTCAGCAATTCTGGTTCGTTCAGATACCAAGCATAGATACATCCTCCTAAGAATGCATCAGCTAAGAATGCAGATAACAGACCTATCAAAATCGCTCTGCGAATAAAAGGAGCACGAATAAAATTCCATGAAGCACCTACTAACTTCATCGTATGTATCGAGAAGCGACGGGCATAAATACCTAATCTTACCGTATTGTTAATCAACGAGAAAGAGATGAATGTCAACAACACAGCAACAATCAGCAAACCTAAACTTATCTTTGCCAAAGATTCATTTACTTTTTCTATCAAATCATGCTGATAAGAAACCTCGGTAACTCTCGGATACGCCTTTAATTCCTTGGAAATCCATTTCAAGGAATCATTATTTGCATAATCGGCCTTTGTTGTGATTTCTATAGAAGGCTGGAATGGGTTTACACCTGCAAACTCGCTTGGATTTGCACCCAAATCGCGGGTAGCCTCCTTCAAAGCACGTTCCTTAGAGATATAATTCAAGTTGTTCACAAAAGGACGAGCCTTTAAGGTTTTGCACATCTGAACAGCTTCTGAATTAGTCATGTCCTGTTCAAACATCACTGTTACTACAAGATTCTGCTTGACATACGAAGACAAGTTTCGACCCATGAGGACCGAAAAGATGACAAAACCCAACAAAACGAGTACCATAGAGGTACTTATACATAAAGTGACCATCTGCAATCCACGATGATTGCTTGGCTTATATTGTTTCTTTCTCATTTTACAAAAGGGTATAATACACCAAATTTTGTGCAAAGTAACAAAAAAATAAGGACATAAACGAACCTTTAACAGTTATTAATAAGTATTTTTGGGAAACATCAATGAATTTCACGTAAATTCACAGTGTTTCAGTCCGGAGGATGAAGAAACATACCAAACAGGGAAAAGGACCGACCTCACGGCCAGTCCTTTCTACATACGGAGTAAAATTCAAATAGGTATGACTTTAAATTTTACCGATTTTAAGTAGAGCTTCGTCATGAAAACAAAGCTCATCTATTACATTTAAGAGAGAATAAACTTACATCTTGGTGATAACACCCTTCTCAGAACTCTCCAGGAACTGGATAATATTCTGAATCTCCGGACCATCTGGCACCTGATCCTTGATCTGGTTGATGGCATCAAAGAGGGATGTCTGACCATGGAATACCAATCGGTAGGCATTCGCAATATGCTTGCGAACCTTCTCGGTAACTTCAGCAGCCTCCATGATGATGGTGTTAGGGCCTGCATATTTCACAGGTTTACCACCAGCAATGATATAAGGAGGAATATCCTTAGAGAAGGTAGTTCCTGCCTGAATCATTGCCAAATCGCCTACTCGGGTCTTGGCATTCTCTACTACAGATGTTGAGTAGATGACACCATTACCAATCACGCAGTCGCCTGCAATCTTGGTACCATAACCGAATACGCAACCGTTGCCGATTACGGTATCGTGAGAGATATGGGCACCTTCCATCAGGAAGTTGTTGTTGCCCAGAACGGTCTTGCCACCCTTGTGAGTACCACGGTTGATAACCACATTCTCACGGATGGTATTGTTGTCGCCAATCACTACCTCACTCTCCTCACCGGTAAAGTTGAAATCCTGTGGGAGGGCAGCGATAACGGCTGCCTGGAACACCTTATTGTTATTACCCATGCGAGTACCGTTCATGATGCTCACGAATGGATAGATGGTACAGTTGTCGCCGATGACCACATCGTCCTCAATATAGGCGAATGGATAGATCTTGCAGTTGTCTCCAATCTTAGCTTTTGGAGAAACCTCTGCCTTTGGACTTATTATACTAGCCATAATAATCTAACATTTAACATTTAACATTACTTAGCACCTCCACCCAATGCATAGTAGAGATTTACTACTGCCTGCATCTTGTAGAAGTCATCAGCTACCTTAGAAAGTTGTACGTTGAGCAGAGAAGACTGTGCCTGGATTACCTCAAGGTAAGAACCGCCAGCCTCTGACATCAACTTACGTGTGTCCTCTACGTTCTGCTCGAGTACGGTGATGCGCTTAGCCTCCACCTTACTCTTCTCATCAGAATAGTTGTAGAGCACGAGGGCATTGCTTACTTCGCTACCAGCCTTCAGTACGGCATCCTGCCAAGTATTGTAAGCCTGTTCATACTGCATCTTAGCTACCTTCAATCCTGCGATGATTCTACCATTCTGGAAGATTGGCTGAACCAATGAACCAACAGCAGAAAGCAACCACTTGCCTGGATTCACGATGCCTGCGCCAGCGGAGTTGGTGAATGCACCTGTACCAGAAATGGTGATAGATGGATAGAACTTGCTGCGGGCAGTCTCAATGCCATAGAAGCACTGAGCTAAGTTCATCTCGGCTGCGTGAACATCAGCACGGTTGTTGAGCAACTGGATGCCTACGCCGGTAGAGAATGTTGCAGGAAGGCTCTGATTCTCCAGCTTGCCACGGGCAATGGAATGAGCCTGGTCGCCGATGAGAAGACTCAGGGAGTTCTCTGTCTCACGAATCTGACGCATCAGGTCGGTCTTCTGAGTCAACACAGCATAGTAATTACTCTCGGCAGCCTGAACAGAAGTACCACGATAACCAATCTTGGTGTCCTTCAACACCTTCATGGTCTCCCAGGTATCCTTGGTCAAACCTTCCATATTGTTAACCAACTCCACCTGCTTGTCAAGCATCAACAAAGTATAATACATATTGGCGATGTTGGCGATGAGGTTGGTCTTTACAGATACCTGATAATCCTTCAATTGAAGAAGAGCCATCTGAGCACTGCGCTTCTGAGAGAGCAGGTTGCCGAAGAGGTCAACCATCCAACTGGCTGTAACAGGCAGGCTGTAAGTCTTGGTAGCAGCATTGCCATCCCAAGAAGCGATAGTTCCCTGTGGAGAGAAAGACAAGGCAGGCACGAAGGCCAACTTGGCACACTTCAACTGCTCTTCTGCCATCTTCACGTTCAAAGCCGCAT
>ERZ1023706.36-NODE-36-length-33855-cov-21.978314_pt1 | contig 33855 bp, 27 predicted proteins | sample MGYA00380351_ERZ1023706 | MGnify/ENA primary metagenome ERZ1023706 (study PRJEB33179, sample SAMN07449038) | human gut metagenome | biome: Human-gut; feature: Human associated habitat; material: Faeces | host: Homo sapiens | place: India:Kasaragod | collected...
GGTGTGTAAAAAAATGGCTGGAAAAACAATAATAGGCAAGTTCTTCTATTATAATCGAATCTACATCATTTCTCCTGTGCCGCAGAATATATAAGATGTAACAAATGCAACTGTAGAATTGGTGGAAAGGATCAAATTGGTAACGGCAACCACCAGAAAGGACCTTATAATCTCTGCAAGCCTTTATAATCTCAAAAAACTATTTGAACTCTGTGGCCCTATGATTTTCCTTTTTTCATTTTACGTCCCACGAAGTTCCATGCCGGCATTTTTTTCAGCTATTGTAGCATCAGGAATAATCTGTTTGCCGGCTTCAATGTCCAGCGTATTGCAGAGTTGGTGGTTGAGGATGCTGCGGTTGTTGTGGAGTGCAGTCAAACCGAGTTTCAGCATTGAGTGAAGATCGCTGCCGTCAGGACACTCCCATCGTAACGAACATCGTGCGCCAGGTAACGCACCATACGCCTAAGTCCATCATCGACCAATATGTGATTCTGCAGCTCAAGATGCAACTCAAGCGCAGTTCGCAGAGCATCAAGGAAATGGCATGGGAATATCATTTTGCAGACACCAGCTTCTTCTGCCGTTATTTCAAGAAACATACGGGCATAACACCGCAGCAAATAAGAGACGGAGCCCACTTTAAAAAGTAACTGTGCGCTAAACAAATGTATGGTATTTTTTAGAATAGCAAGAAGAAAATGAGAAAAACCTGACTCATAATCCAATAAAAAATAGTATTTTAGCAGAAAGTTCTATCGTTTACAAAGAATAGTCGACAGTTGTAAAAAAGCACAATACCAAATAGGAAGTTTGGTGAAAGACAAAAACATTTTAAAAAAGAGAATATGACGCAGGATTGCTTAGATTTACTTTCAACAGCCGACGCAGACAAGCGCTTGTCTAAAGACATCAACGTAATTGGAGTTGAAAAAAACAGCTTCGAAAGTCGAAAGAATGGCCCTTCTCCAACGTATCAAAAAGAAGGAAGACCCTTCGAAGCACCTACCAGCATTCTAAAAAGATAATGATGTATATACTCAACTTGATAATTGAAAAACCATTTCCCCATATAAAACAGAATATACAAGCCAGAATAGTTTAATGCCAAAATGTATAAAATATTGCTTGTTTAATATCATTTTTATCCAAAAACTAATATTTTTCTGTTTTTTTTGTTTTTTCATTCCCCTATTTTTCTTTCCATCCGTTATCTATATAAATTTGAAACATAAAATTAAAATTTTTAGACTATGAGAAAATTCAGTTTGATGATGATTGCTGCTTTATGCGCAGGGTGGGCTCTCCAAGGCTTTGCCCAGCATTCAGTAACTATCAAGGGTAAGGTTAAGTTTATCGAAAAAGACTTCAAGGTCTCAGTTTATCAACGTAGTGGTACTGATAAAAAAATACTTGCCGAGGTTCCTGTGAATGATGACCACACCTATTCAATTACGGTGCCTTTTGACAAACCTGGTACGGCAACAGTAGATTGCGGACAGTGGCAAGGTGTTGACGTTTGGTTGGAAGATGAAAATATGGATATTGATTTTCGTGGTATAGATACCGCTAAGATTAAAATCAAGAATCCTCCTTATGTATATATACGCGCGGGAAAGAAGAATGAGGTTATGAACCTTGTTAATTTTGTGGGTTATCGTGGGTATCAGGCAATGATTGCCATCTCACAGAATGTTTGGAAAACCAAAATTGAAGATCAGAAAGAGAAGAGTACGTTGACTAACGCAATGTATGATGCCAATTATGACAATAGTGATGCTTGGATGAAATATATCGTTGAGCACTATGCAGATATGACCAGTGTACTCGTTCCGCTTAGTCAATTGGATGAAGATAAAGATGTAGATTTGATCAATGCTACATTGAGTCATTTGGAGTCTACATCAGAATCTGCCAAGCAAATTGTGGCTGATTATCGCAAGAAAAAAGCCGAAGAAAAAGAAATGCGTGAGCGCATGAGAGAAGGTAACCCTGCACCGGAATTTACTTTCCAAAACGAAAAGGGAAAGACCATCAATATTAAAAAGTTGAAGGGTAAAATCATCGTTCTCGACTTCTGGGCAAGCTGGTGCGGTCCTTGCCGTAAAGAAATTCCTAATGTCAAGAAGGTATATGCCGAATATAAGGATAAGGGTATCCAGTTCCTTAGCGTATCAATTGATGCGAAGAAAGAAGCTTGGACTAAAGCCTTGAAAGAAGAGCAGATGCCTTGGATGCAAGGATGGACTCCTGATGCAGGTAAGAGTGTGATGAACACCTACCAGTTTGGCGGTATTCCATTTATCATCCTCATTGACAAGGAAGGTAACATTTATCGCAAGAATCTGCGTGGCGAAGATATCAAGAACGCTATTGATGATTGTCTTGCAGGTAAGAAAGTTGCGCCTAAGGTAGTAATGAGCATGGGCGCAGCCATGATGTAACCGACTTTAAAACTTTAACCGCTCCTTGTGTAAAAGCAAGGAGTACATTATTAATTAAAACAATAGGAGAGACTTAACATGAAGAAAAGTTTTATTTGGATGCTCGCTGCTCTGGCTGGCGTAACAATGGTTTCTTGTTCAAGTGACGATGATGGACCATCTGCTGGTCCTACCGTAGGTATTACTGCTGTGCAGGTAACACCTTCTGGTAGTGCAAAATCTTATGCCTGCGTGATTAAGCAGGATGCTATGACTATAGAGAATACCAATGACAGTGTAGATTGGGATGTGATTGATGCTTCTCTCGGCAAAACTAAAGTTATTGCTACTGCAACTTTAGGTGCTAAAGTATATTATAATGATGTAGAAGTGGGAACTCAGGGGGTTGAAGTAAATGCTTCTTCACCTGTAACACTGGTTGCCAAAGACAATAATGGTAACTCCAAATCTTATACATTGAAGGTGGTGAAGGCTAAAGTGGCTTCCGGTGCTGATATGATTAAGAAAGCAAGTACCTTTACCAACTTCCCTTCTGATTTGATTGATTATGATATGACCTTCTTCAATGGCAAGTTCTATGCCATCACGACATCTCTTTCTGGCTCAGGAGAGGTTAAAACAGAAAACTACCAGTTGTTCAGTTCTGAGGATGGCTTGAACTGGACTGAAGTTGATTACAAGACTGATGCTACAGGTCTGACTCTTCCTGAAGGTCAAACAAACTACGTCATCGGTGGTGAAGGTGCACGCTTGGCTGTGTTTAATGGAAGAATGTACATCTTGGGCGGTGCTCGTACTAAGGGAAATGATAAGTATGGCAATGAGGCTGAAGTTGACTGGGGTATGCCTTCTATCAACTACTGGAGAAGTGTTTCAACAGCTGATGGTGAGACTTTCAAGTGCGATACATTGGGCATGAAGGTACTGGATCATGAGGGTCTCGAATCCGATGGTCTTTATGAATTATCTTCAGCTTACTTCAATGTGGCAACCATCAAAGATAAGATGTTTATTCAGGGCGGTTATTATTTTGGATTTGGTATGGCACAGGGTGCAAGGCGCTACGCTTACACTACTGATGGTAAGAACTGGAATGTTGTAACTCCAACTTCAAGTGATCCTGACTTTGATGTTACTCGCAGAAATGCAGCTTCTTTCTTCACTTTCAAGGGCAAACTCTGGTGTGTAGGTGGCTTCACTAACTATATTGGTAGCCAAAATTATATGAGAACCAATGTATATTCTTCTGCTGATGGTTTGACATGGGAGAAAGCAGGTGAGTTGACTGGTGCTCCTGCTATGTATCATGCAAAGGTAATTGCTGGCGATGATGTTGCTTTCATGATTGGTGGAGAATACGTGGATGCTGATGGTAGTACCCATGTATTGTCTAATAAGGTTTACCGTACCACTGATGGTGTAAACTGGACAGAGGTTACTACTGTACCTTCTAATTTTGAGGGTGTTCGTGGTAGTGCTGGTGTAGCTCTTGGAAATACCGCATTTATCTTCGGTGGTAACAAGACTGCCATTTCCGATATGTGGGGATTCCCATTGGGCGTTTCTGATGTATTTAGCACAGATACATGGATTAAACTGATTAAGTAATTACTTATACACAATTTTCAGGGAAACTTTCCGTCCAAGGATTCCTTGGGAAAGGGAAGTTTCCTTTTTTCATTTTCAGTATTTAATGATATTCTAATATTTCGCTCATGAAAACGAAACTATATATACTCTTGGCTTTTGTCTTCTGTTCGCTGACGGCTCTTGCTCAAGAACATACGGTAACAGGACAGGTGCTTGATGAAAGTGGTGAACCTATGCCTATGATTTCGGTATCTGTAAAAGGTACCCATAAGGCTGTTTCTACAGCCGAAGATGGTACGTACAGTATCCAGGCAGAGCCTAATAGCATACTGGTCTTTTCCTTTGTGGGTTACAATCGCCAAAATATAAAGGTTGGAAACAAAAATAAGATTGTTGTTGTCATGAAAGAGAGTTCTGCCATGAAGATGCAAGACTTGATTGTTGTTGGCTACAGCAAGGTGGAGCGTCGTGACCTTACAGGATCAGTTTCTTCTGTTAAACCAAAAGACAATGTTTCATTTCAGTCTGTTGACCAGATGCTGCAGGGGCGTGTTCCTGGTCTCTTTATGTCCAATTCTTCTGGTCAGATTGGTGCAGCAAATGTATTGACCATTCGCGGTATCAGCTCTATCATGGGCGACAATAACCCTCTTTATGTCATTGATGGTGTACCTATCTATGGTACAGATAGAACATCCAATTCCGTAAACACTACTGGTGGTAGTATTCCAGGCGTGGCTTTAGGTGGTATGCAGACAGGTGGTGGAACACTTACCTATAACATTGATTTAAACAATTCCTTTGAGAAAAACCCATTATCAAATCTTAATCCAGATGATATCGAGTCTATTGAGATTTTGAAAGATGCCTTTGCTACAGCTATTTATGGCTCCAGAGGTGCTGCAGGTGTCATCTTGATTACTACAAAGAAAGGATCAAAAGGAAAAACTAAGGTCCATGTAGGTTACACTCTTGGTATTGATAATCCAATTGGAAAAGTCAAATTGTTGAATGGAGATAGCTACAGTCAGATATATTCACTGTATTATCCTCATGGTAACTATCCACAAGGCTATAATACCGATTGGCTCGATGCTATCACACGTACTGCCGTCAGCCATGGTGTAAATGCATCTGTTTCTGGTGGTAATAAAAATACAGACTATTTCGTTAGCCTTTCGTATGATAACAACGAATCATACGTAATCAACAACGATATGAAGCGTTATTCTGCAAGACTGAATCTGAATACTGTTCTTGCTCCTAAATGGAATATGGGTGTGAGTGTTTCGCTGAATAAACTCGACAATCATGCTTTGGCTGCAAGTTCTATCTATGCTGCAGCTATCAAGAAAGCTCCTAACTTGCCTGTTTATGATGAAAATGGTGAATACTACTATGGATATTCTCCAAACTCAAAGGGTGCTGCAGAGGCTTTCAACCCTGTGGCTATGGCTTATATCAATGACGAGAGCGTAGAGGATACCCGTGTCATTGGTAATGGATATATTGAGTACAAACCTTTCAGCTGGCTTTCTTGGCGTACAGAAATTGGTGCAGATATCTACAATAGTTTCTCTAATATCCGCAAGGGCGACTTACCAGATAATCTTACCGGTGTGGTGGGCAATCAGGCTACAGAATCTACCACTTTAAATTATAAGACAGTGGTCAACAACCTCCTGAATGTCAACAAGATGTTCGGTCATGATCATTTCCTCCAAGGTATCATTGGTCAGAGTTACGAATATACCAAGGAGCGTATCACATCTGTGGCAGGCGATAACTTTTTCAGTCCTGATTTGAGTGGAGTAGGGGCTGCACAAACCAAGCGTGTCACTGCAGCCTATATGCAGCAGTCTGCCCTCTTCTCTGCTTTTGCACGTGTTAACTATCAATATAAGCACACCTATATGTTGGGTCTTACTTATCGCATTGATGGTTCATCACGCTACAATCGTAATCACCGCTATTTGAGTACCCCTTCTATATCATTGGGCTGGCGTATGTCAAATGAAAAATTTATCAAAAAGGGGCTTCCTTTCGTCAATGAACTGAAACTCAGAAGTTCATTCGGTTTATCAAGCAAGGATGGTAACAACAGTTATTATGGTGCACAGGCTGTCTATGCACTGAACCAACTCACTACCTATGGAGGAAAGAATTATCTTCAGATGTCACAACCGGGAAATGAGAACCTTCGCTGGGAAAAGACCTATACCTTTGATGCAGGTCTGGACTTGGAAATGTTCGATCATAGAGTGAAAATGACTCTTGATTATTATTACAAGAAGACAACAGACATGCTCTTCTCTTCAGACCTCCCTCTCTATACTGGTTATAGCAAGGAAAATCAAAATATCGCCGACATGAGCAACCAGGGTCTGGACTTCCAGCTCATCACCACTAATATCCTGAAAAAGGACTTTCAGTGGCAGACGATTCTCAACCTCTCTCGAGCTACCAATAAGATCCTGAAATTGAGCTTTGAGGGTAACCAGCTTGATCAGGCAAACAGTTCATATAAGTATTATGAAGAGGGAAAGCCTGTTGCTCAGTGGTATTTACATAGGTGGGCTGGAGTGGATCCTGCTACTGGTAACCCTTTGTGGGAATACAAGGATGGTACTATCTCTACTACTCCTCCTGCTGCAGATTACAATAATTCCCAGGCAAATAAGTTTGTATGTGGTACTGCATTGCCAGACTTCTATGGTTCCATCACCAATACATTGATGTATAAAGACTTTGAACTCGATTTCATGTTCAATTTCTCTGTGGGTAGCAAGATGATTAACAGTACTCGTGCCACTTTGCTCAATTATACGAGCGAGGATGCATACAACTTGTCTCAAGATATCATGAACATGTGGCAAATAGAGGGACAGCAAACAGATATTCCTAAGTTGAACAACAAGTCTGTGATTGGTAATTATGACTATACTACAGCCATTACCACTACTCGTTTTCTGGAGAATAACTCCTACTTGCGTCTGAAGACAATTACGTTTACCTACAATTTCCCTCAGACATTGTTGGCACGCACTAAGTTCTTCAACCAGTTAAAAGTATTTGCAACCATGACCAATGTGTTCACCCTTACAAAGTATTCCGGTGTGGATCCTGAAGTAAGTGCATTCGGTTCTTCTGCTCTGGCTGCCGGTTATGATAATATGACCATGCCTCAGTCTCGCAGTATGCAGTTTGGCGTGAGAGCAAGTTTCTAATCACATTTAACAAGCAATGAATATGAAAACAAAAATATTTCAAATCGGTGTTTTGGCAGCATCCCTCTTCTCTTTCTGCGCATGTAATCTGGACTATGCACCAGAGAATACACTCGTGGATGAAAAGGTGTACAAAACTCAGAAAACGGCAGAGGCTGCACTGCTTGGTGCATACGTGCGCTTGAATGTTTTTTTGGCTGGTGCGCCTCAAGACCAGAATAACTATGCTAATGCAGGCTATACCCTGTTGATGGGTGATATGGCTACAGACAACATGGCCATACGCTCTTCTGCAACTGGCTATTTGGCTGTAAAGACTAGCTCTTTTACTTCGTCTGAGCATGATGGACTTTTGGCTCGTATGTGGTCTTGGGGTTATAATGCCATCGATTATGCTAATAATATCATCAATAAAATCAATGAATTTGGTCAGTTTAACGAAACCATGGAGCGTCAGTATATCGCAGAAGCTAAATTCATCCGTGCTTACGTTAATTTCCAGTTGCTTTGCATGTATGGCGATCAGGCCTTGTTGGGTAACGACCAAGGTGAGGGTATTATCCTGAGAAGCGATGCTTATAATGGCTATAATCCAGATGACATTGCATCCCGCTCTACAAATGCCGATTGCTGGAATTTCATTCTAAAAGATTTGGAGACAGATGCACTTCCTGATTTGCCAGATGATGTTCCGTCAGTAACAGAAAGAATACGTGCCAATCAAACTGTAGCTAAGGCGCTCCTGAGCCGAATCTATTTGTATAAAGGCACATATACCAATAATCAGGCAGATTTGGAGAAGGCGTGCGACTATGCCAAGGAAGTAATAGCAAAGAACGGATATTCTTTCTCTTCGTCAAGCAGCGAGTACAGTACGGCACTCTTCCCAACGAATGAGTCACCTCAAGGAAATACGTATCCTAATCCAACTACCCGCAGCAATGAACTCATTTTCTTTGAGCCGAGCCGTATCTACACAGATAATTATCCTAACGGATTGAGTTATTATCGCAAGACGAGCTATTATGTTCCTGCTTCAATGAAAGATCTCTATGATGAAAATGACGTCAGAAGAACTTATCTCATTTGGCAAGGATCCAAGACGGATTATCCGAATGACTTGACAACAATGAAATATAGCGGTTATGATGATGTTCTCTTCATCCGTATGGCAGAAATGAAACTTACTTATGCAGAAACGCTCGTCAGGACATCTGGTGCTGTATCTGCAGAAGCTGTCAAACAACTCAATGATGTACATCAGCGCGCTTATCCAAGCGGTTCAAAACCAGCTCCGTACCAAACCTCTGATTTCGATTCGAAAGAAGCATTCCTAAAAACTGTGCTGAAAGAGCGCAATCGTGAATTGGCATACGAGGGACATTACCGCTGGGATCTCATGCGAACAGATAATATCTTGGGTGACCACACATTGGGCGCCATTGAGAAAAATAGATGGAATTTGCCAATACCAAACTATGAGATTCGAATTTCATATGGTAAGTTGAAGCAAAATACTGGTTATCAGGAATAATAGCAGTTTATTGAATATTAGTTTTAGAATATAGTTAATTTGAAAGAAATTCATGATGAAAATTAGATTCTTTTTTATTATGGCTGCTTTATGTGCCTTTTCCGCAGTGCAGGCACAGGGCGAGCAGCCTGTCACAGCTACAGAGATTGTTAAATCAGAAGGAGTTGCATTTGTAGAAGGAAAAACATTTGCAGAGGTCTTGCACAAAGCCAAAGAAGAAGGCAAGATGCTTTTTATTGATTGCTATACCAGCTGGTGTGGTCCATGCAGGATGATGGCTACCCAGGTGTTCCCACAGAAGAAAGTGGGTGACTATTTCAACGAGCATTTCGTATCTTTCAAAATTGATATGGAAAAGGGAGAAGGTCCAGAACTTAAAAATAAATTTTCTGTGAGAGCTTATCCTACTTTTCTCTTTCTGGATGGAGATGGAAAAGAAATAAATAGAATTGTGGGTGGTGACTCGGATGCTGATAAATTCCTTAAATCAGTTGATGATGGAATAGGAACATTAAGTTTGTCTTCCCTTGCGAAGCGCTATGAAGGCGGTGAACGAGATACAACCTTCCTCTTGTCATATCTCAAAGCCTTGGATGGTGCCTATGATTCTAAAAAAGCCAATGAAGTGGCAGGAGTACTTTTGGAGGGCAGAGATCAGGATATGCTTGCAAATAAAGGCTTGTTTGATGCCTTCCTAAAATATAATACCACTCCGCTTTCTCCTGCATTCCAGTATGTGTTGTCACATAAAGCAATGTTTACAAAAAAATATGGAGACGAACATCTTGACAGAACAATAGAAAGTGTTTGGATGTCCTATCCACGTTCTTTTGTCACTAAGGAGTCTGATGGCAGCGTAAAAGTAGATGAGGTAGCCATGGAAGCCTACAAGAAAGAGATGAAGAAATGGAAAGTAAAGAACGCTGATGAGGTTATCCTCAACTACGATATGTATGTGGCTGAAAGTAAATCTGACTGGAAAACATTTGCAGCACTATGTACCAAGAACATCAAGAAATATGGTGAGTATGACATGAGCATTTATAATTGGGCTTTACGTATCCAGCAGCATTGTAAAGATCCGAAAGTAAGGGAAACTGCAATCGGTTGGATAAATGCACGTATGAAGAATATTGCCAAGGAAAAAGCCAAGGAAATGGAAAGACAAAAGAACCTCGAGCCTGGCGAAATTCCTGCCATGACTATGATGGATTTCAGTCAGTACTACGTAAAAATGATTGAAGATTTGAAAAAATAAAGTGGATTTATCATAATTCATACTGTTGGGTGTCACAAGTTTTTCCTTCTCTCTCTTGTACTTGTGGCACCCTTTAAGTTTAAAAAAATATTAATTTTTTAAGTTTTGTTCGTTTATGTAAGGAATTATTCATACCTTTGTTAAAAAAAGATATAAGCTATCGTATAGAGGAGCATAATGGCAACAGACGAAATAAATAAAAGGAATCAATTTAAGGAATTGTTTGAACAAAACTATTCCAAATTGTACTATGTGGCTCTTACCTTCGTGAAGGATGAGGAAGACGCCCATGATATAGTTAGCGATTTCTTTGCAAGTTTGTGGGAGCAATATGATGGAGATGCTACTCTCTATAAGTATGGATACTTATATCGAGGTGTGCAAAGGCGCTGTATAGACTTTATCAGACATAGTAAGGTAAAGGACAGGTATAGTGAAATATATCTTTCAGAAACAATCCCATTCTTTTGTGAAGACGAAAAGGAGGATGAACGTCTTAAGAAGATAGAGAAGATAATAAATGACATGCCAGATAAAACTAAATTTGTAGTAGATCAGTGCTACTTGGAAGGTAGGAAATATGTTGAGGTAGCTGAAATGATGAGCATTTCTAGAGAAGGCGTTAGAAAACATATAACAAAGGCTTTGAATATATTAAGATCAGCCTTTAATGTAGAGAAAAAATAAATGAAATCGTAGGTATAAAATATAACTATGGACAATGAAGATAAACTATTAATACAGGAATATTGTTACATCAGGACCAAACAAGAACATAAAGCTCCTGACGTGAAGAAAGCTTGGGATCAGTTTGAGCATGAACATATCATGAAAAAACAAAGTCTCAAGACTAAAAGGCATGTCATATTTTTGCGATATGCGGCTGCTATTGCCATTATCCTCGTTATGGTAATGGGAGGTATCGGAATCTGGTGGTCAGAAGGAGGAAAACTGGTTGTTGAAAACTACAATACCAGAAAGTACATAGAGATGCGTAAGGCAAAAGGAAAGGAAAAACTGGTTGCATTCGAATCAACCAAAGGGCCACAGAAAATTCTAATCATGGATGAAAAAAGTATTAATCCAACAAAAAGAACAACAAAGAAAACGGAGAAAGTAGATACGCTTCATCATAAGGTTTTCTTGGCCACTGATATATTGGACGTTGCTTTTAGAAAAATCATCACTCCAAGAGGAAAAACATTTGAAATAACTCTCAGTGATGGTACACAGGTTGCGCTGAATGCCGACAGTAAATTTACTTTTCCAGTTGATTTCGCAGGCAAACCGGAGCGTATCGTACAACTGGAGGGAGAAGCTTTCTTTAAAGTGGCTAAAGATGCCAAACATCCATTTGTCGTGGTTACCCCTTCAATAATTACAACAGTTCTTGGAACTGAGTTTGTTGTAAAGGCATATGCTGATGGAAATCCTCAGGTTACGCTGCTAAGCGGTTCTGTGAAAGTGAATAAGATTGGAGCTACATCCGCTCAATCTGTGATATTAACCCCAAAACAACAGCTACACCTCACTTCTGATACTCATACAATGAGTGTTTTGAATGTTGGCGATCAGGCATTTCTTTCTTTGAAATGGAAGGATGACATGTTTTCTTTCTATCATACACCATTAATGGAAGCAATTCAAGAAATGGGGCGTTGGTATAATGTAGGAGTCGAGATTTCTGATAATTCTCTTATCAAGGAAACCATAACTTTGGAGATTTCCCGTAAAGTCTCTCTTGAAGACTTTGTCAATAGCATCAATCTGACTAACAATTTATCTGCCATCTTGGACCAAGGGAAGATTATAATTTGTCCAAAGAGTGCCAGTCAGGGCATTAATTGTTTCACTATCTATGCGGCACAAGATGTTAGAAATTAAAGATAAACCAAAATTTTTCACTCTAAAAGTGTTGTCACTATTGTGCTACTCAGAAGACATACTCATAATAAAACCCCCGAAAGTTAGACAAAAAACTTTCGGGGTTCATATCATTTATGACGCACCCTTTTATGTAGGGTAGGTTAGGGGTTATAGGCCTCTTGCTTTCAAAAAGCCCGAGGCATCTGGCTGCTTCATACCTGTGAAGTCGGTAAACATTTCCATCTGATCCTTGGTATTGCCTCGACTCAGGATCTTGTCACGGAAGGACTGTCCTACGGCTGGATCTAAAGCGCCATGCTTCGCAAAGTAATCGGCAATGTTTACTGCAAGTACTTCTGTCCATAGATAACTGTAATATCCGGCTGCATATCCGCCATCCCATACGTGATTGAAGTAGGAGGTGCTGTAACGTGGTGGTATCTGTGTGTTGAGCAAACCTATCTTGTAAAGCTCTTCTTTTTCAAAGGCTCCTGCCATATATGGGGATGGTACTTCATCTTCACTGATCTTGTGCCATGCCATATCAAGACAGGTGGCTGCCAGGTTCTCGCCTAATGAATAGGCTGTCTGGAAGTTGATGCTCTTCAGCATGCGGTCCTTTAAATCACTTGGCATCGGCTTGCCTGTATCGGTATGACGGGCATAGTGGTCGAATATCTCTGGGATGGATGCGAATGACTCGTTAAACTGCGATGGCATCTCTACGAAATCGCGTGCTACTGCTGTTCCGGAAAGTGTATTGTATTTGCAGTCTGAGAGCATTCCGTGAAGGGCATGACCGAACTCATGGAACAGGGTGGTGACCTCATCCCAGGTAATCAGGGATGGCTGACCCTCTGGTGCCTTGGCATTGTTGCATACATTATATATGATAGGCAACTGACCGCGCTGCTTGCTTTGCTTGGCAAAGGCGCTCATCCATGCTCCGCCTCGCTTGGTTGGACGGCGGAAGTAATCACTATAGAAAAGGGCGATTGGCTTGCCGTTCTTGTCGCTTACTTCGAATACCTTCATGTCTGGGTGATAGGTTGGTATGTCCTTACGCTGCTTGAAGTTCAGACCATATACACGGTGTGCTGCATAGAATACGCCATTTACCTGCACGCTGTCGATATTGAAATATGGCTTTACCTCGTCATCGCTGATATTGAGCATTTCCTTTTTCATTTTGGCTGAATAGTAGAAACGGTCGTATGGCTCCAACTTGAAGTCCTTGCCTTCTGTCTTCTGAGCATATTCCTCTATCGCCTTGGTCTCAGCATCTGCCCTAGGTGCATACTCCTTGATGAGCTGTTTGAGGAAATCATCCACATTCTTGGAATTCTTCGCCATAGTCTTTTCCAAAGAGTAGTCGGCATAGTTGTCATATCCCATCAGTTTTCCCTTCTCTGCACGGAGTTTCGCTATTTCTGTGACGATAGGGAAGGTATTGAAGTCAGGGTTGGTGCCATCTGCACGGTGGATGCTTGCCATATAAACCTTGCGACGGAGTTCACGGTTCTGCAGGTTGGTGAGGATAGGCTGCTGCGTGGTATTGATGATGACGATGCAGTATGGTGACTTGCTGCCACGGCTTTCTGCATCCTTCTTGCATTGTGCGATATCTGCCTCACTCAGTCCGGCAAGTTCTTCCTTGCTGTTTACCCAAACCACTGCATTGTTGGTTGCGGCTGGAAGGAGATTGTCCCATTTCTGCTGCAAATCTGAGATGCGGGAATTGATCTGCTTCATGCGCTCCATCTTCTCTGCTGAGAGCAGGGCGCCGGAACGAACGAAACTTTTGTAGATGACCTCGGTGAGTCTCTGGTCTTCTCCCTTGAGTTTCTTATATTCGTTGTCGTAAACGTACTTGATGCGCTCGAAAAGTTTCTGATTGAAAGAAATCTCATTGTCCAGTTCGGTGAGCATTGGTGTCGCCTTCTTCTCTGTTTCTGCGATAGCAGGTGTTCTGTTGGCACTGGTGAGTCCGTAGAAGATGCTTGTCACTCTGTCGAGCAACACGCCACTCTCTTCGAAGGCGAGGATGGTGTTCTGGAAGGTAGGCTTCTTCTTGTTGTTGACAATCTTCTGGATGTTGGCACGCTGCTCCTTGATAGCAGCTTCGATAGCAGGAAGATAGTCACTCTCCTGAATCTTACTGAAATCAGGAGCTCCGAAAGGAAGGTTGCTTTTCTGCAAGAGAGGATTCTGACGACTGCCGCCCGCATTTTGGGCGAACGATGAGGCTGGCATCTGCAGCAGGGCAGCAGCCAAACCGAGTGTTAGGAATGTCTTGTTAAGTTTCATCATGTTTTTTGTTTATATTGCAATTATTCTACAAAGATACGCTTTTATTTCGGATTACCGCACATTTTATTCATATTTTAATGAAAAACCAACAAACAGATGACAGAAAGAAACTCATTGGCGATGAGACGAGGATCGTTCTCCTGGGCATACTTGCTGCTGCAATGTGGGCTAAATTACCGACTTTTAGGTATTGTATGTTTTTCCTTTTCTTCATACCTTTGCAGCCGAATTCTATATCATATAAAAAAAATAAGCATCAAGGTAAGATGAGAAGGACGGTTAGTACCCTCTTGCTATTGCTTTTTGTGGTGATAGCTGAGGCTCAAAATTTGACAGGAAAGGTCATTGACAGTAAGACTCAAGAGGCAATCATAGGGGCGACAGTAACGTTGAAAGGCTCTAAAAAAATAGCGACAGTCACGGATATCAATGGTCAGTTCCGTTTGAGCAATACGACAGAAGGAAGTATCATACGTATCAGTTATGTGGGATACAAGTCTTTGGATGTGCCATTTCATAATGGTGCCACTTATCGCTTGTGCCAGGATGTTGCTGCTCTTGGCGAGGTGGTGGTGACAGCTCGTGCCAGCAATGGTCCTGTGACCTCATCTGTAATAGGTAGAGATGCGATGACTCATCTCCAGCCGAACAGTATTGCCGATCTTATGGAACTCCTTCCTGGTGGCTATGCCAAAGATCCGAACATGGGTGAGGCAAACACGATAACCCTTCGTGAGACAGGTACGATGGGAGCTTATGGTTCTACTACCAAAAACAATAATTATTCGATTTCTTCTTTAGGAACTCAGTTTATGGTAGATGGTGTTCCTATCTCCACCGATGCCAACATGCAATATTCCCCATTGTCGGATACGCAGTCTTCAACCAGTTCTTCTACGTTAGAAAATAATCGCAACATTACCAATAGAGGTGTGGATATGCGTTCTATCTCAACCGATGACATCGAGAGCGTGGAGGTGGTACGTGGCATTCCTTCCGTGGAGTATGGTAATTTAACCAGTGGATTGGTGAAAATCAAGAAGATTCGTCGTGCTATCCCATTGACAGCCCGTTTCAAGGCTGATGGCTACAGTAAGCTCTTCTCTTTGGGCAAAGGTTTGGCTCTCAATAGTGCTGGCAACTCTATCTTGAATGTTGATTTAGGTTACATGGACTCTAAGATAGATCCTACCGACAACTTCGAGAACTATAAACGTGTAACAGGTTCATTGCGTTATACCTTGCGAGGTGAAAATGATAAGAAGTATCTTTGGCAATATAACTCCGCTTTTGATTACTCAGGTTCTTTTGATGACAGTAAGAGTGACCCTGATATCAACTATGGCAATGTGGAGGAATATAAGTCTTCTTTTAGTAGATTGGCATTGACTAATAGTTTCAACTTGAAGATGCCGAAGTCTTGGTTCAAGGAAGTGGATGTCAATACATTGGTAAGCCTTCAGCTCGACCGCTTGCACCAAACTCGTTTGGTGGCACCTCAGCGTTACGGCATCGTGCCTCTCTCCTGGACGGATGGTGAGAACGAGGCGCAAGCTGTGTTTGCGGAATATACAGCCAACTATCTTTGTGATGGTAAGCCTTTCAATGCTTACGTGAAGGCTAAAGGTGTGATGGGATTTAAAACCACTCATACCAACCATACGATAAAAATAGGTGCTAATTGGGATATTGCAAAGAACTTTGGACGTGGACAGGTGTATGATATGCACCGACCTTTGAGTGTAAGCGGTTGGAGTTCTCGTCCTCGTAAATATTCCGATATTCCTGCTTTGCAAAACTTTTCTTTCTTTGCAGAAGAATTAATGAAAGCGAATATAGGCATGAGTCAGATAGAACTGATGGCTGGTGTTCGATTGAATACACATTTGGGCTTGGATAGTAAGTATGATATGAGTGGTAAGTATTATGCTGACCCTCGTGTCAATCTCGCTTGGCATTTCCCGAAGTTTGATGTGGGAGGTAAACCGATGTCTATTTCGTTGAATGGAGGATATGGTATCACTACCAAGATGCCTACGCTCAATTATCTCTATCCAGATAAGTATTATAGTAACTTTATCTGCATGGCTTATTATGATACGGAGAATCCTACGCAAGATAGTAAGTTTGTTGTGCATACTTATGTGCAGGATCCTACCAATTATCAGATAAAGCCTGCACGAAATTATAAGTGGGAGATTCGTTTGGATGTGGATTGGAACGACAATCGCTTTTCTGTGGATTATTTCCGTGAGTCGATGACTTCGGGCTTCCGCTATTCTTCTATCTATGGTGTGTATGACTACCGTTCTTATGACGTGAGCCAAATGAAAGCTGGTGTGGATTATACCACACTTCCATACGAGAATCGTAGAGTGTTGGATGGGTATCAGCAGGTTTCTAATGGCAGTAAACTGGTGAAGCAGGGCATCGAGTTGGCTTTCACTTCCCAGCGTATTCATTGTCTCAAAACTCGTGTGAATGTGACAGGGGCTTGGTTCCATACCCAATATACCAATAGCCAACCGATGTTTGATGCCGTCAGTACGGTAGTCAATGGACAGACGGTTAGGAATAAGTATGTGGGGCTTTATGACTGGAACGATGGCCGAGAAAATGACCGCTTGAATACCAATGTCACTTTTGACACCCAGATACCAGAGTGGAAACTTATCTTCACCACTTCTGTGCAGTGTATGTGGATGATTCGTACCAAGCAGATGAAGAAGAATGGTATGCCAATAGCCTATATTTCTTCGGAGGATGGACAACTTCATGACTATACGGAAGAAAGTCTGAATGACCCTTATCTGTTACAGTTGGCAAGAACCTATAACGACGATCAATTTAAGGCTTTTACAGTCCCAATGTCGATGGTTGTCAATCTGAAGGTTACTAAGGAAATAGGTAGGTATATGCGTCTTTCTTTCTTTGCTAATAAAATTTTGGATTATTTGCCAGATTATACAGCCAATGGAAGAGTGATTCGTAGAAATGCTTCGCCCTATTTTGGTGTTGAAGCAGGTTTTACTATATAATATAATTAAGATGTAAGAAGATGAAAGATTTTAGGAACGTAACAAAAACAATATGGTTATTGGTCTTTGGGGTGGTGAGTTTGTTCTTGTTGGCTTGTGAAGACCAAACGTCTGATATTCCACACACCAACTCGGAGTTTAGTGTATCCATGCCGGAAGGAGTTGAAAACCTGAAGGTTGTGGACCAAACCTTGAAGATGACCAATTTATCTACGGGTAAGGTAACTGTTTTGGACGATTTGAAGAATGTCAGCCTACTGGAGGGACTTTACGACTGCGTCTATTCTGCCAATGTCATATATACAGCCAAGAACTCTGATGGAGAGGAAACAGAAAGTAAAGGTATCTTGACAGGTAAGGCAGAGAATGTGGAGGTAACAGGGGAGACCAAGAATATTTCGATTGAGACCTATCTCTCTGCAGAGAACGATGACTTCATTTTTGAGGAAATCTTCTTCTCTGGCACCTTGCGCTCTTCAGGCTTGCAGTATAATGGTGATAGCTATATTAAGATATACAATAATACCGACCATGTACTCTATGCCGATGGCTTGGCTTTCTGCGAGTCTAAGTTCAAATCTACGCAATACTTTGATTATACTCCAGATATTCGTAAGGACACAATGACCATCTGGTCTTTGTATGTGGTTCCTGGTAGTGGACATGACCATCCTGTCTTGCCGGGTCATTCCATGATTCTGTGTGATACAGGCATCGATCACCGTACGGCAAATCCAAACTCATTCGACTTGAGTCATGCTGATTTTGAATGGTATGACGTCTCCATCCAACCTGATCACATGGACATAGATAGTCCTACGGTGCCTAATTTGGATAAATGGTATTGCTATACAGAGTCGTTTTATGTGCTTCACAACCGTGGCTTTACGTCGTTTGCCTTGGCTCGCATTCCAATCGACAAAGAGGAATACTTGAAGAAATATAGATATACCTATAAATATACGATGTATCTTCCAGCAGGTACATTCCCTATGCAACAAGAGGCTTATAAGATGCCGAATGCTTGGATTGTTGATGGCGTGAACTGCAGTGTGGAGGCAAAGCGACTTTGGAATATCCTGCCTCCATCCATTGATGCAGGTTGGACACATGTAGGCAAGATTGACAAAGACAAAACCCGATACTTTCGCAGCATTCGTCGCAAGATGCTCTATCTCAATGCGGATGGCACAATGCACTTGAAGGATACCAACAATTCTACGGAAGACTTCAATACTGAGTGTATTCCTTCCATCATCGAGATGCAACATTCTGCCATTGATGCTCAGGGCACAAAGGCAATGACTGAGACATACGATGGTGCTCAACTTAAGAAATAAGAATAAGGTATGAAAAAAATATATATTTTCATGGTCATGATGGCATGGGTGGCAAACCATGCTGGAGCGCAAAAGGTAAGTTTGGCGGGCAAGGTCTTCGAGCACACCTTGCTTCGTGACGGCGTGAATGCTTCTGTCTTCCAGAATCCTGCCATGCAGTCGTTTCATTATCAGCATTCGTTGAATACGCTGAATTTGGGATATGACTATCGCCATGCATCTACTCCCAAGAGATTGGAAAGGGGGGACGGGCATAAACAAGCCTTTGTCGATGTGGATGCCTATTTGCATAAGGGCAAGGCTACCCTCTGGGGTAACGCTTATTATGTGAATGGTAGTACTCGCAATGTTCTTTATAATGAGACGACCGACTTAGAACAGCTCTATCCTTATCTGATGGCAGATTCTGTGGGAGGAAAGACCAGTCAGGAGTATTATTACTTCATGGGTGGTTTCTCCTATCCTTTGGGCAAGAAGTGGACGATAGGTGCGGAAGGTGAATATACTGCCAGAATGGAATACCGTACTCGTGACCCTCGTCCCAAGAACCTTACAGGTGACTTGCGTGCGAAAGTGGGTGTCTCGTATCTCTTGAGTGGCTTACACTCGATAGGCGCAGCTGTGACAGCTCGTAAGTACAAGCAAACCAATGAACTGAAACTCTATAACGAGGTGTCTGTGCCAACCATCTATCATCTTACAGGACTTGGTAATGACTACTATCGTTTTCGGGGTGTCAACACCTCTACTTATTACAAAGGCTATGGAGTGGGAGGTATGCTCACGTATTCGCAAAAAGACCAGAAAGGATGGTTTGCACAGGCAGAGTACGAATATACCAACATAGATAAAATCATATCCACGCTTAACGAACTGCCAATGGCAACATTGGAGAGCACTCGCTTCCATGTTATGGTGGGTTACTTGATGAATGATGAGCATCAGTATTATGGAGCTAACTTGAATGGTGAATTTTACCGCAAGGATGGCACAGAGAACATCTTTGGTACGGCGCAAGACAATATCTATCCTCTGATAGCTTCGGCAGGTCTTTACTCCTCGTTACAAGACAGGATAGGGATGGAAACTTTCTATCAAAGCGTGTATTCCAACAAGTCTGCATGGGGAGGTAAGTGGAAATTAGCTTACATGGGTTTTTCGGAAAAGTATCAAGAACCTTATCGCCGATTAAAACATGCGGCTGTGATGACTTCTTTGTTGTTGGATGGCAAGGTGAAGGTAGGCAAATGTCTGTTGATGGCAAATGTGCATGGCGGTTATGAGTGGGCTATCAATAAGCATAATGATGATAGCTTCTTGTCGGAGGATAAATCTGCGATGATGCGACCGCTTATCCATACGAATGAATATTTTGCCCATGACCGTTGGAACATGGGGGCGGATGTGGAAGTCCCTCTCTTGGTGGCTTGTAAGTTCTTGCCTTTCGTTAAACTGTCGTGGCAGTACGACCACTATCTTTTGACTGCACATCAAAATAGTTTGGTTGTGTCGTTAGGAATTCGGTTCTAAAGAAGTGATGTAGCTTTAAAATATATTTATTAACTAAAAGTATCAATTTTATGAAGAAAAAGTTTACTTTATTATTGTTTGCGATCCTATCGCTTACAATGAGTCTGAATGCTCAAAGTCCTCTGGCTTTTCAGTGGGCACACTCTGTTGATGGTGCAACTACTGGTGGTGACAATGTGATGGGCATGTGCAAATCAAGTGATGGCTATTATTATATAGCTACAAACTTTGGTACGTCAACGACTCAAAAAGCGTTGAACGTTTGGTTTGATGGTGAGCAGTTGAAAGGTGATCATAGTGTTTACGAGGGCAGTCCATACACAGGTACAAGTCAGAATGGCAATATGTTGCTACAAAAAGTAGCAAAGGATGGCTCAGTTGTTTGGACTACGTTTACAAAGAAAGGTGATGTAGATCACGCTGAGGTTGCTCCAACTTCTGATGGTGGCTTGATTGTTGCTTTGAAATGCCGTGCTTGGGTAAAAGAAGCAGGATTGGAAAATATGCTATGTTATGTAGATGCTACCGAATCAGAAACTAATATTACTGGTGACCAAGTAGAAAGTGAGTATCGTTATTTGATTATGAAGATAACTAAAACTGGTACGATTGAATGGTATCGTAAAATTACGGGATTAGTTAAAACTAATGGTGAAAATAAGCCTACCAAGAATAACATCTATGTTAATGGCTTGGCTGTAGATGAGAATGATAATATTTATCTTGCAGGTAATTTCAGAACAGAAATGTATTTGAATAAGTCTGATGAGACAAAGGCTACTTTGGTAGCCAAAAGTAGTGTAGATACTTGGGGAGGTGATTCTCAAAATACGGTGGGTGATATGTTCCTTGTTAAGTTGGATAGCAAGGGTTATTATCTTAATAGTATTGTTAATAATGGTATAGTCGATTGTGCATTCTTGGATAAGGTGGTATATAATGATGGAAAACTTTATCTTGATGGTCGTGTGAAAAGTGTAGGCAATGAAATAACATTTGGTGGTGTCACAGTTAATGCAAGTAAGGATTTTCAGACTCAACTCTTGCTTTCTGTAAACACGGAGGATTTGTCTGTAAACTATATCAAATCGTTGACGTCTGTTGCGAATAAATCAGGAAGATTTGTTATACAAAACAAGAGTGTTCAATACTTGAATGGTTATGTTTATTTCACAGGTCTTTTGAATGGTAGCTGGCAGCAAGAGGGGGAAAGTGAGAATATAGCAACAAACCATACTTCTGCTCAGTTGAAGGGCTATGTCTTGAAGATGAATCCTGAAACTGGAAAAGTTGAAAAAGCTACTGTTCGTACAGATGGTGGTATTGGCGGTTTCTTTGGTGTTTATGAAGGTACAAAGAAATTGTATGCTTTCGGTTATGGCATGGGCGCTACTGATCGTGGTGCAATTATTGCTCCAATTGATAAGAAAACTTATGCTGTTGAAACTCCTATTATAGTTTGCACATATGGTATTGTCGGTAATGCAACCGCACCTATCGTTGATGGTGAGAATTTTGTGATGGCAAATCGAGGTAAAAGCGCAGCGTCTTTCTATGGGACAGACAAAAAGTTTGAGAATTTGAAAAACTGGGGTTCTGTATATTACAGCTACAAGATGAGCGATGTCATTTCTACAGGTATCAACAAACCTACTGCTTCTGGCATTGATTCTGATGCAATTGTAGATGTTTATACGATCGGTGGTGTGAAGGTAAAGAGCGGTGTTGCTGCAAGCAATGCAACAGAAGGTCTTGCCAAGGGCATTTATATTGTCAACCACAAGAAGGTAATCGTAAAGTAATCATTTTATAAATTCTTTTTAAATGAAGAAACAATTTCTAAGCCTGTTCCTTCTTCTCTTAGCTCCTGCATCATTGTTTGCTCAAACTGTGGAGCAGGATGCATCCATCCGTCAGGTCAAGTTGAAGAACGGACTCACTTACTACATTCGTCATAATGCCAAGGAGGCAGGACTTGCCGACTTCTATATAGCCCAGCGTGTGGGCTCCATCTTGGAGGAACCTCGCCAGCGTGGCTTGGCTCACTTCCTGGAGCATATGGCGTTTAATGGTACCAAACATTTCCCTGGCAAGGGTAAGCAACTGGGCATCGTGCCTTGGTGCGAGACCATCGGTGTGAAGTTTGGTACCAACCTCAATGCCTACACATCAGTCGATCAGACGGTTTATCACATCGGTTCGGCTCCCATCAAGCGTGAAGGTATCATCGACTCCTGCCTCTTGGTGCTCAACGACTGGAGCCAGTTTATCAACCTTGACCCCAAGGAGATAGACAAGGAGCGTGGCGTCATCCACGAGGAATGGCGCAACCGCCGTACGGGCATGGCCATGCAGCGCATGATGGAGAATGTGATGCCTAAGATATACAAGGGCAGCAAGTATGAGGACTGTCTGCCTATCGGCAATATGGACATTGTGGATAACTTCCCTTACCAGGACCTGCGTGACTACTATCAGAAGTGGTATCGCCCCGACTTGCAGGCCATCGTGGTGGTGGGTGACTTCGACGTGGATATGATGGAGAGGAAAATCCAAAAGCTCTTTGGTAAGATTAAGGCACACAAGAATCCTGCCGAGCGCATCTACTATCCTGTGAACGATAATGACAAGATGATTGTCGCCATCGAGAAGGACAAGGAGCAGCCTATCATCCTCGGTCATCTCTATATGAAGAGCGAGACCACTCCAGACAGCGAGAAAAACAGTGTGAAATATCAGCGTGAGGATTACATCAACGGCTTAATCACCTATATGCTCAATGGTCGCCTTTTGGAGAAAAAGCAAGTTGCCAATCCGCCTTTCATGAGTGCGACGGTGAAGAATGGTGCGTTCTTCGTTTCCCGCACCAAGGATGCCTTCAGCCTGAGCATCAGTTGCAAGCAGGACAATGTACTGGGTGGCGTTTCGGTAGCCGTAGGCGAGGTGGAACGTGCCCGTCAGCATGGTTTTACACAGAGTGAGCTGGAACGTGCCAAGAAACTCTATCTCAATGCTGCCGAGCGACAACTGAAGATGGAGAAAGACTATAAGAACTCTCACTATGTGAGCCAGTGCGTGAACAACTTCTTGGAGGGAGAGCCTATCTTGACCCCTACTTACAACCTCCAGTTGGTGAAACTGTTTGATGGCGAGGTGAGTCTTGACGAGGTAAATAGTCAGGTGGGCGAGATAATCACCGATAAGAACCAGGTGTTCATCATTTATGGACCCGACAAGGATGGTTTCGTGGTTCCTTCGGAATCGGAAATTGAGAGCACCGTGCTTGCCGCACAGCAGAAGCGTTACGACGCTTACCAGGAGGAGCAAGTGCCAGCTACCTTGATGGCGGTCTTGCCTGCACCAGGCAAGATTGTGTCGGAGAAACCATACGGCAAGTTTGGCATGACTGAGATAGTCTTGAGCAATGGCATGAAGGTGTATGTGAAGTCCACTGACTATCAGGCCGACCAAATCACCATGAGCATGAGAGGCGAGGGCGGTACATCCGTCTATGGCGACGAGGACATCCCTAACTTCGCCTTCTTGAGTGGTTCCATCACGGAGGCGGGTGTGGGCGACTTCACGGCCACTCGTCTTCGCAAGGCATTGGCAGGAAAGTCCTTGAAGTTGGCTCCTTCCATCACCAGCGAGGGACAGCGCATCACAGGCACCTCGTCAGTAAAAGACTTGGAGACGATGCTTCAGTTGGCTCATCTCTATTTCACTGCTCCTCGCAAGGACAGCATGGCGTTCGAGGGAATGATGAACCGCAACCTTTCGCTCCTGAAGAACCGCAACGCCAGTTCGAAGGTTGTCTATAACGACTCCCTCTCGGCTACTCTGTACGACCACAATGTGCGTATGGCTCCTGTAACCGTGGAGATTGCAAAAAAAGCGGATTACAACCGCATCTTCGAAATCTATCGTGAGCGTTTCAGCGATGCGAGCAACTTCAAAACCGTCTTCATCGGCAAGGTCGATATGGCGCAGCTTCGTCCGTTGCTCTGTCAGTATCTCGCCACCCTGCCTTCTGCCCACAAGGCAGAAAAGAGCAACAAGGCCAACGTGCCTCAGATTGTGAAGAAGAACGAGGTGGTGAAGTTCGTGCATAAGCAGGAAACTCCGCTTGCCAACGTGAGCGTGTTCTATACAGCCAACGTCCCATTTTCGCCGAAGAACGACTTGGTGCTCGACATGTTGACCCGTGTCCTCCAGATTGCTTACACCGACTCGGTACGTGAGGAGAAGGGTGGAACATACGGAGTGGGCGTAAGCTTCAACCTCGAGAAGGAGGATAATCCGAATGCCTTGCTTCGCATTTCCTACAAGAGCGACCCCAAGCGTTACGAGGAATTGAATCCTGTCATCTACAAGCAACTCCTGAACATCGCCGACCATGGTCCTGTGGCAAGCAGTATGGATAAGGTGAAGAAGTATCTGAAGAAGCAATACGGACAGATGGCAATCACCAACGACTACTGGAGCTACGTCATCTGGCACCAGCTCGACGACGATGCCGACTTCGACAAGGATTACTGCAAGATGGTGGACAACCTGACAGCTTCTGATGTGCAGAAAATGGCTAAGGAGTTGTTGAAGCAGAATCATCGTGTAGAGGTTACCATGCTCTCGGAGTAAGGATCAGAAAAAAGATAGTATGGCGTTTCTTGCATATATATGTATGCGGAAACCTATTATCTATAGTTGAGAAAAAAGAAATTCCCAGTTAGGAAAAAATATTTTGTCAGTTGATTGACAAGTTTTTCCTAATTGGGATTTTCTTTTCTACTGAATTTCAATGTTGGTTTTTAGTTATTTTCAGGTATAAAATAGTATGTTATTGTAAAAGTTTTTATACTTTTGCAATGGCATAGTTTAATGATACAATATAATGATGAAACAAACTTTTATACTTCTGTTCTTCCTGTTGACGGCAATAGTTCGCAGTCTTGAGATGGAGTGTAATTTGCTGATTTTCAGTAATATAGCTGGTAGAAAATCTACATAACCTAACGAAGCGCTTCAATAAGGTCTAATGATGCGCTTCATTAACACCTAACGATGCGCATCATTAGATCTTAATAAAGCGCATCGTTAGAGTTCGTACTTGCACTTCTTTAGAGGAAATGGAACTTAAATATATATTTGTTAATAAAAATGCTTAATTTTCGTAGTCTATAGCTACAGTATCTTTTTGTATTCTCGTGATATAAAATCAGCGAGGGAAAATCCCTATTTCTCTCATTCACAACTCATTTTCCTACCATTGTACCCCAAATGTGGTTTTTGCCAAACTTTTAATAGTGTAAATTCTTTTGGTAAATTGGCATTTGGTAAAGAACGTTGGCTTTCAATTCATATCATCGTCAAACGGTAAAGAAGAATTGAATTTATCAAAATCAGAGTTGAATAATTTGTCTTGTATCACACGATACTTTTCAAACTCTGACTCTGCAAAACTCTTGGCAAATTCAGCAGAAACCTTTCCTGCATCATGTAATACGGCATCACCTCCGGCTTCAAGAATAATGTCTATACGCTTTGCCCAATCTTCCATTGTCATTGGTATATGTCGATTTGCCATACGTTCTGCTAAGTCAAGCACAGAGTTGACAAGTTTTCCCATATCTTCAAGTTCCACTTGTTTTAGATAGTTCTTGGCGATACTCACATCTGGCTTGACAATCTTTCCATCAGGTGCATTCTCCCAAGTGGTCAGTCCCATATGCTCTTTCTCCGCATTGGCTCTTTCTACGATAAGTTCTGCCGCAGTATGTCCATGCACTGCATAATGCATCTTATTCTGAACTTTTTTATAGAACAAACGTGTGCTAGGTGCATCCTTATTGTAGTCAACAGCTGTAGCGTAAATATCCGTAAGCTTTTGATAAAATCTTCGTTCACTCAACCTAATCTCACGTATCTCCGCCAGCAAATGCTCAAAGTAGTCCTCACCGATAAACGAGCCGTTCTCCATACGCTTCTTGTCTATGATATAGCCCCGAAGAGAGAACTGCCTGATGACATAGGTGCACCATTGTCGGAATTGTGTGGCACGGATAGAGTTGACACGATAGCCAACAGAAATGATTGCATCAAGGTTGTAGAACAGCGTGTTGCGTCGCACCTCTCTCGCACCTTCCTGTTGAACTACCGAGATTTTCTCGGTAGTTGCCTTCTTGTTCAATTCATTTGTGTCATATATGTTCTTCAGATGCAAACCGATGTTATCAGTGGAACAATCAAAAAGCACAGCCATTGCTTTCTGCGTAGCCCATACCGTCTCGTCCTTATATAGCACCTGAATGCCCTGTTCCTTACCTTCCGCCACGAAAGTCAAGAACTCTGCCGTACTGTTTCGTATTTCAAATTTCTTTGCCATTATTGATTTCCTTTTATGAATCTAAACACTGTAGTATATGATCATGTATTCAATGAATGCAATTCCTAACGTATAGTCCAATGTAAATGTTTTTTACTTCCACAAACTTCCCTTTTTGAATATCCTGCAAGTGTTCGATTTTATATAATCCGGATTTTTGTCTAATTTTTCCTGTATATTTTTTTATTTGCAAGTATAACCTTTAGCCGATTTATGTCTCTATTCGCCATGACTGTATGTTTGTTAGGTAAGCAAAAATACATAAAAATCCCCAAATACGTATCGATTGCACCTATTATTTATGGAAGTTTAGCAAAATAATGAAGATTATTCATTAGGTTCAAGCTAAAATCCCATCTTTCAAATTCGCATTGAAAACTACATTAGGGAAGAGAATATTCCCTTCCCCGATGTTCTTCTTACTCATCCGAACAGTGGTAGGTCAAGTCCTTTTCGATGCCAGCTTTGTCTTTCGCTGTATGATGCTGATTGTTGGCACACCATCTATCGTTTTTATATCACCTTACTATATCCTTTCATTTCCGATGGTTAGCCTCGCTTTGGATAATTGGTGGATATTTTCGAAACCGCTGTTTCGGAAATGGTGGTTCCGTAAGTGAAAATGCTGGATTTGTCAGAATCGTAGTCACATTCCTTTCCGGGCAGTATGGATATTGTATTTCATCTGCAATTTAATCTTCCCTCTTCATCTTTTCTCCTCCTATGTCAGTTTTTGTCACAACCGGATTGTACTTTTGCAGCAGAATTGACAATAACTCTATATCGTTAAGGTATGAAAGCTGAAAAAAAGAGGGAGTGGAGTCCCTGAAAAGTGAAATATAAGAGGAATCCATAAGATTTCTTGTTAAAAGTTTGGTGGTTCATCAGATTTTTACTAAATTTGCCATTGGATTAGTGACAGGGCAGGTGAAAGTCCTTGCTTGAAGTCGCTATGATGCAGAGAAACAAGATAATCTTGTGGACACGAGCAAACTATTCAGTTCTGTAGGTTGAAATCTGGTAAATTGAAACGTAGAAAGAACGAGAAATTGTTTGAGCGAGTCTACGCCGTCATAGGTGTGGATTCCTCTTTCGCATTTTCTTTTCTACGGGTTTTACCAGAGCCTAACTTACAAGGAAGTGAAGAAAGTAGGGGTTCGCACCATCCTTTTTTTACTTATGGACCATTTTGAACTTGTTTGGTTCGCAGATTTTTCTTATCTTTGCCCCTTGAAGGTAAATGATTCGCTGTTTCGGCTGAAAAGCCGGGGCTGCCATATATAATGAACTTAAAACTGAATGCTTATGAGTAAGGTATTTCAAGTAAAGCCTAAGCGCCTTAAACGCTCAAATGGTACTGTCCTCACTCCCGATATGGTAGTGACAGTAACGACCCTGCAGCACACCGCCACCCCTTTTTATAATGGAGCCAAGGAGGTGCAAGAAGCCTACATGCGCATCTATGCTTTCGATTATAAGAAAGCCTGCTGCAATCCGAATGATTTTGAATTTATAAAGTTGGACTAAAAATATGTATTATGGAAACATTTGATTTGACAACAAAGGATGGAATGGAAATGGCGAAGAAGTATTTTGAACTAACGCCAGTAGGAATGCTTTTCAAAATAGGAAAGATGATATTTGATTCTGATAGCGTGAAGAAGCAAGGAAAAACGGTTGAGGATCTCATTAAGGTTGGAAAAGAAAAGGGAGTCGATGAAATGGAAATTATATTAGATAATAAGAAGGGATTCCATTTTAATGCCCCAATTGAAGAAGGTATTACAATTGAAACTGCATTGGGATCTGATGAAAAAATTAAAATACGAGTGAAATATAAATAATATTGAAAATTTAAATAAGCATTGAAGAGGTTTTCTGTTATTGCAATAGTACATTGTAGCTTTTGCTTCTGTAAACGTGCAAAATGCTATAGAAAACCATACACGTTTGATATTTAATTCTGAGAATAAAACAACAAATATGGATAAAAAAGACTGCAAAATATTGGATGAGCTAAGACAATATGGCAAGATTTATGAAGATCCTTGTCCAAAGTCTGAGAGCTTTATTGATAAGTTGATAAACATTTTCTTGAAGAAGAAATAAACATTTGTCTAATGCGTAGCTCGAAGCAATGAATGACTCTATAAGTAGTTGTTTCTTTACTGCGCATCGGACGTGTGTTCATCGTCAACTTGGAGAAAATGAAGCGTATATTAATAAATGTTGGCTAAACTTTTAGATAATAAACATGGAAAATATAGATAAAATTGCAAACATAGACGCGATAGCGAATGCTATAAAAAATAATAGTGAAGATGGCTTCTTTTTTGTCCCTTGGATTGGTAAAAACTATGATAAAGGATTGAAAGAAAGTAAAGTGCTGGTTGTTGGAGCGTCGCATTATTGTAACCATTCAAATATTTGTATACATCCTTACAATAATAAGGATTGCTCAAATTATAATTGTCAGAATAAGTGTAATTTAGGATGTGATTATTTTTTAGATTGTACTTCTGAAAATACAAAGAGATACAATGATTATTGTGCTTGGATGAAAAAAGAAGAATATAGTAAGAGTTATGAGATTTTATGTAACGAAATTGATGAAAAAATCTATGATTGCAAAATGATTTTTGAAAAATTGAAAAGCACAACATTAGGTGAAGTTTGCAATTTCTTAGATACTGAATGGGGAGATAATAATTCGTTTGAAAAATTCTCAGAATTTTGTATAGAGTATTTTTTTGAAGGTAAATGTTATAAAGAATATAGAAACCAATTATGGAGTCACATTGCTTTCGTCAATTATGCTCAAAATTTTCAGCCTAAATCAACAGGAAATTATTTTCAACCTGATGATTTTAACTCTTTTAAAAAGTATATAGAGATTCTAAATGAGCTCGGGCTAAAACCAAATGTGGTTATTGTTTGGGGATGCGATTTAGGTAAAGAATTGAAGAAACGAGAATTTAAACCGAACAATGATGACTATAATTGGGAAAATGAAGGAATACAATTTGTAAACTCTTACCATCCCTCATATGGAGGCTTTGAAGATAATGGAGGATTAGAAGAGGCTTTGGATAAAGCATTTCAAGAAGCTTCTAAAGTCACAAATGGGTGATGTCTTTTAGATTATATAAAAAATATAAATGAAGCGATTAAGACTTTTTCTATATAACATCATAACAATAGTTGTTGTTATGATTACGGTAAGTGCTTGTTCTGAGTCCCTCGGTTCTCAGTGGGTGCGAACAACAGACGGAACCCTATTCTGGGCATCGTCTGTTGATACGACCATGTCCTTTTCATGGAATGGAGAGAGCTTTGATAGTGTTGCAAACGGTAAGGGAACATTATCTGGTGTTGATTCAGAGGGAAACTCTTTGACCCAACAATTTAATATGTTTTATGGAGCGTCATCTATTGAAGATATCGTTTCTATGGATGATGGCAGCCGTTTTGTTGGTGGTATCGAAGATGATAAAATGGAAGGCTTTGGCGTGCTTGATAAAGGAACGGAATTATATATCGGTTCTTTTCATGAAAGCAAGCCAAACGGATATTTGAAATATTATAAAAAAGGTAAACTTTTTTATGATGGCAATTGGAAAGATGGCGCTTTTTGGGGAGAGGGAACTCTTTATAAAGAAGATGGGTCTATTAAAAGTGGTGAATGGAACAACGGTACACTTATACAAACTTTAGTAGACAAAAATCTTCCTGAAGGACATTATTATGGTTATGTTAGAAACGGCAAGCCTGATGGTTTAGGCAAGATGAACTATGCAAATTCGTCTCTTTATGCAGGAAAATGGCATAATGGAAAATGGCATGGACAAGGCTTGTATGTGCATGGCGCTGATTCTATATATGGTGAGTGGAAGTCAGGAAAAATTTGTGGCGATGTTATTTATCGTACTCCGCAATTACTTTTTGAGGGCTCTTTTGTTGATAATGTTCCTGTTGGCGAGGGAAATTTGGCTTTGTCTGATGGCTCGTATTATTCTGGTTGCTGGCTTGATGGAAAAAGAAATGGTTATGGAGACATGGTGTTTTCTAATGGCGATTCTTATTTCGGTGAGTGGAGCAATAATACGTTTCATGGCACAGGTACATACAAATATACCAAGAAGCATGCTGTATACAAAGGCGAATGGTCTAAAGGATTACAGCATGGCAATGGCTATTACAAAGATTTAAACTTTGTATATAATGGTCAATGGAATCAAGGTTGGATGGATGGTGATGGGCATTTGTATTTTAAAAATGGTGATAAGTACGAGGGAACGCTGCACAACAATCTGTTAGATGGCATTGGATGTTATACTTATGTAAATGGAAACCGATATGAGGGTGAATTTGTTAATGGCAAGATAAATGGTTTAGGTGTATTCCAATTTAAGAATGGTGATAGATATGAAGGTGAATTCGTAAATGGCAAGATATATGGCGATGGCACGATGTATCTTGTCAATAAGAAGGAAACTGTAGCTATTACTGGTTTTTGGCCTGCCAATGGAAGTTTTCCTAAAGAGGCAAGCATATTATTTGCTAATGGAGACTTGTATGAAGGACCTCTGCATAATGGAGTGCCAACAAAAGAAGGTACATGGATATCTGGCAAGAAACGTCAGGCTAAGTTGAGTAAAGTAGAAAAGTCGTTCGCTCATCAAGCTAACGAACTTTATAAAAAGCATAGAGAAACCATCAATAGGTGTTTAATAGGTGCTAGTGCAGTTGTTACCGCAGTTGAGGTGGCTGCAGCATCAACTGGCGTTGGTGCGCCAATTGCAGCAATGGCACATGGCGTAAATGTGGCTATTAATGCGGCAGATGCTGGTATGGCAATAGCGTCTGCTTCTATGGATATTGCTGAAAATGATTATTTGGGTGAGAGTAATGATGAGGCTATTAAAACATTAGGGACAGAATTAGCTTTAAATGCAGCTAGTATATTAGTGCCAAAAGTTACTAAGGGTACCCTAAAGCTTTTGAAAACAGGAGTGAAGAACATAAAGAGAAGTCCTGTGGCAAAACAATTCTTAAAGAAGTCAGGTACGCTCCTTCTCAAAAAATCTTCTTTTAAGTTTGTCAGAGGCAAAGTAACAGGCAAAGTTGTACGTCTGGAAGTTTCCATAAATAAAGGTGTTCGATGCGTTGAAAAGAAGCTTGTCAGAGGAAAGATTACAGGTAAGTCAATGATTGCAATGAGACGTTTGTTAACACGTCTAAAGAATCAAACAGTTTCTTATTCTTCGTATTTGAAGCAGCTAAAAGACAATCCAGCCTTGAAAGATAAACTAAAGATGTCTGCGCAAGGATCTTCTTCAAATTTGAAACATAACATGAATCTGTGCGGTACAGCTAAATGGTTTAGTAAAAATGAGCGTTATAAGAGATGGCTAAAATTGCCCAAATTACACATAGAGCCACACCATATTATCCCTTCCAATCCAACTACGGAAATGGGTAAAAATGCAAGGAATATATGGGTTAAATACTTCGATAGCGTGGATCATCCGTGTAATGGTATTTGGTTGGGACGACGTAGAGGGGCGTATCTTGGATTAGCGAAAGGCTCTAATCATAGTCCAAATTCTAAAGAATATGAACAAAAGGTGGCTATTGCTTTGGTGAATACGTTTAAAAAGTATAAGAAACAATATGCAAAAGATCCAGATAAGATGCGGCAGGTCTTAGCTGAAACTGTTGACAATATAAAATCGCAGATATATAAAGGAGAAATCGCTATTGGAAATGGTTCTCATGAAGTACATTCTGCATGGAGTATCTTTAAGGATAAGGCAGCATCAGATGTTATTTCTAATGCAGCTCGTAGTATAACAACTAAAATTGATAAAATTAAATAGTTATGAATATTTATCAAATTGATTTTGACTATACGTTTGCGTTGGCAGATATCAGAGCATCTGTAGATGGCGCAGACTCTATGGAGTTCTCTCAAGAAAGACCAGAACTGATAGATAAATTTAAATACGATTGGGTAACTACGGATTCTGAATTAATACCGGATTTCGTTGTTGTCATGTCTGAACTATTAGGATGTAAGACAGGATTGAAGAGTAAAGTAGAAGAACTGTCACAGTCTTTCAAATTTCATGATTTGAAGATTGGTGATAGGAATTATACTGCGTTTATTAATATCCCGACATTGCAGAACTGTATAAATTTAAAGAAATCTAAAGTTGTGAAGTTCTCCAATGGTGATATTATGGAGATAACTAATCCTGTTTTTCTCCCTGGGGACTATCCGATATTATTTAAAGTGGAGGATATGCCTTCAGTGTTTTTCTGCAGTCAAGAGTTTAAGGATTTTGTAGAAACAAATTCTTATACAGGATTGCGTTTCAAGGAGTGTGTAATTAAATCAAGATCATGGTTTTAAAAAAGAAATAATATGGAAGAAAACAAATCTAAAAGTGACATTCAGTTAGTGGAGTGTTCAAAATGTCACAAGAAAGTGGCGTCTACAGAGGGAGTAACAAAACCTAGTGGGTTTATCTGTAATGATTGTCTTAAGAAAAAGAAACGCACATTGGTTTTAGGTGGCTTATGTAGCTTGGCTGCAGTAGCTGTTGTTGCTGCTTTCTTGTTGACAAATAAGCAGTCAAAGACTGGGGCAGGCTTTAATGGTGTCGGCGAGATTAAGGATTCAATGGAATTGTCCGTTGATTCAAATAATGTAAAAATTAACCTTGCGTCAAAAACAGCTGCAAGTAATACGGTTTCGGCACAGGCTCCTATTTCAAATCTAAGCAGTTTCAAGCATGTTTTGTCTCAGAACATAGAAACGTCAAGAAAGGATAAGTCTGGAAAGTTGGTTATACCATCTGTCAGTCCTCTTTTTGGAATTAACACAAACTATTTCGTAGGCGATGGCGAAGCGTTGGTTAAAGAGTTTGCTGCAACATTTGCTAAAACTAATAAAAAGGCAAAGCTGCTTGTAGAAGGCTTTACTTGTGATTTAGGAGGTGAAACCCTAAACAACAAACTTTCAGAAGCACGTGCAGAAGTAGTTAAAAACATCTTGATAGATGCTGGCATACCTGAGCAAAATATAGAGATGAAATGGTATGGCAAATCTCGCTTCGGTGAGTTTAAATATTCTAATAAGAGTGACTATCGTCGTGTAACTATTTCTGTAGAATAAAGGGATGCTTGCTTTCCCATACATGGAAAACAGTCTCTCAACCTTTTATCAATCGCATAGCATCAAGAAAAAAGAACTCTCTCATTTTTTTGAACCTCTGCCACCATTTGACATATCTATATAGTTATTTCGCAGCCGAAATCAAATGTATAACTA
>ERZ1023706.37-NODE-37-length-33768-cov-23.241895_pt1 | contig 33768 bp, 10 predicted proteins | sample MGYA00380351_ERZ1023706 | MGnify/ENA primary metagenome ERZ1023706 (study PRJEB33179, sample SAMN07449038) | human gut metagenome | biome: Human-gut; feature: Human associated habitat; material: Faeces | host: Homo sapiens | place: India:Kasaragod | collected...
TCTCCATAAAAATATACTAATTTTCAGGCGGTTTTTTAATTCCGCCAACAGGTAAGGACAACTCTACCAGTAATGACCTAAAAGTCAAAGTCGGAACATTCAACTTCCCTTCGATGTCTTGGCCTGACATTTATTTTAAGCGTACTGCCAATGGGGTAGTTCAGGCTTATTCCACGAATTTGCTAGAAGAAAAATATAAGAACTGTGGAGGTAAAGATAAATCGGGTACTTTAAGGTATGCTTATCGTTTCTCGAAGAAATATGAGGGAAACGTAAATTGGCCAAGCGAACCGATCAAGATTGAAACTTATTGGGATAATCTCAATTCTACTCCCAAGAAGGTGAAGACGGATTTTGTGGATTGTACAGAATCTGCAACTTCGGCTTATGTGACAATGAAACTTGACAATTTTGAGGCTCATTGCCTGCATCCTTTTATCACTCGTTTTGCGCCCAATTATAGGTCATATCCTCTTAACGGAAGCCAATGTATAGAGAACAATGTCTATTTTAATAGAAGTTATGAGAGGGACCATTGGGTCAATGGATATCCACGTCCAAAGTCGATTTCTACTTCTACCAATTCCTGGACAAAGAATGTGATCCTCTCTTGGACACCGGAAATTGCTGATCCTAGCCATGTGACCACACAGGGTAAATGGGTGGTTTTCCGCAGGAAGAGTGGTTCGAGCACTTATGAAAAATTGAAGGAATTGGCATATAGTGACGAGCAGGCATCATATACAGATGAGGATACTAAGGACTACAATACTACTTATTATTATTATGTGGCATTCCAACCGAATGAATGGAATACTTCCATAATGAAGCCAGAGGATGCTACCAATTTGTATAAGAGTACTTATACGTCTATATCAACGAGCAACCCTCTGAAGTCTATATTGGCATCGAATAATTTGGATAATAAAATTACAGTGACTTGTAGTTTCTATTCTTTCGAAAATGCTACGTCTTCTAACCCTTATAAACTTCTGGTTTATCGCCGTGCAAAAGGTACTACGGATTGGGGAGAAGTCTTCCATGAGACAACTATTAGTGACAAGAACGTCACAAGTCATTCCTTTGATGATACCAAAATTGCCAATGCTTGCGTGAAATACCAATATATGATGAAAGTTGCAGCACAAGAAACAACTTTCACAAGTAACATATGTGATGGTGGTATTGATGGAAACTCTGAGGTGACTAGTGTCAATGCAAGCCGTGGAGCTTACAGCGGTACAGTGCGTGTCAACTGGGATGTCAAGCAAGTAGGTACAGACTTGACCTATTTCAATGTGCGCCGTCGCCTCTTAGGAAGCGATGCAGAATATCAAAATATATATACTACTTCTGGTGTGGCTGAGACTTATACATACGAGGATAATTCTGCTCAACCAGGCTCTTACTACCAGTATGAGGTGGAATGTTATCGCAAGTGTAAGGAAACAGGAACTATTAGTCCTGGTGCATCACAAGAAACGGATGGTTTTGCTCTTGCTACGGGAGTTGTCAGCGGTCGTATATCTTATGATACAGGCACGGCAGTGGAAGGTGTGAAAGTGATAGCGGAAGCAAATAATGCTGATGGAGAAAAACTGAAGGCATTCCATGCGCTCAGCACTACCAAAAATGTGACCTGTCAGGTGGGTATTGCCAAGCCTAAAGAGACGATGGCATCTTTGTTCGGTAATCCATGGACTGCACAGACGTATATCAAGATAGACCAATTCCCGGAAAATGGTATGCACGTCTTCGCTACCAATTTTTTCTATTTTGCAGTTGGACCTACAGGTGATCTCAGTATAGGACTATCTTATCTTAAAAATAACAATATAGAGCTTGACCGCCGTTATTTGGACAAGAAAATTACAATAGCGGAGAGCAAGTTCTATAATGCATCTGTTTCTTTCGATGGAAATGCGACATATACAGTGCGTGTTATAGGGGAAAACGGAAAAATCCAAAGTGCCAAGGTGCAGATTTCAGATCCAAGTGCATATAAGATGGTTGATGCCATTTTGTCTGCAAATAGGGATTACTTGCCTGAATCTGGACTTTGGTATGGAGATAGCAGAGGTGATAACCAAACTTATTCTGGTGTCATCGACGAATGTCGCTTCTGGACAAAGGAATTGACAGACGACCAAATCAAGAAGAACTATAATCACACGCTGTCGGGCAGTGAAGATGGTCTCTATTTGTATTATAAGTTTGATGAGGGTATTACTAATCAAACCATAGCTTATGACTACTCGAAGACGGGTGGTGTCTCTAATGGTAACCATGGTATCATCAGTAATATGGCTGTTACCGATGACGTGCCTTCTGAGGATCAACTCTCCTTGTCGGCATATACCGACGTGAATGGTAACTATACCATCAGTGGCGTGCCTTTCTCTGGCGATGGTACCAGCTATACTATCCGTCCTTCCAAGGGCGCACATGAGTTCTCTGCTGCCAAGGCAAACCGCTTTGTCAGTGCACAGTCGCTTGTTCACAATGGTGTTGACTTCCAGGATGTCAGTTCATTCCCTGTCAGCGGTGTCGTATATTATCAAGGTACTACAATCCCTGTAGAGGGTGTGCAGTTTGCCGTGGATGGTGTGTCTTGCACCAAGGACGGTGAGTTCATCCAGACCAATGAGAAGGGTGAGTTTACCATCAGCGTGCCTATAGGCAATCACTATATCAGCGCGAGCAAGCTCGGTCATGAGTTCTGCAATGCAGATGGCAAGTCGTATAAGGGTATGGGATATTATCCTAGCCAGAATGAGGAGAGCAACAAGATGGAGACCATCGAGTTCACCAACCCATTATTGTCGGGTCTTACCTTCTACGACACCACGCTTGTACCTATCGTAGGTCGTGTGACGGGTGGTGCGGAAGAGAATGAGAAACCGCTTGGTTTGGGACAGTCAGTCAACAACATTGGTCAGGCTACATTGACCCTGAAGGCTTCTGATACTTATAGTATGAATGTAAGTCTGGAAAAGAATGGACAGGCTTATGAATATGTGACGGCAAAGACCGATAGAGTATTTGCTGTTCCTGCTGATGCTGTTTGTAACTCAACTACTACTGTGGGTTCCGGTTCTGCCGATAAGGCACGTATCATTACCATCAAGACCGACCCTAAGACCGGTGAGTTTGCTGCTATGGTTCCACCGCTTCAATATACTGTGACAGGAATTAAGATTGACAGCAACAGCGATATCAGTTGGAATACGGCTGAAATCATCAATGCTACTGATCCACAGAATACATCTGTCGATTCTATCGAAGTAGAGGATGGCTATAAGAAGTTTGAATATGTAGCATCGCTGAAGAAGAGTTACCGCAGTCCGGCTATCCTGGATGTGGTACAGAAGAATGTAGAGGCTGAAGGTGCCTTTGGTGAACCAACCTATGAGCTGGTTGCTGAAGATGGCACCAAGAGATTGATAGAACTATATAATAAGGAGAAAACGTTTACTCTGCCAAAGACTGCAAATGAGGATGCCTATACCTTCGGTTATCCTGTCTTCGTTCAGAGAGGCAACTACGAGTTCGACCTGAGTTTGTATGAAAAGTATTACAACCATGACGCAGATGCTCCTGTCAAGGAGTCAAAGGTGCCATTGGCAAACAATACGGTGAACATCACCAACCAGATGGGATTTGGTACTTCTGTCTATGTCACTGGTGACAAGGACGGTGAGGTATATGAGTCTTCTCAGACTGAAATCGAGCTCGACTCTTTAGGTCATGGAACCTACTCTTGGCAAGCTGGTTCTCCAAATATCCTGACTCCTTACACCCGTACGCTCACGATGAGCTATCCTATAGATGGTGTGGAGAAAAATTGGAGTGGCAACGGATTCCAGGGCATTGTCTTGGGACAGTTGACTTCGGGCAGCAACTTCGTGACCTCTGGTCCTGACGAGGTGATTATGATTCTTCGTGACCCAGCAGGTTCCGGATCAAATGCTTATATCGAGGAAGGACAGTCCTTCTCTACCACCAAGATGCGTGGCGGAACTATAAAATATGCCAATGAGACGAGCGTCAAGGCAAGCATGGGTTGCGAAACTACCATTACAACCGGTACGGCAGGTATGGGTGCTTTGGTAACTAAAGATACCAAAATAGAAGTGAAGAACGAGTTGGAAGTGGGAGTCAAGATTGACGAAGAGGTGAGAATGGGAAATACCACTGTTCAGACCATTACCACTACCAAGCGTATCTCTACCAGCGATCAGCCGGAGTATGTAGGCGATCAGGGTGACGTCTTCATCGGTTCTTCTGTGAACTACAATTTCGGCAATGCCCGACAGGTAGGTATCTATGCGGCTGATGCTAATAGTGTGCCAGCACTGGAGAAACGCGATGTGATGAGCGTGGGTACTCGTTATGGTACTGAGTTCTCCTATACTCAGAACTATGTGGAGAACGTACTGCTGCCAAACTTCAAGAAGTTGCGTAACTCTTGCTTGGTACATGTGAACAGCTATGATGGCTATGTCAATAACACAGACAAGCCAGTTTATATCACCAAGTTGTCTAATACTGATTCCAGATTAGGCTCCAACAATAGTGATAAGAAAGTTTGGGGAGCCAAGGCTTCCAAGTCTGGTGAACTTAGCGGTGAGTCTTATAAGATGGTCTTGCCAAAGAGTGCATACAATGGTTCTCAATTGAAGGACGACTATGTGGCAAGCGATACCATCGCCTGGTATAATGCGCAGATTTCTGCATGGACACAGGTTTTGGCCAACAATGAGAAGGCAAAGGTGACTGCCATCGAGAATGCTGAGTACAAGCGTACAAACTATTCTTTTGATGCCGGTTCAAGTGTGTCCAGTTCTACCCAATCGGTGAACAGTAAGGATTTCACCGTGGAAAGCGAGACTTCGCTGCTGATTGTAGGTAGTGGAAAACTTGGATTTGCATTTGATGGAAATGGTGTTGAGGTTTTGACAAACGATGAAAAGGGAGGTGGCGCGACAACAAGTGATGGCAGCACCGAGGAGTCTTCTCGTGAAGTGGGCTTCTCGCTTGTAGAGACTGGTGATGCCGATGCACTTTCTATTGATGTCATCGATGCTCCTGATGGATTTGGACCTATCTTCTATACTCGTGCCGGACAAACCAGTTGCCCATACGAGGATGAGGTGAAGACCAAGTATTACAGACCGGGTACTACCATCCAGACAAAGACTGCTCAGGTGGAGCAGCCTCATCTCAGTGCCAAGGAAACTTCTGTGACAGGTGTACCAAGTGGCAAACCTGCTACATTTACCATCTACTTGCAGAATACCAGTGAGGCTGATATCGACAGTTACTTCAACTTGAATGTGGTCGATTCTTCCAATCCAAATGGTGCTGCTGTCAAGATGGACGGTAAGGATGTGACCGCTGGCCGTACAATTCTCGTACCAGCAGGTGAGACTGTAACCAAGACTTTGCAGATTTCACAGACCAATCCTGACATTTATGATTATAAGGATTTGCAGCTTCGTATGTCAAGCACCTGTGATAGCAATATCGAGGAAATCCTGAAACTCAGTGCCTACTTCCAGCAGACGAGCAGTGATGTCTCTCTGAAGTCAGCAGAGAGTGCCATCAATTTGGAGACTGGTACTTCGATGCATCTTACCATCAGCAATTATGATAAGAATGCTCGTGGTATGAAGAGCGTTCGCCTGCAGGTACAGCAGCAGGGCAATCCGCAGTGGCTTACCGTGAAAGAGTGGGTAGTCAGCGAGAAGGAAGCGGCTGCTGATAAGAACAAGGGCTTGTTGCCTGATGAAGGTACATTCAATTATGTATTCAGTATGGCAAACAATGATACTTATCCTGATGGACAATGGAATATCCGTACCATTACGGTGAGCAACTTCGGTGGTGAAGAGGTGACGAAGTCTTCTGAGGTCATTTCCTTCTATAAGGATATGGCTCGCCCACAGGTGATTAGCAATCCTAATCCATCTAATGGCGTACTTACCGCTGACAGCGAAATCTCCTTGACTTTCAACGAGGATATTCGTTCTGGTGCGATGAGCAAGGCTGACAACTTCTCTATCCAGGGAGAATTGAATGATGCACAGGTGGCTCATGATGTGGCTCTGAATCTGACAGGTGGCGAAGGTGCCAAGACCAATGCCAACTTCAATTTAAGCAATAAGTCGTTTGCCGTCAATATGTGGATGCGTTACTCTGCCAAGGGTGAGGTGTTCTCACATGGCACCAAGGCTGGCAGAATGACCGTGAGCGTGGCTGATGATGACAAGATGGTAGTTGATGTCAATGGACAGAAATTTACCAGCGACAATGCTTTCAAGAAGAATACCTGGCAGTTTGTCAGCTTCAGTTATGATGCAGAGAAGCAGACCTTCAATGCCAATTATGCTTATGATGCCTTTGATGTTGTCTTGTTCAACAATTTAAAGGTTGGTGAGTACAAAGGCAATGGTCCTATCACATTGGGTGAGAAGATGCAAGGTCAGATACATGATGTCAGTCTTTGGAATCAGGCTCGTCCTTGGAGTGAGGCTCAGAATGAAATGTATGAGCGTAAGACTCGTTATAGCGATGGCTTGATGGGCTATTGGCGACTGGATGAAGGTCATGGTGGTTTGGCTACCGACTATGCTCGCAGTCGTAATCTCGTTTTGCCTTCTGCTACAGCCTGGTATTTGGCAAGCAAGAATTATGCACTTGCCTTGGACGGAAAGACCGTCGTGGCTGTGGATGCTTCCAAGATTGCCACAACCCATGAGGAAAGCTATTTGGCTGAATTCTGGTTCCGTGCTGAGGAAAAACAGAATGGTAAGGCGAATGTCTTCGGATTCAATAACAAGGATAAGTTCGACATCTTTGTTGATGAGGCTGGTTTGCTCAAGATGAATGTGAATGGTGCTGATTATGCAATCGGTTCTGACAAGGTGACTGACAACCAGTGGCACCATGTAGCTGTCAATGTGCTGAAGAGTACATCTGGTTCTGCTACGGTTTATCTCGATGGTGTGGCTAAGAAGCAGATGATGGCTTCTGTTCTTCCTGCCATCCAGACAAGTAAGTTGCTCTTGGGTGGTAAGTATGATGGTGCTCAGGCTACGGATATGCTGAAGGGTGCGATAGATGAAATCCGTATCTGGAAGGGCCGTCGCATGGGTGATGTCATCAAGAACAATATGTATGCCCGTGTCAATAAGGCAAGTGATGGCTTGATAGCTTACTATCCTTTCGAGGAGGGTGGACTTGATGAAGGTAATGCGCCTACCATCCTGGCAACGCTCTCTGACCAGAGTGCTACACAATCTGGGGCAGTTAAGCCTATCAATGTGCCTGTAACTCTTGCGCCAACTTCTGATAATGTACCGGCATTGAAGTCTGTACCTGATAAGCAGAATGTAAGCTTCGAATATGTGGCAAGCGAGCGTAAGATTCTGGTAAATCTCACAGAGCAACCACAACGTATCGAGGGATGCACGCTGACTGTAACGGTCAAGAATGTACGTGACAGTCACAACAACTATTCTGAGAATGTGACATGGGATGTCTATGTTCGTCAAAACCAATTGGTATGGAAACAGGATGAAGTGGAAACCGTGAAGCATGGTACAGAAAAAGTGAGTATCGAGGCTGAAATCAATAATAATAGTGGTACTACAGAGTCTTGGACTATAAGCGGTTTGCCATCTTGGCTCACTCTGGAGAATGAAACGGGCTATCTGCCTGCGCTCTCCAGCAAGAAGTTGACCTTTGCGGTTGATCCTGCTCTTGCTATCGGCAGTCAGGAGGCTACGATTTACCTGACTGGTAACTTGGGCGTACCAGAACCTCTGGTCATCAAGGTGAACAGTACGAGTGTGGCTCCAGACTGGAGCGTAAATTCTGCAGATTACGAATTTACGATGAATGTCAATGGTCAGCTTGAAATCAATGGTGAGATGTCACAAGACGTGAATGACATCGTGGCTGCCTTCCGAGGTGACAGATGCGTGGGTGTGGCTAAGCCTGCTTACTTCTCTCGCTATGATGCTTACTATGTGCTCATGAATGTATATGGTAATGCTGAGGACAACGGCAAGGACTTGACCTATAAGGTGTTTGAGGCTAAGACGGGTAGAGTTCTTCCAATGGTAGAGGTGAGCATGGACAAGGCGAACATGTTTGTGACCGACAATATCGTTGGTACCATCTCTTCACCTAACGTTTGGAATGCCCAGGAAAAGGTAGAGCAGATCCTGAATCTCAAGAAGGGATGGCAATGGAGCAGCTTCTATGTGAATCCTGATAATGGCAGTGCTGATGAACTTCTCGCTGGCATCAAGAATCAGGTGAACTATATGATCAGTGAAAATGGACAGTGGACTCCTACCAGCAATTCCATCAACGAGGTGGTAGCTGGCGAGATGTACAAAATCCAGGGCAATGCGCCTGTATCCCTGTCTGTTGTCGGTGATGCTATTGATGTTGCCAACGATCCTGTTGTTATCAAACCTAATTGGAACTGGATTGGCTATAAGGCTCCTGGATACGTTTCTATCGGTAATGCGTTTGCTGATCTCGAACCTCAGGAAGGTGATGTTGTCAAGAGTCAGACTGCTTTTGCTTCTTGGAACAGTAGTGAATGGGTAGGCTCTTTGGAGGCTTTGAAGTCGGGCGAGGGTTACTTGTATTATTCTACTCGTAATCAGCAGCAGACTTTCCATTATCCATCTGCAACTTCTTCTGCTGCCAGGGAAACCTCTATGGCTAAGAGCATGAGACTGGGTGGAGATGATGCAGTGAATGAGAAAACTGAGATTGCCCAGATGCATCAAGGCAATATGAACGTCATTGCCCGTGTGGTAGATAAGCATGGTGCTGTCCGTTCGGATGCCGTCGTCAGAGTGATTGATGGTGATGGTGAACTTCGTGCCTTGACTGATGAGGCTCATGCTGATCTTTATTTCATCACGATTGCTGGTGAGAACAGTGGTGCTAACTTGCGCTTCATCGTCAGCGTGGATGGAATGGAACAGGTGATTCCTGGAACCATGTTCTATCGTGACGATGCTATCGTGGGCAGTCTTGACCAACCTCTCGTCATCGATTTGGCTTCTACCACAGGTATTGGCTCTGTCAAGACGGATGAGGATAGTTCAGAAGCAACGTATGACTTGAACGGTAGGCGTGTAGCTAAGCATGCTATCGAGACTGTTGTCATTCGTGGTAACAAGAAATTCGTTCATCTTAACAAGTAAGATTTATGAGAAAATTCTTTTTAATATTATGTCTGGTTTGTGCGGCACAGGGAATGTCCGCACAGACCGACATTCACGACAAGTATTCTTCCAAGTCTGAGGCTTGTGAGGATGGTACTTATCGAAAGTCTGACGGATATAAGGAATTTGGTCAGATTGGTTGGGAGAAGGAGAGCGGCTGGCGCCAAATCCAATATCTTGACCGTTATGAGCGGGAACATCGCATATACAATACCAATTCTTTCTTGTACTGTCAGGTGATGTGGAATGATGTTCTCTTGGAAGATTGTGAGATTGTGGCTTTTGATTCGAAGGGCTATGTAGTGGGCAATCAGTGTCCTGAACCTTTTCCGCAGAAAGCAGGCAACCTGCATCACGTGGCCATCATGGCTATCTTTGGGGATACGCCTCAGGAGAAAATTACCTTTAAGGTAATCAAGGGTGCTGGTACGGTTGCGGATCCTGTCAGTGAAAAACAGGCTGAGGAAGTTCATCTGTTTGTTCCTAATGGAACGACGGGACTTGTTGATGCTGATGGGGATGGTCGTCTGGATACTTGGAAGCCTGTTGTGCTCCATGTCAAAGAAACGCCTACTGCTATCAGGGAGGTTTCATCAGACTCTGTGAAAGGTATAAACGACAAGATAGTCTATACTTTATCTGGCCAGCGCATCCACAAGGATGCAGTCTCTCCTGGTACAATCATATTGGTCAATGGAAAGAGATATTTAGTTAAATAAGTTGTATTCAGATCGTGTGCTTGCCTATGGCAATAAAGTGCCCTCAGTAAGGGCTCTTTTGCGCCATAGGCAAGTTTTTTTCCTATCTTAGTCCTTTTTCTTCAACTCGTATAGGCATTTACCCTTCACCCTTCACCACCCATCTTCACCCTTCACCATCTGTCATCTGAATGTTATTTCTGCCTTAATAGAAGCCTGCGCTTAGTCTTCATAGAAGCCTGCTTCACTCTTAATAGAAGCTTACTTCACTCTTCATAGAAGCCTACTTCACTCTTCATAGAAGTCTGCTTCACTTTTCATGGAAAGCCGGAAGATGCTAAAATAAATAACGGGTGGTGAAGAATGGCGAAAATTTTTACAAGACGAAGGGTGACGAAAGGTGATGAAAGGTGGTGAAGGGTGGAAATGAGTAATTGTTTGAGTAACCGTCTGAGTGTCAGTTGTTTATGCGGCAGAGGTGAAGGGTGAGGCGCTTTTATACAAACGAAACGCTTTCTCGCAGGCGAGAAAGCGTTTCTAACTTGTTATATCAAGTGTGGCCACTTGATGTTTTATAACTCATGTCCGAGCCTTTTATTTGAATGGCATAAACCAGTTCTCTGGATTGCTGAGGTCTATGCTGAGATTCTTGAATGCAAGCTTGTCACGAAGCCAGAGTGAACCGTAGTTGGTGCCCCAATAGCTGTCTGTGTTCTTGTGGCGTGCAATGCGGCAGAGGTCGCCATAGCGGGAACCTTCCCAAGCAAGCTCCAATGCCATTTCATCGCAGAGCAGGTCTTCTACACAGTCCTGGTTGATTCTCAAACTGTCTTCTGCAGTTGCATTAGCAGGATAAGCATGGCCCAACTGAGCCAACTTCTTGTCGATCTCATTCTGGAACTGATAACCGGAACCATTGCCCATGGTAAAGCCAGCACCGCGAGCGTGGATACCCTGATTACCCATAGAAACACCATTGGTTTCACTTTCATCATCGAAAACGACACGGTTTTCTGGAGTCAGGAATGGCAAGGTGGTCTTGAGGAACTGGATGCCTTCCTGGGTCATATAGGTGGTGTCCTCTTCCAAGGTATGATTCCAACCGTCCTTCAATACAGCGAATGCTACATCAGGATGACCCATGCGGTTTACTGCCTCAGCTAACTTCAGATAGATACCAGCTGTTCTGTACAAAGTGATATTGGCATTGTAATACTTCAGGATGACCTTAGTCAATTCCACCTGTGTACTAAACTTCACTCTTTCGTATGAACTGTGGTAGCGCATATCACCGATAGAGGCTTTAGCGAAAACCAGGTTCTTGATATTGAATTCAGAACTGCCGTTACCGTTTCCATTTGCATAATAGAAGTCCTGACTGTTGCTCAAATTCAGATAGGCATTGGTTGGTTCAAGAGAAATTTTCTCGTTTACTTCCGTACCATCTGATGAAGTATAGTAATTGTAGCCGAAGAGGCCTGGCAAAGCTGTAATCTCACCACGCAACTTATTGGTAGCCATTGCTACGTAAGTATCAGTTTCCAAGTCGTTCATATAGCGAACTTTCCAGTCCGATGTATTGGAAACCGTACAGTAGTATCCGTTCTTTAATGAAGTAGGGTAGCTATTGTAATCAGGACTGTAGGCAGGTCTTGCCATATAGTTGTTGACCGTCTCTTTGTTGTTCTTCAGATATTTGAAGTAGTGCTCTACAGCCTTTGCATAGTTGCCAGATTCCAGATACAGGTCTGCCAAGATCAATCTTACAGGAATCATCATCTTCGCTGTATTGACCGTCTTGTTGTTTCCTGCATCGTTGGTACCTGCCTCGAAGTTACCCCAGTTAGGTACTGGCAGATCTACATACTGCTCCAAGTCTGGAGCCAACTCAGCAGCAATTCCGTAGATATCTTTCTTCTCAGAACTTGCTGCATTCTCGATGCCGGCGATATCAGTCAACGGCTTGGTATAGAAAGGAACCTTGCCGTAGTTGTGGGTCAACTGGAGATAAGCCCATGCACGGATAGCCTTGGCCTCTGCATACTCCTTCATCGCAACTTCACTGGAACCGGTAATCAGCGTGGTATCACGGTGAGCAATGTAGTAGTTGCAGTTGTTGATGATACGGTAGTAAACGTATGCAGAATCGTACTTGTTGGTGCCGGAGTAATCGAAAGAAGCCAGTTTCTGCAAATCGGTTGAAGCGTCCTTCGTGGTGGTCAATAAGTCACCACGAAGTTCGTTGATAAGCACATTCTGGTCGATGGCCTGCTGTACACCCTTCAATATACCATTGATGTAGAACATGGAGTCCACTTTATCATCAAGCGATGGATTGGTGATGTAGCGGTTGGATCCATCATCGAACATATCACTGCATGAGTTGAGTGTGATAGCAGCCATGAGTGCTGCAATAAAATATTTAATTTTTATCATTTTTTTATGCTTTGTGATTGTTGTACTTTTATTAGAGGTTGATCTTCACGCCGACAGTGAAGGTGCGACCTTGTGATACGCAACCTGTGTCAATGCCCTGGTAAAGAACTGCATTGGATACAGACATCTCTGGATCTCCGCCAAGATACTTGCTGATGGTGAAGAGGTTGTTTGCCTCTGCCCATACCTGAAGTCCCTGGAGCCATGAAGAGTTGACTGGTATCTTGTAGTTGATGTTGAGGGAACGGAGCTTCAAGTAGCTGCCATCCTCTATCCAGCGGTCGCTGAAGCGTGAGTTACCCATCTCGTCTCCATAAGAGATGCGAGGCATATTGGTTTCCTGGCCTTCTACTCTCCAACGGTTTGCCATGGCGCTGCTCTGGTTGTAGAAGTTATTGCCACCCTCGATGATGCTGCGCTGATAGTTGTAGATATCATTGCCGATAGAGTAACCGAAGATGGCAGATAATGTCAGGTTGCCCCATGTAGCGTGAGCAAAGAAGTTACCATACAACTTAGGGTTTGGATCACCAATGATGGTCTTGTCGCTCTCATTGATGACACCATCGCCGTTGAGATCTACGAAGTGCATGTCACCAGCCTTGAAATAGCTCTTAGCTCCGGTTTTATCTACCTGGTAGAGATAGCCGTCCTTGCCTGCTGCCTTTGCTTCTGCATCGGTAGAGAATACACCGGCTGTCTTGTAACCGTAGAATACGCCTGCACTGTGATTGACGAGTGTTGCGATGTTCTGGTTGCCATAGATGCTGGATGTGTAGCCTACTGCTGCGTTCTCCTGACCATTCAGGGCGAGGGTCGTGTTGTTAGGAAGCGACTTGATTACGTTCAGATAATGACCGATGCTTGCACCTAATTCCAGAGTGAACTTGCGGCTGACGATAGGCTTGCCGTTGATGTGTACCTCTACACCCTTGTTGTCCAGACTACCCTCGTTGCTCCAGTAACTCTTCACACCTGCCACAGGAGTGGTGAAGTCCTTCAATGTAAGAAGGTTGGTGGTATGGTTGAAGAAGAAGGTGAAGTCCAAACCTAAACGGTTCTCCAGCCACTGGCTCTCGAAACCTGTATAGAAGCGGCGAGTCTTCTCGAAAGTGATGTTCTCATTACCGATATTGTTGAGTTGTACGGCAGGAATGTTGTTGTGGATGAACTTCAATACTTCGAAGGATGTGCGGGCAGCCTTGTTGTTGATGTTGTCATTTCCTGTCACTTCATAACCAGCGTTGAGGCGCAAGTAGTTGAAGTTCTTGTTCTTTGGAGCCCAGTTCTCATTGGTTACTACCCAACCAGCCTGAATGCTTGGGAAGAAGCCCCATGCCACATCACCGATTTTCAGACTTGTAGCCTTCTTACCGAAGGTACTGCTGCTCTCCATAGAGGCAGCTACCTGTAGGAAGTAGCGGTTGCGATAGTTGTAATCTGCCTGAGCATACCAGGTGAGTGAGGTGTTCTTGTAGTCATTACCTGTGGCATCCTTGAAGTCCATGTTATTGGATACATTAGGCAACTTGTCATTACCAGCTGTACTATACTGACCTGTTGGGTTGTTCATCTCATAGTTGTAGCTGAGGTATCTGAAACCACCCATAGCCTTGAGTGAGTGAGCACCGAAGAGGCGTGTGAAGTCCAGACGGGTATCACTCATCAGGGTTTCTTCCTTAGCGAAGATAGAAGCAGACTGGGTCTGAACTCTACCCAAACCTTCTACATAGTAGGTAGGAACACCGCCCTTTGGACGATAGTAACGCTGGGAGTTACGGTTCAGCGTATAGTTGATGTTCTCTCTCAATGTCCATCCACCCTTGAATTCAAACTTAGGAGCCAGACGGATATGGAACATAGAGTTCTCCATACGGTTCTTATTGTTGCCGCTACCATTTACTAACAAGGCTGTTGGGTTAGCCAATGAGAGGTTCTGATTCAATGGAGTCAGGAACTCATCTGCACCAGCCAATGTAGAGGTCAACTCATGGGTTGTATTGTTGTAGAGGTATGGATTCAGGATAGGAGCCTTGATCAGCGCGAGGAGGGTAGGAGATGTGACGGTACCCTTGCTGAAATCGCTTGGTGCTCCATCGTCGAATACATCACGACTCAACTTGACATAGTCGATGTCAAACTGGGTTGAGAAGAAATTCTTGATGATGCTCAGGTCACTGTTGAAGCGGATGTTCACACGGTTGAAACCATTCTTCTTCACGGTGCTCTGTCCGTCTGTATAGCCGAGTGAGAGGTTGTACATACCTACCTCATCACCACCCATCACGTTGATGCTGTAGTTCTGGCTCAATGCAGTCTCATATACTTCCTTGCTCCAGTCAGTATTATTATGGTATGTCTTATAATAATAGTTGTTTGGATCTGTGGTCAGGAAGTTGAGAGAACCCTTTTCCAAGAACTTGTCAATCTTAGGATAGGTATTGAGCATTTCGGTAGCGTAGCTCATATACTGGTCTGCATCCATCACATTTGGCAGGCGTGGCACCAAGTTGACACCCATACCGATGTTGGCATCGATACGTGTAGCGATGGTTCTACCGCGGCGGGTCTCCAGTACGATGACACCATTGGCACCCTTGGCACCATAGATGGCAGTACCATTCTTCAATACGGTAACCTTCTCGATGTCGGCAGGATTGATGTTCAGCAACTGGTTGTTGAACATACCTGTCTGAAGTGAAGTGCCGTCATATTGCATGTCCATAGGCACACCATCCAACACGATGAGAGGCTGGGCGTTGGCATTCAGGGAGTTCAGACCACGGATAAACATGGCAGAACCGATGCCAGGAGCACCTGAGCGCTTCACGGTGCGTACATCAGCACCCAATTTCTCGCCGATGAGGTCTTCTATAGAAGTCTGTGTACTTACCTGTGCTTTCAGGCTTGCCTCGTTGCCCAACTTCGTACCGTTGGTGTACATCTCGTTGAACTTGTCGCTGAGCATCTTTGCCTGGATGTTGTTGACACCTGCGATAGATACCTGCTGGCTTGCATATTGTGAGGTAAACAGATAGAGCGAGGTGGTGAAGGTAGGCACCTTGATCGTGAAGGTACCGTCCTCGTTGGTCATGGCAGCATAGCGTGCATTTCCAAGTGCCTGGATCTGCACACCGCTAAGAGGCTTGCCGGTGGCAGCATCGTAGATGGTACCAGATACCTCTTTCATCGGATAGTTTGGCTGCTTTTTGTTTACCGTTTCCTTCGCTCTCTTTTCGGCGTTGTCGGTTGTCTCTTGGGCATTGATTTCAGCAGCTACTGCCATCAAGCCCATTATAGCCAATATTCTGAAATTTATCATTGTCTTCAATTGTTGAGTTCGTGTTATTAATAGGTGTATGAATTGAGATCCCAGAAGATTTCTGGCATTTCATCTTTATATTCTTCACCACTTTCTCCGTTCAATGCTTTCTGAGCCTGATAGTACTTCACGGCTTCCATAGGAACTAAGGTGATACCTGCGATGCGCAGTACTGCACTCTGGTTTTTGACTGCACGGTCTCCACTACGTATATTGAATACAGGATATGCGTCAGGGTCTGTGAATTTGCTCAGGTTGCGGTAGCAGAATGATGGATTGAATACACCCATGAATTTGCTCACAATCTTGGATTTCTCGCTCGTACCATAGTTGAAAACAACTGATGCTTTGTTGGTAGAAACGTTGAAGTCTTTCTTCAAAGGTACAGGAGAAAATCTGGTCAGTGTTCCACCCGCAGCATCGTTCTGGAATGAACGTACCTGGAGCTTCTGTGAGGTTACCTCTGCTTCTTCATCGGTGATGTTGGCAGGAACCATCGTCAAATATACGGCGTATGGAGTGTACCACATTTCTGGAATATAGAAATAAACCTCTGGTACAGAACCCAAGTTGGATGTCACCTCATAATACTGGTTGGCGTGCATAGATCCTTCTACCTTCTTGTTTCTGTTGTTGCTGCTTACTGCCACATTCTGGTTGATGGAAACTTTATCCACAGCAGCCTGGAAAGTACCGTTCTGTGCTCTCAGGTGAATGATAGGACACCAGCTGTCCCAAGGTTTTACACGGAGTGAATCTGTAATCCATGCGTTACCGTTGCTCATCACCTTCTTCTCTGCATTCACAAACATATCCTTGGCATCATAGACCAAACGGCTGTTCTCACTGTTGTAGTTCAAGGTGTTGCAGATTACGTCGCCTGTTGTACTCTTGATGGAGTCGGTAGCTCCAGTAGGAATATCACCCTTCTGGAAAGCAGGGTTGATGGTGTGACTGTAAATCAGAGGACTTAGGATAGATGTTGCTGTATATATCTCAGTCAAGCTATCTGCATCTAAGGTTACGGCCTCCGCTGGGGTGTATTCCAATTCGCCTGTTTTATCGTTGTTCTTAACGGTGAAAGACTTGATGGATTTCGGATACTTATAATAAGACTTTACTTTATCATAAGCCGCTTTCCATGCCTTGTCTGTAGGAACAATCATGGTATAGGTACTGTCCTCTGTGGTCAGTTTGGAGTTCAGGTAGTTGAACATCTTATTGCTCTCTACATATACTGTATCAAGATAGGTCATTGCACCATCCTTGATTGGACCCTCGATACTGTTGTACCTGTCGATTTCACGCTTCATGGCACTCTTGTAGAGCTGAGCAAGACTGGTTGTGTTCTCATTGCGCAGGAACTCTTCATAGAAGTTAGGGCGGAAGTCCATGTAGCTGCTCATCAGATGCATGATACCGTTTTTGCCTAACATGTTGGTGCTGTCGAGTGCGATATTGCCCAATGTGTAGCTGCCATTGCCTTGGAATGCCATCACCTTCTTGTTGAGCAGGTGGACACGTTCATTGATCTCACCAGTAGCTCTATGGTAACCGCGGGCGATATGGTTGTTGAGGAATTCTGCCTTCAGCAAGCTGTCGCTCATGGCATTGTATTTCTCAAAGTCGAAAGCGTCGTTGCTTGGTGCCCATACGGTGTAGCTCTGGTTGGTGGACAAAGCCTTGTCGTAACCTACCTTTTCCATCAGTGCTGCAAAGTTGCTGAGCTTTGGGTTGTTGCTGATTTGCTCCCACAGTGTCTTGTCTGATGCACCGGAGCCGTCAGTAGTTACGTCATAATGGTCATCCCAGTCGGTGCAGCTTTGGAAACCCAAAGCTGCAACTGCTGTCATTATTATATATTTTACTTTCATATCTTTTGTATTTCTATGTTTGTTTTCTTGTTAGAATACATTCACCTTTTAGAATACATCCTCTGTCAGAGTAGGGTGGTTATACACGCTTACTGGAACGATCTCGATGTAGTCAAGCTCAAACTCAGCCTCTGTATCATCTGGCATGGCTGTCTTACAGCGGAACCAGTTGTCCTCACCTTGTTTGAAGAACTGCTTGGTTACGACACGGCGAATATGTGGCTGGCGGCTGATGTTTGTACGGGCGGTACCCTCAGCTCCCTTCTTGTAATTACTGAAGTAGTTAGGTCCTCTCATCCATCCACGGTTGTGCATAGACTTGTCGGTAGCTGCACCTAAGTCGCCATCCTTATCAGGGTCTGTCCAGCCGATTGTAGATGACTCGATACCTACTCGCTGGTCGAGCGGAATATCGCAGGTAGTCATCTTGGAACGGTCTGAAGAGTGACCCAAGGAGAACTGTACCATGGTACGTTTTCCAGTGATTACATAACCGAAGCGCAATTCGTAGGTTCCGTCTTTTGGAACTGGTGGCAACTTGATGGCAAAGTCGTATGCTCCTCTTACGAACAGCTCGTCGCCCTGGTAGTCCAACCAGCAATCCCAGTTGGCTGGATTAAAACCATTGTTTAACGTCTTTGCTTCGTCTTTGGCCAGATAATATATACGAGATGACTCGCCGTTGTAGATGACCATGTTCTCAAAGTAACCTTCTGGGAAACGGATGGCTCCTATCTTTTTATCGCTTCTACCAAATCTTGAAGAGAAATCCAAGTAAGAATAACCTCTAAACTGATTGGTCATGCTTTCATCAAGCAATGACATGAACTCGAAACGCATACGCTCGTTGAGTACCTCGTTTGGTACTTTAGATTCGTAGCAGAGAATGTCATTGATAGGATGAATCCAACCATTGGAAGCCTGGCGGGAGAGAACAGAGCCACCCGCAACTTTAATACCATTATATTTAGGATGTTTATATGCCTCTTCATAGGCACTCTTTGAGTTAGCACCTGGTGTGCTTGTCAGTGTAGGGTTGTACAATACTCGGTTGATCCAGATGTTGCTGACGGTACCATTTTCCTTTTCACCTGTCAGTTTGAACATGGTGTATGGTAATAAGGTACGTACATATTCATATACATCTACATATTCCAACTCGTTGTAAGAGTAAACCAACTTATCCATAGAAAGTGAATATTTCAGGATATGGTAGCGGAGGAACATGTTCAAAGTATTCCACTGGTTGGTATAGTCGGTACCTGTACTAATCTTGATTTCTGGATGATCTTCCAGGTAACTGTACCAGGAAGCGCAATCCTTGTACCACTCGTTAGCCTTGGCTGCCAACTCTTGCCAGCTGTTAATACCATGATCCTGAAGTACCTTGTCGGTCTCTGCAAATACGGTGAATCCCACCTTGCAGCTTGTAGGATACTCAGCAAATGGATATTTGGTTTCTGGATCGATGGTAAACCAGCTGATACCGTTGGTGCGGATATGCTCCTTCATCACTTCATCCAAACCAGTCTGCTTCAAGGCATCACACCAGATATTATAGATACCCATGTTCTCCATTTCGTCTATAATATAATTGGTAGAGCGATAGAACAGTTTGTCGATGGTATGAACCACACCGTTTTCCACCTCGTGGTCTCTGTTGATGATCTTGGTGGTTCCATCAATGGTGATGTCGTCACCTACACGCTTTGGTGAGTGAGTGTTACCGCCCATCATGGTGATGTCAGAACCGGTCAGCAAATCATTACTTGTCTTCTTCAGACCCGTAAGGTGTGCCTCTACGATATCTTTGCAGAGTGAGTCACGTTTCTCGGACTTCCAAAGGCGATCCAACGTGTTTTCAACATCACCTGTATAGAGTCCATTGTGATTTGCAGACTTTTTATCTTCCCACAATTCTTTGATATATTCTTTTACCGCCTCGTTGGTTGGAGCGAAGCAGGTATAGGTTCCGTATGCAGACAGGCGGTCTGACAAACCTGCATAGTCTGTAATCTGAGCGAAATCCGAAAGGGTGGAATCGCTTCGCAAGTAGTCGGTGATGGTTTCACCGGTGAAAGTATAGAGGTTGCTTTCATCTATTTGCTCGGAGCATGAAGTGAAGGCGAGTGCACCGAATGCTACACCTGCTACCATGCCACCTATCTTATGAATGAACTTTGTCATAAAGCTATACTTATTATGAATTTCTTGAATGTTATTCTTCTGTTCTCTCTGAACTTTGTGTCTCTACCCAAACAGGATTCTGGTGAATCAGCTTGTTGGTCTTGGTCTCGCTGTTCAAGATTGGCCAGTAGAGGTATCCCTCGTTTTTAAACTTATATAGGTTTGTGCTATACTTGGTAGCGAGGATGTCCTTGAATAAGTTGCCCTTGTTGGCAAGACTTGGCAGATTACTGCCGTTAGGATCTATCTCGTAGAGCGTCTTGGTAGGATCTACACCTGTCATGTGGCGGTAGCAGTAGCGTACCAGGTCAAACCAGCGCTTTCCTTCATAGCAGAGTTCGCGTCCTCTTTCCTGGAGGCAAAGCAGTTCCATCTTGTCTGCCTTGTTGTAGTTGCCTTCATAAACCAAGTAGTCCTCACGTGCTGTTGTTTTGATAGAACGCTGGTTCACAGCCTGGATCAAGTCAAATGGTTCTTTGTATTTGCTGGTTTCTGTACCTGCCAACTGGATCTGAGCCTCTGCCTTCATCAGCATGATGTCTGTGATGCGGTAGATAATCCAGTTCTGATCGAACTTACCGAAGTCACGGAGTGGTTGAACATAGATACTACCTTGCTTCTTGGTAGGAATGTCGTAAATGACATTTTCTTTGTCCACCATCTTCTTCACCTCATAAGAAGTGTTGTTGTCATTATTCACTCCATAGCTGCTGTTGTAGAAACGATAGTCGTTTTCAGACTGGAAATATGCGGAAGTAGAAGCACTATTGGTAGCTGGAGACGGTTTGTCTGCAAGGGCACCACCCACAGTATATGTACCTACCATCATACCGTAGCCAGATTCCTGTTTCTCCCACTTGAAGTAACTCTTGCACAGCATGGTGTTTGAGTTCTTCTCGCCGTCAAACTGAAGTTCGAGGATGCTTTCAGAGGAGTTTCCTAACACGAAGTTATAGTAATTGGCTAACAGACCGTTATATAAATAGTACTGTTGTCTGCTGTTACGGTAATTAGTCTCTGAACTGGTACCCTTGATGTTAGCCTCGAAATAGTTTAAGTGGGAGGTGATTACCTTGTCTGCATGGTCAATACATGCCTGATAATACTCCTTGCTCTTGGCAGCATCTGTACCGTTCCAGAGAGAAGCTCTCCAGAGATATACGTCTGCGAGAATGGCATGGATGGCATCCTTGCTGAGCAAACCGGTTGTTCTCCAGTCGTTCTCTCCGAAGATACCGTAATTGTAGCAACTCTTCTCCGCTTCTTCGAGGTCTTCGATACAAAGCTGAAGGGTAGAGTCTGGTGGCAACTGGCCGTCCAACTTCATGTCGTCTGTATTCTCGTATGATCTTGTCACATAAGGAATATCGCGGAAAGCGCGAATCAGATAGAAGTGGCAGAGTGCGCGCAAACCCAACATCTGGGCACGTACTGTCTGGTAGTCATCCTCTGTGAACTCAGGATCTTTCTGCATGACTTCCGGTGCGTGACCCAATATGATATTACAGGTATTGATGACATTATAGAAACATGCCCATGAGTTGTAACCGCTACTTGGGTATAAATCTACTTTGGAAATATCATCCAGTGTCGTGTTGATCAGTGAAGGATGTTTCTTCAGCTCGTCTGAGCGGTAGTCACCCCACATAATCATTCTTTCTATGATGCCTCCATCAATCATGGCGGTGTAAGCGCCATTCACCATCTGTGTGACATCTTCTTTGTTCTGCCAGAAGTTCTCACCGATTGTCTTATCGGTAGGATAGATGGTCAGGAAGTCATTGCATGAGCTAAGCGACAGCAAACCTAAGGCTGCGACGGCAAAACTCTTGACGATATTGTTTATTTTATTTTTCATTGTTAGTCTCTGTTTTTGTGTTGGATTAAATTCCGATTCTCATGCGAAGGGTGAACGATTTGCTTCGTGGCGTCTGTGAACTGTCTGAAGCAAAGTTCCAACCATTGTTTGCATGCTCTGGGTCTGTACCGCTATATTTGCTCCAAACGAAGATGTTCTGGCCGCTGAAGTCGAATCGCAAGGTATTCAGACCTAAGCTCTTGAGGAACTTCTTTGGAACATCGTAGCTCAGACTGACGTAGCTGAAACGTAGGAATGAGGCATCCTCTACGTAGCGGTCGCTACCGAGCCAGTTGTAACCATAGTTGTAGAGTGCGCGTGGAATTTCTGTCATGTCACCGTTCTTGCGCCAGCGCCAGTTCACAGCTGTACTCTGGTTGGTGGTGTCATACATCTTTTCTACACCCATTCGTGCAAAGTTTACAACCTTGAAACCGGTACGGTAAACGAAGTTGGTACGCAATGACCAGTTGCCATAACGGAAGGTAAAACCGAAACCGCCTGAGAACTTAGGATTTGAGTTGCCCAAATAGACCATATCCAATGAATTGATGGTACCGTCATGGTTGACATCTTCGTAAATCACATCACCACCATCAAACTTGTAGGTCTCACCTCCATCCTTGGAGTTGTAGGTCATACGCAGTGGCTTACCATCGGAACCTGTAATAACCTTACCTTCGCTGTTCAAGGCGATAGGAGCTGTCTTACCAGCTGGCAGGAAGCGGTTGTTGAGGTAATCCACGAGGTCGTTGTTGTCTCTGATCATGATCTTCTCGTTGCCATCCATGACATAACCCTGGCGACGTAAGTTCTCCAGATAGTCATAGGAATACTGATATACACCCTTGTGGCGCAAACCGAAGATAGAACCTAAGGCATTACCCACCTGGATACGCTTGAGGTACTTACCGCGGCTGTTAGCAGACCAGTCCTCGTTGATACCATCGAGTACAGTCTGATCCATCTCTGTAATCTTGTTGAAGTTCTGTGCCACGTTGAAGCTGGCATCCATTGAGAATTTACCTGCCTTGATGAACTTCTTGGCGGTGATGTTGAATTCCCAACCCTTGTTCTCCATAGAACCGATGTTCTTCCATGCCAAAGTGGTATAACCAGTCTGAGAAGAAATGGCAACATTTGGGTTCAGCAAGTCCTTGGTCTTCTTATAATAGTAGTTGAAGTCAGCCTCAATCATGTCGTCGAAGAGTCCTAAATTGGCACCTAAGTTCCATGAGGTGGTCTTCTCCCATTTCAGGTCACTGAGCTGCAAACCATCTACGCGGGTAGAAGGAAGCATGGTATTACCGTTACCATACTGGCTACCGGCTGCATATTTCGCATACTGCAGATACTCGCTGCTTGGAGTTCTACCGTTCACACCCCATGATGGACGGAAAGCCAACATAGAGAGCACCTTGCGAGACCATTTCATCCAAGGCTCATCGCTGATATTCCAGCGGACAGACATACCTGGGAAATAACCCCACTTGTTGTTGTCACCGAAACGGGTAGTACCGTCGGCACGTACTGTAAAGTCTGCATTGTAACGACCCTTGTAAGAGAAGTGTGTAGAGAATACGCCTGCCATGCTACGCCACTCACCATTGCTGGTTGACATGTTGGAGATTTCGGCAGGAAGGGTAGGAGATTGTGCACCCAATGGCAACTTGCGCTCACTTACGTTCTGACCATAGCTGGTACCAGAAGTCAACTCCCAACGACCCAACATCATCCAGGCAATATCTTCATTCTTGAACTTAGGAGTGAAGATCAGCTGGTGACGGGTCTGGAACTGGAATGAGTTGTAGTCATCCATTGTATAGAGGTTGTAGCTATTATCCTTCCAACCATTTGTGCTCAACGAACCTGGGCAATAGGTAGGATTACTCTTGGAGAAGATATCCAGATAAACCTGACCCTCGTAGTCGAGACGGGTCTTGTGGTCGTCATTGCCTAAGAAATAGTAGTTGATGCGGAAGTCAGGAGTGATACGGTAGGTACTCTCGTTGTTCCATGCCAAGTTGGCGATAGCCACAGGGTTACCGATATCACGTACAGACTTCAACTGGAGTGAAGAAGTACCGCTGACAGATGAACCATATTCGTCCTTATCTGCTGAAGGCAACATGATGTAGTACTCGTTGGTATCGAAGCCGTTACCATCCTCACGGTAGATACTCATGTTAGGAGCCATAGAGAGCGCCTTACCCAAAATGTTGGCATAGCTCTTCTGGTTCTTGGTATAAGTCAATGGAAACTCGGTGGTGAACTTCAGTTTGTCGCTCACATAGTATTCCAAGTTCAAACGGGTAGAGAAACGGTTCAATACCTGCTTGATGATGGTACCGGTCTGATGGTCATAGTTGGCAGAGATACGGAATACAGCCTTTTCACCACCACCCGAGATGGTGAGACCGTGGCTCTGGTTCCAACCGGTCTGAGTTACTGCCTTCACCCAGTCTGTATTGTCGTTCCAGTTGTTGTACTCAGCCCAACTCTTGTTGTAGTTCAACTCATTGATGTTGGTGGTAGCAGAAGGATTCTGTGTAGGGTTGTAGAGTTCCTCCTTCATCAGCATGGTATATTCATCACCCGAGAGGAGGTTGTAACCCTTAGGCTGCCAGTTGCCCTGGAGTGAGAAGTTGTAGTCGATACGGATCTTACCGCGCTTACCGCGCTTGGTCTTGATACTGATGACACCATTGGCACCACGGGCACCCCAGATAGCGGTAGCAGCGGCATCCTTCATGATGTCGATGCTCTCGATATCGTTCACGTTGATGGAAAGCAAGGAGCTGTAGGTCTCCTCTGTAGCGGTTGACCAGTCTGTATCCTTGGCATCAGGCACGTCCATGATGTTGCCGTTGACAACGATCAGAGGTTCTGAAGAACCGTTGATGGTGGTTACACCACGCATACGCATGGTAGTACCGGCACCGAGGTTACCGGAGTTGGCTACGATGTCGAGACCAGCAATCTGACCCTGCAATGCCTCATCGGCACTGGTGAAGGCAAGACCATCCACGATATCCATGTTCATGGTCTGGGTAGCAACAGATACCTCGTCCTTAGGAATGCTCAAACCATCACCGCGGAAACGCTGCTTGGCAGTTACGGTGACTGTTCCCAACTCGTTGGCGTCCTTGAGCTGTATCTGGAAATTGGTCTGCGAACCGATGACATGTGAAAAGGTCTTGTATCCTACGTAGCTGACAACTAACTTATTCTTCGGGTTCTTGATAGCTAACTGGAAGTTACCATTCACGTCGGTAATCGTAGCGTTCACGTTACGGTTGTTGGCATCTTTCTCTATCACATTACAGCCGATGACAGGACCGAACTCGTCAGATACGGTACCTGAGATACGGTGGTCTTGAGCAGAGATTGTCATAGCGCTGCATAAGGCACCTACGGTTATGTATGTTCTTATATTGTTCATTGTGTTATAAGCTTGGTTGTGAAATTATTTGTAGAACTTGATTCCATGCTTCTGTGCATAGTATAGGTTCTTGAGATTCTTCAGGCGTGCCTGGTTGGCTTCAGGGGTATTGCTGGCAAAACCGTCGTCGTAACGTTTGCTTCTACTGAAGCAGAGAGGCTTTGAAATCTCATGGATGGCTGTGAATGAGGATGTTTCTATAGCACCACTCTTGAAGATGTAGTCACGAGCCATGAAGTTGACCAACTTGTCGCCATTTGCATTGATGATGACTGGGTCACCGCCTTCGTCAGTTACATACAACTTGCCGCTGCCGCCCTTGACTTTGAGTCGTTTGTAGGCAGAACCGATGGTGCAGGAGGTCATGTATGATCTGTTGCCGTTTCCTACTTCCTGTGCATCTCCGTAGTCGATGGTGTTGTCGGCATAGAGTGCGAAGTCCTGGAAGTGATAGCGGATGAAGTTTCTGATAGCTTCTGCCATCTTCAGTGCCTTTGCCTTGGCATTCTCGTCATTTGCTGAAGCATTGTCCATCACTTCCTGTACCTTTTCCCAGGTTGGGAGACCTTGTTTGATTGCCAGATCCATGGCGTCATTGTCTGGTGCATACAGGGTGTAGTTGTAGGTATTGTAGAAGTTGACGTTCTGGTCGAGACAGTCGTACTTCTTGTTTTCTGCGGTGGTGTTGGCAAAGACATCACTGAATACGGTAAACTGCTTCTGTTCGTCTTTATTCATACCGATGCTGGTCAGCAGATTGCTCAGATTGGCTGGTGTACACAAATCCAGGAACTTAGAGAACTGGCTGTTGTCATTGAGACAACCATATACACTGGTCTGTGGAGCCTGGATAAGGTGGTCGATGACAAATGCCTTACCATTGCTGTAGCTGGTAGCTTCCTTGATTTCTGAAACAGGATAGCTGTAGGTACTGCCTGCAATACCATTAATCTGTCCACCGCTTACTACGTTTCCGCCGACGTGACCTCCGTGGATGGCAATCTCACCGCCATGCTTGGTCTTGTAGTATTTGTTGGTTACGCCTATGTTGTCCTTGGAAACGGACTGTGAAAGTGATACGGTATGATAGTTCAGAATATCAATCAAGCGGTCGGTAACTGCGCCCAACTGAACGATTGTTGAGTCTGAACTGATAGAACCTGTAGCTGGATTGTATTTGAATGCAGATACAGAGATATTCTTGTCCTTATGCACATCTTTATAATAGAAGTGGAGTACACGAGGACCATCCTTGTAGTTCTTACCTAATGATACTGGATCTACATAATACATGTCGAAAGCTCTATTGCTTGGCAGGAACATGGCATAGTTGGCTGCGCTGGCACGCAGGTAGGCGTAGTAGTTTACCTTCAGCATATCCTTGTCCTGGATAGCCCAGTTGATGACACCCAAGTCTTTTGCCTTGCGGAGCAACGCTGGTGTAGATACAATATTATATGAAATAGGTGGAATCACTCGGTTGAGCATGTAGATGGCACCATTGTTGGCGATACGTACATCGTAGGCATTCTCTTTCTTGATGACATCTTTCAAGGTGAGTCCGATTGGGTCACTCGCCTCGTCCATGATGGTACCGAACTTGCTTGGTACTGACTGTACGAAGGATGCGTTCATCATATTGTTGACGAATGAACGGATGATGTTGGCAGGAATACTGTCTAAGTTCTCGCCGAAATTCTCCTTGGTGAGAGGCTTCTTGGCATAAAGTCCAAGAATGTTGTAACCACCATTGGATGGATTGAGGAAATAGTCTTCTACTGCTTCATCATCAGGAACGAACATCGCACCCATATCGGCGAGCATCGTGCCGTATGTGCTGTAATACTGGTTCCATCCCGGGTCGAAGTTGAGAAGCATATCCTGTGCCAATGCCACCTGCTTTGGATCTCTCTGAAGAGCAACTGCTCCCTGAGAGCGCTCGCTGAAATAGCGCCACTGGAAAATGGAGTCAATCATTGGCTTGCCATTGAGGAGGGCATTGTCATTATAGTTTAATGTGGTCTGGGCATCATAGTATGGAGCACAGAAACGGTCGAGCATGCGGCTGAACCACTTGGTGTCCTTGCCTTCTCTGATTATCTGTGCCATGTTGCCCGGTGGTACGATGACACCGTCAGTCTGGTTTACATAACCGTTCTGACAGGTTACGTCCTTAGCTATAATCTTGTTCTTGAAGATAAAGGTACCACCCGACTCGTATGGTCTTCCTGTGATGGCAGCAAAGTCTTCGCTGTTGATACCATTGTTGAGCATCTGCTCCTGGGTAAAGTGAACCATCATAGGACGGGTGTTGTCCATTACTACGTCGATTCCACCTTTTATATATGGAGTCCAATAAGAGTTGTTGGCTGGCAACTCAGAAGCCCATACATGATGGATGGTGTCGGTAGCGTTGGCAGAGGTCTGGTGTTTCATGGCAATGCCTCGGGTAACAGAACTGTTGGAACTTTCCACATTGGAAAGCATTTCCGTCAGGATGGCATTGTCAAGGATAGAAGTGTAGAACAGTTGTTTTTTCATGGACTCTGTCAAGTCTTCATACGATTTGGCGTTCCATTTGTTGTTCTTGAAGAACTCGTTGAATGCAGAGTCGTTTGCTGCAAACACAGTCTTTGAACCTGTTTTTGACATGACCTCCTTGTATCCAAGGTCATCAATCAGGCGAAGATAGGTTTTGAATGTACCATGAAGACTACTGGCTTCACTTGGATTTTCCAGCTCTTCATAGATACTCTTACCCAAATTCGTCGGGATGTTGCCCTTGTCGTCGAGGTCGTAAGAGTCAGTACATGCATAGAAGCCTGAGATGGCTAATGTAGCGCATATACCGAGCATCGCATGACGCGATTGATTGATAAAGCGGTTGCTCATATTTTTGTTATTTTGTTGTTTAGAAGTTTCGATGTATCTGATGTGTAGATTTCTCCTTTTAACAGTTATTTGCCATCTTAAACGAATTTTGACCTACAAATAAAGCCCGTAAATCGTGCTTATGTAGGCAGAAAATACCACTCTTTACTGGATTTTGGTATTGGCTTAGTTTCATTTCGATTTAATCAAATTTTGTTGTTAGGATACTTTCGTTAGTTATTTTGGGTGCAAAGATAACAATACTTTAATAAATAATGCTATTTTTGTTGAAAAATATCTCTGCGTTAACTAAGATTAACTAAGTGCTTGCGCGCCTATCGGATTTTTTTTGCTAATCTTATGGAGCGATAAGTGTTGAATTTACGCTATTATATAATGTGTGCTATTGTTTTTTTGTATTTTACACACCTATTTTGGTTAAATAATCTAAAAAACAAGAACTTTTCTTGCTTAAAAACTTGTATGTTACGGTTAAATTACTAATTTTGCAACCAGATAAAACTTTAATTAAATGAAGCTAATAACTTCATCAACCTATTAAACCAAAAAATAACGCATGGACAAACGTTTACTTTATTCAGCAGTTTTGGTTGCTTCATTAAGCACCAATTATGCACAAGCTCAGGTGAATGATCCTGTTCTTCCAAGTCCAGTTCAGTTGAAACTGGATGGTACTGATACCGTAGCTGTCAAGAATGTCATGACAGGCAAGTGGCTTACCAAGGGTAATGCTTGGGGTACTCAGGCAAGTTTGGGAGATTCAGGTCTTGGCTTTGCTATCGTTCCTAATAAGAACGATGATGGTCAGCCTGATGGTACCTATACCTTCTTCAATGATGTAGTAGATGGGGATCATAAGTTTGGTGACTTTACCAAAAAGTTGTTCCTTATTGGCAATAACATTGAAAATGGTGGAAACGCTTATGTTGATTACAAAAATCAAGGTATAGAGAGAACTTACTGGAAAGTTGAAAAAGAAGGCGATAAATTCAAGTTCCAGTCTAATATGTATCCAGAGACTTACGCTGGTCATAATCCTAACGATAATGGACTTAATGAAAAAGGTGAAGCTGCAGAAATTGAGACTCAGTTCCGCCCTGCATTGACAGAAGATGGTACAAATTGTCTTGAGTGGCAAGCTTATCCTTATACTTATTTCTATCGCTTAGAGAAGTTGAAGGATCAGATTAATTCTGCAATTGATGAAGGATTAGATTTGACGGCAGTAGAAGCTATCTACAATAATCCTGACGCTAAATATTGGCAGCTGAAGGAAGCTTCTCGCATGATTAGTGATATTAGAAGAAATAAGGCAATGGCTGATGCTACGGCAGAATCTCCTGTAAATATTACAGAATATGCTCCAGATGCCAATTGCGATGCTTTGACTGGTTGGACTCATGATTGTATATATGATAAAGACGGTAATGTCGAATCTGGCGGTCATGGTACCAATTGGCAGACAAATTCTCATGCATATACTGCACCTGATGGCTATCAGACAGAGAAATTTATTGAGCGCTGGGTGGATGGAAATTCAGACCCTGTAACAAATACCAAAGTAGATGGTGCTGGTCGTCTCAGTGACGGTGTTCTCTCTCAGACTTTGCACAACCTGCCTGCGGGTGGTTATAAGGTGACCTGCTATGCGATGGCAACCCAGCAGTCTAAGGGTAATGACTATAAGGTAGAGGGTGTTTCTGTATTCGCAGATACCAAGAGTACTCCTAACTCTCAGACAGTAGCTACTTTGGCTGGTGTTCCTCAGAAGTATGAATTCCTCCTGGATATCAAGGAAGGTGAGGATTTGACTATCGGCTTCAAGCTGGATAAATGTACTGCTAACTGGGTATTCGTAGATAATTTCCAGATTGAGTATTGTGGTCCAAGCTTCAAGGCAATGAACTTGGCAGATGTGCAGAAAGCTGCTGCAGAACTCGAAGCTCAGATGGGTGGTATGGAGGTATGCCCTACTTATACCGATAAGGCAAGCGAACTTATTGCTGCTGTAGGTGAGATGACAACAGATACTGATGAAGCTGAAATCAATGCAATGAAGCAGCAACTTGCTGATATCGCTGCAAAGATTGACAAGAGTTCTGCATTGTATGCAGAATTGACAGAGTTGGATGCAACTATTGGAGATTTCTTATCAGAAGGACCTGCAGGAACTGAAGTTGATGAATTAGAGGATTTATATAATGATTGTGGATATGAAGTTAATGAGAGTGTATCAGACTTGCTGTCCTCTTTCTCTCTTAATAATGAGCAGTTGACACAGTATATGGCAGACTTGAAGGTCAAGTTAGAGGCTGCTCAGAATGCAAGTATCAAGCCAGGTGATGATATCACAAGAAAGATCGTGAACCCATCATTCGATACAGGTACAAGTGAGGGCTGGACAGGTAATGTGACAGTTAGTAAGGACTATAAGAACTGTGAGGCTTACGAAAAAACATTTGATTTGTATCAGGATATTACAAATATTCCTGATGGCGTTTATGAATTGTCAGTACTTGCTTTCCAGCGTGTAGGAACGAATGAAGTAGCTTCTGCTGCTCATGACAATGGAACAGAGAATATCACTGCGTTCATCTATGCAAATGATTTGGAAACTCCATTTACCTCTCCTTATACATACGGTATGAAGGAACCTTCTGGTGGTAACCCTGCTGACTATAAATATATTCTGAATGGAGAAGATGTTTATATCCCTAACTCTATGCAGGGTATGGCTGCTGCCATTGCAGAAAATCCTAAGGCTTATACCGTAACAGTTCCGATGTTGGTAGAGGGTGGTACGCTTCGTATCGGTGTACGTGCGAAGACGCGTCCTTCTAACACGCATGACTGGGCTATCTGGGATAACTTCAGATTGAAGTATGTTGGTAGCAAGGGTGATGCTTTAGGTGCGGTAACTACACCACTGATTGCTAAGGCTACTGGCTTGCTGGATTCTAAGATGAATGCAGAAGTACGCGCTCAGTTGGAGACTGCTAAGACTGCTCTTGAAACAGAAGCAACAGTTCCTGGTATTCATACATTGAGTGCTGCCATTGAGGCTGCTAATACCTCTATTGAGGCTTATAAGCCACTTCAGACTGCTATTGAGAATGCTCAGACCCGTTATGATGAAAATGAAGCTTCTTCTACTACCTCTGACGTAGCTAAAGGCTTGTATAATGCAGCTAAGACTACTGCTGAGAATATTTATAATAATGGTACAGCTGCTGATGCTGAGATACCTGCTGCTATCAAGGCTTTGAATGAAGGTGTAACTAAGTACGTCATCCATGATGTCATTGCTGATGCTTCAGAAGCAAAACCTGCAGATATCACCAAGGTTATCGCCAACAGTGATTTCGCAACCATGAGTAGTACTGGTTGGGATGTGAAAGATGGAACAATGGGATTCCAGGCTAATAATAGTGTTGAGGCTGGTGAGTTCTTCAACTGTACATTCAACTTGCAGCAGACATTGGTAGGTCTTCCTGCTGGTATGTATCGCTTGACAACTCAGGCTTTCTATCGTAATGGTAATGACGCTTCAGCTAAGGTTGACGGTAGTGATGATCAGTTGAAGTATGATGTCAACGAGAATGCATACCTCTACTTCTCTGATAAGGAAATTCCAACAGAAGAGGGTAAGAAGGTTGCTACTGAACTCCCAGAGAACAAGCAGGCTATCAAGACCATTACTGCACTTAAGATTGCTGAAGACAAATGGAATGACGTAGGTTTGAGTGATAATGGAGGTCTGAAAAAGATGGATGATGGAATGTATATTCCAGACAACATGATTACTGCTCAGGCATTCTTCAAATCTGCTGCTGGCAGCGCATACGATTCTGAGCCATTGAATTTCAACTATGATGGCAATAGCGATTTCCGTATCGGTTTGATCAAGAATGTCAAGAATGAAACGACTAGTGGTGACTGGACAATCGTTAAGAACTTCAAGTTGTATTATCTGGGCGTTGATCCTACTGGTATCAGCGAGATCGTTACAGATGCAAATGCAGTAGCAACTAAGATCTACAATGCAAGCGGTATGCAGATTGGCAAGCTTCAGAAGGGTATCAATATCATTGAGACCGTGATGAAGGATGGTTCTAAGAAGGTGAAGAAGGTAGTCGTTAAGTAATTGCGACTGGTTTTTGAACTAACATAACTTGAAAGGCAGACGGAACGCAGAGAGTGAAAACCTTCTGTTTTCTGTCTGCCTTTTTCTTTTTCTCTATTCAACTTATTTTTTTTACATCAACTCTATCTCTGAATAATTCATGAACTTAAGTAAACCTATACTCTTTTGTACTTCTCTCTGTATGTCTTTGGCAGCTACAGCGCAGGTAACGATGACCATCGATGCCCAAAAACGTGCGGCTGCTATCAGCGAACATCAATACGGACTGTTCTTCGAGGAAATCAATCATGCGGGAGATGGTGGCTTATATGCGGAACTTATCAGAAACCGATCTTTCGAGGATAATAATACAACCCCTGAATGCTGGTCGGTTATCCAGCAAAACGGACAGAACGTGAAACTCTCCCTGAATACATCGCAGGTGATGAACAAGGCACAGCAAACCTGTCTGCAACTTTCGGTTTCCGGCGCAAGCGCAACTCAAAAAGCAGGAGTCTGTAATACGGGTTTCTGGGGAATGCACTTTGAGACAGATTCTACCTATACGCTCCGTGTGTGGGTAAAAGCTTCAGCTAAATTTAATGGAAAAATATACGGACAACTCCAGCAGAATGATGGAACTGCTGCTTCTGAGGAAGTGCAGTTGGAAGGCTCTTTGAAGTCTAACTCCTGGACTCTGTTGACTGCCCGAATCAAGGCAAATGCTTCTTGTGAGAAAGGTCGTTTTGCATTGCTTACCTCTGATAACGGCAGCATGCTGATCGATGTAGTCTCACTCATGCCTTATACCTGGAAAGGTCGCAAGAATGGTTTGCGCCCTGACCTTGCCCAACTTCTTGATGATACCAAACCTACCTTCCTCCGTTTCCCTGGCGGTTGTTACGTGGAAGGACAGGGTGCACTGGAAAATTCCTTCCAGTGGAAGAATACGCTCGGTCCCATAGAGGAACGTCCGGGACATTGGAACCATAACTGGCATTACCGCTCTTCTGATGGCTTGGGTTATGATGAATACCTGCAGATGTGTGAAGATTTGAATGCTGCTCCAATGTTTGTCGTCAATGTAGGTCTGGGACATGGCTTTACCGTTCCTTTTGAACAGGTGGATACCTTGGTGCAGAACACCTTGGATGCCATCGAATATGCCAATGGGGATGAGACTACCGAATGGGGACGCCGTCGTATCGCCAATGGCCATGTGAAACCTTACGGACTTAAGTTTATTGAGGTGGGCAATGAGAATGGCCAGCCTGAGGCTCGTGAGGAATACAGTCGCCGCTATGCTAAATTCTATGAAGCCATCCATGCCAAATATCCGGAGATTGTTATCATCGGAAATGTGGAGGCATGGGGTACTGACAATCCTGCATGGGTTTTGGATTCACCGGTTGATCTCGTGGATGAGCATTACTATCGCTCCTACCAGTGGATGAGGGACAACTATCATAAGTACGACCGTTACAACCGTAGCATTGGTGTATATAATGGTGAATATGCTGCCAATTCCGGTTCTTATGGCAAGTATGGCAACTTGAACAGCGCCTTGGGAGAGGCTATCTACATGTTGGGTATGGAGAAAAACTCCGATGTCTGCAAGTTGGCAAGCTTTGCACCGATCTTTACCCACGAGGAAGACCCGCTGTGGGCATACGTTATGATCC
>ERZ1023706.47-NODE-47-length-30495-cov-17.065407_pt1 | contig 30495 bp, 24 predicted proteins | sample MGYA00380351_ERZ1023706 | MGnify/ENA primary metagenome ERZ1023706 (study PRJEB33179, sample SAMN07449038) | human gut metagenome | biome: Human-gut; feature: Human associated habitat; material: Faeces | host: Homo sapiens | place: India:Kasaragod | collected...
TGCGACCACCTGTTCCCAAAACAGGAGCGCTACCGGGCTGCGCTACACCCCGCTTGTGCTTTGCTAAAGGTTTGAGTGAGAGAAAATAGAGTCGGGGCGACAGGATTCGAACCTGCGACCACCTGTTCCCAAAACAGGAGCGCTACCGGGCTGCGCTACACCCCGCTCATCAAACTCATTTACTTAGCTTTTAGCCTCATTTCTGAATTGCGAGTGCAAAGGTACTACAAATATTTGATTCCACCAAATTTTTTCCGAACTTTTTTTCATTTTTGCTAAAAAATCCCTTTTTTACACGCAAATAAGGGTGTTCCATTAGTCATGATACTACTTCTTCAACAGTTTTCTATTTACCTTGAAACGGTCGAAGCCTAAACCATAAACACCGATAACGGCACTCTGACTGACAAAAGCAGTAGGATCTATCTCGTCTATCAGTCGGAAAATCTTTTGCGATTCCCTTTGACGCGCCAAGACAAAGAGCATGTGGACATCCTTGCCACTATAGCAACCATGTCCATCCATCACCGTACAACCACGGTCGGCTGTCGTATTGATAGCAGCACTCAACTCAAGATACTTATCAGAGATAATAAAGAACTGGACCGAACGACGCAAGGTATTGATGACATGATCAACACAGAGAGACGACACAAAGAGGCATACATAACCATAAATCACCATCTCCCAACTCTTCAGCACGAAATAACTGCTCGAAATAATACAGAGGTCGCAAATCAGAATGGCATGTCCTAAGGAAATGTTATAAAACTTGTTAATCATGGCTGCCACCGTATCCGAACCACCCGTACTGCCATTGCAAGACAAACCTAATCCGGCACTCGTACCCATACAAAAACCTCCCAAGACGGTCGCCATGAAAGGCTGGTCATGCAACAAGGTAATATTTCCTTCCCCATAGAACTCTATCATGCGAGTATAAATGGCAAAAAGGGAAATGCCATAGAGCGTCTTCAGACAGAATCGCCATCCGAGGATGCGCAAGGCTATCGCCAACAGGAAGACATTCAGACCGAAATAAGAAACTGATACAGGGATGCCTGCACCCCAGTACAAGATAGAAGCGAGACCGCCGATACCACCCATCGTGATATGATTAGGCAAAAGGAAAATGTTCAATCCAATACTACCTATCAACATCGCCAAGGCTATGATGACGTAATCTCTAATCTCATGAATTTTACTTTTTCTCGTCATAAAAATGATGTATATTTTAAATATGGGTGCAAAATTACAAAGTTTTTCGTAAAATTAAGACAAATATGTGAGATATTCAAAAAAATATTCCTATTTTTGCATCATTACTACATATCATATAATATTGTAGCATTCAAAATACTCTATTGTTTCATTAATTAACATGAAAGTTATGGCAGAATACACTACGATTATTACAAACTGGAAACATCTTGAAAACGGTCTTCCTTACAAATGGATTGTCGATTACGCTTCCTACAATGCGTATGGCAATTTCAAACTGTCTGCTGAAGACTGGGAAAAGAGAGATTACATTGTCAACTTCAAGGGAAACTCGGAGTTGACCACAGAGATTGACCATCAACAGGCCCTCAAGAAAGCGATTTCCGACATCACCACTCTCATCAAGGAGACTTTCGGCGATGCCGCTAACCAGTTGACCCTCGTTTGTATTCCTGCATCTACCCGTGCAAATACCAAACGACGTTTTGAGGAATTCAGCAAGGAGGTCTGCGAGAAGACCAGTATGACTAATGCCTATCCGCTTATTTCCTGGACTACCAAAACGAATCCTGACGATGGAGAGGAAGAGGACGAATATGCCTTTGACTTCGAAGCAATCAAGGGCAAGGACATCCTGCTCTTCGACGACATCATCGCATCAGGCAGTTCCGTTTGCAAATTCGCAGACAAACTCAAGGCAGAAGGAGCTAACGTGATTGCAGCAATTGCATTAGGGAAAAAACTTTGATTTCAAAAGCGAAGGTAAACATCTTATCAATCAGGATTTCCCCTATAGCAGAAAGGCTTGTGTAGGATTTTTCATTCCTAAACAAGCCTTTTCTCATGATTGAAACTCAGCATCCACAACTCAGTATCAGTGACTGATTGCTGATGAATATTGACTATTGAATATTCAGAACTTACTCTTAAACCCTTTGGCCAATCCTCCCTCAGAAGTTTCTTTATAGAGCGATGGGAGATCATGACCAGTCTGTCGCATTACCTCCACTACTCTATCAAACGAAACACGGTGATGACCGTCGGAGAAGGAAGCATACAAATCTGCATCCAAGGCACGTGCCGCAGCAAATGCATTGCGCTCGATACAAGGTATCTGAACCAAACCGCATACAGGATCGCAGGTCATACCGAGGTGATGCTCCAGTCCCATTTCCGCAGCATACTCTACCTGTGATGGACTTCCACCAAAAAGTTGACAGGCAGCAGCTGAAGCCATAGCGCAGGCTACACCTACCTCACCCTGACAACCGACATCCGCACCACTGATGGAAGCATTCTGCTTAACGACATTTCCTACAAGACCAGCTGTAGCCAAAGCACGAAGGATACGCTGTTCACCCATTTCATGCGCCTTATGCATGTGATAAAGTACAGCCGGCAACACACCGCAGGCACCACAAGTAGGAGCAGTAACGATAATACCGCCAGATGCATTTTCTTCACTGACTGCTAAAGCATAAGCATAAACAAGTCCACGACTCTGCAAGGAAGCACGATAACCATTCGCCTTGGTATAATAATTGGCAGCCTTGCGAGGCAACTTCAGCGGTCCAGGAAGCACACCTTCATGCTCCAGACCTCTTTCAATCGCCTCCTTCATCGTTTTCCAGATGTTAGCCAAGAAATCCCAGATTTCCGGTCCCTCGCACTTCTCTACATATTCCCAATACGAACGACCATTCTCATAGCACCAGTTCTGGATATCACCCAACTTATTCAGGTCGTACACATCCTTGGCACCCAATTCATCCTGGTCGCCATTGCCTTCAGAAAGCGCACCTCCACCAATACTAAACACCGTCCATTCATCCAGGATATCGCCATCAACATCCTTTCCCACAAATTTCATTCCGTTGGGATGAAAAGAAAGAAACGTCTGAGGTTCCCAGATGATTTTGACAGAATGATAGGGTTGGATAACTTCCTCAATAGCCACATCTGTCATATGTCCCTTTCCTGTAGCAGCCAAACTGCCGTAAAGCGTCACTTCGTACGAAGAAGCATTACCGCAACGCTGTAGAAAGAGTTTTGCTGCACGCTGAGGTCCCATTGTATGACTGCTCGAAGGACCCTTGCCGATTCTATATAATTCCTTTAATGATTTCATCGTACTTTATCTAATGTTGAAAAAAGAAAAAATAAAGGCCAAGCTAAACAGGAACTGTCCAACTTGACCTTTATCATTATACCTTAATTATATATAATATAAGGATTACTTGATAATACCTTCTTCTACGAAAATTTTCTTCAAGATTACAACAGCTTTTTCTACCTGCTCCTTGGTATGAGTTGCCATCAGGGCAAAACGAACCAAAGTATCCTGAGGTGCACAAGCAGGAGGAATCACAGGATTGATGAATACACCTGCATCATAAGCCATCTTTGTTACGACGAATGTCTTCTCTGCATCACGAACATAGAGAGGAATGATAGGGCTCTCAGTCTCACCGATCTCAAAACCTTCCTCACGGAAACGCTTCAAAGCATAGTTGGTTACATTCCAGAGATTTTCAAAACGCTCAGGCTCCTTCTGAATAATGTGAAGCGCCTCAAGAGCAGCAGCAGTAGCGGCTGGAGTATTAGATGCGCTGAAGATGTAGGTGCGGCAATTGTGACGGAGGAAATTGATAGTATCCTTATCTGATGCAATAAATCCACCGATGGAAGCCAAACTCTTAGAGAATGTACCCATGATGAGATCCACCTCGTCTGTCAGGCCGAAATGATCGCAGACACCACGACCCTGCTTACCGAACACACCCAAACCATGAGCCTCATCTACCATGATAGAGCAGTTGTACTTATGCTTCAACTTCACGATTTCTGGCAAGTTAGCCAAATCACCCTCCATTGAGAACACACCATCCACAACAATCAGCTTGATAGCCTCCTGAGGAAGTTTAGAGAGCACACGCTCCAAGTCTTCCATATCATTGTGCTTGTAGTGCAACTGTGTAGCGAATGAGAGACGACGACCATCTACGATAGATGCGTGGTCGCGGTCATCGCAAATCACATAGTCATTACGACCTACAACGCAAGCCAACACACCCTGATTTACAGAGAAACCTGTTGAGAAGCAAAGAGTCTCATCTTTACCCATAAACTCAGCCAACTCTTTTTCGAGCTGAACATGCAAATCGAGAGTACCATTAAGGAAACGGCTTCCAGCACAGCCTGAGCCATACTTGTCGAGAGCAGCCTTAGCTGCATCTATTACACGCTGATCATTAGTCAAACCCTGGTAAGCATTAGAACCAAACATCAAAATCTTGTGACCATCGATGTCAGTAACTTCTGTCATCTGCTTACTTGTAATCTCACGGAAATATGGATACACACCGGCAGCCATATACTTCTGTGGTTCACGATAATTCTTGTATCTTTCTTGTAATTGTCCCATTATTAATAGGTGTACTTTATTATTTTCAATTGTTTCAGGGTGCAAAGATACAAAAAAGAACTTATAAATCCTATTTTTTTCTAAGAAAGTTACATTTTAGCGTTTTTTTATGTGATAAAAACCAGTTTTTTGGGGATTTTTGCTAATTTTGCAAGACCATATTACAAAATTATTGCATTGGATGAAGAAAAAGATAGTATTCATAATGAACCCTATTTCAGGCACCAGCAGCAAGGCTGCCATTCCAAGTCTGATAGGGTCAACATTGAACAAAGAGCTTTTCGAGTACGAGATTAGGATGACAGAAAGAGCTGGACATGCTTCGGAGATTGCCACCGAAGCTAAGAACAACCATGTGGATATCGTTGTGGCTGTAGGTGGCGACGGAACCATCAATGAAGTGGCTCGTTCCATCGTCCATTCCGATACCGCTTTAGGCATCATCCCTTGCGGTTCGGGCAACGGATTAGCACGCCATCTCCTGATACCGATGAACTTGAAGAAAAGTATTGAAATCATCAATCATTGCGAAATTCACGACCTTGACTACGGAGTCATCAATGAATATCCTTTCTTCTGTACATGCGGCATGGGATTTGACGCCTTTGTCAGCATGAAATTTGCAGAAAGCGGAAAGCGTGGTCCTATCAGCTATGCTGAGAATATCCTCAGAGAAGGCTTGAAGTACCAGCCGGAAACTTATACATTAGAGGACGAGACCGGAACAAAACAATACAAGGCTTTCCTGATTTCATGTGCCAATGCCTCCCAATACGGCAACAATGCATACATAGCCCCTCAAGCTTCCATGAGCGACGGACTGATGGACGTCATCATCATGGAACCTTTCGATGTGCTCGAAGCTCCACAGGTAAGTTTCGACATGTTCAACAAGACTTTGGACAAGAACTCCAAGATAAAAAGTTTCCGCTGCAAGAAACTTCATATCACCCGAAGCCAACCGGGCGTCATCCACTATGATGGCGACCCAGTGATGTCGGGAACGGAAATTGACGTACATCTTGAAGAAAAAGGCATCAAGATGATAGTCAATCCACACGCAGACAAGAATGCCCGCAAACCAAATGCCATCCAAACGGCATTTACAGAGTTCTTTAACGATCTGAATGCCATGCGTGATGACTTCAACAAGCAAAGCAAGAAAGTGGAGGCTTTAAGCAAACTTGTACAACGCAAACTGAATATTTAAATAAAAGCAGACGCATATAACCATCTTAAACCATCCCCTAAAGACGATGTGTTTAAAGATAGAATTCGTCAGTTATTTTTGCATACCATTCGCTGCGATTTCCATCTTGATTCATCATGATTTCCGTGGCATTTTCCAGTTCACCGTTTCTATGTCTGGAAAATGCCAGGAGATAGCGTTTTGGTTGTTTTCTTTCTACCGTTTTTACAGCACATTGTCTAACAAGGTAAAATCCTGATATACAGGCTTCTGACACAAAATACTCCCTCACTTCAGAAGGCAGCACAACCGAGAAAATCCCATTTTCAGAAAGTAAATGTTTTACACCTTGCCAGAGATCCCTAAACGGCAAGGTATCCGCATGTCGAGCCATTGCCCTTTTACTATCCGGATTTTTCAAACTATTCAGAAAAAACGGAGGATTGCTGACTATCGCATCAAATTCCTCACCAGAATAATCCTGCAACCGGCAATGGGCAACATCAATTCTATCACCAAAAGGACTGGCTGCCACATTTTCCCTTGCCTGTCCACAAGCCTCTTCGTCAATATCAATACCTACCACCTGGGCAGCAGGAAAACGCTGAGCCATCATCAAGGCTATCAACCCCGTACCACATCCTATATCGAGAATACGAGTTCCGCCAGAAGCCCATGCTCCTAACAACACGCCATCCGTTCCCACTTTCATGGCACAACGGTCTTGTAATATCTCAAACTTTTTAAATCGAAAACCTGTCATATTCTAAATTCATGCTTCATCTAATTTTCTAACGAAAAAACACGCAATATATTTTACTTTTCAGCAAAAAACAGTCCATAAAGAAAGAAATTACACATTATAATATTAAATTTTGTATCTTTCAACCCAAAATTCACCAAAAAAGGCTATCTTTGCAAGTCAAAATGCATTTATAACAGAATATGGACAATATTAAAAATAATCAATTACACATGATCGCCGATTTTGAAGGCGACATTACGGAATTGCTAAAAGATAGAGACTCCGGGACATATCCTATTATCTGCACCCGAGACTTAGTGATCTTCCCTACTGTTCTCACCCCTATCATACTTGGCAGAAAGCAAAGTATCGCAGTTGTAGATTATCTCAAACAGAAACACGACGATCTTATTTTCTGCGCTTTTACCCAAAAGGATGCCAATCTGGATGATCCTGAAAAGGAAGACCTCTATGAAACTGGTGTTTTCTGCCGTCTCATCAAAATGGTAGAACTTCCTGGTCAGCAAAATGGACAGGTTACCATCGTAGTACAAGGTTTGGGAAAATGCAAATTGAAAAGTATCGATACAAAAAGACCATTCTATAGCGGATATGTGGAAAACATTTCTGAAGAATGGCCTAAAAAAACGGATACGGAATTCAAACTTTTGCAAAGTTCTCTGTTCTCTCAAACCATCAAGCTGATCCAAGACAGCGATGAGATACCTGATGATGCAGAGTATGCAATCAACTCTATATCCAATCCGCTGGTACGCACTAATTTCATCTTATCATCCATGCCTTTCAGCATAGAGGAAAAGATCAAGATGCTGGAAATGGATAGTATGACAGACCGCATGTTTGAAGCACTCAAATATGAGAACAGACTCAAACAGTTATTTGACATACAGTCTGACATCCGCCAGAAAACAAAGAATGATCTGGACGAACAGCAACGTGAATACTTCCTGCAACAACAGCTCAAGAACATCAAGAAAGAGCTCGGCGGAAACGATATGAGCCCAGAGAAGAAAGAGATTCTTGAGAAAGCCAAGAGCAAAAATTGGAATGAGAATATAGAGAAAATATTCAATAAGGAATTCAAGCGACTCGACACCTTGCATCCGCAAAGTCCTGACTATTCCACACAGATCAACTACCTGCAGACAATGGTAGATTTGCCTTGGAATGACTGCACCATAGATAACTTGAGTCTCAAACATGCCAAAAAGGTTTTGGACAAAGACCATTATGGCATGGAAAAGGTGAAAGAGCGCATTCTGGAATACCTCGCTGTAAGAGCTTTGCGTGATGACCTGAAGAGCCCTATCCTCTGCCTCTATGGTCCTCCGGGAGTTGGTAAAACCAGTCTCGGCAAAAGCATTGCACAGGCGATGGGCCGTAAATACGTGAGAGTTTCTCTTGGCGGTTTGCACGACGAGGCTGAAATCAGAGGTCACCGCCGCACTTACATCGGTGCTATGCCTGGTCGTATCATCAAGAATATCCAAAAGGCTGGTAGCGCCAACCCTGTCTTTATCCTTGATGAGATTGACAAGATATCACAGGCCAACTTTAATGGTGATCCTTCTTCAGCATTACTGGAAGTTCTCGACCCAGAACAGAACAAGGCTTTCCATGATAACTATCTGGATATCGACTATGATTTGTCGAAGGTTCTCTTCATAGCCACAGCCAACGACCTGAGTTCTATTCCACGTCCACTGCTCGACCGTATGGAACTCATCGAAGTAGGTGGTTACATCACAGAGGAGAAGGTTGAGATTGCCAAGCGTCATCTGATTCCAAGAGAGTTGGAGAATACCGGTCTCAAGAAATATACTCCAAAGATCAAGTTCTCAAAAGCTGCCATCGAGAAGATCATCGAGCAATATACCCGAGAAAGCGGTGTGCGCCAGTTGGAGAAACAGATCAACAAAGCCTTGCGCAAAATGGCTTTCAAATTGGCTTATGAGGACATATTGGAAACAACCAACATCACCCCAGCCGAGGTAGCAACCCTCTTGGGCAATCCTCCATTCAACCGTGACATCTATCAGGGCAATGCTTATGCGGGTGTCGTTACCGGATTGGCATGGACTTCCGTGGGAGGCGAAATCCTCTTCATCGAGACTTCCCTCAGCAAGGGCAAGGCAGGAAAGCTCACGCTGACAGGTAACCTCGGAGACGTGATGAAGGAATCTGCCGTGATTGCACTCGAATATGTCAAAGCGCATATCGACCTGCTCGGAGTAGATTACAGAATTTTCAGCAACTGGAATATCCATATCCACGTACCAGAGGGTGCAACTCCTAAAGACGGACCATCTGCCGGTATCACCATTGCAACCAGTATCGCCTCTGCCCTGACTCAGCGCAAGGTTCGCAAGAATACTGCCATGACGGGCGAAATCACTCTCCGTGGAAAAGTACTCCCTGTAGGCGGCATCAAGGAGAAAATCTTAGCAGCCAAACGAGCTGGTATCACAGATATCGTGATGTGCCAGGCCAATCAGAAAGACATAGAGGAAATTCCAGAGCAATACCGCAAGGGTGTAGAATTCCACTATGTAGAGAATGTTGCTGATGTCTGGAAGTTTGCACTCACTGACGAAAAGGTGGAGCATCCAGTCGATTTCACGATTGACGACGAAGAAGAAGAAAACAAAAAATAACATCAAGACTATCATGAAGTTTGAATTACAAGTAACAGATAAAGCAAGTGATGCACGTACCGGTATCATCACCACAGACCACGGACAGATAAAGACTCCTATCTTCATGCCCGTAGGAACTGTAGGTTCTGTAAAGGGCGTACATTTTGACGAGCTTCGCAAACAGGTAAAGGCACAAATCATCTTAGGCAATACCTACCATCTCTACCTCCGTCCGGGACTGGAGGTCATCAAGGCTGCTGGCGGTCTGCACGGTTTCAATGGCTGGGACCGTCCTATCCTTACAGATAGCGGTGGGTTTCAGGTATTTTCACTGACTGGCATCCGCAAACTGAGAGAAGAAGGTTGCGAATTCCGTTCTCACATAGATGGTAGTAAACACATCTTTACTCCGGAAAATGTCATGGATACAGAGCGTATCATCGGTGCCGACATCATGATGGCATTTGATGAATGTCCTCCTGGACAAAGTGATTTCCAGTATGCAAAGAAAAGTTTGGAGTTGACCCAGCGCTGGCTGGACCGTTGCATCAAGCGCTTCGATGAGACAGAACCTCTCTATGGCTACAACCAGAGTCTCTTCCCTATCGTACAGGGATGTACCTTCCCGGAACTGAGAAGAGAAGCAGCTAAGTATGTAGCCGACAAGGGTGCCGACGGAAATGCCATCGGTGGTCTTGCCGTAGGTGAACCTACAGAAGTGATGTATGAGATGATAGAGGTGGTCAATGAGATTCTTCCTAAGGACAAGCCTCGCTATCTCATGGGAGTAGGTACTCCACAGAACATTCTGGAAGCCATCGAACGAGGGGTTGATATGTTTGACTGCGTCATGCCTACCCGAAACGGAAGAAACGCCATGCTGTTCACCTATAATGGCACCATGAACATGCGCAATAAGAAATGGGAAATGGATTTCAGCCCGGTTGATCCGGATGGTTGCGATATCGACCGCATAACAACCAAGGCATATCTCCACCACCTTTTCAAAGCACAGGAGCTTTTGGCAATGCAGATTGCCAGCATCCACAACCTCGCCTTCTATCTCAGACTGGTGACAGATGCACGCCAGCACATCGAACAGGGCGACTTCGTACAGTGGAAGCGTTCCATCATCGACCAATTAGGACGAAGAATTTAAAGAAATATAATGAAGAATTTTAAACAAATAAGGAAACATCGCAGAAGATACAAGTTTCAGCGATGGTTTGGCAAACATTTCGCATGGCTCGTAAAGGCTGCGAAATGGACTGCCCACAAGTTGAGATTCCTGAGGGTACTCAGGTTTCTCAACCTCTTCAGATATATCAAGCGATTAGACTGGTACATCATCAAGAAGTTCGTGGGATATTATTTTTTCAGTATCGCACTGATTATCTCCATTGCCATCGTATTCGACTTCAATGAGAATCTGGCCAAGTTTTCAGAGAATCATGCTCCTATGCGTGCCATCATCTTCGATTACTATGCCAACTTTGTGCCATACTTCGCCAACTTGTTCAGTGCCTTGTTTGTATTCATTGCCGTCATCCTCTTCACGACTAAGATGGCTGGCAATTCAGAAATTATCGCTATCCTCGCTTCCGGAACATCCTTCAAGCGTTTGATGCGACCATACATGCTGACGTGTGTCATGCTCTCTGCACTCTCCTACTCGCTGTCTGCATACGTGATACCACATGGTACCGTCATCAGACAGAACTTTGAAAACATGTATAAGAAGAAGGCCAAGAACACGTCTGCAGACAATGTGCAGTTGCAAGTGGACCGTGGAGTCATCGCATACATCCAGCACTACGACAATACGACCAAAAGGGGATATGGTTTCTGTCTGGATAAGTTTCAGGAGAAAAAGCTGGTCAGCCACCTTACTGCGATGGAGGTACAGTACGATACCATCTCGGATTCCAAGTACCATTGGAAAATCAGAAATTGGAAGGTACGTAAGCTGCAAGGTATGAAGGAACAAATTACCAGCGGTGCTGAAAAAGATACGCTGATAACCATGGAACCAACCGACCTGGTATATTCCAAGGGACAGCAGGAGACCTTTACCAGTCCGGAATTGAAAGAGTACATCAACAAGCAGATAGACCGAGGTTCCGGCAATGTAGTGCAATATCAGGTGGAATACCACAAGCGCATAGCAGCATCCTTTGCCTCCTTTATCCTGACCATCATCGGTCTCTCCCTCTCTGCCAAGAAGCGCAAGGGAGGAATGGGTATGGCACTCGGTGTGGGACTTGCTCTGAGTTTCGGATACATCATGCTTCAGACCGTATCGGCAACCTTTGCCATACAAGCCAACTTCCCACCTATGCTTGCTGCATGGATGCCAAATATCCTCTTTGCCGTCGTAGCATATTTCTGCTATCGCAATGCACCAAGATAATGTAAGTTTGTATCATATAATAATAGATAATGTATGATGGTCATCACTTATTTCAAGAGAGGCCTACACATTATTATATATAATAATAAAGAGATTATAAATGTATTTTGACGAATTAGATTTAAATGACAATGTGCTCGATGCGTTATATGACATGCATTTTGACACATGCACCCCTGTTCAAGAGAAATGTATTCCTGAGATATTGAAAGGTAATGACGTTCTTGGTGTGGCTCAAACGGGTACCGGCAAGACTGCCGCCTATCTGTTGCCTATTCTGAGTAAGTTGGATGACGGCGGATACCCTGAAGATGCCATCAACTGCATCATCATGTCACCTACCCGAGAACTGGCACAACAGATAGACCAGGCTATGCAGGGATTCAGCTACTATCTGCAGGGAGTGAGCAGCGTGGCTGTATATGGTGGCAATGACGGCAACCGCTACGACCAGGAATTGAAGAGTCTCCGTATGGGAGCTGACGTAGTAATAGCTACTCCTGGCCGACTCATCACCCATATTAGTCTGGGAAATGTAGATTTAAGTAAGGTAAGCTTCTTTATCCTTGACGAGGCAGACCGCATGCTTGACATGGGTTTCTCTGAGGATATCATGACCATCGCCAAGAAATTGCCTCAGTCTTGCCAGACTATCATGTTTTCTGCAACCATGCCTACCAAGATCGAGGAACTGGCAAAGAGCTTGCTGAAGAATCCTGTAGAAATCAAACTTGCTGTCAGCAAACCTGCCGAGAAAATCAAACAAGAAGCCTACGTCTGCTATGAGGCTCAGAAAATGAGCATCATCAAGGATATCTTCAAGGCTGGTGATCTGAAGCGCGTCATCATCTTCTGCGGCAGTAAGACAAAGGTGAAACAGCTCTCTGCTTCACTACAACAACAGAAGATCAACTGTGGCGAAATGCACTCCGACCTTTCTCAGCAAGAACGTGATGATATCATGTTCAAGTTTAAGAGCGGCCAGATTGATGTGTTGGTTGCTACGGATATTGTTGCCCGCGGTATCGACATCGATGATATCACATTAGTTATCAACTTCGACGTTCCGCACGACACAGAAGACTATGTACACCGCATCGGCCGTACCGCTCGTGCAGATAGAGACGGAAGAGCCATTACCTTGGTTACGGAAATGGATATCTACTGGTTCCAGCAGATAGAAAAGTTCCTGGAAAAAGTGGTAGAAAAGATGCCATTGCCTGCAGAGTGTGGCGAAGGTCCTGAGTATGTCAAGATGGACAAGCCTAAGAAACCAGGTAAAAACAATGGCAACGGCAAGACCAGTGCAAAGAGCCGCCGCCAGAAAGACCGCGACCAGACTGCACACAAGCGCAAGCCGAACAAACAGAACAACCGTCAGGAAAAGGCTCCTCGCCAGCAAGGTGAACAACAGGGCGAACAGGTTGCAAACAAGCCAAACAACAGAAATGGCAGAAACGTCAAACAGCAGAATGCTGACAAGCAGCAGAATGCAAATAAGCAGAATGCCGAAAAGCAGCAGAATGCAAATAAGCAACAGAATGCCAACAAGCAACAGCCAAGAAATAACCGTCAGCAGAATACCGAAGGTAAGCAGGAGGGTGAAAACAGACAAGGCGGAAAGCGCAACAATAGAAACAACCGCAACAGACAGGACAATCGCAAGAACGGCGAGCAGCGCAATAACAACCAGCGCAGCAATGCACCAGAAAACGTACGTCCTGGCAGCAACGGAAGAGGAAGAGGTGTTGCACAGAAGAAGGCTAACGAGAAATCAAATTCTCGCAAACCAACTCCAATTGTCAACCCTCAGAAGAAAGAAAATGTCGTAAAGAAATTCATCAAACGAATTTTCGGTTTCAAGAAATAGCTCTAAATTTACAACAAATTGCGAATTTTTGAGTTATTATAAAAGAAACAAAACAAAATTAATAGTGAAATGAAGAAATTAATCATCTTTTCGCTCATGCTTTTCATGGTCTCATCAGTAGCCATGGCTCAATCTTCCAGCATGACCGACGACCAAGTGATGCAATTTGTGGTAAAGGAGCACGGCTCTGGAACCTCGAATGCACAAATCGTCACCAAGTTGATGCAACGCGGTGTTGATATTTCACAGATTCGACGTGTACGCACTCGCTATGAAAAGGAAGCCAAACAAGGCGGCCTTGCCAGCGCTACAGGAAAAGTCTCATCAAACGGCTCGCGCCTACGTACCAACAATGGTAAAACCCGTGAAGATTATGGGAAAGAGGCAGATAAAGAGGCCAGCAACTACAGCAACTATAGAATCAAAGGCCAGCGCGACTACTCCTATAATCATACATACGACAATCATGATGAAGAGTACATGGATATGCAGAATGAAATGTATGGCATCTATCCTGACTCTACACAGATGCTCCGCCATTTGCTGGCTGAACAGAAGTACAATCGCAAGAAGGTCTTCGGTCGCGACATCTTTAATAATAAGGAGTTGAGCTTTGAGCCTAATATGAATATCGCAACCCCACAGAACTATCGCTTGGGTCCTGGTGATGCTGTCATCATCGACATCTATGGTGCTTCCCAGAAAACCATCGAGAGTACTGTTTCTCCAGATGGAACAGTTACCATCGAGGGATATGGCCCGGTGAATGTCAGCGGTCTTACCGTTGCTCAGGCTAATGCAAGATTGCGCGGTACGTTAGGTAGCAGATATTCTTCCAGCCATATCAAGTTGACGGTGGGTCAGACCAAAACCATCATGGTCAATGTGATGGGTGAGGTAAAGGCTCCTGGAACCTATACCCTCTCTGCCTTCGCTACCGTTTTCCATGCCCTCTACATGGCTGGAGGAACCAACGATCTGGGTACACTCCGTAATATTAAGGTATATAGAAACAACAGGTTGGTTACTGTAGTTGATATCTACGACTACATCCTCAATGGTAAGTTGACAGGCAATGTACGACTTGCAGACAATGATGTGATCGTAGTGGGTCCATACGACTGTCTGGTCAACATTACGGGTAAGGTAAAACGCCCGATGTTCTATGAGATGAAAAAGAACGAGAGCATCAATTCCCTGCTCAAGTATGCCGGCAGTTTCACTGGTGATGCTTATAAGAAATCGGTACGTGTGAACAGAAAAACTGGAAGAGAATATGCTGTATTCAATGTTGACGAATTCGACTTTGCCAGTTTCCACATTGCTGATGGCGATTCTGTAAGCGTCGACTCCATCCTGCCAAGATATGCCAATACGGTAGAAATAAAGGGTGCTGTATTCCGTCCTGGTATGTACAATATCGGCGAACAGATCAACAGCGTTCGTTCTCTGGTAGAACATGCAGAGGGTCTTACTGAAGATGCATTCACCAATAGAGCGGTCATGCACAGAATGAAGCCAGACCGTACATTGGAAGTTATCAGTATGGATATCGCAGGTATCATGAGCGGAAAGGTGGCAGATATTCCTTTGAAAGAAAATGATGTGCTCTTCATCCCTACCCGACAGGATAAACTGATAGAGCGAACCATCACAATCCGCGGCGAGGTACAGTATCCAGGAACCTACAAATATGCCGATAATGAAACCATTGAAGACTTCGTTCTTCAGGCTGGTGGTCTGACCGACAAGGCATCCACCGTGAATGTCAACGTAAGCCGCCGTGTTTCTGATGCCAAGGCATTGCAACCAGACAGTTTGATTGCCCAAACATTCACCCTCTCCCTGAAGGACGGTTTTGTCATTGATGGCACTCCTGGCTTTGTTCTGATGCCTTTCGACGAAGTTTCCATCCGCAAGAGTCCTGCATACAACGAACAGGAAAATGTGAGCATCGAGGGTGAGGTTATGTTTGCTGGTGCTTACACACTCACCAAGCGTAATTCCCGCATCAGCGACCTGTTCTACAAGGCAGGTGGAGCTACCAATGAGGCATATATCAAGGGAGCTCGCTTGATTCGTAGAGCCAACAGTGCAGAGAAAGCCCGTATGGAAGCGGTTCTGAAGATGCAGCGTGAGCAACAGCAGAAGAATCTCCTCCAGTTGGCAGCAAGCAGTAACAGCGGCAATCTCCAACAGGTTGCTGAAGGAGCCAAGAATGCAGAATTGGAGAAATTCAATGTTCCAGATGAATATCCTGTAGGAATCGACCTGGCTGCTGCGCTCAAGAATCCTGGTTGCGATGATGACCTGGTACTGCGTGAAGGAGACCGACTGGTCGTTCCACAATATACAGGAACCGTAAAAATCAATGGTGCTGTGATGTATGCCAATACTGTTGCCTATGAAAAGGGCAAACGAGCAAGCTACTACATAGACCAGGCTGGCGGTTTTGCTTCTGATGCCATCAAGAGTAAGTCGTACATCATCTATATGAATGGTAAGGTTGCCAAGGTTGGCCATGGTGCTAAAGTTCAACCTGGTTGCGAAATTGTTGTTCCTGCCAAGTTGAAGCGCAAGATGAGTATTGCAGAAACGATGAGCCTCGGTACAAGTATGTCGAGCATCGCAGCTATGATTGCCACAATTGCTAATTTGAGCAAGTAATATTCCAATGCAAATAACACCGTCTATTGAAAAATAGCACCGCTTATTTGTTTGAAATTATTTAATTTATATTTAATAAAACTCCCCAGATTCCTGACGAATCTGGGGAGTTTCTTTTTATAGTGACCTCGTGACTGTTTTCTGTTGTCCCAGCATTTTCATTTCTCATTTGTAACTTTTCATTTGTAATTTCTCATTTATTTTGCAAAGAGCAATAAAAAGGCGAGAAGTCAGGAGACCTCTCGCCGGAAATATAAAAATCTACTAATTAATCCAAGTTCAAGCTCTTCTTGATAGCCTCGATCTTCTCCATAGCAGCTGCTGTACAACGGTTATAGCAACCTGCGCACTTGAATGAAGGATCCTTTACCTCGATATAGAACTTAATCTTAGGCTCTGTACCTGAAGGACGAACACTCACCTTGGTGTTATCATCACAGAACCACTGGAGCACATTGCTTGTTGTAGGCATATTGAGCTTCTCTACACTGCCATCAGCATGCTTAGCCTCCAAGCTCTGGTAGTCCTTCCAAGTTACTATCTTGCTGCCACCCAACTCCTGTGGAGGGTTAGCACGGAAATCAGTCATCATCTGTTTGATTTCATCAGCACCCGTTTTACCAGGACGAACTACATTTACAGTGAATTCCTTGCTGAAACCATACTCTGCATAGATCTGCATCAAGAGATCGTAGAGAGTCTTGCCCTGATCCTTAGCCCAAGCAGCGATTTCGCAAATGAGGCAGATAGAAGCAGGAGCATCCTTATCACGTACCTTATCGTATGGCAAGAAACCGAAACTCTCCTCACCACCACCGATATACTGCTGCTTGCCCTCAGAGATAGCAATCTCGCGTGCAATCCACTTGAAACCAGTGTAGCAGTCGCGCAACTCTACGTTGTTCTTCTTGGCAATCTCAGCGATAACTTCTGTTGTTACGATGGTCTTCACGAGGAAGTCTGTTGGCTTCAACTTGCCCAACTTCTTCTTGTTCTCAATGATATAGTAGCAGAACATCATGGCTGTCTGGTTACCATTGATGATCATCCATTCGCCCTTGTCATCGCGGCAAACGATAGCAAGACGGTCAGCATCTGGGTCGGTAGCTACTACGAGGTCAGCATTCAACTTAGTACCGAGCTTCATACCAAGGGTCATAGCCTCAGCATTTTCTGGGTTAGGAGAAACAACGGTTGGGAAATTGCCATCTACAACCATCTGCTCAGGAACTACATTGATATTCTGGAAGCCCCATGAACGCAAGCAGAGAGGAACGATGACACGACCTGTACCATGCATAGCTGAGTAAACAATGTTGAGGTCCTTCTGACGATTGATGACATCCTGGTCGATCATGGCAGAATGAACAGCAGTCATATAGTCATAATCCATCTCACCACCGATAATCTTAATCAAATCCCAGTTAGCCTCAAACTTCACCTGATCGATAGTAACCTTGTTCACCTCCTCAATGATACCCGTATCATGTGGAGCCAAAACCTGAGCACCATCACTCCAGTAAGCTTTGTAACCGTTGTACTCCTTAGGATTGTGAGAAGCAGTTACGTTCACACCAGCCTTAGCACCGAGCTCGCGGATAGCGAAAGAAATCTCTGGTGTAGGACGGAGGCTTTCAAAGAGATAAGCCTTGATACCGTTGGCAGAGAAGATAGCTGCAACAGTCTCTGCAAAGAGACGAGAATTGTTACGGCAGTCGTGACCTACCACTACAGAGAGGTTCTCCTCACCTGGGAAAGCCTTGAGGATGTAGTTGGCAAAGCCTTGAGTAGCCATACCTACAATATACTTGTTCATACGGTTAGTTCCTGCGCCCATGATACCGCGCAAACCACCTGTACCAAACTCCAAGTTCTGATAGAAAGCATCAACAAGAGCTGATTTGTCTTCAGCCTCGAGCATTGCCTTTACTTCATTACGTGTTTCTTCATCAAAAGCGGGAGTGAGCCACTGCTGTGCTCTTTCTTCACACTGCTTGATTAATTCTGCGTTATTAGCCATAGTCTGATTATATATATGTTATTAATAATTTGAGTACAAAGATATATAAATTATTTCATAAACCCAACAAGTTTGGAGTTTTTTTTGTATTTTTGCACTTTGAAACGGAAATGAAAATAGAATAAGGCTGATATTTAGCAATATTGTATTAGTTTTATGGTAATAATTTAAGATTAAAAAAATATGGAAATATATTATACGGGCGTTATCATCGCCATTTCCACCTTTTTAATAATTGGTATCTTTCATCCTATCGTGATGAAGACGGAATATTATACGGGCATCCGGTTCTGGTGGATATTCCTCGTTGCCGGCATTCTCTGCATCGGTGCAGCCTTTCTGATTGCCGATGTACTCTTCTCTGCCATTTTAGGCGTGATAGGTGCCTCCTGTCTGTGGAGCATCGGTGAACTCTTCGAACAGAGAGAGCGATGCGAGAAAGGCTGGTTCCCGAAAAATCCGAAACGGATTGGAAAGGGATATTACAGGGACGAGGAGAAAGTGAGGAGGAAAGAGTGAAGAATGAAGAGTGAAGAATAAAGAACGATCATGAAGACAGAACTGATATTGGTCGGAAAGACCGTAAACAAGCATTTTATTGCGGGCATCAAGGACTATGCTGAGCGCATCACCCACTATATGCCCTTCAATATTACAACTATTCCTGAGCTCAAGAATACGAAAAGCCTCAGCGAACAGCAACAGAAGGAAAAAGAGGGGGAAATGATTCTAAAACTCCTGCAACCTTCAGATACCGTTGTATTGATGGACGAACATGGTCAGGAATTCCGCAGCATCGAATTTGCTAAGTGGATAGAACGTAAGCAGGCTACTGCCAGAAGACTTGTCTTCATCATTGGTGGTCCTTATGGTTTCTCGCAGGCTGTTTATGACCGTGCCAACGAGAAGATTTCCCTCTCCAAGATGACTTTCTCGCATCAGATGGTGCGCCTCATCTTCACGGAAGCGCTCTATCGTGCCTGTACTATTATAAAAGGTGAACCTTATCATCATGAGTAAAGGTAAAAAGGTAAAAGGGTAAAAGGGTAAAAAAGTAAAAAGGTAAAAAGTAAAAAATGGCAAAAGATAAATATATTGAGATAAAAGGAGCCAGAGCTAACAATCTCAAAAACATCAATGTCAAGATACCTCAAGGTAAATTTGTTGCCATCACGGGTGTCTCTGGTTCTGGTAAGTCATCGTTGGCTTTCGACACACTCTATGCCGAAGGTCAGCGCCGTTATGTGGAATCTCTATCTTCATACGCCCGACAGTTTTTGGGTCGAATGAGCAAACCAGAATGTGACTTCATCAAGGGATTGCCACCTGCCATCGCCATCGAGCAGAAAGTTATTTCCCGTAACCCACGTTCCACCGTGGGCACCAGTACTGAAATTTACGAATATCTCAGATTGCTCTATGCACGCATAGGAAAAACTATCTCTCCTATCAGCGGACAGGAGGTAAAACGCCATACCACAGAAGATATCTTATCTTGTACCCGACAATATTCCAAGGGAACCAAGTTTGTTATCCTTTCCCCTCTTCACATCGCTGAGGGACGGAGCCTCAGCAAGCAGTTGGAGATGTATATCCAGGAAGGATATGCACGCATCTTGGTGAAAAACGAGTTCGAACGCATCGAAGACTTTCTGGATAAAGCCAATAGCGGCGAAATGCTTTCGCCTGAAGTAAGCATGAAGGATCTTCTTGAAGCCTCTGACGAAAAACTCAAGAAGCTGATGACTGAAACGGGGATGGAAATCTTTCTCGTAATAGACCGTTCTTCCGTAAGTGAAGAAAAAGATGATATCAGCCGTCTCATGGATTCTGCGGAAACGGCATTCTACGAGGGAGATGGCGCCTGCCGCCTCCTGTTCTTGCCAAGCAAGATTGCCTATGATTTTTCTACCCGTTTCGAAGCTGATGGTATGACCTTCGAGGAACCGTCAGACAATATGTTTTCCTTCAATTCTCCCTTAGGTGCCTGTCCTACCTGCGAGGGTTACGGAAGTGTAATCGGAATCGACGAAAAACTCGTCATCCCTAATACTTCCCTGAGTGTTTATGACGGTTGTGTAGTTTGCTGGCGAGGCGAGAAGATGGGTATGTGGCTCAAGGAATTTATCCGCAGAGCTGAACCCTATAATTTCCCTATCTTCAAACCATACTTCGAACTCTCTCAAAAAGAGAAAGATTGGCTTTGGCATGGTCTTCCTTCCGAGAAGGATCGTGAGCCACACGACAGGGTGAGCATTGACGAATTCTTCAGAATGGTGAAGGAAAACCAATATAAGATACAGTACCGCGTGATGCTCAGCAGATTCCGCGGCAAGACGATTTGTCCAGATTGCCACGGCACTCGCTTAAAGAAAGAAGCCAACTACGTGAAGATTGGTGGCAAAAGTATTACTGAACTCGTGGAGATGTCTATCACCAATCTCAAGATCTGGTTTACCAAACTGGAACTGACCGAACACGAGAAATGCGTGAGCAAAAGACTTTTTGCCGAGATTACCAACCGTCTGCAGTTTCTGCTGGATGTGGGACTCGGTTATCTCACGCTCAATCGTCTTTCCAACTCTCTTTCAGGAGGTGAAAGCCAGCGCATCAACCTGACCACCAACTTAGGTTCTTCACTTGTAGGAAGTGTCTATATTCTCGACGAGCCAAGCATCGGTCTTCACAGCAGAGATACAGCACGACTCATCAAGGTGCTGAGAGAATTGCAGCAATTAGGAAATACGGTAGTCGTCGTAGAGCATGACGAGGAAATCATGCGGGCTGCCGACTACCTGATAGATATCGGTCCGGATGCTGGTCGTCTGGGCGGTCAACTGGTTTATGCCGGTCCTGCTTCTGAGTATTCTACTACCGACAAGGAAGCCCAGCAGAAGCTCTTGGAGAAATACCCTGATAGTTACACCATCAAGTATCTCACCCATCATGAAAAGATAGAAACACCAACAAGCCATCGTGCCTGGAACCGTTTCATCGAAATCAAGGGTGCCAGAATGAACAACCTGAGAGGCATCGACGTCAAGTTGCCACTCAATGTTTTTACGGTGGTGACAGGTGTCTCTGGTTCCGGCAAGAGTTCACTCATCAAGGGAATCCTCTTCCCTGCCATGCGCCGCCATTTAGACTTGGTGGCAGATGCACCAGGTGAGCACTTAGGCTTAGAAGGCGATGTCAACGCCATCAAGCATGTGGAGTTTGTGGATCAGAACCCTATCGGTAAAAGTTCCCGCAGCAACCCTGCCACCTATCTGAAGGCATACGATGCCATCCGTTCGCTCTTTGCCAACCAACCGTTGTCAAAACAGATGGGATTCACTCCTGCCTATTTCTCCTTCAATGCTGAGGGAGGAAGATGTGAAGAGTGCAAGGGAGCAGGTTATGTAACAATCGAAATGCAATTCATGGCAGACCTGGTTTTGCAATGCGAAGCATGCAAAGGCAAACGATTCAAGCACGATATCCTTGAGGTACAATACGGAGGTAAGAATATTAATGATGTGCTCAACATGACCGTGAACGAAGCTATCGAATTCTTTGCAGACGAGAAGAACCAGCACAATAATGGTGACTTCGATTCCTGCCGCGTCATCGTCAGCCGTTTACGCCCTTTGCAGGAAGTCGGATTAGGCTATATCAAGCTCGGACAAAATTCAAGTACGCTTTCTGGTGGAGAAAACCAGCGTGTCAAACTTGCCTTCTTCATCGGTAAGGAAGATCAGGAACCTACCCTCTTCATCTTCGACGAGCCTACCACCGGTCTGCACTTCCATGATATCAAGCGACTGCTTCATGCTTTCAATGCACTCATTGAGAGAGGGCACTCACTGGTTGTCATCGAGCATAATCTTGATGTCATCAAATGCGCCGACTATATCATCGACCTCGGTCCTGAAGGAGGTGACAAGGGTGGCAACCTGGTTGTTGCCGGTACGCCAGAGGAAGTGATGCAATGCAAGAAGAGTCTTACAGGACAATTTCTGGCTCAATTGCTTGATAAAGAATAGAATATCGCATGATTAAGTATAAAATATTGTAAAAAAGTAGCAGAATACTAAACTTTATGCGTAACTTTGCATCCAATATGCAAATAAAAAGTTGAATATAAATAAAATCAAAGATATGAAAAGATTTATCTTAGCGCTGACAATGCTTGTTGCCATGGTAGCAACAGCAAGCGCACAGGCAGAAATCAAGTTTGACAAAGTGGTACACAACTTTGGCAACTTCAGTGAGAAGTCTCCTGTACAGAAGACTACTTTCACTTTCACAAACGTAGGCAATAAGCCATTGATTATCAATCAGGCCATCGCCAGTTGCGGCTGCACTATTCCAGCCTATACCAAGCAGCCTATCGCACCAGGTCATAAAGGTCAGATTACTGTAACATACAATGGCAAGGGTATGTTCCCTGGTCATTTCAAGAAGTCTATCACCGTTCGTAGCAATGGCAATGTTGAGATGACTCGCCTTTACATCGAGGGTGTCATGGTGGAAGAACAGAAATAAATCTGATTGCACTGAAACTAAAAAATGATATTTTATTTTTCTGGTACAGGAAATACCCGCTGGGCTGCCATCAAATTGGCAACAGCTACACATGAGCGACTGATTGATATTGCCGAAGAAATGAGGCTCATCAAAAAATCAGGCGCCCAATATACTGAGCCGTTCATCTTGGAAAAAGGTGAACGGCTTGGTTTCGTTTTCCCCGTTCATGGTTGGAGGGTTCCAAGACTTGTCAGGGAATTTATAGCTAAACTTCAGGTCAATCTACCAACTGAAGAAGTGCACCCCAACCATGAATCGCCAGTTCTAAGCCCCGTTTACGCCTATGCAGTCTGTACGGCTGGTGACAGTATCGGACTGACCATAAAGAATCTCAACGAAACGATTGCCTCCAATTCTTCCTTATCGAATATCGGAGTGCAAGAGGTAGCCTCTTCCTTCTCTCTCATCATGCCTGAGTCATACGTAGGATTACCTTTCATGGATGTCGATCCGAAGGAAAAGGAGATGCGGAAAAAGGAGAAGTCTGCTTTGGAACTGGAAGAAATCAGCGAGGAGATTTTCAATCGTAAGGAAGGTATCTGCAGATTGGTAAAAGGTCCTATTCCATGGTTTTTCACCAAGGTTGTGGGTGGTTTCTTTGAAAAAGTTCTCATTACAGACAAGCGTTTTCACGTCACAGCAGACAAATGTGTGAAATGTGGCATCTGCGCCCATGTCTGTCCCGTTGGAGATATTGATGGCGGTAAAGGGAAAATGCCTGTATGGCTGCATCATGACGACTGCCTCACATGTTTCAATTGTTACCACCATTGTCCGCACCATGCCATCGAGTTTGGTCACCAGACCCAGAAGAAGGGACAATATTATTTCAAATAAAGAATTCCATCAAACAAATAAAGTTATCATTTAGCATTCAAATAAAGCATCAATCAAACGAATTAGCATTAATAATTAAAAATCATTATATGAAGAAGATTTTACTTAGCATTGCATTTGCTCTGATGGGCATCGCAAGCGGCTTTGCTGCAAAAGCGCATACAGGACTCACTACCATTACCCAGAGTGATGGCAGCCAACTGACCATTCGCCTCCATGGTGATGAACATTTCAGTTGGTACAGTACCGCAGACGATGTACTTATCGTACAAGTGGGCAGCAACTATTATGTAGCACAGGTAGAGGAAGACGGAACGCTGAAAGCGACCCCACAATTGGCTCATAATGCCGGTGAACGTGGAACTGTGGAAGAACAGGTCATTAATAACCAGAACAAGGAAAAGTTCCTCAACTTGCTCAATGCAGAGCCTCAGGCACTTGCAAAAACTATCGGCACAGTAACTCCTGCATATTTTCCTCATACCGGTTCACCGAAGGCTTTGGTCATTCTGGTAGAATTTCAGGATGTCAAATTCAAGACATCAGATCCTGTTGCCACATTTACCCATTATCTTAAAGGAGCCGAAGGAGAAGCTGCACCTGAAGCCAATAATGCTTATGTTACAAAAGGAATGGTAAACTACGGCAGTGTATCCCAGTACTTCAATGATATGAGTCAGGGACAATTCAAACCACAGTTCGACATCGTAGGTCCCGTTACCGTAAGTAAGAATTCTGCATATTATGGTGGAAATATTGGTAAAGCTACCGATGTAAATTTTGCCCAAATGATAGCCGAAGCTTGCAAGAGCGTATCAAGTAAGGTCAACTTTGCTGACTACGATCAAAATAATGACGGCTATGTTGACTTGGTATATGTCATATATGCTGGTTATAGCGAGAGTATCAATGGCAATAGTTCAGATTGTCTTTGGCCAAAATCAGGCATTAACAAATTCTATGAGCCGGGAACCAGCAACTTGCTCGAGTTGAATGGTAAAAAGATTTGCAGATATGGTATTAACAACGAGTTGAATGCTACTCCTACTGTAGTGAATAATCAGTTCAAAGGCATGCCATTACTCAATGGTATCGGACTTTTCTGTCACGAATTCAGTCATACAATGGGACTCCCAGACCTTTATCCTACAGTTGAAGCATCAAAAGTTGACAACCAAAACCCAGAATATTGGGATTTGATGGACGGAGGAGAATATACATATAGCGGCTATTTCCCTACTCCATATTCCCCATGGGAAATGGATGTAATGGGCTGGACTACTCCTGTAGAATTAGGAGATGAAGCAAAACAGGTTAGCTTGAATTCCTATGCCAGCGACAGAACAGCTTACAAGATTAATGGAGAAAATAACGAATATCTTCTTATCCAAAATATCCAGACAGATGGTTGGTGGAGGGGAATAACAAAAGACTTCAAAACTACTGGTATGTTAGTTTGGCACATAGACTATCCTTACCAAACGGTCAGCCTTGACAATAGACTCAACAATGTGATAGGCAAACCAAATGTCATGATTGTTCCTGCTGATGGTTATGTTATCTCTGACTACAACCATGGTGATGGCAAACAATGGACAGACGATCAGTACAAGGAAAGTCTCAAAGGCGACCCTTTCCCAGGTACTAAAAATAAGACCGAACTTTTGAGTGTCGTACTCAACAACAGCACATTGAAAAAGCCTTTCTACAACATCAAGGAGACCGACGGCGTCATTACCTTCGATTATCTCAAGGACTTTGCTACAGGTATCGACAGCCCTGTCATCCAGCAGAATCAGGAGAAGGATACACGTATCTTCACCCTCGATGGTCGCTACTTGGGCACAGATGTTAGTCAGCTCACCAAGGGAGTTTACATCATCGGAAAGAAGAAGGTTATCATCAAGTAAGACACATAATTCTTTACAATACATTTCAAATGCGAATTCGCTATCCAGCGAATTCGCATTTTTTGTTTACCCCACTTTCATTTTTCCCTGCCCACGGAAAAATTTGCGCTTGGGCAAGGAGAATTTTTTCCTTGCCCAAACTCTATTTCCTCACTCAGTTTATAAGAAGGCAAATCTGCAGAAAGCCTACGAATTATTTTAACAGAGCTTATTTTTCATTCCTATACATAAAAACTTTCTACTGAAAAAAAATAGCAGAATCTTTTGGCTACTTGCTCAAATTATATTATCTTTGCATTCAATATGAGAATAGATATTATCACTGTATTACCGGAAATGCTGGAGGGATTCTTCAATGAGTCTATCCTGGCACGTGCACAGAAGAAGGGTCTCGCAGAGATTCATCTCCATAACTTGCGTGATTATACATTAGATAAATGGAAACGAGTAGATGACTATCCATACGGAGGAAGTGCCGGCATGGTGATGCAATGCGAACCTATCGACCGCTGCATTACAGCCCTGAAGGCAGAGCGCGAATATGATGACGTCATCTATGTTTCTCCAGACGGAGAGACTTTCAACCAGAAAATTGCCAATGAGATGTCTATGCAAGGCAACCTCATCATTCTCTGCGGTCACTACAAGGGTATTGACCAAAGAGTGAGAGACCATCTCATCACCCGTGAGATTTCTGTAGGCGACTACGTATTGACAGGTGGCGAACTTGCTGCAGCCATTATCTCTGATGCAGTAATCCGTTTGGTCCCAGGAGTCATCAGCGATGAACAAAGCGCTCTCTCCGACTGTTTCCAGGACGACATTCTTGCAGCCCCTATCTATACCCGACCAGCAGACTATAAGGGTTGGAAAGTTCCAGAGATACTGCTGAGCGGAAATGAGGCTAAGATTCGCCAATGGGAATTCGACCAGGCCATGGAAAGAACCAAAAGGCTCAGACCTGACTTACTAAAAGAATAACCCCCTGCAAAAATCTTTCAATATAAAAAGCACAATCTAAAATAGAGTTACTCAACTTTCTAAATTAGAGCAAAATTGAAAAAGTAAAAGTAAATAAAAACTAAAATGTAGCGAAAAGACCAGACTACATTCTAGTAACTAAAAACAAAATGGTCTAACTCGTACACAATTATGGAACAAAACAATTTTGAGCAGCAGGTCAGCACACCTATGCCTCCAAAGCCAGACAACAATCTTGTACTTGCAATCATCTGCACAATCTGCTGTTGCTTGCCACTTGGTATTGTAGGTATCGTTAAGGCAAGTAAGGTAAATGGTCTTTATTATGCAAAGCAATATGAAGCTGCCAATTTAGCAGCACAAGAGGCTAAGAAATGGAGTCTTATCGGTATGGGTGTCGGTTTGGTTATCAACATTATCTACTGGTTAGTCTATGGTGCAACCATCTTTGCTATGCTTGGTATGTAAGCGTTTCAAGCAAATTGTAAAAAACAAGTACACATATTTATTAATAGTTATAGTAGCTTTATTAATAGTTATAGTAGCACTCAGTTTACTGTATAGCTTCAATCCAAGCAACTATTGGTTTTGGCCTAAATGCCCTTTTAAGCTGATAACCACACTTAGTTGTCCTGCATGTGGAATACAACGTTTCTTACATGCCCTCACTAATGGAGATGTACTAAAAGCCTGTCACTATAACTATTATTTAATATACGCCCTCCCCTATACGCTTATCATCATAGCAACATATTATTTACCGAATGGGAAATTAAAAGAGAAAATGACAAGTATTTTTGAAGGTAAAATTGCTATATGGATATACGTCTATTCTTTTTGCGTATGGTTTGTACTAAGAAATATTCTCAACATTTAATGTCAAGCTTATGAACTATCAACAAGTTGATCAACTGATTGCTATATATGGCAGCAAATTGCCATACGAAGCTCTGGCTACCCTCAGAGAAAAACTGTTAGGAATGGATTACAACACCGCCAGTATCTATCTGGCTCAATCCAAAGATCCAACCATAGCTATCATTCTCTCTGTTCTCGTAGGTTCTTTAGGAATCGATCGTATCTACATCGGAGATGTGGTTATCGGAATACTTAAACTCATAACCTGTGGAGGATGTGGAATCTGGTGGCTGATAGACTTGTTCCTCATCATGGGAGTAACAAGAGAGAAAAACCTCCAAAAAATATTGGGAATTTACATTTAAATCAAATAAACTCCTTACAGAAGGCTTCACCCAAAGTGAAGCCTTCTTCGTATAACCGTTCCAATTTTTCCGTATCTTTCTCAATACGTCCCACCTCAAGCGGACGAAGCGGGCGAATACATGTGATCTTACCCGCAGCCTCCAGGTCATCTACAAGTTGGATTTGTTCATTATATACCTTATGACGATGACTCAGAGCAACACGAAGACGAGGATAGTTCGTATATAAATAAGGTATCTTGCGATCCTTCCCATGATCACGCCACCCTTTGTTGCGGGTCAGTATCACCACATTATGCTCATATCCCATATCGATGGCGTGCTGAACAGGAATACTGTCGGAAATACCACCATCCAGCATCGGGATACCATCCACATTCACAATCTTGCTGACATAAGGCAAGCTGCTTGAAGCTCTGACGATATCCAGAGCACGCTGCTTATCATGAGTTTCAGAAAGATACATGGCATGCCCCGTCAGACAATTGGTCGTTACCATCTCAAAACCTTCCGCATGCTGGAAAAAAGTATCAAAATCGAAAGGCAACAACTGGTTGGGAAATTTATCATAAAGCAACCGGCGGTCGAAGATGCAACCTTGAGTAACCAGATGCCGAAGACCGATATATTCATACCGATCCAAGTAATCGATATTGGAAATACGGGCACGACGGGGTTGGCGACTGATATACGACATACCATTGCAAGCACCTGCAGAAACAGCCACCGTATATGGGAAATACAAATCGTGTTTCATGAAGGCATCCAGTACCCCGCTTGTAAACACACCTCTCATTCCGCCTCCTTCCAAGACCAGTCCCGTTTTTCTTTCTATCTTCATACCATTTACCTGTTTTTTTTTTCATTTTTGCACAAAAAGCGGGCTTTTATTATTAATTATTTATAAATTCTCACTTTTTATACGATTTTGCTTGCAAAGATAAGCATTTTTTGGGAAATAATCACTAACTTTGCACCAAAATATAACAAAAAACTAAAAATATGTTTAGTAAGGACACTTACATTCAGCGCCGCCAAGAGCTTAAGAAGCTTGTAGGTGAAGGCGTAATTTTGATTTTCGGAAATAACAATTCACCTTGTAATTTCCCTAACAATGGATACTATCCATTCCGTCAGGACTCTACTTTCCTCTATTATTTCGGACAGCAGCGCGATGGTCTGGTAGGTGTAATCGACATTGACAACGACATCGAGACATTGATCGGTGACGACATAGATATAGAAGATATCGTATGGTATGGCAGCGTGGAAAGCGTACACGACTTGGCAGAACAGGTTGGTGTCCACAATTCTGCACCTATGAAATCTCTGAAGACTATCTGCAATGATGCCATGTCTAAGAAGCGCAAGATACATTTCCTGCCTCCTTATCGCTTTGACATCAAGCTCCAGATATTCGACCTCCTCGGCATCCACCCTAACCAGCAAAAGGAAGAGGCCTCTATGGATCTCATCAAGGCTGTGGTAAAGATGCGCTCTACCAAGACTCCTGAGGAAATCGAGGAACTGGAACGTGCTGCTGTTATTGGTTACAAGATGCATACCACTGCCATGAAGTTGACTCGTCCAGGAGTAACAGAGAAATTTGTAGGCGGACAAGTTGACGGAATTGCCAACTCTTATGGAGCAATGGTTAGTTTCCCTACTATCTTCAGTCAGCATGGTGAGATTATGCACGGCAATCCTTCCATGAGTATTCTGGAAGCTGGCAGACTGGCTCTTTGCGATGCCGGTGCCGAGACCATCAACAACTATTGCTCTGACAATACACGTACCATGCCAGTAAGCGGTAAGTTTACCCAGCGCCAGTTGGAAATCTACTCAATTGTAGAGGCTTGCCACGACTATGCACTCGAAGTTGCCAAGCCTGGTGTGAAATACGCAGATGTTCACTTTGCAATATGCCGTCTGATGTTTGACAAACTCAAGGAGTTAGGACTTGCCAAGGGTGATACAGAAGAGGCTGTCAAGGCTGGTGCTCATGCCATGTTCCTGCCTCACGGATTAGGTCACATGATGGGAATGGACGTACACGATATGGAGAATTTCGACCAGATCAATGTAGGATTCGATGAGGAAGTTCGTCCTAACCTGGAACAGTTCGGTACCAACTGCCTGCGCATGGGTCGCCGTCTCGAAGAAGGTTTCGTAGTAACAGATGAACCGGGAATCTATTTCATCCCTGCCCTCATCGACGACTGGAAGGCATCAGGTCATTGCGCAGAGTTCCTCAACTTCGACAAGCTGGAAACCTACAAGGACTTTGGAGGTATCCGTATCGAGGACGATTTACTCATCACCAAAGACGGTTGCAGATTCTTGGGTAAAGACCGCATCCCTTATCATCCAAAGGATGTAGAGGACTACATGGCAGCCAACAGATAAGCAATTCCCTTGAAGAGAGAGAAAAGAAAGAACAACATTATTAATATAAAGAGAAATTTTAATGAAGAAAACATTGATCGCAGCAGCATTGATGGCATTGGTTGCCACAGGTGCAAGCGCAAAGACCGCTACTGATTCAGCAGCTATCGCAAAGAACAAGCCAGTATTTACAGTGGTAAAGGAAAACCCTATCACCAGCATCAAGGATCAGAACCGCAGTGGTACGTGCTGGGCTTACTCTACACTCAGCTATTTTGAGAGCGAGATTTTGAAGAAGACAGGCAAGACATACGACTTGAGCGAGATGTTCATTGCCAACAAGACATACATGGACCGCGCCACAATGGCTGTCAGAATGCACGGTGA